>ENA-ORXD01002012-ORXD01002012.1-sediment-metagenome-genome-assembly--contig:-NODE-2012-length-14682-cov-3.873263_pt1 | contig 14682 bp, 10 predicted proteins | sample MGYA00237862_ERZ511471 | MGnify/ENA metagenome assembly ERZ511471 | reverse complement strand
ATCTGCCGTTAGTCAAGGAGGCCGCGGTTGCGGCTGGGAAGACGGCCATAGCCCCCCCCTCCGGCGGCACCGAGACCATCCTGGTGGCCGAGGATGACCCGACGCTGAGGAAGTTAATTCTTATGATTCTGGGCAATCATGGCTATACGGTCATTGGGGCCGTTGATGGGCAGGATGCTGTTGATCGTTTCATGGAAAACAGGGACAGGATTGACCTGGTTATTCTTGATGTTATCATGCCGAATAAAAACGGTAGTGAGGCCTACCTGGAGATCATCAAGATAAAGCCCGCGATAAAGGCCCTTTTTGCCAGCGGCTATCCTTCTGAGAAGGTCTATAAAATGGGAATGCTTCAAGAAGGGGTCAATTTTCTTTATAAGCCGCTGAGTCCTGATAACCTGCTCAGAAAGGTAAGAGAACTTCTTGATTATCCTGGGGAGAAAGGCAATGACCAACCATGAAGGACGGGATGGCTGTCAGGTCAAAACGATTTTGTTTCATCTGAAAGGGTCGTGCTTTCCTGATTCCGGTCTTTAGTGTGGTCCCTGGCCACCAGCATGTAGATGGACGGCACGATGAACAGGGTGAAAATGGTGCCCACCGTGATGCCGCCGACCAGCACCAGACCGATGGAGTTTCTGGCCGCGGCGCCGGCGCCGGTCACCAGGGTCAGGGGGAAATGGCCGGCCGCCGTGGCCGCGCTGGTCATGAGGATCGGCCGCAGCCTGGTCATGGAGGCCTCCCGTACCGCATCCAGCTTGGAATGCCCCTGCAGCTGCAGTTTGTTGGCGAACTCGACGATGAGAATGCCGTTTTTGGAGACCAGGCCGACCAGGGTGACCAGGCCGACCTGGGAGTAGATGTTCATGGTGGTGGTCCAGCCGTGGGTCCAGAAAGGCGCGTTGGGGTCCGGCATCTTCAGGAAGGTGAAGATGAGCGCCCCGAAAATGCCCAGCGGCACGGAGCCGGCCAGGATGACGAAGGGGTCGCGAAAGCTGTTGAACTGGGCGGCCAGCACCAGGAAGATGAGCACCACGGCCAGCACGAAGGCCGGCAGGAATTTGTTGCCCTCGGTGCGCAGCTGCCGGGATTCGCCGGTATAGTCAATCGTATACCCCTGGGGCAGGATTTTGGCCGCTTCATCCTCCAGGAATTGCAGCGCCTCGCCAAGGGGCCGGATCGACACGCCGCTGATTTTCACGGCATTGAGCTGCTGGAAGCGGTTGAGGGAACGCGGCACTGTGGAATTGTCAATGGTGGCAATGGTGCTGAGCGGCACCAGCTGGCCGGCCGGGCCGGTGATATAGATGTCCTTGAGCTGGTCCGGGTTGAGCCGGTCCACCCGCTGGATCTGCGGAATGACCTTGTAGCTGCGGCCGGCGATGTCGAAACGGTTGACGAAGTTGCCGCCGATCATGGCCCCGATGTCGGCCCCCACCTGCTCCAGGTTGAGCCCAAGATCCGCCACCTTGTCGCGGTTGATGACAAATTCCGACTGGGGCTGGTCGATTTTTACGTCGATGATGGGCGGAAAGGCAAAAAGCCCGCTCTGCATCGCTTTGAGCTGCAGCTGCTGGGCAAACTGCAGAATCTCTTCGGTCTCGGCCGTGGAGGCCAGGACGAACTCCACCGGGAACTGGCCCCCGCCGGGCAGGGAGGGGGGGAGAACCGGGAACATCCGGATGCCGGCTATGCCATGCAGTTTCTGCTGTACCTCGGGCAGGATCTGGAAGATGGTGCGTTCGCGCTGGTCCCATGGCTTGGTGACCATGCCGCCGAAACCGGAACTGGGCTGGGTGATCTGGAAGGTGAAATCCGTCTCCGGTATGCTGAGAAAGATCCGGTTGGCCGCCGCCGCATAGCGGCTGGTCTGGTCCAGAGTGGAGTTGGCCGCCGCATCGATGATGCCGAAGATTACCCCCTGGTCTTCGCTGGGGGAAAGTTCCACCGGCGACATCCTGAACATGGGGATGGTCAGCAGGCTGACCCCGAGCCACACCAGGTAGACCGCCGGCCGGGCGCGCAGGGTGGCGTCAAGCAGGCGGCCGTAGACGTTGCGCAGCCGTTTGAAGTCGCGGGAGATTCTGCCGGCCAGACCATGCTCGGCCAGCCCTGGTTTCAGCAGCCTGGAGGACATCATGGGCGACAGGGTGAGGGCCACCACCCCGGAGATGGTAACCGCGCCGGCCAGGGTGAAGGCGAATTCGCGAAACAGGGAGCCGGTGAGGCCGCCCTGCAGGCCGATGGGGGCATAGACCGCCGCCAGGGTGATGGTCATGGCGATGATGGGGCCGACCAGTTCCCGGGCGCCGACCAAGGCCGCCTCAAAAGGGGTTTTGCCTTCCCCGAGATGCCGCTCCACGTTTTCCACCACCACGATGGCGTCATCCACCACCAGACCGACGGACAGCACGATGGCCAGCAGGGTGAGCAGATTGATGGTGAAGCCGAACACCTGCATGAGGAACACCCCGCCGATGAGCGACAGCGGGATGGCGATCACCGGAATGAATACCGAGCGGAAAGAGCCGAGAAAGAGAAAGATGATGACCACCACGATCAGCAGGGTGTCGGCCAGGGTCTTGATGACCTCGTGAATGGCGTTGTTGATGTAGTCGGTGGCGTCATAGGCGATGCGCGCCTGCATGCCGGAGGGCAGGTCCTGCTGCACCCCGTCCATGGCGGTCCGCACCCTTTTGACCACATCCAGGGAGTTGGCGTTGGGCAGGGGCCAGATGCCCATGAACACCGCGGTCTGGCCGGAGAAGCGGACCTCGGTGTCATAATCCTCGGCGCCCAGCACCACCTCGCCGATGTCCTCCAGCCGGATCAGCGCGCCGCCCTGTTCGCGGATGACCAGATTCTTGAACTCCTCCACTGAGCGCAGATCGGTGTTGGCGGTGAGGTTCACCTGGATCAGCGACCCCTTGGTCTGGCCGAGGGCGGCCAGGTAGTTGTTGGCGGCCAGGGCCTGGCGCACCTGGGCCGGGCTGATGTTATAGGCGGCCATGCGGTCTGGTTTCAACCAGATGCGCATGGCAAAGGTGCGGGCCCCCAGGATATCGGCGCGCTGCACGCCTTCCACGGCGGACAGGCGCGGCTGCACCACGCGGACCAGGTAGTCGGTGATCTCGTTCTGCTTGAGCACCGTGGAGGTGAAGCTGAGATAGGCCGAGGCGAACTGGCTGTCGGCGGACTCGATGTTGATGACCGGCACCTCGGCCTCCGGCGGCAGGTCGCGGCGGACCTGGTCGACCTTGGAGCCGACTTCGGCCAGGGCCTTGGTGGCGTCGTAGTTCAGTTTCAGCCGCACATTAATGGTGGAGACGCCCTGGGAGCTCTGACTCTCGATGTAATCAATGCCGTCGGCCGCGGCGATGGCCCGCTCCAGCGGGGTGGTGATGAAGCCGCGCACCAGCTCGGCGCTGGCCCCCACATAAACGGTGGTGACGGTGATCGCTGAGTTTTCGCTGACAGGAAACTGCCGGACGTTGAGCGAGCGGATCGCCTGCAGGCCGGCAATGGTGATCACCAGGCTGATCACCAGCGCGAGAACGGGGCGGCGGATAAAAAGGTCAGTAAAGTGCATAATGCGGCGTGTTGGCAGAGGTTGGCGGAGAAATCACCTGTCCCGGCTGGCTGGCCCGGGGGATTAATTGTCTTGCGGTTGCGGGGCGAGATTGAACTCGGGGGCCAGTTCGTTGTTGATCACCGCGGTCTGGCCGTTGCGCAGCTTGAACACCCCGGTGCTGACGATGGCCTCCCCCTCCTTAAGGCCCGATATTACGGCAACATAGTCCCCGCGTTTTTCCCCGAGTTTGACAAACTGCTGGCTCAGTACGGTTTCCTGTTGCCCCGTTTGTTCGTTTTTGGTCTGCCTGAGCACAAAGACCGAATCGCTGTATGGGGCGTAGAGCACGGCGGTGGCCGGGATGACGATGACATTCTGCCGCTGTGGCAGCACCACCTCCACGTTGACGAAGAGTCCGGGCCGCAGCAGTTCCTGCTCGTTGGCCACCGTGGCCTGGATACGGATGTTGCGGGTGGCGCTGTCCACTTCAGGATTGATGGTGGTTATCTTCCCTGTCAGGATCTGGCCGGGCAGGGCGTCTGTTTTGATCCGCACGCCAAGACCTTTGTGAATCAGGCCGAGATGCTGCTGGGGCAGCAGGAAATCGACAAAGATCGGGGCCAGGTTCTGCAGCGAGACAATGGGCTCATTTTCCTTGAGGATCTGGCCCAGGTTGACCAGGCGGATGCCGAGCCGTCCGGCAAACGGGGCCCGGATATTTTTTTTGCTGATGGCCGCCCGGATGGTGTCCACCTGGGCAATGGCCTGTTTGTACTCAGCCTCGGCATTATCATAGAGTGATTGGGCGATGTTCTGCTGGGCAAGCAGTCCGGTGTAGCGGTCCAGATTGAGTTTGGCCAGGGCCGCGGCAGTCTCGACCGATCGGAGCTGGGCCTCCTCGGATGTGGTGTCCTGCCGCAACAGCAGGTCGCCGGCCTGCACCTTGCTGCCGGGGGTAAAGGCGATATGGGTGACCTTGCCGGACACCTCCGCCGACACGGTTACGCCCTGCACCGCGGTGAGTGAACCGATGGCGGTCAGGGTGGAATCCCAGGAGTCGGAGCGGGAGGTGGCGGTGGTGACAATCTCGGGTGGCAGGGAGAACTTGCTTTTCTGGTCGATCATACTGCGGATCTGCAGGGCTTTGACGCCGCCGAGTGCGCCGACCAGCAGAAGCAGACCGATGACAGCAAGAAATAGGCGTTTTTTCATGGCAACGGGTAGGCAGTGCGAAGCTTCGCACTGCGAAGCACTTTTATTTTGTCAGGGTTGAATGTTACGGTTTACCTTAGCTGAGACAGCCCGGGAAGTCAATGGACCGATGTGGCAGACTGCGCAGAAAAACGGGATTGTAGAAGATGGTGAACGTTTTCGGGTTATGGCCGGCATTGAAAAAAGTGGCTGGGCATAAAGCGCCAGCCGCTGTCGGTGGTCATGACTTCTGTCTGATGATGTTTCCCTGCGGCAGGGGAGAAGGACCCGAGAAAGCCCCCCCCAGCGCAGCATCACCTTTGCCATCAGAATTTTCGGAGGGAAACTGAGACGAAGGCGATGCAGTCGCTGAAGGAAAAGTTGTTTTTTTGCTTACTTGCTTGAATGGGTGCCTGGTCCCATCGGACCGATTGGTTTTTGAGCGGGGGTGGTGCCGTATTCTTTCAGGTAAATACTGTCCGTCCCGGAGAATGTATCACCTGCAAGGGTTAACTCATAGTATTCATTGTAGACTTCCGGTAACATGCCAATCACGTCTGGGATCGGAAATTTCGCCACCAGATCCCCCCTGCTATCCGCAAAAACTGCCGTGGATGCAAGACAAGGTAAATCTTCATAACATAAGTCCACGGAGCAATCCGAGTCGACGTCAGTCGCACATACCTCTGCATAGGCAATCTCTGCATGCACCGTGAGTGATTCGGTGTAATCACAATCATCGGTGCAGTCAGTTTCAGCGTCAACAACCAGCACCCCGGGAGCGATGGCTATTTCGACCTCATCCGCCCATGCAGCGGTGGGAGCCGTATAAAAGGCGGCTAGGGAAAGGGTGGAGAGCAGGGCGATGTTTGCGAGCATTTTTTTTTCAGCTTTCATGGGATACTCCTCTTAAAAGATGATCTGTTAAATTTTTATCCATGGTGAAACCACCAGGGACACTTGAAAAAAACTTTACGGCGCCATTCATCATTTCATCATCATTTAATCAGGTACCTGCTGAATCACTTTTCAATATGCAAGATCGTCATTGTGACACTCTGGTCCGCGTTTTCTTCTCTTCCCTGTTTACTCTTACGTTGAAAATTTCAGGAAGGTTCCATGGGCATGGAAAAAAGGGAAGCTGTTTAGTCATGATGCTGAGAATTGGGTGCCTGATTAATGAAAAGACGGTATATAGGCAGTGATGGAATTTTTCCGCAACATGGGCGAGGGGAAGGCGCCAGGCTGATTGAAATCAAGATGACCGGAAAGCAACATAACAAACTGGAGCTGCTGGCTCCGGCAGGCAGTATCGAGGCCTTTTTTGCCGCCATGGAGAATGGCGCGGATGCGGTTTACTGCGGGCTGAAGGAATTTTCCGCCCGGGTCAAGGCCAAGAATTTCACCCTGCCGGAGGTGGAAAGGCTCAACATGTATGCCCACCAGCAGCACAGGCGTCTGTATGTTACTTTAAACACCCTGCTGAAGGAGGCGGAGTTGCCCCGCCTGATCGATATCCTGGCACAGCTTGCCGCAATCGGCGTGGACGGCGTCATCATTCAGGATCTCGGGGTCTGGCGGCTTGTCCGTACTCACTTTCCCCAACTGCCCCTGCATGCCTCCACCCAGATGACGGTGCACAATGCGGCCGGGGTGCGCATGCTCGAAAAAATGGGCTTTGCCCGGGCGGTGCTGGCCCGGGAGCTTTCCCTGGCGGAGATCACGGAAATCCGCCGGCAGACGACCATTGAGCTGGAACACTTTGTCCATGGCGCGCTGTGCTTCTCCATCTCCGGCCAGTGCTTTTTTTCGTCAACGCTTAACGGGATGAGCGGCAACCGCGGCCGCTGCGCCCAACCCTGCCGTCGCCGTTACCATAACAGGCAGCAGCCCGGCTACTTTTTTTCCACCAGCGATCTCTGCGCCATTGATCTGCTGCCCGAGCTCATCAAGGCCGGGGTTATGAGTTTCAAGATTGAAGGCAGGATGAAGAGCGCCGATTATGTGGCCCGGGTGGTGGCGGCCTACCGGCTGGTGCTGGATGCCCCGGCGAGGGAACGCAAAACGGCTTTGCGAGAGGCGGCCGAGCAGCTGGAACTGTCTTTCGGCCGGCAGACCACCAAGGGGTTTCTCACCGGCTTTGTGCCGGCAGGTATTGCCGTTTCCTCCCAGCAGGGAACCCTGGGCCGCCATCTGGGCGACATCGTTTCCCTGCGTGAAGGGTTCATCGGCTTGAAAGTCAATGACCGGCTGCATGTGGGGGACCGTCTGCGTATCCAGCCCCGTAATGACCAGGCGGGCACCGGCTTCACCGTGCGGGAAATGCTGCTTGAGCACAAAAAAGTAAAAAAAGTTGATGCCGGTGATTTCGTACGGGTGAAAAATTTCGCCAAAGGTTTTTTGCACGTGGGCGATGCTGTTTTCAAGGTGGGCGGGAAAGCGGCCTTTACCATGAGCAGCGAGGCCTGTCTGAAAAAATTGTCAGTATTCCCGTCCCCCGCCGCAGCACTGCCCGCGGCCATCAGGGAAATGGCCGAGCAGGCCCTGGCCGTGCTGCTGCCTTGGCAAAAACCGGAGCCCGCCGCTGATTTAGCGGAACTCACGGTGGCAGGACGCGGGTTTGCCGACATCCAGCTGCTGGATCATCCCCGGGTGACCAGGCTGCAGTTGCCCCTTTCGCCCAGGAACCTGGCTGAAGTCATAAAAAATGAGAGGAAACTTGCCGGGTGCAAAGAAAATATCATCTGGGAGGTGCCGGTCATGCTTTTCGGGGCGGAGTGGCAGGACTACCGGCGGGCGGTGCAGCTGCTGGTGGGGCAGGGATACAGGACGTTTCGCCTGAATAATCTCGGCCACCTGCCGCTGTTTGAGGGGCTGCCGGAGGTCCGGCTGCTGGGAGGCTTCAGGTGTTATACCATGAACAGTCAGGCCGCCTTGGCCTGGCAGGAACTCGGACTGGCCGGGCTTACCCTGAATATGGAGGATGACCGGCGAAATTTCAAGGAGTTATACCGCCGCTCTCTTCCTCTGCCGCTTGCGGTGACCGTTTACAGTGCGCAACCTGTTTTCCTGTCCCGCATCCCGGTCAGGGGGGTGCGGCCGGGATCTGTGCTGCGCTCCGACCGGGAAGAAGGTTATCGCATCCTGCAAGCGGGCGGCCTGACCGAGGTGATAGGGGAACATGACTTTTCCCTGGCCGGTCATCTGCAGGAACTGCATGACATGGGCTGCCGCCGGATGATTATTGATCTCAGCCATTGCGGCGTTTCTTCGGCAAAAGGACAGGCGGTGCTGGCGGCAATTGCCGCGGACCGGCAGCTGCCCGGCACCTCCTCTCTCAACTATGAGCGGGGACTGGAGTGAATGAACGTTCAAACGTTTCAGCGTTCCAGCGTTTGATCGTTTACACGTTTAAACGCTGGAACGTTCTACAAGCCTGCTTCGGCAAGCTCGTTTAGCAGTTTCTTCTGCGCCCTGTTCAGTTTTTTCGGGATCTCAACCGCAATTTTTACCAGGATATCACCGTGGGGACCATGGGGGCCGGTGGGCAGTCCATGTCCTTTCAGCCGCAGTTTGGCCTGGGGCTGAATGCCGGCCGGCACTTTCACCTTGAACTGCTTGCCGTTCAGGGTTGGCACGTCAATTTCCGTGCCCAGCACGGCGGAGCTGAAAGGGATCACTTTTTCAATAACCAGGTTGTTGCCCTCCCGTTCAAAAACCGGGTGCGGCTGGACATGGATGAGCAGGTAGAGGTCGCCGGTCTGGCCGCCCATGGGGGACGGAGCTCCTTTTCCTGCCACCCGCAGCTTTTTGCCGCTTTCAATGCCGGCAGGAATTTTGACCGTCACCTTGTCTCCGCCCCGGCCCAGTGAGATGGTTTTTTCCGCACCGTTCAGCACTTCGTCAAGGGATATCGACAACTCAAGCGAGAGATCCTGTCCTTTAACAGGCTGTTGGGGGCGAAAACCGTGGGCGTGGCCCCCCTGAGAGAAAATGTCCTCAAAGGGGCTTCGGCCGCCGCTGGAGAAGGTGCGAAAACCTCCGGAATTGAATCCTCCCCCCATGCCGCCCAGGTTGATGCCGAACTCCCTGAGAATGGAGCCGATGTCGGAGTTGCGGAAGATATCTTCCTGGGAATAGCGCTGCTGGAAGCCGGTTGAACCGAAGGTGTCGTACTGCTTGCGTTTTTCCACATCAGACAGCACGGCATAGGCCTCGTTGGCCTCCTTGAATTTTTCTTCCGACTCCTTGTTGCCCTGGTTGCGGTCAGGGTGGTATTTCAGGGCCAGTTTACGGTAGGCCTTTTTGATTTCCTCGGTGGAGGCGTCTTTTGCGACGCCCAGAATTTTATAATAGTCCAGATTTTTCATGTGTCAGTTGTTTCATTGAGTGGGTTTGGCTGCAAATTTTCACTATTGTTATTGGGTAGTAAGTTAATGATTTTTGTTCTGAAGTCAAGCTTGGGGGGATTTATACACGCGATTTGCTTTTTATTCCTAAAAAGATGATTGTCACAGGATTCCAGAGAAGTTATCTGTGAAGACAAAGCCGGAACCCTTGGTATCTGCGGGTACATTATGAAATGCAGGTCTGAAGGGAACTTGCCGCCTACCCCGACGTTGCTGATGAAGAGTAGCCAGGATAACCCGCTTCCCGCTGCGGTTCTTCGGTGATTTTCACTTCGGCATCGTGCTGCATCGGGATGCTTATCGTAAAGATTGACCCCTTCCCCATCTCGCTTTCAACAGATATTTTCCCGCCGTGTCTGGCCACGATCTCGCTGACGATGCTCAGACCCAGTCCTGTACCAACCCCTTCCGCCTTGGTGGTAAAGAAGGGGGCAAAGATTTTCCCCCGATTCTCCGGAGAAATACCGCAACCCGTATCACTGATCGAGATAAAAATGAGACCGTTTTCCGTAAATGTTCTGATGCGTATCATCCCCTGGCTTTCAATGGCATGGGCGGCATTGACCAGGAGATTCATGAAGACCTGGGCAAGTTGATTCGGATAGCACCGGATAAGAGGGATATCACCGTAATCCTTTTCCACGGTGGCCTTGTATTTCAATTCATTCCAGGCAACGGTGAGGGCGTTTTCCAGGCAGTCGTTGATGTTGGCCAGGGAGGAAATATTCTGATCCTTGCGGGAAAAGGTTTTTAAACCTGCGACGATTTTTTTAATCTTCTCGACACCCTCAAGACATTCGGCCAGAATGTCCCGGCTGTCCTCCACGAGAAAATCAATCTTGGAATTTTTCCTGACCTGGGCCAGTTCAGCAGCTTTTTCAGGCGGCAGGATGGAACAATAACCGTCAAGCAGACGGATGAATTCGGCGATACGTTCCATATACCTGGTCAACGTTCCCAGGTTGCTGCCGATGTAACCGGTGGGATTATTTATTTCATGGGCCACGCCGGCGGCCAGGTGGCCGATGGTGGCCAGTTTTTCCTGATGAAGAAGTTGTTCCTGGGAGGCCTTGAGGTCCCTGTAGGCCTGTTCCAGTTGCAGGGTGCGGTCCCTGACCTGCTGTTCCAGATTGTCGCGGTATTCCCGGTTTTTTCTTTCCAGTTCCCGCAGGCGCAGGGCGTGCGCCACATAAATGAGCAGTTCGTTTTTTTCAAACGGCTTGACAAGGTAACCGCAGGCGCCGAGTTCAAGTGCGTTTGCTGCCACATTGGGATCGTCCTCTCCCGTCACCATGATCACCTCCGGGGGAGAGTCGCTGTTGCGTAATTCGCGTAACACCGCGGTGCCTGACATGCCGGGCATGGCAATGTCCAGCAGCACCAGCGGAAAAAAGTTTTCGGCGAAAAGGTCAAGAGCCTCCCTGCCGCTGGCCGCGCAGGTGGTCGGATATCCGGCGCCTGCGAGAATGCGGGTGAATAATTCTCTTGTCCCGTTTTCGTCATCCACCACCAGAACGGCTGTCTTTTCTTCCATCTGTTTCTTCTCTTCAGAAAGCTTAGGTGAATTCATATGCATGGGATGGTTATGAACATAGTATCACAATATTAACGGTTGTGAAGGACGATTTATAGATATTTTCCCGGGTGACATCAGTAGTGCAAAACGCGTATACTGGAGCATACCATGACTTCGTTAGTATACATTCTTTTTGTCGCCGTCGGGGCATTCTTTCTCGCTGCTTCAATTTTCCTGAGTTTCAGCAGGAACAGGACTATTCCCCGGGATCTTGCCGGCAGATGGCGTCTTATGACCTGCCTGATGCTTTTTTTCCTGGCAGGGTACTGCGGCTATCTTTACCTGGAGCTGTCCGGTCATCCCTTCCCCCTGGAGCTGTTGACCAGCCTGATTTTCCTGGGGGGCGCCGTTTTTGTGTACCTGGTCATCGGTCTGTCCATGGAAACCATCCGGCGGATCAATGAAGCCAAAGAGGTCCTTGAAGAAAGGGTCAGAGAGCGGACAGGGCAGTTGGCGGCAAGCAATGAAAAACTGGGGGAAGAACTGGAACAGAGAAAAGCCATCGAGGAACGCCTTCAGGCCTCCCATGTGGAACTGAAGGCGGCCCAGTCGCAGATGCTGCAGCGGGAGAAAATGGCCTCGGTGGGCCAGCTGGCGGCAGGCATGGCCCATGAGATCAACAACCCGGTCGGTTTTGTCAACAGCAACCTGGCCACCCTGGCAAGATATATCGACCGGTTGACGGAGTATATTGAGATCCTGCAGCAAGAGGCCGGCAGTGTTGCCAGTGAAAAACTGCAGACGGCCAGAAAAGAGCTCAAGATCGGTTACATTGCCGAAGATGCGAAAGACCTGATTAAAGAGTCCCTGGACGGCACGGACCGGGTGAGCGCCATTGTCCGGGGTCTGAAGAGCTTTTCCCGGGTTGACGAGGCGCAGAGGCAGGCGGCTGATATCAACGAGTGTCTGGAGGCCACCCTGAATATCGTCTGGAACGAGTTGAAATACAAGGCCAGCCTGACAAAAGAGTACGGAGATCTGCCCCTCACCCTGTGCAATCCCCAGCAGCTGAACCAGGTCTTCATGAACCTTCTGGTCAACGCGGCCCAGGCCATTGACAAACAGGGGGAGATACGCATCAGCACCAGTCATGCGGACAATCTGATTCTGGTCTCCATTGCCGACACCGGCTGCGGCATTGCGCCGGAGAACCTCTCGCACATCTTTGAGCCCTTTTTCACCACCAAGGAGATCGGCAAAGGCACCGGGCTTGGCCTGAGCATCTCCTACGATATCATCAAGCAGCATGGCGGGGATATTGAGGTGGCGAGCGAACCCGGACGCGGCACCACCTTTACCGTGAAAATCCCGGTGGTGACGGCATGAACAACGCCTGTGTTATTATTTGTTCGCTCGTCACAGGGTAAGAAATCGCCGTTTTTAACACGCTTCCTGCAAAGTTGAAGGCTGGGTGGAATGCATCCTTTAGCAGAACTTCTTGAAAAAAATGAAATGTGGTTAATGCGCCGTATCCGTGATTATGCGTTCGCGAACAAGGTGCTTGAGTGGACGCGGAGAACTTCGGCGGCGCGCTGCACGAGCGGTCTCTGGAGTGGAGGCGCCGCCATTCAGCTGTGTAATATTCAGGAGGATCAGCGCTGTTTCCGGACCGGCATCGAGTTGGTGAAACGCCTATACAGGATATGATATGACTATACTTGCTCAGTTGCATATCGTTTTTGTTGCCGTGGGGGCGGTCTTTCTAGCCGCCTCGATCTATCTGAATTTCAGCAGGAACAGGGATGTGCCCCCGGAGCTGGCCGGCCGGTGGCACCTGATGACCGGCCTGATGCTTTTTTCTCTGGCGGCCTATATCGGCTTTCTGTTCCTGCAGATAACCCATCATCTTTTTTCCCTGGAACTGCTGACCAGCCTGGTTTTTCTGGGCGGCGCCCTTTTCGTGTTTCTGGTCATCGGTCTGTCCATCAAAACCACCAGGCGGATCAATGAAGCCAACGAAGTCCTGGAGGAGCGGGTCAGGGAGCGGACTCTGCAGCTGGCCGCAGCCAATGAAAAACTCGAGGATGAACTGGAGGAAAGAAAGAGAATCGAGGAACGGATCAAGGCATCCCATACGGAACTGAATTACATCTTCAATGCCTCCTCGGCCGGCATGCGGGTCATTGACACCAATTTTACCGTTATCCGGGTCAACCGCAATTTTCTGCAGATGGTCGGTCTCGGCCTGGACGAGGTGATCGGCAGGAAGTGTTTTGCCACCTTCGGGGGCGCGAAATGTCAGTCGGCCGATTGTCCCCTTGCTCTGATCAGCAGCGGCCGGCAAACAGTGGAGTATGAAGTTGAAAAGGTCCTTGCCGATCAGGAGCGCATCACCTGCTCCCTGACGGCCGCTCCCTATTACGGGCATGATGGGCAGCTGATCGGCATTGTCGAGGACTTCAAGGATATTACCCTGCGGAAAAAGGCGGAGAATGAACTGGCGGCAGCCTTTGCCGAGGCGCAGCGTCTGTCTCTGGCGCTGCAGGAAAAAAACCGGGAGTTGGAGGAAGGCAACTGGCAGCTTGCCGAGGCCCATGCCCAGCTGAAGGCGGCCCAGTCGCAGATGCTGCAGCGGGAGAAAATGGCCTCGGTGGGCCAGCTCGCCGCCGGTGTCGCCCATGAGATCAACAACCCGGTCGGTTTTGTCACCAGCAATCTTGCCACCCTGGCGAAATATATCGACCGGTTGACGGAGTACCTCAATCTGCAGGAAAAGGCCGTGGCCGGTGATGCGCAGGAGGAGGAACTACGGGCGGCAAGGAAGGAGTTCAAGATCGATTTCATTGCCGAAGATGCAAAAGACCTGATCAAAGAGTCCCTGGACGGCACGGACAGGGTGAGCACTATTGTCCGGGGGCTGAAAAGTTTTTCCCGGGTTGATGAAGCGCAGAGGCAGGCGGCTGATATTAATGAGTGTCTGGAAGCCACGCTGAATATCGTCTGGAATGAGTTGAAATACAAGGCCGTTGTCACGAAAGAGTACGGGAACATTCCGCGGACCCACTGCAATCCCCAGCAGCTGAACCAGGTCTTCATGAACTTTCTGGTCAACGCGGCCCAGGCCATTGATAAACAGGGGGAGATACGCATCAGCACCAGTCATGCGGACAATCTGATTCTGGTCTCCATTGCCGACACCGGCTGCGGCATTGCGCCGGAGAACCTCTCGCGGATCTTTGAGCCCTTTTTCACCACCAAGGAGATCGGCAAAGGCACCGGGCTTGGGCTGAGCATCTCCTACGATATCATCAAGCAGCATGGCGGCGATATTGAGGTGGCGAGCGAACCCGGACGCGGCACCATCTTTACCGTGAAAATCCCGGTGGTCGCAGAAGGATAGAAACTTGTACAGCCGGAAACAGCATCGCCCCGAGGGCAATAAATAGGCTTTTCAGGCGCCCACGATTCAGGCTTTCTCTTTTTTATGCAGGGCGAAGCCGATTTTTTCGGCTAACATCTCTTGATTAAATGGTTTGATGATGTATTGATCAACCTTGGCCTGAATTGCCTCGACAATATGATCCTTCTCAGACTCGGCGGTCACCATCAGAAAGGGGATATGAGCTAATTTGGGAGTGCCTTTTACTTTTTTCAGGAGTTCGATGCCGGTCATGACCGGCATGTTCCAGTCTGAAATGATGAAATCAATTTTTTCCTTAGTGAGAATCTGATATGCTTGTTCTCCATTGCGGGCTGTGATAACATCCTCATATCCCAAATCATTAAGGACATTCTTGATGATTTTTATCATGGTGTCGAAGTCGTCGACTATTAAGAATTTCATATTTTTTTATCTTTCTTTGATTTGAAGTGTAGGGAGAACCCCGATGGCCCCAGGTGTCTTGCAATTGGGTAATTCGTTATGGCTCCTAATGCCGTCTCTGATATCCGAAGGCGGTATTGTTTTATTACAACGGTTTAGCACTCTGTAACAC
>ENA-ORXD01002008-ORXD01002008.1-sediment-metagenome-genome-assembly--contig:-NODE-2008-length-14726-cov-18.610622_pt1 | contig 14726 bp, 9 predicted proteins | sample MGYA00237862_ERZ511471 | MGnify/ENA metagenome assembly ERZ511471 | reverse complement strand
ACCACCCTGGTGCTTAACACCGTGCGCACGCTGGGGCCGATCTCTCGAACTGAGATTGCCCAGCGCACCGGATTAAGTGCCGCCACCATTACCGGTATATCGGCAGAATTAATTGATAAAGACCTGATTTTTGAGAAATCCACCGGAGACTCCAGCGGCGGCCGCCGCCCTATTCTGATGGACTTAAACCCGCGCGGCGGCTATGTAGTGGGCCTCAAATTGACTGAAGATCATATCACGGCCGCACTGACCGATCTGCGCGCTGTGGTGGTCGATAAGCAAACCACGCCGCTGTCTGGCAGCAGCGTGGATGAGGGTATCGCCGCGCTGTGCGCCGCGGTGACCAATCTGGTGGCGGCTAACCGCATTCCCGAGCAACGGCTGCTGGGTGTGGGGGTGGGGTTGGCGGGTGTGGTGGAAGCCGATAAAGGCGTCTTGCGTCACTCTCCGATTATCGGCTGGAACGATGTGCCTTTGGCCAGCCGCATGCAGCAATGCCTGAACGTGCCGGTGTACGTGGACAACGACGTGAATACCTTTACCCTCACCGAAAAATGGTTCGGTGTGGGACAAAAGGTGGATAACTTTCTGGTAGTGACGGTTGGTCGCGGCGTAGGTATGGGAATCGTGGTCAATGGACAGTTGTATCGCGGCTGCCGCGGCGGCGCGGGTGAGTTGGGCCATACCGTGGTGGACGCCAATGGCCGCTTATGCGGCTGTGGCAAGCGCGGTTGCCTGGAAACGGTTGCGTCTGACCCGGCCATGCTGTTGGAAGCGCGCCTGGCGTTTGAGCAAGGGCAGCTGGAAGGCCGGCCCAAATCGATTAGCGAGTTGGTGGCAATGGCCGCCGAAGGAAGTCTGGCTGCCAGAAATATTCTGGCTTCAGCCGGAGAGACTTTAGGACGCAGTCTGGCCAATCTGATCAACCTCTTCAACCCGACCATGATTGTGGTGAGTGGAGAAGGGGTGGCAGCCGGTGAAATCTTCTTCGCGGCGATGCGCGAACAAATTGGGTTGCATTGCATGAACGGCCTGGCCGCTGACACTGAAATAAAAATTGACGCCTGGGAAGATGATGCCTGGGCGCGCGGCGCGGCGGGATTGGTGCTGCACGGCATTTTTGAATCACCCATTTACCGGGAACAAGTAGATTAATGGTTCATAAATATGAAACAGCCATTATTACATTCAACAAAATAGTTTGTTAGGAGGTGAAAAGAAGAGCGAGTATAACCGTTGTTTGTTTTTCAAGTATTCATTCAAATCAACCTGCTGAAGACTTAAGAACGGAGTATGAACGGAGATGAAAAGAAAATCCTTATCCCTGGTGATGATCAGTTTACTGGTCGCCCTGTCTATGCTGCTCAGCGCTTGCAGCACCGCTGCCAACGCCCCTGCCAACCAACCTGCTGAACAACCGGCCGCGAGCGGTGACGTTCAGCAGCCCACTGCCGAACAACCGGCAGAGGCCCCCGCTGAAGTGGTTGAAATCAATGTGATTTCTTTCCTCACTTATGATGAAAATATTGAAGGCGCTGAATACAAAATCGTAGAAGCCTTTGAAGCGGCACATCCCGAAATCAAAGTTAACTTCCAGCTGCTTCCATACGCAGATTACTACAACTCATTGCGCACCTGGATCGCTGGCGGAACCGCCCCGGACGTAGCTTCCCTCGATATTGCCATGCTGCAAGAAATGGCTCTGAGTGGCGCGTTGGCTGATATGGATGGCCTGGTAGCCGAGGATAACTACGATTTGAGTATTTACTATCCCAATACCTTGACCATGTTTAGCAATGGCGGAACATTGTATGGCCTCCCTGCTTCTTTCTCCACCGTGGTGCTGTTCTACAACAAGGCCTTGTTTGATGAAGCGGGCATTGCTTACCCGGATGACAGCTATACCTGGGACAAAATGCTGGAAGTTGCCAAGCAATTAACCCTGGATAAAGATGGCGATGGCGTTACTGACCAGTGGGGTTTGGCGCGCGCCTGGTGGCCGCTGTACGTGCTGCAGAGCGGTGTTCCGATGTTCGCGGATGACATGACCAAATTCAACCTCACCGATCCGGCTGCTTCAGCTGGCTTGCAGGCGATGGTTGACCTGACCAATGTCCAGAAAGTTGCTCCCTCAGTAGCAGATCTGACCGCGCAGAGCGATTGGGATATGTTCATGCAAAATCGTTTGGCGATGTTCCCGCTGGGACCGTGGGGTGTCAATCCCTTCCAGGCGGTTGAGAATCTGGAATGGGATGTTGCCAATATGCCCCCAGGACCTTCCGGAACGCAAGCCACCTTCTTGTTTGGCAATGCTTACGGTGTTCTGGCTGATTCCAAGCAAAAAGAAGCTGCCTTTGAATTTGTCAAATTCGCAACCGGTCCGGAAGGCGGCCTGATCCGCCAGCAAGCCGGGTATGAAATTTCCCCCGTGCAGGAAATTGCTGAGTCGGAGTACCTGAAGACTCTGGAAGGTAAAGAACCTGAACACGCCAAAATTTTCCTGGATGCAACCAGTTACGCACAAACGGTTCCGGTGGTCAAACACTGGACGGAGATCTCGGATCTGATCTCGGCTGAATTGGACTCTGCCTTGTTGGGCAACCAGACGGTCGCCGAAGGCATGCAGAACATCGAGCAGCAGGTCAATGATCTGTTGATGCAAGACTAAAACGTATTCGCGTTTGTTCGGGGATGAGCGCAGTCGTAAACGCTCATCCCCAAAATTCTCAGCTCTCTTAGACAAAAGATTGGAAAAGCTCATGCAGTCGACCCAAGCAAAAGCGCTCGATCGCACCAAACCCGTTTACAAACAAAAGAAATATAACCGGAGTGAGGTTATCTGGGGTTATTTATTCATCGCGCCAAGCTTAATTATCCTTCTGGTGTTCAATTTCTACCCGGTGCTTAGCGGTTTGGGCATCAGTTTAACCAGTTGGAACATGCTTTCAGATCCCAAGTTTATCGGACTGGACAATTACAGCCGGATGATCAGCGATCCGATTGTGCCAAAGATTGCATGGAATACAGTCTATTACACCTTTTTGAGTGTGCCGCTGAATGTCATCTTCTCACTGGGATTGGCCATGGCGCTGAACCAGAGAATTCGCGGGATTTCCATCTTTCGCACGGCTTACTACCTGCCGGTGGTCTCTGCCTCAGTGGCTGTTTCAATGATATGGATGTGGATCCTGGCCGAGAATGGAATTCTTAATTATGCGCTGAACAGCATTGGGATTAGCCCCGTGAGCTGGTTGGGAGACCCGAAAATCGCGCTTACTTCCATTACGTTAGTTAATGTATGGAAAAACCTGGGTTTCAATATCTTGATTTTCCTGGCCGCTTTGCAAGATGTGCCCCCAGAATTGAAAGACGCCGCGAAGGTGGATGGCGCTAACAATGTAGGTATTTTCAAACATGTGACCCTGCCAATGATTTCCCCGGCCATCCTGTTTACCACCATGATGGGCATTATTGGCTCTTTTCAGGCGTTTGACCTGGTTTACAACATGACTTTCAGACATGAAGGCGGACCAGCGCGTTCTACCAGTGTGATCGGCTTCTATATCTGGCAAAACGCCTTCCGTTATTCCAAGATGGGCTATGCCGCGGCTTTGGCCTACGCGTTGTTTATTCTCATCATGATCCTTACTTTATTGCAATGGCGCGCCCGTCGTTATTGGGTGTTTGGAGAGGAGTAAAAGCATGGCGAATTTATCTGTTGAACGGCAACCCAAACCGGGCTCACAAAGAATCATCAAAGTTGCTAGCTATGCTTTACTTGTGCTGGGCGCGTTGTTAAGTATTCTGCCTTTTTTGTGGATGATTTCTACTTCGCTGAAGCCGGCTGAATTGGTATTCAGCACACCGCCCCGGTGGATTCCCAACCCGGTTGAATGGGAAAACTACACCACCGTGTTATCGAAGGTAAACTTCGCGAAGTATGGCTTTAACACCCTGAAAATAACCTTGATTGTGACCTTTGGGCAGCTGCTCACCTGTTCGCTGGCCGGGTATGCCTTTGCCCGCCTGCGTTTTCCAGGCCGAGATGTGCTCTTTGTCGGGTACCTGGCAACGATGATGATCCCATTTCAGGTGATGTTGATTCCAAACTTCATTACTATTCGAAGATTAGGGCTGGTCGATTCACATCTGGGGTTGGTTTTGCCACAACTTACCAGCGCGTTTGGCGTGTTCTTATTACGCCAGTTCTTCCTTTCCTTTCCATCTGAATTAGAGGATGCGGCCAAGTTGGATGGTTGTAATCCATTGCAAACCTTCTATCTGATCATCCTGCCTCTTTCCAAACCCATTCTGGCTACCCTGGCAGTAATGACTTTCCAAAACATCTGGAATGATTTTCTCTGGCCGTTAGTCATGCTTTCCTCTGAACCGAAGCGCACGTTGGCTGTGGGTTTGTCTTATCTGATTGGCCAGTACAGCACCGACTGGCAAATTCTGATGGCCGGCTCCGTGTTAACGGTTTTACCGATTATTCTCCTTTTCTTTATTGCCCAAAAGAGTTTTGTGGAAAGCATCAAATTATCGGGATTAAAGGGCTGAAGTTTTCATTTCAATTCCCGGAGGATTTATGGAATTTATACAAAAATTACACCGGCACAGTGTTGAAGTTATCCTGAAGAATCAATCACAGACCGGTGCCTACTTCGCGTCGCCTAATTTCAATTCATACACCTTTTCCTGGCTGCGCGACGGCAGCTTTATCGCCCACGCGATGGACTGCGCCGGTGAATATGACAGCGCGCGGGCGTTTCTGTTATGGGTGAATCGCACCATTTGCCGTTATGAAAGCAAAGTGCCACACCTGGAGCATGCCTTGCAAAATGGTTTGCCCCTGAAAGACGGTGACTTTTTACACACCCGTTTCACCGCGGACGGCGATGAGGTTACCGTTGACAAAGATTGGGGAAATTTTCAACCGGATGGGTATGGTACCTGGTTATGGGCATTGGAAGAACACATCAAGCTGCATAATGATCAGGATTTATTGGATCAGGTGCGTGAAGGAGTGGCAATCACAGTCCGCTATTTGAGCCTGGTCTGGGATCTACCCAATTTTGATTGCTGGGAGGAACACCCAGAGTACGTTCATCCGTATACGCTGGGCGCAATCTACGCCGGGCTGTGTTCGGCCGCCAGGTTGGCGCAGCGCTTTTCTCCCGCGTTGGACGCCGCAGAAATCGAACGTGTGGCCGATCAGATAAAGGCTTATGTTTTGAATTACGCGGTGGTGGATGGATTGGTCACGAAACACGTTGAACCGCAAAAAGACGGCAGCCAGCCAAAAGGGATGCCTGAAGCCGGGGTGGATTCAAGCCTGATGGGATTGGTTGTGCCATTCAATTTATTTGACATTGAGGACGCTTGTTCAATCGTGGTTTTGGATAAGATTGAAACCGATTTGCACCGTCCGGATGGGGGAGTATACCGCTATTTACGCGATACCTATTTTGGCGGTGGCGAGTGGGTGCTGCTCTCTTGCTGGTTAGGATGGTGTTACGCGCGCCAAAACCAGCATAAGAAAGCCCAGCAACTGCTGCAATGGGTGGTCGATCAGGCAGATGAAGAAATGAACCTGGCAGAACAGGTTTCTACCCATACGCTGCACCCTGAGTACCTGAAACCCTGGCAGGAGAAGTGGGGGCAGATCGCCAATCCATTGTTATGGTCACATGCCATGTTTTTGATCCTGGAAAAAGAATTAGCCTTAGTCAAGGAGATTTGATTGACCATGCAAAATGAAAATATTCTTCCAGAAATTATTCACCAGCCTTATGGCCTGGAGCATCCTTATCAACAATTGCCTTCTGAACGCACTCCGCGTGATCCGCTCGCCGGAGAATCCGTGACCCTGGGCGCAATCACCCGCCCGCAAAGCGCGTTTCAGTCCGTTTGGGCAGAGTGGAAGCGCAACGCTGATTCCGCTTTCACCCGCAGCGAAGCTCGCTGGATTGAAAATGGCAGCGAGCAAGATTGCTGGCAAATGGAATTACCCGTTTTTCAGCCCGGCGATAGGGTAACCTACCGTATCAGTGGCTACTGCGGGGAAAACGAAGTTTCCGGCCAGGAATACTCTTTCTATGTCCCTGGCTGGGAGACTAACCAGCAAGTGGTCGAATGGAAACAACTACCAGAGGGATTGCTGTTGGGTTGCCAGACCAGTGTAGAAGGCGTATTTTCCTGGACAAAGATCACCAGCGAAGCCGATCAGCGTTTGCGGTTTGACTACGCGGTTTCCGGCCAAAATCCCTTTGCAAATGTGTTGGCAGAGCAACCAGCAAATTCAAGCCAATTGATCGTTGATGATCCGATCAGGCTTGAGTTTGAGATCGGCGATCACCGCCTGATTGTGCAAAAGAACGGCGGGTTGGTCAATCTATTTCGCGCGGATGGCGGCGTGATTATTAAAGAGGAACGCCCGGCTGAATTCTTGTTGGATCAGAGCGGAAAGCTGATGGAGTTCCGCCAATTTTTCACCAGTCCAGAACAGGAAGCATTTTATGGTTTCGGTGAACGCTTCAACGCGTTGAACCAGCGCGGCAGCACCCTGGATACACTGGTTTATGACCAGTACACCGGTCGAGAGAAACGCACTTATATTCCCATGCCCTTGTTTGTTTCGAGCATGCCGTATGGATTCTTGCTAAGTAACACCACCAATGTGAAATTTGACCTGGCGGCGACATTCCCAAATGCGTGGTCTTACCGGGTACCCCTGGCCGGGCAAGAGAAAGTGAGCTACCACCTGTTTACGGCGCGCAAGCCGCTTCAGGTCGTGGCTGATCTGACCGCTTTTACCGGCCCGACGATTATGCCGCCGGTTTGGTCTTTAGGTCATTGGATGAGCAGTAACGACTGGAACAGCCAGAAAATGGTGCTGGATCAGCTGCATCTTACCCAGCAGCACGAGATTCCCAGTACGGTTTTGGTGATTGAAGCCTGGAGTGATGAGGCTAATTTCTACATCTGGAACGATGCCGAATATGAATTAACCCCTTCTGACCGGCCGATGCGGCTGAGTGATTACCGCTTCCCGGCTGAGGGACGCTGGCCTGATCCCAAAGCCATGGTGGATGAATTGCATGAAGCCGGGTTGAAACTGGTGCTCTGGCAGATTCCGGTGATCAAAATGAAAATCGATCCGGGTACGGAACATTCTATTCCCCAGCGGGATATAGACGCCGCGTACGCGATAGAACAGTCATATATTGTGACTGAAGAAGATGGATCGCCGTACCATGTGCGCTCTTTCTGGTTTGGCCAGAGCCTGGTTCCCGATTTCACCAATCCACAGGTTGCGGAGTGGTGGCTGAGCAAACGCGCTTATCTGGTTGAAGAATTAGGGGTGGATGGCTTCAAGACCGATGGCGGTGAGCATCTGTGGGGGCGGGGACTGCAATTCTCAGATGGGCGGCGCAATGATGAAGTGCTTAACCTGTTCCCCAAATTGTATCAAGAGGCTTATCACCGCTTTGTCACACAGAATGGGCAGAGGGAAGGGGTGCTGTTCAGCCGGGCGGGGTATGTGGGCGCGCAATCGATGCCCACCCATTGGGCCGGGGATGAACTATCCACCTGGGAAGCCTACCGCGCCACAATTTTTGCCGGGTTGAGCGCCGGCGTGTCGGGGATCGCATTTTGGGGTTGGGATATCGCCGGGTTTGGCGGGGACATTCCAGAAGTTGAGCTGTATCTGCGCGCGGCGGCGGTGGCAGCTTTTTCGCCGATTATGCAATACCACTCGGACTACAATGGGCGCCAAGAACCATCTCGCGACCGAACGCCGTGGAACATGCAAGCGCGCACCGGCGATGAGCGGGTGATCCCTTATTACCGTGGGTTTGCCAACCTGCACATGAATCTGCTGCCCTATATTGCCAGCGAAGCAATGCAATCCGTGGATTTGCACTTACCCATGATGCGCGCCTTGCCGATCGAGTACCCAGAAGCTGCCCTGTGCGCAGAAAAACAATTCCAATATATGTTCGGCTCCTCTTTGTTGGTGGCGCCGGTGACCGAGCCGGGAATGCAGGAATGGGAAGTGTGCTTACCCGAGGGCAATTGGCTGGACTTCTGGAATCTGCAGACGGTAAGCGGACCGGCAACGCTAAACTGCCTGGTCTCGCTGGAGCGCATTCCCGTGTATGTGCGCGAAGGATCGCTGGTGCCCTTCAATTTGACAGCCTCATTGGAATGGCCGGGGGCAGTGGGCAACCGCTTGGATGGGTATGATCATCTGGCGTTTCTGGTCTTCCCTGCGGATCAATTTGAATACGCGTGGTTTGATCATGTTCACCAGCAAACGCGCACTTTCAGCGGTCAACAAACAACCAGTGAGTTGATCATCGATTTACCTGAGATGATCGATCGTTATTATCTGATGGTGCCCGGCACGCGGGCGGCGGCCGTTCGCCTCACCGGTCAATTGCTGGAGAATGTGGAATTACTTTCCGAGTGGCAGGATTCTTCCGCGGCCAGCTGGCATTATGATCTCAAACGCGGCTGCATGTTGATTCGAATTGAGCCGCAAGCCAGCAAACAACAACTCACCATCCAATATTAATCAAATTTACATCATTTCAATATCCTTCTCCTCCCAAAAATTTAGGAGGAGAAGGATCCTTTGAATTTGGCCATGCAAGGAAGGGGAAGAATTATGTTGGAAAAATGGCGCAAAGCGGGACTGGTATTGGTCATTTTTTTGATCGGGTTGGGCCTCCGCTGGCAGGCAGCGCACCGCTTGCCAGTGGATTACGATGAGCCGGTTTACCTGCGCGCGGCGCAGCACTTTGCCGCGGCGCTGGTTGAGGGGGATTGGGAAGAAATCATCCAATACAAAGTAAATTATGAGCATCCTCAACTGGTGAAGCTGGTGTACGCGGCAGGTCTCACCCGGATCCCGCTCAGTAAAGAACTGGAGTGGTTTCCATATTATGATCCGCTTTCGGAATCTCCGCGCGGAAAGGAATTGCTGGTGGCCAGGAAAATCGCTGCTGGTCTTGGCGGTTTGGAAGCGGCCGTGTTAGCCTGGATCAACCCGGCAGCTGGATTATTTCTCGCCATTCATAGTGTGACGATTAAGTACACCAGTGTCGCCTACCTGGACGCGTTGCCCGCGTTGACTAGTTTGTTGTCGGTAGCGGCTTTTTCTCGCGCTTTTCCGATGAAACTGACCCAAAAAGACAGCCAGCAGGCTGAAGCGCCGCGCTGGAAATGGTTAATTTTTTCTGCTTTAATGCTGGGTCTTTCCGCTGCGTCAAAATATCTGTACGCGGTTTCTGGTCTGGCGATGCTGTTATACGCTTTGCTGCTGGTGCTGCTCAGGCGTGTCCATTGGCGAAAAATAATTCCGGCTGTGCTGGTTTGGGGATTCACGGCCATACTATTTTTTGGGGCTGCCAATCCATTTTTGTGGGACGATCCTTTTGGCCGGCTGGAGCGGTCGATGCGTTTTAGTTTCGATTACGCAAATAGTGAAGCGGTGAGCGTGGCAGAATATCCATTCTGGCAGCCGCTTGCGTGGCTGGCGCGCTCGGTTCCCAATCAGATGCCCACACATGCCATGCCCACCCTGCCGGGAGCATTTCTGATTGCATGGGATGGTCTAATCGCGATCCTGGCGATTTTGGGGTTATATGAGCTGGGGAAGCGCAAACCAATTTACCTGGTTTGGCTGTTGAGTGGGTTGGCGTTTTTGCTCATTTGGAAAACAAAATGGCCGCAATATGTGGTCGCGGTAACCGCGCCATTTTGCCTTTCGGCGGGGTATGCCGTGTATCACGTGTGGCAAAAGGCGCTGGTGCCCCTGCTGCGAAAAATCCCGTTTGTTGCAAGTGCGGAGCACGCCGCAAGGATGAATTCTGGATGAAGGGGTGAGTGACCAACGCATTAAGGAACCAGGGATTGTCCTGTTTTTGATTGGACAATCCCTGATTGAATTTTACTAGGCGAGCGATTGGGGCCGGATCGTTGGTAAGGGCTCCTTGGAGATTGCTTCCAATAAATTCCCTTTGGGGTATTGATCCAGAAGCTCTTCGATTTTTTCCTTGCTGACGGGCCGGCAGAACAGGTAACCCTGGGCCTTGTCGCAGCCGCGTGAGCGTAAAAATTCCAATTGCTCGCGGGTTTCCACACCTTCGGCGGTTACTTCCAATCCCATGGCGTGTCCCATGGCGATGATGGCATCCAGCAGGGTGGCGTTGCCTTGATAGTCTTGCAAGAAAGATTTGTCGATTTTCACGTTATCGACCGGGAAGCGCTGCAGATAAACCAGCGAGGAGTAGCCAGTACCGAAATCGTCGATGGCGATGCGCACGCCACATTCGCGCAAGAGCGCCAAATGGTGATAGGCCAGGTTGAAATCGGCCATGGCGGTGCTTTCGGTGATCTCCACTTGAACCGAATAGGCTTTATCCGCCAGACGGGGGCGGTATTTGTCGATGAATTGTTTGAAGGATGGGTCTTGCAATTGTTGGGCGGGCACGTTGACCGCCAGATTCAGGAAGGAATACCCCTGGTTGTGCCATCTCATCAACTGGCGGGCAGCTGAAACCATGACCCACTCATTGAGGGGCACAATCAGGCCGGTTTCTTCGGCCACGGGCAGGAATTCGCCAGGGTAGAGTAACCCGCGGGTGGGATGCTGCCAACGTACCAGCACTTCGACCATATCGATCTGGCCGCTATCCAGGCGGATGATGGGCTGGTAGTGCAAGAAAAATTCCTCATGATCGATTCCGCGGCGCAGGTCGTTTTCTAGTTGCAAGAAAGAAAGACTGTCGGTGTGCATGGAAGCAGTATAGATTTCAAAACGGGCTTTGCCGCGAGATTTGGCCTGGTACATGGCTAAATCGGCGTTGCGCAAGAGCACATCCACTTGCTGGGTATTAATGGTTGTGGCAATTCCAATACTGGCGGAGAGGAAAACATTGCGACCTTGAATATCAAAGGGGGGTTTGATGGCGTTAAGAATCTTCTCGGCGGTTTCAAAGGCTTCGTTTTCATTTTTTAACGCATTCAACACAATTGCAAACTCATCCCCGCCCATCCGGGCTACGAACGCGCCGGTTGGTAAACAATTAATGATGCGATCGCCGGTTTTGATGAGTATTTCATCGCCGACCTGGTGATTAAAACTGTCGTTGATCAATTTAAACCGGTCGAGATCAATGAACAGAATTCCAATCAGGCAGCCATCGGGTTTATTTTCACCAATTTCATTTAAATACTGGATCAGGGCTATGCGGTTGGGAAGATGGGTGAGCGAGTCATGCAGCGATTCATAATTGAGCCGTTCCTGATTTTCAACCAGCGCCTGATTTGAGCTTTGCAAGGCGGCAAAGGTCTGGTTGATTTTGCGGGCCAAGATGGCGATCTCATCATTTCCGGGTAATTCAATGCGGGTGGAAAGATCTCTGGTTGTTCTGGCTTGATCCATTCCCAAAATGATCACATCCAGGCGGCGAATTATCTTGTGTTCGATTAATGTGTTGCTGATCAAGCCAGTCGCCAGACCAATGATCACGACTGCCAGGATGAAGTAGCGGTTAAATATCTTCGCATGATGGTAGAATTCCCGGGCTTCCATCACCCGCAAGATTAAGTGGGGTTGGTTATCGTGCCCATTCAGCAATGTGTATCCGGCGATCCACTCTTCATCGATGGGCAGAACCACTTTTTGACCAGTGGAGTTGCCAAGGCTTTCCAGCGCGTTTTCAAAGTCATCTTTAATCAGCGGCTTGCTGATTTCTCGAATTTCGATGGGAAGATGAATCGATTCCGATATGCGCTGGATTTCTGCCAACGTAAGCGCCCGCCCAACCACCAATACCCCTTGTATGGGGCCTTCGTACAGGCTGCTAAGAATTGGATGGGTGGCGATGATCCAGGGGATGCCGTTGAGCATAATCAGGTCAGATTGTGAGCTGGTTTGCGCGTCAATTTGAGCGAATGGAATATGCTGGTCAATCGTCTCCACCCATTGATTGGGTGGGGTGGTTTCGTTCAAGGTTTGTAAATTGAATGCCTTTTCGTACACCACTTTCTTGTCTGGAGAAACCACAGCAAAGAAGTTGAGGTTCATATTGACAAAAGTTTCATCCAGAAGATTAAGATTGATGTATTCAGCATTCTGGTCTTGTGCGAATTGATAGGTGGCATCCCAGGCGGCCCAGTCTTGCACGAAACTATTCAATTGGACTTGTTGGGAATCAAGTGCAGAAAGGGCTACGTCTATATCCGAGCTCACCCTTTTTTCTTCCAGCTGAATATAACTGCGAAAGAGAATGGCTTTTGAGGCAACTGCCAGCAAACCCGCTAATAATAGCGTGACGATGAAGACAACCAATAATGTTTTTATTCGAAGTGTCATAGAAGAATCATACCTGTCTGATGCGATATTTCGATTCTCCGACAAAATTTATTCCGTTGCGGCTCGCGGATGGGGGATTAAAGGAAGCAACCCGCTTTGCTTCGATATTTACTCCCTACTACATTATTGTTATCGGCAGAGATGAGCATCTCTGAAGCACTTTCAACCGGTAAATTTTGCTCAGAAAGAGATTATACGGTTTCCAAAGACCCTTTCTGTTTGGCTTTGGTTTCAAACCAGCGGAACAGCCAAAAGCCGGCCAGACCATAAGCCAGACCCACGGCAAGTTCTCCGAGCAGCAGGGGCGCAACACTTTCCAGGCTGCTCCCGGCAATTAATGCCCGCGCGGAGGCAATACCGCGCGTGAGCGGCAATCCCTGGGCCAGAATCCGAAACAATGCCGGCAGCCGGTCGAGGGGAATGTTCGCGCCCGAGAAGATTAACAATAAGAAATAAACCGAGTTATTCACAAACATCACGTTGGTGGTAATCAACCCAATACAACCCATCAGCAGTCCCATCCCCGAGCAGCTAATGGTGGTGATGAGGATGGTGAGCGCCAGCGCGGGCAGGTCGGTTTGGGAAAGGTTGAGGTTTAACAACAGCACACCCCACATTAAGCCCACCACGACCCCCAGCATGCCATCGATCACGTGCATAAAGGCGCGCCCAACAAACAAGAAGAACCGGTTGGCTGGGGTGCCAAAAAGGTATGGCAGGGTGCCGTTCCAACGGTCGCCGCCGATGCTCATGGTCACCCCGTAGATGCCGCTGACCGCGCTGATTTGCACGGCGTTGCCAATGACGTAAAAACTGGCATTGTCACGTCCGGTGGCGTACATTCCCAGGAAGGTGAAGAATAAGATTTGCGCCAATGGCATGAGGATTTTTGAGGCCAAATAGGTGGTCGGCCGCAGCCAGTGAAACATGCCGATATAGGAAAGCAGGGTGCCCTGCCAGAAAATTCGTAAGTTGACCAACAATTTTCGCAGCATTGGCTTCTCCTATTCCATGTCCAGGGTGGCGTCTGTGCGGGCTTTGACCAGCATCAACTTGAACAAACGGCTGGAAATGAAGAAATAAATCAAAGAAAATACCAGCATCATTCCCCAGCATAAGAGCACTTCTGGCAGCGAACCGCCGCCGGTGGAGGTGGCGTGTAAAGCGCGCGCCGCCCAATAAGGGGGCAGCAGATAACTGAGCGGCGTGGTCCAACCTGGCAGCAGGGCGATTGGGAAGAGAAATCCGCTGAGCATATAGATCGGAAATTCCATTGCGTTTTGGAATTGCTGCACGGCTGGATTCATCACGAAAATGGGGGCGATGATCAGCCCGAAGCTGATAAAGGCCACCACAGAAAAAAGCAGGGAGACGAAGAATAGCAGCGGCTGTTGAATGGAGAGGCTGAAACCAAAAATGAGGCCAGCCAGCAGGTAACTGGCCATCATCGAGACCAGAGATTGGGTGACGTCGGCCAGGTTTTTTCCAAACACGATCGCTTCCAGGGGGGTGGGCACACCTACCAGGGTCTCCAGGGTGCCGGATCGACGCTCGACGTTGATGCTGTTGCCGCTGACGAACAGCAGGCTGCTCCACAGGCCGGTCATACCGCTGCCGACGACAACAAACATGGCAATGTCGCCGCCTTTGTCGCCCAGCATCCACAAGGCCATGATGGCAATCAGCAAGGGTTGGATCAGCACCGTGAAGATGATGAACAGATCCATTACATTATGGCGAAAGGTCATTTCGGCGACGGCCAGAATGGCGCGCCCGTAAGTGCGCAGGTTGCGCATCATACTTTTCCTCCCACCAGGCGCACGTAGGCATCTTCGAGGGTGGGTTCGCGGACGATGACGCGCCCCACGCGCAAGCCGTTGAGCAGGGTCACCAGGTCGGGCACGGCTTCAGCACCGCGCAGTGATTGCACCTGCAATAATTGTTTCTGATCGCGGTTTTCGATGTGCACGGAGTCCACATAAGGCTGGGCTTTGATTTTCTGCACCAATTCGTCAGGAATGCCATAGACTTCCACTTCGACGACCGACAGATCGCTGACAAAACGTTTCAGCGCTTCGGGGGTGTCCAAAGCCACCAGATTACCATGATTGATCACCCCGATGCGGTTGCACAGCGCGTCGGCTTCGAACATGTAATGCGTGGTGAGCAGGATGGTTTTGTTTTCGGACTGCAGGTTCTTAATCACAATGCGGAATTCACGCGCGCCAACCGGGTCAAGACCAATGGTAGGCTCGTCGAGGAACAGCACTTGCGGATCGTGCAGCAAAGTGCGGGCCACGTGCAGGCGCTGCTTCATGCCGCGCGAGTAGCCTTCCAC
>ENA-ORXD01002007-ORXD01002007.1-sediment-metagenome-genome-assembly--contig:-NODE-2007-length-14731-cov-3.707657_pt1 | contig 14731 bp, 11 predicted proteins | sample MGYA00237862_ERZ511471 | MGnify/ENA metagenome assembly ERZ511471 | reverse complement strand
TTGTTTCGTTTATACTTATCTTTTTTGATGTTGGCGATTTGATTAATCTGGATTCTCAGCTCCTCTTTACCGCGGGTCAAAGCATAACCGACAAACCCTAAAAATAACGAGGTAAAGATGCTTTTTTTATAAAGGATAAGTTCTGATTTGGTAATTGCGATTCTTCCCGCAAAATGACTTCCGTCAGCATAATAAAACGTAATAAAATCTTCCATTTATAAACTTTCTCCTTTTCTTTCATACTTATTATCATCAGTCGTTTATAAATGTATATGACACGTTTTAATATATATTCAGATTCTAGCGGTTAAAGCGTAAATTAATTATCGCTGTAAATATTTACCGTCTGCTGTTTGCTCAGTGGCAGACTGGCAAACGCCTGCCGGTAAGCGCTGGCGGCAGCGGCGGATGACTCAGGCAACGCAGTCGATGAAGGAGGAGATGCTCATGGATGCAGCAACCGATCAAGAGTACAGTGCCATGCCCCGCATCGGGGAGAAGGCTCCCGCGTTCAAGGCGATCACCACCCAGGGAGATGTAGATTTTCCCAAAGACTACGAAGGCAGCTGGGTGATTCTGTTCAGCCATCCGGCCGACTTCACCCCGGTCTGCACGTCTGAGTTCATGACCTTCGCCAGCCTGGAGGAGAAATTCGCCCGGGCCGGATGCAAGCTGGTGGGGCTATCCGTCGACGGTCTCTACAGTCACATCGCCTGGCTGCGTACCATCAAAGACAAGATAGAGTACAAGGGCATGTGCAATGTTGAGGTGAAGTTTCCCCTCATTGAGGACATCACCATGGAGGTGGCCCGCAAATACGGCATGATCCAGCCGGGCGAGGCCACCACCAAAGCGGTGCGCGCCGTCTTCTTCATCGACCCGAAAGGCGTCATCCGCACCATCCTCTACTATCCGCTCAGCCTGGGCCGCAACTTCGAGGAGATCTACCGAGTCCTTGTTGGGCTACGAACGGCGGACGAGTTCGGCGTAGCCCTTCCCGCGGACTGGCAACCGGGCGACGATGTGATCGTACCCACTGCAGGCTCCTGTGGTGTGGCCAAGGATCGCATGGAGGGCAAAGAAGGGGAGATGACCTGCTACGACTGGTTCTTCTGCACCAAGAACCTCCCCAAGGACGAGGTGCTTTCCAAGCTGATCAAGGAGTAGCGGTTTCCCGTCCGACCTGCGACCTGCTGCAGCCTCACGTGATCTGCGCAGAAGGGCCCGCCCCTGTGGGGGGGCGGGCCCTTCTGTCGCGGAGGAGAAACGCTGCTCTGCCGCGGCCTTTTGGCAAGCATCGCCTGCTACGCTTGGTGATTGAGAGCGGTGACCGGGAGCGATGCCGCTCGCGATGTTGAGTTGTTGTCCGGCGTTTCTGAACCTGGAGTCAGGCATAGTCCACAACGAAGTTAGGGGTGAGGGCGCATGTACAGGCTGGAAGGCAGAGTTGCTCTTGTTACCGGTTCAGCCCAAGGGATAGGTAGGGCCTGTGCCCTCAGACTCGCGCAGGAGGGCGCGGACGTCGCTCTGCTGGACATATGCAAGAACATGGACGAGTATCCGGACTGGAAGGCCCCCGAGCCCGAGACGCTCCGGGCCGTCGCCGGCGAAATCAGCGCTGTCGGCCGGAAAGCGCTCGCGGTGATGGCGGATGTTCGCAACAAGGCGCAGGTCGCCAAGGCAATTGAGAACACGCTGGCGGAGTTCGGCCGGATAGACATCCTGATCAACGTCGCCGGTGTAGGGACAAAGAACTTCCTCGACGATGTGGACGAGGTCTCCGACTGGGACAGGACGATCGACATCGACCTCAAGGGCACCTTCCTCTGCTGCCAGGCCGTCGCCCCCATCATGAGGAAGCAGAAGTACGGCAAGATAGTCAACATCGCCTCCATCGGCGGGGTGACCGGAGGACCAACCACGTTCCCTTACTGCGCCGCGAAGGCGGGAGTCATCAACATGACCCAAGGACTGGCCAAGGCGCTGGGCCCATTCAACATAAACGTCAATGCCGTCAACCCCGGCCTGGTGTGGACACCGATGTGGGCGGTCACCGACAAGTGGCTCGCAGAACACACGCCGCCCTTCAAGGACATGCCCTACCAGCCCAAGCAGGTCTACAATGCCATGATCGAATCGTCCACCTGCCTGAAGAGGCCCACCACTCCCGAGCACATAGCCAACGTGGTGGCTTTCCTGGCCTCTGAGGAAGCCAGCGAGGTGACCGGCCAGAACATCAACGTCGACGGTGGCATGGAATTCCACTAGGTAAACGGCGGTCTCATGGGACGCGGACCTGCCCGTCCCACCTTCCCGAAGATTCTCGGCCCCTCGTAGAGTGGGGCTGAGATCGGCCGGGGTCATGGACAGCAGCAATCCGAGCACGTCGACTCCCCGACGAAGAGAGTTCGAACTTCTTGCGCTCGATGTTTTGGTAAGCGGTCAGAATCATGAACGCCTGGCCCGGTGTGGCGTATATCCCGATCACGTCTGAATCAGCGAGATTCCCCGATTGCAGGGGAGCGGCGGCTGCGGAATCGGAGACTCTGCCTCCGATGGCCGTGGGCGCTGTAGTATTGGCCCATATTACCCCTCTTCCTGGGCCGACCTGCGTCCGAGGCGCAAGGCGGCATATACGTCGTAGGAGGACATGCCATGGCTCTCATGACCCCGGATGGATTCGAGGCAAGTCTCCAGTCTCTGCGCCCCAGAGTCTTCATGGACGGAAAGCGCGTGGAGGATGTCCTCCGCCATCCCGTTACCAGTACCGTCGTGGAGGCCAACAAGGCCAGCTATGCCTGGGCGCTCGATCCGCGCTACCGGGAGATCATGACAGTCATGTCGCCGCTCATCGGCGAGACCGTCAACCGCTACACCCATGTCAGCCGCAGCATCGAAGACCTGGTGGCAAAGGCCAAGGCCGGCACCTTCACGGCTGAACATCTCGGTACCTGTATCTACCGGTGCGTGGGCTACGATGCCTTCCATGCTCTGGCAGCCACCTGTTGGGAGATGGACCGGGATCTGGGCACCTCGTACCTTCCCCGATTCACGGCCTATCTCGAGAAGGTCCAGCGGGAGGATCTCTCCGTGGCCGGCGCGCTTACAGAGCCTCGTGGCGATCGTAGGAAGCGGGCCCTGGAGTGGCCCGACCCGTACCTCTCGCTGAAACTGGTGGAGAAACGGGCGGACGGTATCGTCGTGCGGGGCGCGAAGATCAACATCAGCGGCGCTTACGCCGGCCACGAGCTGGTGGTCCTGCCCCAAGGAGCCAAAGGCCCGGGCGAGGAAGAGTATGCCCTCGCCTTCGCCGTGCCCACCGACGCCCCCGGCCTCACCTACATCTGTCAGTACTCCCCCTATTCCGCGGAGCGTGAGCAGGCAGGGGATGTCGAGGAGCTGGGCAACCCTCTCTTCGGCCAACGGGAAACCGCCATGGTCGTCTTCGACGACGTGTTCGTCCCCTGGGAACGGGTCTTTCACTGTGGGGAGGTGCGCTACTCGGGCAAGATAGTAGGCCGTTTCGCGAAGACCCATCGTATGACCTGCGGCGGCACCTGCAAAGTGGGCTTCATGAACCTGATCATCGGGGCCTCCCGGCTGGTCCAGGAGTACAAGGGCTTGGAGAAGGTGGCCCACGTCAATGACGAGCTCACCGAGATGGTAACCCTCAGGGAGACCGGCCGCGCCTGCGGCCTGGCCGCGGCCCAGTTGGGCGAAGAGGAGCCGCCGGGCTCCGGAGTCTTTCTCCCGGACGAACTAATGGGGAACGTCTCCAAGCTCAATGTCTGCCATGCGTTCTGGCGTGTGATGGCGCTGGCCGGAGATATCGGCGGGGGGCTCGTGGTGACCATGCCGTCGCTCAAAGAGCTCCAAAACCCTGAAACCAAGGCCTATGTGGAGGAGTTCCTCAGCTTCGGCTCGGACGAGCCCGTCGAGAACATCATGAAGGTACACAAACTGCTGCAGCACTGGACCGCCGGCCAGCACGGCGTGGCAACCTGGCATGGCGCCGGCCCCGTCGCCACCCAGAGGATTTCCATTCAACGGGTGGTCGACTATGAGCACGAGAAGGCCCTCGTCAAAGAGGTGTTAAACCTCAGAGAGAAGGGTGAGATCGGCGGCGTGTGAGGAGCGAGGGCTGCTCGACAACAGACATTCGCGCAGACGACTGCTCTTGCACGGAGCCTCTTTCTGATCGTCGGAAGAACGGGCCTTCATTTCAGGCCGCTTGGGTGCGCCAGGACTTGCCCAGCCGATCGTCCCTGAAACCCTCATCGGGATCGGCCTGGGCAATCCACTACCGAATGATGGGCTCAGTGAGTTCGAGCTCCCGAGCAAGTTGGTGCCACCCTTCGCAAGCTGTGGGGCACGGCCCGGGATGCTCGCCGACCAGGCCGCCTCTGCATAGTCCGAGGGAGGACTGGGTAGCGACCGAACTATGAGAAAGAGATTTGTAGGGTGGTGGCGTTTTATTCGTGGCAGCTACTGGTTCGTCCCGGCGCTCATGACTCTCGTCGCGATCGGACTCGCATATCTGATGCCTTTCCTCGATGGCCTGATCGAGGGGCAAGGCGAGGATGTTCCCAAGTGGATCTACGGCGGAGGTGCGCAGGGCGCGCGATCCCTCCTGTCGACGATCGCGGGCTCGATGATCACGGTCGCCAGTCTCACCTTCTCGATTACACTGGTGGCTCTTTCGAGCGCCGCCCAGCAATACGGGCCCCGCCTCCTCCACAGCTTCATGCGCGACCCGGGCTACCAGGTGGTGCTCGGTACCTTCGTCGCGACGTTCCTGTACAGCCTCCTCGTACTGCGCCAGATCCAGGATGTCAACGGTGAGCTATACCTTCCCCGGCTGGCCGTCACCTTCGCCGTGGTGCTGGCCATCGCGGCCCTGGCGCTGCTGATCTACTTCTTTCACCACGCTGCCGCTTCGATCCGCGCCGACGACCTGGTTGCGCGGATCGGAGACGAGCTGGTGGCTGCGGTCGACCGCCGCTTCGAGAGCGACCGTAGGGAGGCCGATGGCGTGATGTCTTGGCAGACTGGGCCCCGCGAGTTCCCCGACGGGGCTATTGCCGTGGAGTCACCCGCCAGCGGCTATCTTGAGAGTGTCGATCTACGGCCACTTCTGAAGACCGCGGACGAGAAGGATATAATCCTTAGGTTGAGGCATAGAGTTGGTGCCTTCATTCTCGAGGGTTCACCCTTGATCGAAGTCTGGCCGCCCGGGCGCGTCGACCAGGAGGTACGAGACAAGCTGGGTGCCGCCTTCGGCTTCGGCACTGTCAGCTTCCTTCCGGGCGATATCGAATCCTCCCTTAGCGAACTCAGGGAGATCGCTGTTCGCGCGCTGTCGCCCAGCTTGAACACCCCGAACACCGCGATCTCCTGTATCGATCAATTGGCCCGCGGTTTGCGCCGGATGGCGGAAGCGGAGAAAGAGGCCGGCAACGACGTCCGCCGCCCCTCTCGCTATCACTACGTCGAGGGCCGTCTCCGGCTCGTCACCGCTCGACTAGGGCTGAGCGAGACGGTGGACCTGTCCTTCGACCAGATACGTCATCACTCCGCGGAACTGCCCTCCGTCTCACTGCGCCTGCTTGAGGCTCTGGTGACGCTGGGTCTCAAGCTCGATGACTCTGATGCCAAGGAGACTGTCGTCCGCCAGGTCGACATGATCGTGTGGACCGGCGACAGATGGCCCGAAGCGTGGTATCGCGACCGCGCATGCTCGCTTGCGGCTGCCCTTCGCCAGTCCCGGACACCGGGATAGAGAGATTCGGGTCGTGAGGACGATCGGAGAACTCATCCTCGACAACCAGACTACGGTCGGCCGCCTCGTCACGTCCGCGGTCGTCATCGGCGCGGCCGTCGTCCTCTACATGGCTCTGAGCCTGCTGCTGAAATGGCGAATCAAGGATCCCCTCAACCGGTACCACGGCCGAAAGATCACCCGTTACATTCTGGGCATCATTACCATTATCGTGGTCGGTCTCGTGTGGCGGGCTTTCGCTGGAAGGATCGGCCTGGTGCTGGGGCTCCTCGCTGCCGGTCTCGCATTCGCCCTCCAGGAAGTCATCGGGGCGATAGCAGGGTGGCTCAACATCATGACCGGGGGCATCTACCGCGTCGGGGATCGCATCGAGATCGGTGGTGTACGTGGAGATGTCATCGACGTGACTCTCCTTCGCACCAAGCTCATGGAGATCGGGTCGCCTCAGGGCGAAGAGAGCACCTGGGTGCGGGGAAGACAGCCGACGGGGAGGATCGTGGCGCTGTCGAACAAGAAGACGTTCACCGAGCCGGTCTACAATTTCTCGGCCGTCTTCGAGTTCATCTGGGAGGAGATGCAGATCCCCATCTCCCATCGGAGCGACTGGAGAGAAGCCGAGCGGATAATCCGGGAGGAAGCCGAGGCCGTCTCCCGTTCCCAGGGAGCGCGCGACGCCATCCGGGCGATGGTCCAACGCTACCCCGTTCCCCTCCCCGAGATTGAGCCGCGGGTCTTCGTTCGAGCGACCGATAACTGGATGGAGTTGAGCGCCCGCTTCATCGTCCCAGTAAGGACTGCGCGCAGCGTCAAGGATGGCATGGTACGCAGAATTCGGGACCGGCTCGACGAGGCGGGCATCGAGATCGCGTCTGAAACGCTGGAAGCAACTGTGAGGGGATCGGAGCCTGTGAGGAGGGATGCGGGATCGCTAACGCCCGATTACGAGGGAGGAAGGGGAGCGCAGGATCATGGGTTACGTTCGCCATCGGCTCGACCTTAGCCTCGATCCTCGTCTCCCAGAACGTGCCGCTCGCTCAGGTCATCTCGGCGCTTGCTCTGCTCCTGATCCTCCAGTTCATTGTCAGCTTGGCCTCGGTCCGCTCGAGTAACCCAATCCGCTCCTGAATTGACGGGACGCCTCGCATTGAACCGTCCGGGTTCAGGGGAGACTCGATTGTTTGATTCTGCCGCACGCCACCGGTTCGCCCTCGTAGTGAGGCCCGGCGCGCTCGTCCTTGCGCCCGAGCTCACGGTGCGTAGACCTCCCGACTGTACTATTATTCTGGTGAGTAGTGACGGGGTTCGAGAGGCCCGGATAACAGTGGCAGCCAAAGCATGTAAGGAGGTATCGATGCCGAGAGTAGTGGGCAGACGACGGCCGGTGTGGCCTTGGCTGGTCACCGTCATTATCGTCATTGTGATAATCGTTGTCGTGGTGATCCTAGAAGTCGGATAGCCAGACAACCTCCGAACCCCGCGACCTAGGGGAGAAGGTGAACGACCATGATTAGGGGCAGAGACATCCTAAGACTGCCGGTCATCACCCGGGACATGGGAAAGAGAGTCGGTCAGGTCGAGGACCTGATCGTTGACCGGCAAGGTAGTCGCGTGCTGGGTATCGTGGTGGGTGAAAAAGGCATCCTGGGCAGCACTCGGGTGGTGGCGTGGTCCGGCATCCTCGTCGCGGGAATCGACGCGGTGGTCATTGACTCGGAGTCGAGCGTAGTGAAGGCTTCGGAGGTCCCGGAAATGGACGAGGTTCTCGAGCGAGGCTTCGTGCTCGAGGGAACCGGCATCCAGACAACCGCGGGGCGGGAACTGGGAACAGTCGAGAACTTCTTCTTCGATAGAGCCTCTGGCGTGGTCCAAGGGTACGAGTTGGTTGGCGGACTGAACGCGCAGCAACCATCGGGCCGGACTTTCATGCCTGCGCATCCGAGCTTCGAAGCGGGCAAGGATTACAACTTTGTCGACCCATCAGTCGCGGACGGCCTCGAGGATCTCTCTGCAGCCCTAAAAACCCGAGCCGATTAGCGTGGCCGGATGTAGTCCGCAGTAGGCCCGTATTTCGAATCGGCTCTAGATCATCTCTACCTGGTTCGACGCCGAGCCTGGGTGAACTGGGCCTGTTCGCGCTCCTATTGGCCATTGCGGCGGCTCATGGTGAGGTCGCGCATCTGCGGTAGTGCCGCTGGACCTCCCGGTAGCAGGTTGATGCGCTGGACCAAGATCTCGGACCTGCGAGAACTGGTCGAAGAGGCGCTGGCTCGTCACCAGCCTCTGCTTGAAGCTAGCCTGCACCTGGAACACTCAGGCTCACTTGGCCACCGCTCTCAATCCGGGCAATATGCGGTCCCCACGCGCCACCACCGGCATGGTGCTCGCCGGCAAGCACACCATTTGGCTTATCGCTTCGGCCTGGGAGCGGTCCACGTCGATCCTGCCGCCGGCTCTCATCTGCGGCTGCGCGATCACGCATATGCGGCTGTGCTCGAGTTGGTCAACAGAACCGAAAACGACGCCTCCTGGATCGGGGCCAGATGGCGAGCGGTCAAGTCCTTCTAGACACCCATAATGGAGCAGGCGAGGCGCTGGGCCCAGAACGATCCGATTTTAGGACTGTAGAATAGAAGAGTCTGAGGCTGCTCACAATCTCCACGAGAGGATTGCCTGCCGATGGCAGATACTAATCTCCCCCTCGCCCTTGAGAGCATGGCGGAAATCAGAGAAGCAATCGGTGAACGCAGGCCGGCATTCTTCTTGGACCTCGATGGCACCCTCGCCCCCATTGTTTCTCACCCCGAGCTGGCCGAGGTTCCGATAAGAACCAGAGCTGTACTCACCTTTGTGGCTAGGTGCTATTTGGTCTGCTTCGTCTCAGGGCGTGGCCTCGAGGATCTACAGCACAAGATCGGGCTGAAGTCCGTCTACTATGCGGCTGACCACGGCCACCGAATCGTGGGCCCCCCGGGATCAGGCGTCGACCTGGAGGTCGGATCGGAGTACCGAGACGAGCTCGAGGCTGCCGCCCTCCAGCTGGGCCGTCGACTGGCTCTGATCAAAGGAGCGTTGGTCGAGGCGAAGGGACTGTCACTCTCGGTCCATTACCGCCTCGTCGAAGAGACGGAGAGACCATTTGTCGGACGCGCGGTGGCCGAAGTGGCCGAGAGGTTCCCCAAGCTGGAAGTAACGTCCGGCAAGCTGGTGCACGAACTGCGGCCCCCAGGTGGCTGGAACAAGGGCCAGGCTATTTTGTGGGTGCTTGAGCGGCTGGGGCTTGGGCCACGTGAAGTGTGCCCCGTATGCCTGGGAGACGACCTCACCGATGAAGACATGTTCGTGGCAACGGCCGGGTGGGGCGTAAGCGCATTTGTCGGCCATGAGGAACGACCGACTAGGGCGCACTATCGGGTGCGCGACTGCGATGAGGCCGCGAGCCTGCTTCTTGCCCTCGTGGTTCCCGACAACTGAGCTTCGCAGCTGCAGCATGGTACTGACGCAGCCCTTGGGACCTAGTCGCCACGACTCTCGTAGAGGGGATGCTGCCCGGTGTCTCTTGATGGAGGCTGGGCTGAGCCCAGCCTCCATTCTCGCTGAGTCATGCTGCGTGACATTTGTTCCATCCGCGTCTACCATGGCGTTGAGCGGCGCGCGCCCGTGGGAGTAAGGGCCCGCCGCCATGGTCCGATAGCCTGGCCGCGACGGGCGTTTCTCCCCAGACCGACGAAGGAGGACCAGTGGACACCGAATCGACCAGAAGACTCATCGTGGTCTCCAATCGACTTCCTTACGTACTCGAGAGGCAAGACGGAGGCAGTTGGGCCCTCAAGCCAGGGTCGGGAGGCTTGGTCACCGCTCTACTTCCGGTACTTCGTGACCGGGGAGGCATTTGGATCGGGTGGACGGGCACCACCGAAGATGCGCCAGATGTACCTGAACTATTCCGCGACGCATCCCGAGAAGCCGGATACACCTTGGAGCCGATTGCCCTCAATCGGGAGGAAATCGACCAGTACTATCACGGATACTCCAATGAGAGCGTCTGGCCCCTGTTTCACGACCTCCAGTCTCGCTGCGAGTTCGAGCCGGAGTACTGGCATGCCTATGTAAAAGTCAACAGGAAGTTTGCTGAAGTTCTCGCCTCCCATTGTCAGCCCGACGACTTCGCATGGATCCACGATTATCAACTGATGGACGTGGCTCGCCACTTGCGGGAATCGGCTTGCCCAGTCGATCTGGCCTTCTTTTTGCATATCCCCTTTCCGGCGCCGGACATCTTCATGAAACTCCCGGAGAGGCAGGCCATACTCAGTTCGCTTCTCGCTTACGATCTGGTCGGCTTGCAGACCCAGCGGGATCGGCGGAATTTCATCCAGTGCGTGCGGATGCTGATGAAGAACACGCGGGTGCAGATGGAGGGCCATCTGCACGTGGTGAGGCTCGAGGATCGGGAGATGCGGGTTGGCAACTTTCCCATCGGAATAGACGCAGCCTCGTTTGCCACGCGGGCGGGGGCTCCCGAGGTGGAAGAACGGGCTCAGGCCGTCCGTTCGCGCTTCGCCGGGCGCCAGATCGTCTTGGGGTTGGACCGGCTCGACTACACCAAAGGCATCCCCCAAAGGTTGCGGGCCTTCGCCAACCTGTTGGAGCGTTACCCGGAGATGCGGACACGGATCCACCTCTTCCAGGTGGTCGTTCCCAGTCGTGTGGGCATACCCAAATACGACGAGCTCAAAATGGAGATCGAACGGATGGTGAGCGAGATCAACGGGCGTTTCTCGGAGATGGGGTGGGTGCCAATCCATTACTTCTTCGGTAGCCTCGCCCAGACCGAACTACTTGCCTTCTACCGGGCATCAAGCATCGCCCTGGTCACCCCCTTGAAGGACGGTATGAACTTGGTCGCCAAGGAATACTGTGCCTCGAGTATTGAGGAGGATTCGGTCCTTATCCTGAGCCAATTCGCCGGCGCAGCGGCTCAATTGGGTCGGGCGGCCCTCGTGGTGAACCCCTACGACGTCGAGCAGACAGCCGACGCCATCTACAATGCTTTTCGGATGGCCCCTGGAGAGCGGCGCTATCGCATGAAACGCCTGCGACGCAACATACAGTCGCAGGATGTGTTCTGGTGGGTCGACTCATTCATGCGAGCCGCTATCGACAAGGAGCTCCGCGACTTTCCTCTCCTGGAGGAATACATCCCTGAGCACCACGAGGGTTCCTAGGCAGGATGCCAGTGTGCCCAAGGCAGCAATGGCTCGCTGCCGATCGCGAACCTCGCTCGTAAGCTTGACTGCCGTCGCACCCACGGTCAATCCGGCAGGGAGGACTGAGAACCCGAGGCACTGATTGATTCCGACCATCAGTAGCATGTGAGCAACCACGAGCATGGAGAGCTCTAGAGAAGAGCGGACGCGCTGGAATACTTACCGCAGTTCCCCAGACATGAGGTGGCTGGAGGGCCCCCGAAGGAATAGCGGGCTTCCCTCCGCATCTTCTGAGTTCGCGACCCGACTCCTATTTTGGCTGCCAGGGCTCCAGTCACGAGCGAAGTCGACGACCTCAAGCAACGAGCGGCTCAGAGTGTACCGGGCCGCTTCTTCCACCAGCCTAGACTTGGGTCTAAAAGCAATGGAGATTCCGGCCTCCCTGAGTATGCATATGTCGTTGAGCCCGTCTCCCACCGCCAGGGTGTCTTCGGGCCGAAGCCCCGCCGTCTCGCGCAAATACCGCACGATGTTCGATTTGCAGCAGTCGTGCAGCTGACACCCATCGTGGTCTATCATCGCCGGCGAGAGAGTGACCTCTCCAGTTGCCACACCCTTCTTGAAATGCATGATATTGCCTACGCCAAAGTCGGCAAAGACCCGGTGGCGCACTATCTCCGCTGCGACATGGAAGCTGTCGGTGACCACGCCTACCCGGTAGCCGGACCTTCGGAGCGCGAGCACGGTCTCGATAGCTCCCTCAATGAGCGGCATCGATTGAGCCGTCTCCTCGAAGACCTCCTGGGGCACTCCGACAAGGAGGGACGCGATCAACCGAGTACGGTCAATGTACGACAAGCTCTCGTTATCAAGGAAACGTGAGAGCTCTGACCCTGCGTTAATCCTATCCGCCAACTCGACGACAAAGCGGCCGTCTACTAGAACCCCATCCATGTCGAAGAGGGCGAATTTCTGCGTACCCCTGGAGTGGTCCGCGGCAGGGAGAACCTCAGCTGCAGCCCGGCGCTCCATTTCCTCTATGTCGCGCACCTGGTTGATACTGAGGCGCTCGCATCTCCACGCACGATCGAGAATCACCCGCGTCACCTGCTTGGCCATCTGCCCCAGAGCTTCAAGTGACTGACTCTCGTGGTCGATCCGGCCGATATCTACTTCCACCACCCGGGCACCCCTCGTCACCGCATCGATGAGCAGACCCACATCGACGCCGTAGTCATTCTCCAGCCGGATATTCTCGAGCAGCGAACGTCGGATGGCCACGATTCCGCCAAGCGGCTGACCAATTTCGGCGAGTTCCGGAAAGAAGGCGCCAAGTAGGGGGCGGGTGGCAAGGACCGTCACGCGCCCGGCATCGCGAGTGAACTTGGCCTTGACAAGATCGGCCTCTCCGTCAAGGATCGGGTCGATCATCCTTGGCAAGAAACCATCCCTGATCTGGAGAAGGTCGCCGTCCAGGAAAAGGACTATTTCTCGGGTAGCGGCTTCTACGCCGTTCTTCATGGACGCACCCTTGCCCAGGAATGAACTCATTAATGCCCGCGCGCCTTCTCGTGAGGCAACCTCCACTGTTCCATCGACGGATCCATCGTCAACGACCAGGACCTCGCAGACAGCCGGATGGCGGCGGAGGAGTCGAACCAATCCGCCTATCGTCTTCGCCGCATTCAGGGCCGGAATCACCACCGAGACCGACCCCACCTCTCTGTCGTCCCGGTAATCCCCGTCGGCGAACTCGAAGCCGCGTTCATCGGGCATCCCCTCGGGGTGGGTGGCGCTGGTGCCGTTAGTGCCTAACTGCTGGGCCCTGGTCAAACCAAGATGCGTAAGGGCAATATGGCCTTGAGTCGACCCCGCCACCGCGCCGCGACGAGTCCAGAAGTCACGGCAGTAGTCCGCCTCGTGGTCACACAGGGCGAGGTATTCCTGGACCTTTGCATGCGATACGGAAATCTTGGCTTTGCCATCCGCCAACTCGTAGATGGCTCGTAAGTAGCGCCGCTCTGCGTGACCGATCGCTCCTTTGTGCCTCATCACTCACCTTTCCCGCGACAACGTAACCCATCGCACCTACCCCCAGATCCGATTCTCCCCTAGCTAGGTATCGAGACTGTATCGATCAGGTAACGGTGTCGTCACAAGGGTGGTTGAAGTCTCCAGTTCTCGATGGCGCGAGAGCCGGTATGGGCGAGCAAGATTCCTTCTCGTCGCCGACGTAACGCTGACAACGTAACCCAGCGGCCATAAAATTGCACCACCGCGCTTGACAGAGGCGATACCCACCCGATATGTTGCTGCAAGAAGACAAGGGACGAGGAGGCCACTTGGACGAGGCTATCCACATCCCCGATCTCGTTCTGGATCTCTTGATAGCGCCGACCAAGGACAGAGCGTGACGATACAAGAGAGGGCAATCGCCCTGCACCACCTTAGGTTCACGGTGGCCGACCTAGACAGGATGGTTCGCTTGTACAGCGGCCTACTGGGGTTCAAGGTACGGTGCTCCACCGATTATGAATGGGATGCCGATGTGGCCCGGGCCGTCTTCGGGAGGAACGGTCAAGAATTTGCCGAGAGGCATGTCAAGGTGCGAATCGCCGTGCTCGAACTGGGCGGCACCCGACTCGATTTCATTGAAGCGATCGAGCCCAAAATAACGTGCGCCCCGCGCGAACGAGGATTTGTCCACATAGGGGTGAAGGTCAGAGACTTGAGGGAGGTGCGAAGCCGGCTTGAGAAGGCCGGTGTGACATTCCCTGCCGACTCGAGCGTGCATGATGACCCCTACACCGGCCGATGGATGAGATGCGTCTTCACCGATCCTGAAGGTATTACTGTGGAACTCATGGAGGAGGCACCGCGCAGAAGCTTGTCCGAGACCCTTGGCCTTGGAATAAGGGATGCCCGGATTGCACGAGGTCTCACCCTGAAAGAGGTGGGGGAGATGTGCGAGATAAGCGCCGCCCACCTGAGCCAAGTCGAAAGGGGCGACGCGTTTCCCTCCGTCCCGGTTCTTGTCGCCATATCGTCCGCTCTTGGTGTGCCTCCTGACTTCCTACTAAGGTTTGAAGAGGGACCCGGCAGTGTGGAGATTTCGCCACGCGGCGGTCCGAGAGATCTCAGATGCAGCGCGTGAGGGCCACTCCTGTTCCTTGACCGTTCCAAATCGGCCTCCATCTGCCACTGACTGTCGCCGCCCCTTGACCCGCTGCATGATCGGGCGAGAAGATTGGCGAATAATGATTGTCTTCACGCCAAGCACACGTAGGGCGGTGATCGAGTGAATCCGTTGGGTCACGAAGTGGCGTTCCATCATTTGAGCTTCACCGTGTCAGAGATGGATCGGACTCTTCGATTCTACGAGGGCCTTCTGGGATTCAAGATCCTTTCGGATGGTCTCTATCGCTGGTTGCCCGAGGAGATTCAGACCGTGGCGACCGCTCACCCCGAGGAGTGCGCATCCGAGATCGTTACCAGAATCGCGGTGCTTGAAATCGGCGGGATAAGACTAGAGTTGACTCAGTACATTCTGCCGCGAACTACCCGCTATCACAAAGATCTGTCTCTTGCGGGGTCCGCTCACCTTGGTATCAGGGTCGGCAGTCTGGACTCCGTGCGTCAGTACCTAGAGACCTCGGGCATCGAGATCGCGGGTGGGGGTGGAGGCAAGGTGTTCTCCGACGGCAGCACGCGCCCGTGGCACTGGCTGCAGATCGTCGACCCCGAT
>ENA-ORXD01002005-ORXD01002005.1-sediment-metagenome-genome-assembly--contig:-NODE-2005-length-14748-cov-95.006748_pt1 | contig 14748 bp, 15 predicted proteins | sample MGYA00237862_ERZ511471 | MGnify/ENA metagenome assembly ERZ511471 | reverse complement strand
CTGAGTTGCGGGAGCACTCGGGAACAGCGATACGCTGCTATCCCCTCTCTTATTAAAATGCATTGAACATCCGTTCGTTTCTTCTCTCTTGATTCATCTGGTCTATGGAAAAGGCGGATTCGCCTGACCTAAAGTATATCCTGAATAACGTTCTATTATTCTGTTCGGGGTTGTTATCTGACGATCCGCTAGTGGAGCAGTTTCATGGATGATATTCCGAAGATAGCAAAATGCATGAGCACCCAGCACCCTGATAACGTCCACCTCCCGTTCTTTGCAGAAAGTTCTGAACTCGGTGGGGAGGACGAGGTGCAGGAGGCCTATTACAGTTACTCCCATCTGGGATGCAGGGAACAGATGTGGGATTGCGAGGGAAAAGAAGTCGACAACTTCGTCGTCAAGAAACTTCTCTCCAGATATGAGCCGTTTTTCAGAGAGCACCAGCTTGGCTCTGACGTGTTTCTTACCCTGCGGGTGCCCAATCCTGATATCGAGCGGGCTGAGGCAAAGATCCTCCTCGAGACCCTTGACAGCATACCGCGCTCGTTCGACATCGCGCACCTCTTCTACGGCAATGCGGTCCCGCCGATCTTTCAGGTCATCCTCCCGATGACCTCGTCGCATATCGGGATCGACAATATCTATCAGTATTACTGCGACTTCGTGGTCGGGCAGCAGTACAAGCGGCTCGGGGGGAGGGACCTGACCATCGCCGACTGGATCGGCAGTTTTGCGCCGCAGAAGATCGATGTCATCCCCCTCTTTGAGGACCAGGCAAGCATGCTCAATGCGGCCGGGATCGTCGGCCGGTATATGCAGGACAAGGACCTCGCCTACCAGCGGGTATTTCTTGCCCGCTCTGACCCGGCGATGAACTACGGGATGATCCCGGCAATCCTCCTCAACAAGATCGCCCTCTTCCGCCTTCACCTCCTTGCCGAGGAGACGGGTGTTCCGATCTATCCGATCATCGGTGTGGGTTCGGCCCCGTTCAGGGGCAACCTGAGGCCCGATACCGTGGAGAGGTGCGCGGCCGAGTACCCCAGCGTGCATACCTTCACGATCCAGTCCGCCTTCAAGTACGACTACCCCCTCGACGATGTCAGGCAGGCCGTCGCCGGTCTTGAGGGCAGGACGGTCGAGAAGCCGTCTGAGATTGACGAAAAAGAGGCCCTGAAAGTCGTGCAGACCTGCACGGCGGCCTATATGCGCGAGGTTGCCGGGCTCTCGGACGTGATCAACAGGGTGGCGGCATTCATTCCGAGCCGGAGAAAACGTAAACTCCATATCGGACTCTTCGGGTATTCACGGAGCATGGGCGGCGTCACCCTTCCCCGCGCGATCACCTTCACGTCCGCGCTCTATTCGATTGGTCTCCCTCCCGAACTACTTGGCCTCGATGCCCTGGCATCAGACGATATCGCATTTCTCAGGAGGGCCTATGTCAACTTCGATGCCGATATCGCCGATGCCGTCCGCTATTTCAACCCCGACTCCTCCTTTGTCCCTCCCGCGCTGAAAAAAGCCGTATCCGACCTCACCGATGCGCAGCCTGATCCCGACCATCTTGAGATCACCGCCGGGACCTGCCGTGCCCTTGAGGAGAACAGGACCGCGGATATCAGGCAGGGTGTTCTGAGGGCTGCGAACATCAGGCATTTCCTTGGATAATCCTATTTTTTGACGCGTCGATCTTCTTCTGACCCCGCTCAGGTGAATCGGCTCCTTCTCTATTGATTGAGGAGAGATGTGTGCAGCCCCTCATCTCGATCCCGCCTCTGCCTTCCCGTTCCAATCGGCACCATGGGGTGAACCCCTATTGTCCGAATGGTTGCTGTGTTCGATCAAGGGCCGGGTTGCCCCTCTTTTTTTCACCTGAGAGCGGGCTGACGGGAAAAAAAGGTAGTTATCGCCGCCGCAGCAGCAGGACCGCTGCAGCAATGGCCGCCGCCCCGAGGGCTGCAAAGGGCGTGGCCGCGGCCTCTGTCGGTGTCGTCTCTGTCGGTGCTGTCGGGTTCAGCGTGGCGTTCACCGTCACCGTCGCCCCGGCAGAGACCGAAACGTTGCCCGTCCATGGCTCAAAACCCTGGCGTTGCAGGAAAACGGCATAGTTCCCTGGCGCAAGATCCTGGAGGGTGAGCGGGGTGATCCCCATATACCTGTTGTCCAGGTAGATCTCCGCCCCTGAAGGTGAGGAGGCGATGGAAAGGGCCCCGGTCTCGATCCCTGTTGTCGTCGGCACCGTCGTGGACACCGTCGTGGTCTGGACTGGCGACTCGACGGTGAAGGTCCGCACCAGATTGTCGTCCCCGCCGAAGGCGAGATGTGTCCCGTCTGCAGAGATCGCCGCACCCCTGACTGAAGTCCCGATCGCCTGGTTCCATATAACCAGCCCGTTCCGGTCGAAGAGATAGGCGTTCTGGTCGAGCGAACCGGCAGCAATCCATTCGCCACCCTCGCTCACCGAAACCGCACTCACCGATCCCCGCGTCGGGGTGCTCCAGAGGAGGGTGCCGTCCCGGTCATAGAGGTAGACCTTTGTGTCGGCCGATCCTGCGGCGACATAGTTTCCGTCAGGTGAGAGGGCGACGGCGAGGACGTTGGCGAATAAGACACGAGACCAGAGGAGTTTTCCTGTCTGATCGAAGAGATAGACCCGGTCGTCGTTGGACCCGGCGGCGATCAGACCGGCGTCGGGTGTGATGGCGGCGGCGAGGACGTCGTCCCCGGTCATATAGGACCACGCAGATGCCCCGGTGCCATCGAAGAGATGGACCCGGTCGTCCGAACCTCCGACGGCGACATAGGCTCCACCGTCCGCAACTCCCACGCCGTATATTCGGGTGGGCAGGACCGTGCTCCAGCGCAGATCTCCGTTGACGTCATAGAGATAGACCCTGTTGTCGCTCCCTCCCGCACCCACGGCGCTCCCGTCAGGTGCGATGGAGACGGCGCCTAATGCTGCCGCTGCTCCTTTCTGCCACTGGACAGCACCTCCGGGGCCTATCAGGGTCGTCTTTGCATCGTCGCCGCCCGCGGCGATCAGCCCCCCGTCCCCGGAGATAGAGACCGACCGCACGGTTGCCTGGCCCTTATAGGTCCAGTCAGGGGAGACCGTGACCGCCATTGCCGTGCAGCACAGAATGCCGAGCGCGGCAGCGATCAGGAGGGCCCTGACGATAGTTTGCTGTGTCATGGAAGGGAGTATCTGGATCCTTCTATTTATCTTGCGGGGGTTGAAAGCGGTGGGGGGGAAGTCCTTCGAAAGAAGTGCAGGGCAGTTCACATGCGGCGCACCAGAAACGCCCCGACGCCGATGCCGAAGACGGCGACAACCAGGCTGCAGGGCATCTGCGCCGGTGCGGTCTCAGGCGTCGTCGCCGTGGCTGTTGTTTCCGCAGTCGTCACGGGTGTCGTGATCTCGCTCACCGTCTCTTCGGTGATGGTGAACCCTCCGCTCGTCTCTGTCCCGCTCTCCATGTGGGTGACCGTCACCAGATAGGTATCAGGCGGGAGGGGGGTTTTGACGGTGAATGTCCATACGTTATACGGGCTCCCCTCCTCCACGATCACGGTGCCCGATGCCCCGGAAAACTTTTCTGGCTCGCTCTTATCTGTCGGGGTGAAGGAGGCGGAGACGACCTCCACCAGCAAAATATTCTCCGCTGCCAGGTTCGTCGTTCCACCGACGATCACTGTACCGTTCTCCCCGCCGGCAACCGTCGAGATCTCCACCCATCCAGCCGCCGCCACCGATACGGGCAGGCAGGCGAGGATGAGGATCATGAGTGCCATCGTGCGCATGGGGGGTGATGGCGCTTCATGGGTATTAATGATCTGGTCATTCCTGCCAGCGAGCCCAATGAAGATCGCTGTGGATGAGATCGCAGAAAAAAGAACGGAGTATTTCCTTCACCGGTGGGTGAAGTAGCAGAGCACGCCTGCCTCGTCGGCGCGATCGACCCTGACAAATCCGAACCGCTCGAACTGGACGGTCCTGCCCTCATACCCGGCGACCTGGGGCTCGCACACCCCGCTCACCTCGCCCTCGGGCGTCAGCACCCGGCAGGGGATGCCGTAGCCTTCGGGGAGCCACTGTATGATCGGGGCCTTTGCCGCTCTCGCCGCCGCGAGATCGTCGCCGGCGTATTCGGCCCGACCGACGCCGGTCATCCTGATGTTGAAGAGATCTTTCATCCGGACGAGGGCCGCGCCCTCGGTCTCGGCCCGCGGCAGCACCGCTGCGCCCGCAAAGGCGATCTCTCTGACGCCCCGTGCGGCATCCCCGGGATAGAGCGGGATCTGTGCGACCTGCTCCGGGGCCCCCTCGATCCTGACCGAGACCGGCTCAGGGACAAAGAAGAAGCGGTCAGAGACATGATCGATGACCGCCTTGTTCTTGGCGTAGAGGTTCTCCCAGGAGAAGGAGATATCGGTCTCTCCAATTCCGATCTCCACAACCGCCTCCCGCACCGCCTCGGGCTTGATGCCGCGGCGTGCGATCGCCCGCAGGGTGCCGAGGTGAATGTCGTCCCAGCCGGTATAGGTCCCGGCGTTGATCCCCTCGCGCATCGACGATGTGGAGAGCACGACCCCCTCGATACCCATGCGCCCGTAATGGCGGTACACCGGTGGCTTCCAGCCGAAATAATCGTAGATATACCGCTGGCGCCGGGTGTTGGCGATATGGTCCTTCCCCCGGATCACATGGGTGATCCCGAGGAGGTGATCGTCTATAACGACCGAGAAGTTCATCAATGGATAGACCCTCGCCTCGATCCGCGGGTGGTGGGGCGTGTCCACGATCCTGAAGATCGAGAAGTCCCGCATCGCCGGGTCAGGGTGGGCCAGATCGGTCTTCACCCTCACCGTCACCTGCCCCTCGGCGAAATCGCCGCCGAGCATCCGGTCCCAGAGGGCGAGGTTCTCCTCGATCGAATGGGAGCGGCATGGACAGGCCTTCTGTTTGATCTTCAGGTCGCGGAAATATTCGGCGTCGCAGGTGCAGACGTACGCGCCGCCGATCTCGATGAGTTTCCTGCCCAGATCGTAGTAGACCTCCATCCGGTCGCTCTGATAGACAATATCGGTGATGCCGAGCCCCATCCACTTGAGGTCCTCCTGCACCATCTGGTAGGCATCAGGATCGACCCGCCTGGGGTCGGTGTCCTCGATCCGCAGCACGTAGCGGCCGCCATAGCGTTTCACATAGGCGTCGTTCAGGAAGGCGGCCCTCGCATGGCCGAGGTGAAGAGGCCCTGACGGGTTGGGGGCAAAGCGCATCACCACGCCGCCCTCGGCCTCCTCAAGGGGGGGAAGCTCCTTTGACCGGTCCTTCTTCCCGCTGTTCGTTTCGCCGGCGAGTTCAGGAGCGAGTTCCTCCAGCCGCGCCTTCCATGCCTCGGGCGGCATCCCTGCCACCTCTTCGAGCACCTCTGTGAGCACGCCCGGGATCTCTTTTGCATGCGGGCGGAGCTCAGGGTGGGCGCCGAGCACCTTGCCCATGACCGCCTTTGGATTCGGCACATTGCCGTACTTCACGGCATTCTGGAGCGCGTAGACATACAGGACCCTTCTGACCCCTGCATCCATCCTAAAAACTCCGTGTCACGAAAAACTCTACGAGTTCGTCAAGATACCTGCTCTGTTTCGAGTCGGGCAGCACTTTCAGGGACTGCCGGGCGTTCGCCACTTTCTCGGCGGCAATCTTGCGCACCTCTGCGATCACGCCGGCCTCCTCCAGCTCGGCGATGGCGGCGTCGACTTCGGCGGGCGAGAGCGGACGGCGGTACTTCGCAAGGTCAAGCCCCTGCTCCCGGGCGATGATGGCGACGAGCGTCTGCTTCCCCTCGCGGAGATCCGAGCCCCGGTCCTTCCCGCTCTTCTCCGGAGGCGCCAGCAGATCGATGAGGTCGTCCTGGATCTGGAAGGCGATCCCGGCATTCATGCCGTACTGGTAGAGGGCGCTCACCTGCATGGCGTTTCCGCCGGCAAGAATCGCACCGATACCTGCCGAGGCAGCGTAGAGTGCCCCGGTCTTCTTTGCCGCCATCTCGATATAGTCCGCGGCCTCCACAGCATCTCCGGCCTTCTCGAAGGTCATGTCCAGGTGCTGCCCCTCGCAGATCTCCGCGCAGGTCCGTGCAAGCATGGCGACCGCCTTCACCCTTGCCCGGTCCTCGGCAAGAGCATGGGTGAGGTACTCAAAGGCCTTTGCGTAGAGGACGTCGCCTGCCAGGATCGCCGTCGGCATGTCCCATTTTGTATGGACCGTCGGCACGCCGCGGCGGGTGGCATCCCCGTCCATGATATCGTCGTGGACAAGGGTGAAGGTGTGCGTCATCTCAAGGGCGAGGGCGGCGCTCATCAGGTCGTCCGAACTCCCCGGTCTCACCGTCTCGGCCGCGAGGAGCAGCACCGCAGGACGCAGGCGTTTTCCGCCTGCAAGGAGCAGGTGGGCTCCGGCCTTGTACAGTTCGCCAAACACGTCTCCAAAATACCGGTCAAGGGCCATATCGACCGTGCCGGCGGTCGCCTCAAGATAGGTCTCCAGATCGTTCATGTCAATCCTCCATTATTTGAGCAGAAGCCGCTGCCCGTTCCTCAGCAGGTGGATATCGTTGTTCAGGGTATATCCGCACCCCTCGGCGAACTTCAGGTAGCCGCCGGTCATATCGATGTCCCCGTGGGCAGGGATGATGTGCTGGGGGTTTAAGAGATGGATCAATTCGTAGTGGTCTTCCCGGTAGGCATGGCCGCTCACGTGGAGTTCGTCGTGGATGCGTGCGCCCTTCATTCTCAGGAGCGTCTCGACGAGGTGGCGCTGGCCATAGTTCATCGGGTTGGGGATCACCTTTGCCGAGAAGAGGATCTTGTCGCCCTTCTCGACCTTGTACGGCGTGTCGCCCTGTGCAATCCTGGTCAGGATCGCCCCGGGCTCGCCCTGGTGGCCGGTGACGATCGGGACGAACTTGTCCTTGCCGGTCTTTAAGATGTGACGAAGCGTCCGGTCCACCGTCCGCCTGTTCCCGAAGACCGAGAGCGTCGGCGGGAAAGAGACGAGTTTTAACTGCTCGGCGGTCGTGGAGTAGCGCTCCATCGAGCGGCCGAGGAGTACGGGCTTTCTCCCCATCTCATGGGCGCACTCGGCGATCGTCTTGATCCGCGAGATATGGGACGAGAAGGTCGAAACGATCATGGCGCCTTTGTCGTCCTCATAACTGGTCATCGTATCGCGCACCAGGTCGCGGGCGATCCGCTCGCTCGGGCATCTCCCTTTCTTATCGATGTTCGTCGACTCGACGACGAGGGCGATCACGCCCTCCTTGCCGATCTGGCGGAGGCGGGCGAGGTCGGGCGGGTCGCCGAGCACCGGCGTCCGGTCGAGTTTGAAATCGTTTGCATAGACGATCGCCCCGTCCTTTGTGTGGAGGACAGCCATCACCGTATCGATGATCGAGTGCTGCATCTTGACAAATTCCAGGGTGATGTTCTGGGAGATGCGGAAGCGCTGGCCGGGCCGCAGGACCTGCACCTTGTTGTTCACCCCGAACTTCTGCTCGCCCTGGATCTGCTGTTTGATCAGCTCGACCGTGTAGGGCGTCCCGATGATCGGAGCGTTGTACCGGTGCGCGAGCTTCGGGATCGCCCCGATATGGTCGAGGTGGCCGTGCGTGCAGACGATCGCCTTCACGCTCCCCTCGACGGTGTTCATCATCGTGTCGTCGGGGATCGCCTTCATCTCGATCAGGTCGAGGGAGTGCATGTTCTCGAGTTCGGCATCCTCGTGGATCATGATCTGGTCGAGCCTGATGCCCATATCGAAGATGACGATCTCCTTTCCGCAGCGGACGGCGGTCATGTTTCGACCGACTTCGTTGTAGCCGCCCACTGCAACAATTTCAATATCCATTTTTTATCTCCTATTTATCTAAATTTCAAGCATCTGGCGTGTTTTTCCCGTAATATAGGTCCGTGCCTTTGCAAGATCCGTAATGCTGCCGGATCCTGTCAGGAACATCGCCGCGCGCACCTCTCGCAGGATTGTGCCGACCGCGGCTTCGAGAGCCTCATCGCTCTGCATCGCAGGGCGCAGGAAAGGAAGCGCCATCCCGCCAAGGCTGGCACCGAGTGCAATCGCCTTCGCGACATCGATCCCGCTCCGCACGCCGCCGGTGGCGATCACCGGGCCGGTGCCGCCCACCTCGCCGAGGCTGACCACTGTCGGGATGCCCCAGTCGAGGAAGCGCTCACCGAGTGACCGCAGGCCTTCGTCTTCGGTCCGCTCCACCTCGACTGCCGCCCATGAGGTGCCGCCTGCGCCGCCGAGATCGATCGCTGCGGCGCCCGCACCCCAGATGAGACGCGCAGTCTCCCTGGATATGCCTGCCCCGGTTTCTTTGACGATCACCGGCGTTTTAAAGTCTTCGCAGAGCTCGGCGATGGCCGCAAGGCAGCCGCGTGCATCGTGATCGCCTTCAGGCTGGATCGCCTCCTGCAGGAAATTGAGGTGGATACAGAGGGCATCGGCATCGATCATCTCGACCGCCAGCTCAGCCCATCCGGCACCATGATCGCGCACCTGCACCGCGCCGAGATTGGCGCAGAGAAAGGCGTTGGGCGCTTCGTCCCGGACGACCGAGAAACTCTCGGCCACGTCAGGGTGTTCGAGCGCTGCGCGCTGGGATCCTACACCCAGGCCGATACCGAACATTCCGGCGACCCGTGCGAGTCTCCGGTTTACTTCGGTCGTTGCGGGGTGACCGCCGGTCATTGCGGCGATAAAAAGAGGCGCCCCGAGAGAGGCGCCGAGGAATTCTGTCTCCAGTCTGATGTCTTCGAGATCCTGCTCCGGCAGGGCCTCATGCACCAGCCTGACGTCCTCGAAGCCTGCGCTGCCCGCCTCAACCTCGTGCTCGCAGCAGATCCGGAGGTGGTCCAGCTTCCGCGAGGACGTCTGCGTATTCTTTCTGATAGAGATTCCTCCGTTGTTGTTTGCTGGTGTGCCTGGTCGTCATGCTGTTATCTTCTGACGATCGTTCCGCTGTGGTCTTTCCCATCAAGGAAATCAGCGGTGCGGGAGATGTGAAATATATGCGACTCGATCCCCTCGTCCGCAAGTGCAAGGAGTTCGTTGATCTTTCCCTTCATCCCGCCGGTGACGTCGGTGTTCTCTGAACACCCGATAGACAGATGTCTGACTGTATCCCTTGTGATCGCCGGTACCACCGCGCCGCCGTCGAGGACGCCCGCGACATCGGTTGCAAGCCCGACCCGCCCTGCCCTCAGGGCAACGGCAAGGTACCGGATGATCTGATCGCCTGAAATGATGCAGGCACCGCGGCTCATGTCCGTCACCACGTCCCCGTGAAGGACCGGGGTGATGCCGAGCCGTACCAGTTGAGTAATAGATATGCACTCACAGGATATGAGCTGTCCGTTGTCTGCATGACACCCCGCGAGGGGGTGGATACCCACGGCATCGACGCCGTTCGCTCTCAGCGCCGCAACAACGGCCCGGTTCAGGGCGGCGACCGCCTCATGGGTGACGGCGACGCCTGCTCGGTTCTCCGGGCCGACCCCATCCTGGATACGGTAGTGTTTTGCCTCGGGGTGGCCGCAGGAGCCAGCCCCATGGACGATGATGAGGCGCTGCTCGGGGCGCTGTGCGATCACGCCGGCAATCTCTGCGAGGCGCGCATGGTCGATCGCTCCGCTGCCTCCCTTGTCGGTGACGACGCTTCCCCCGAGCTTCAGCAGTGTAATCTCTCTATTCATTTTTCTCTCTGCGTATTCCTTCGGTGTCGATGGTGGTGATGATCGAGCGTGCCCCGGTGGCGTCCATTGCGCCTGCCACCCTGCTCTTTGCGTGTTTGGGGCAGAGTGCAACCATGCACCCGCCGCCGCCGGCGCCGGTTATCTTTGCTCCGAACGCCCCTGTAGCCCTGGCGGTGAGCACGAGCTTTGAAAGGGCCGGGTGTCCAACGCCGATGGCGTCGAGCAGGGCGTGGTTAACGTCCATGCACTGGCCGAGCTGCTGGGGTTTGTTCATGCTTTTTATTGCCTTCATGGTCACCGCGCCGATGGCGTCGAGGATCGGGTTGATGATCTCAGGATTGCGCTGCCGCTCCTGCGCCACATGCTCAACCATCTTTGAGGTGGAGTGGGAGACCAGGCTGTTGCCGATGATCAGATGAAAGTTCTGGGGGGGAAGGCGCCGTTTCGAATCGCCGGTGATCAGCACGATCCCCCCGAAGGTCGTTACATAGGTGTCGGTGGGGCTTGCCCGTCCCTTCTGGACCTTCTTCTCGATCGCGTAGGCGCGCTCGGCGATCTCTTCTCTGGTGAACCCGAGATTGAACTCCTCTGATATCGCTGCAAGGGTGGCCGCCGTCACCGCCGCCGATGAACCGAGGCCAGAAGAACTCGGGAGCTGGGACCTGATATAAACGCTTCCCTGCACGCCGGTCGAACGGAAACACTCTTCGATATAGGGCGAGCGCGCATGCGGGGGGTTCCGGCTTTTTCTGACCGTCACGGCGACCCTGGGTTTGATCGCCATGGCAACGCCTGGTTTACCATATACAACGGCGTGTTCGCCGAAAAGAAAAACTTTGCCGGGAGCGCTCCAGGTAGCCACGCTACACCACCATGATGGCGGCGTAGCCGACTACCTCGGGATCCCCGGTCACGTCGCCACTTGTGGCATAGGTGAGCAGGCGGCCCTCGGTCGCCCCGAGTGCTTTGCATACGGCGATCATTGCAGCAATCGGGCCGTATCCGCATGCTGAAATATCGTACTCCACGATGCTCCGGTAGAGCCCGTCGACATCGAGGCGTTCGATCGCCTCGATTGCCATGGCGTCACGTTTGCGTGCCTGACTTTCAGGAATATAATGCGAAAAATCGCTGGATGCAACGATCCTGACCTCGCGCCCGGTTGCCCTTATGGCGCGGACGATCTTACCGGCAACCAGTTCGGCACTTGCCGGGCTCTGGTCGCCCATCATAATCGGCGCTATCTGTGCGCGCGGGAAAAAATGTTTGATAAAGGGGGTCTGGACCTCCAGGGAGTGTTCGTCCTCCATGGAAACCTCGTCCACCCTGATATCAAGCGCTCTCACGAAATCGACGTCTACATCGACGATCCCGAGGGGCGTCTCCCAGGGTATTGCCGAGGTGCAGGTCAGAAATCCCCGGTGGCTCGGGCCGATCACCACGAATGTCCCGTCAAAATCCGGCCTGATCGCGGAGAACGCCCGGGCTCCGACCGCACCTGAGTACGGGTAGCCTGCATGGGGGGAGACAATACCGAGTGCATCTGGAGCAGGTCTCTCGACGGGGGTGACCGTTTCGAGGAACTGCTCGAGATGGCCCGGTTCGCCGGGATAGAACATGCCTGCGAAGGTGCATGGCCTGGTCTCCATCCTCTCCTGCCTCCTGGTTGTCCGATTACAGCTCGGTCTCGAAGTCCTCGGGAGTGAGCGAGGTCGAAACACCGCGCAGACGGAACATCTCCCTGGTCAGCAGGTAGTAGATGAGCGAAAGAGCCTTTCTACCCTTGTTGTTTGTCGGAATGACAAGATCGAGATAACTTGTCATGTTGTTGGTGTCACAGAGGCCGATGACGGGGATACCGTTCTGAACCGCTTCACGGACGGCCTGAGCGTCTCCCATCGGGTCGGTGACGATGACGACTTCGGGTTCGATATAGTGCTCGAAGTTCGGGTTGGTCATGAGGCCCGGGATGTATCTCCCGATCGCCGAGGTGCCGCCGATGGCGTCGGCAAACTTCTTTGCCGGGTACTGGGCGTACTGTCTGGAGGCCACCACCAGGATCTTCGGGGCGTCGTATCCGGAGAGGAACTTTGCCACCATCTTGATCCGCTCGTCGGTTGCCTTGATGTCAAGGATATACAGTCCGTCCCCGCGCACGCGGTAGATGAACTTTTTCATGTCCTGGCTCTTCTGCTGGGTACCAATGTGGACGCCTGCTGCGAGGTATTCTTCCACAGGAACGAGCGGCTCGTTCAACACAATTTCCATCTCACTCTCTTCTGCCATTGTTAGATCATCTCCTCAATGCGTATGAGTTCATTCAGTTTTGCGATTCTTTCGCCGCCCACGACTCCGGTCTTCAGGAGTCTGCACTCGAATGCGGTGGCAAGGTGGGCGATGGTCTCGTCGGTCGTCTCACCTGAGCGGTGGCTCATCACCGTGTCCATCCCCTGGGACTTGGCAAGGTGCACCGACTCGAAGGTGTCGGTCAGCGTTCCGATCTGGTTGGGTTTGATGAGCACGCAGTTCGATGCTCCAGCCTCGATGCCCTGCGTGATCCGCTCGACGTTTGTCACATAGAGGTCGTCGCCGCAGATCATGCAGCGGTCTCCGACCTGCGCGGTGATCTCGGCGAAGCCTTCGAAGTCCTCCTCCTGGAGGGGGTCTTCGACATAGACGAGACCGTAACGGTCGACCAGTTCGGCAATATATGCGATCTGATCCTCGGTCGATCTCTTGATGCCGGTGTACGTGTAGGCACTCCCGTCCCACATCTCTGTGGCGGCCACGTCGATCCCCATGCTGATGGAGATCTTCAACTCGTCGGAGACGGCGCCGACCGCTCGGGAGAGCAGGTCGAATGCTTCGGCGTCAGCGATTCTGGGGGCCCATGCCCCTTCGTCGCCCTTTCCGCAGCCTTTGCCCTCCGCGATCAGGAGTTCCTTTACTTTTTTGTGTACGGCCGCGTTTGCAAAGACCGCTTCCTCAGCACAGGAGGCGCCGGTCGGAATGACCAGGAACTCCTGGATGTCTGTGGCGTTTGTTGCATGCGCCCCGCCCCCGATGACATTTCCAAGGGGCAGGGGGGTCCGCTGCGTGAATGCGCCGCCAAGATATCTGAAGAGTTCTGTTCCTGTTGCGTTCGCGGCCGCCTTTGCACAGGCGAGGGAGAGCGCCACCGCCACGTTCGCTCCGATGGCGGAGAAATCGGCGGTGCCGTCCGCATCGTGGAGTGCATAGTCGAAACCCACCTGATCGGCGGCGTCAAGCCCGACGAGCTCGGGGACAAGGTTCTCGCGTGCAGCGGCGATCGCCTCCCGCGGCGGTCGAACCTTTGCCTCCCAGGTGCCGGTAGAGGCGCCGCTCGGCGCTGCAGCCCGGCCGAAACCGCAACAGGTGTACACCTCGGCCTCAACGGTCGGGTTGCCCCTGCTGTCCAGGATCGTTCTCAGTACGATTCTCTCAATCTCAGTCATCTGATCACGCCCTCTTTTTTACGGTGATGGGGATCTGATCCAGTCCGAATTCCTCAAGTGCAATGTTAAGAGGATCAACATTGCCTGTAGGAATGAGAACCGGAGCACCCATGGAGATCTGAAGTGCGCGTGCTCCGACAATCCGTGCCTTTTCATAGCGAGTATATGGGTCCGTCATATATCATCAAAACACATAATAGTAGATAATGGGGTCGCTGAGATTCGAACTCAGGTCAGAGCATCCCGAACGCCCTAGGATACCAGGCTACCCCACGACCCCTTACTGGTACGGATTGACGTCGTCTACAGTCTCCCTGTGTGTGAGTAGCATCCGCCTGCAACAGTAGCGTTTTAAACCGAGATCGTCGAGGATCTCTTTTGGATCCTCGCCGGCTTCCCGACGCCGTTTGAACGCCTCCCATGCAGGGGAGATCACTTTGCCGCATGTAACGCATCGAACCGGGATCATATCTCGATTTACCTCTCTTTAATCTCTCGGTCTTAACGGTACGATTTCTGGAACTTCTTGCGTGCACCGCGGCCGTGCGGCTTTTTCGCTTCCTTCTGACGTGAATCGTTCACCAGGAGGGTGCGGTCATAGGTGATGAAGACATCCTTGACCTTTGGATCGTTGTGCCACTTCAGGATGCCGCGGGCGAGTGCGGTCCTGACGGCCTCGGCCTGTCCCATATAACCGCCGCCATTCACCTCGATTGCAATGTCCACGCCGTCAACTGAACCCGGGACAAGGAGCAGGGGCTCGGAGACCTTCATGCGGGCGAGTTCGGTGCCGTAGACCTCAAGGGGGACGGAGTTGATGCGGATCCGTCCTTTCCCTTCCTTCAGGGTCGCCCGTGCGATTGCGGTCTTTCTTTTTCCACTAGTATTTACGACCTTTACCATCTCTCTTCACCTCTAGAACCTGGATCCGAGTTTTGTGCTGATCTCACCGAGGGTTACGAACCTGGGGTTGTTCAGCCTATCGATCCCTGCCTTCTCGATGGTCTCGAACTCTTTGCCCTGGAACTCAAAGGGCACGCCGACGTAGACCTTCACATTTCTGAATGCATCCGCGCCGCGCTGGCGTTTGTACGGGAGCATGCCGCGAATGGTCCGCTTCAGAATGTGGTCTGGTCTTCTCGGGAAGAAGGGGCCGCCCTCAACAGAGCCGCGTGCCCGCTTCGTCTGGTAGTGCTCGATCACCATGGCCCGGCGCCCTGAGACGATTGCCTTCTCGGCGTTTAAGATTGCGAACTCTTCGCCCTGAAGTGAGCGCTTTGCGACGTTGCTTGCAAGCCGACCGAGCAGCAATCCCTCAGCATCAATTATCGTCACCATGATCTCACCTCAGTATCCTCACACCCGAGCCCTTCGGGTTTGCTGCCACCAGTTCTTCAATGGTCATGCAGTTGCCCTCAAGACCGGTGATCTTGATGATCGCAGACTCCGAGAAGTTCAGTGCGGCGACCGATACTTTCTGGTCGAGCACGCCACT
>ENA-ORXD01002003-ORXD01002003.1-sediment-metagenome-genome-assembly--contig:-NODE-2003-length-14770-cov-16.664534_pt1 | contig 14770 bp, 16 predicted proteins | sample MGYA00237862_ERZ511471 | MGnify/ENA metagenome assembly ERZ511471 | reverse complement strand
CGTGCAGACTGTACTTCCTTTTCAACCACTTCTTGTTCCAGCTTGGCTTTATTTAATTTGATAACTTGCTGGCGCAACAATTCTTTGGCATGGTTTAGGTCTTTCTGTGTGCGGTGCCAGTGATATCCATACCAATCTCTTAGCAGTACGTCCAAATCTGCTTTAATCTGTTTGAACTCTTGCGCACGTTTTGCCTGTCTTTCCAGGCTCTTCAAACGCGGCTCCAGCTCACTAAGAATATCTTTCACCCGTTCAAGGTTATGCGTGGTCTTTTCCAGGCGTTGCAACGCTTCTTCTCGACGCCCGCGGTACAGGCCAATCCCGGCGGCTTCTTCAAAAAATCTGCGCCGCTCTTCCGGTTTAATCGAAAGCGCCGTATCCACCAGACCCTGTCCAATGATGGTGTAGGTTCGTTCAGCCAGGCCAGATTTTGCTAGCAATTCTGAGATTTCGCGCAAGCGTACGCGCTGCCCATTTAGAAAGTATTCATTTTGCCCATCCCGGTAAGCCCGGCGGGTTAACGAAACCTCACTAAAATCAATCGGCAGCCAACCATCTTCATTATCAAAAGTAATCGTGGAAGAGGCCATACTGGCGCGCGCGCGTTGCTCCGAACCCGAATAAATCATGTCTTCGGTTTTTCGGCCACGCAACAAAGAAAATGCCTGTTCACCCAGCACCCAGCGGATTGAATCAGCTACATTCGATTTTCCTGACCCATTTGGGCCAACAATCGCAGTAATCGCTGCCGGAAACTCCAGCAGCGTTCTGCTTGCAAACGTTTTATATCCATGTAATTCTAATGATTTAAGTTTCGGACTCATTCGCCTTTCCTTATCACCAAAAACAACCAGACGAATCAGTCGATTAAGCCTAGCCGCTGTAATGCGTCTTTTGCTGCCGCTTTGGTGGCGGCTTGTTTTCCATGGCCAGTTCCAGTGCCGAAGATCTGATCATTCACCACAACATCAACTTCAAACACTTTAGAATGGTCTGGACCAAATGAATTCCGGGTCACATAAACTGGCGTCGGCATACCTTGGGCCTGCACCCACTCCTGGAACATGGATTTTGCATCTTCGATCTTTTGATTCACCAAAACATCATTAGATGCTTCTTCCAACAATGGAGAAATGAATTTAAGCACAGCATCAATTCCCAAGTCGAGATACAGGGCTCCAATCAGCGCCTCAAACGTGTCACACAATAGTGCAGATCGTTCTCGCCCCCCGCCTTGTGCTTCCCCGCGTCCTAACCGAAGGGCGTTACCCAGATTAATTTGCCGCGCGAACTCCGCCAGTTGTTCGGTATGAACCAATGCAGAGCGCATTCGGGTAAGGTCACCTTCAGGCATTTCCGGGAAATGGTTGTATAACCATGCCCCCACCAGAAAATCCAATACAGCGTCTCCCAAAAATTCTAGACGCTCATTATCTTCCAGCGCTTCCGGATGTTCATTCAAAAATGAACGATGAGTGAGCGCCCTGCTCACCAGCAACATATCATTAAACGGCAAATCTAACCGTTTAGCCAGTTCCTGGGGAGTTTCCAATCCAAATTGATTGGTGTTTTCCAATTCTTCCTCCCAAGAACTCAGGGAATGCCAGTTTGAATCCACAAAGGCTAAACTAGCTTTCCGTAAGTTCTTATATAGATGGTTTATAGTACTTCAAACCGCTTCCAGAAAGGATCAACACAATCGGCTCTGGAACACGGCCAATAACCTGTTGTACAGCACTCCAGACCAACGCTGAAGTGGGTTCCACGTAAATACCTCGTTTGCCAAGATCGATATGGGCATCTACGAGGTCATTTTCCTCAATTGCAAGGATCTCGCCGCCTCCGGGCAAGATCTCTTCTCTTAAAGCGCGCAGGCGCACTGGGTGACGGACACGCACACCTTCAGCCAAAGTTTTTCCCTCTTGGGCTGCGTTATACGCGTCCCACCCTTGATTGAAAAAATACCAGATGGGCGCGCAAGCCTTGGCCTGCACACCGATATAGTAAGGTTGCTTTTCAATCAGCCTTCCGCGTTGCAACGCTTCAAATCCCCGAATGATACCCAACAAAAGAGAACCATGACCCGCTGGGGCGATGATGGTCCCAGGTTCACTGCCTAATTGCTCCACGAGTTCATAGGCAATGGTCGCGATTCCACTCAACCCAAATGGGAGATACGCGTGACTGGCATAAATCGCCCCATCCATTGCCTCTTGAAAGGCTTCTTGGGCGGCTGCAGATCGAGGACCCAGCACCGATTTTAATTCCGCGCCATAACTTTCAATTTGTTGCAATTTTGGGCCAGAAGCGGTAGAAGGTACAAAAATTTTGGCGTTCATCCGGGCCCTGGCTGCGTATGCCGCAAAAGAAGCACCAGCGTTTCCAGAGGAATCTTCCACTGCGTTATGCGCGTTGCGTGCTTTGAGTTGACTCACTAATACCGCTGTTCCGCGATCTTTATAGGATCCGGTGGGATTTAGCGATTCCATTTTCAAAGCAATTTCGGTACCGCGATAATGCTCCCAAATTAAAGGGGTGCGACCCTCACCCAGAGAAATTACAGGTGCGTCTTTGAATAAGTCAAAGGCATGCCGGTAGCGCCAAATCCCCGGTAGAGATCTTTCATTTAATTCCGGGTCAAAATTGGGTGGACCATTAAAATCATACACTCCACCGCAACTCGCGCAGCGAAATGGCAAACCTCGCGATGGATAGGGTTGGTCGCAATGAATACAGCGAATATCGGCCATGTCTAATCGCCTCGCCCTGGGTGGTAATTTCCCTCTACCCACTCTTCACCATCGGGACCAATTTCCTTCTTCCAAATGGGTACAATTTCCTTCAGCCGGTCAATCCCATAACGAGCCGCTTCAAACACACCTGTATCTCGGTGAGATGCCGAACAGGCCACAATCACAGTCGGTGTCTGTGGATCTTGCAGTCCAATCCGCTGAACCATGGCAATTCCAATAAGGTCAGACCAGCGTTCTTGCATCTCATCTGCGATCTGTTCCATTTTTTCTAAAGCCATCGGTTCGTAGGCTTCGTAATCCAAAGCCTTTGTGATATGCGTTTCATCCCGTTCTGTAATTCCCCGAATAACGCCAACAAAAGAGCATACCGCTCCGGTGGCAGGCGTCGTGATCTTCTGAATGAGATCTTCAATTGGAATATCTGTCCGCGTTAAGGCGATGACCCGGATTCTGTCACTGCCCCCGCTTACGGGTGGGAAGAAAGCCACTTCCGCTCCATCCGGAATTGGGTCTTCATTGAGCGCGAAAGAGCGGTTAATTGAGGCAAGAGAGTTCCCCATTACTCTTTCAAGACCAGGATTTGTATTTTCTAAATAGGTCTTTAATCCCTGAACTGTTGTTCCTTCAGGAATTTCTACTTCGAGCTGAGCTGTGCCAGCTCGTTCTTTGATTGAAGCAAAAAAAAGAATCTTGGCTTTCATTTAATTGCCCATTTCGTTATTCGTTAACAATATCACCGCTCTGACCGCCATGCTTTTCGACCAACCTGATGTTTTCAATCCGTCCAGTTTTTTCCACAGCTTTTACCATGTCATATACGGTTAATGCCGCGACACTTACCGCGGTCAATGCTTCCATTTCTACGCCAGTTTTACCAATGTTTTTTACTTTTGCCTCAATATCCACACCGGGCAACCCACGATTAATGGATAAATTCACTTCAATCTGACTGATTGAGATGGGATGGCACATAGGGATTAAGTCTGACGTCCTTTTGGCAGCCATGATCCCAGCAACTTTTGCGACTGCCAGCGCGTCACCCTTCTTCATTAACCCTTGCTCAATCAAATCCAAAGTTTCCGCTTTTAAGTGGATTTCACCTTTTGCAATGGCCATCCGTTCGCTATCGGGTTTGGCGCCAACATCTACCATTTGCGCCCGGCCTTTTTCATCTAAATGCGTTAGTTGATTCTTAACCATAGCCAAATTATAACCGTTTTCATCCGCGTAATGTATATTTTGCTTACCTGTTCTACTTTGTCTACACGAAACAATTAACAGGTATACGGTTCCCAAACCTTCGGTTATAATCGATTGCGTGAGTTTTCAAGTTGCCGCCCACCAAACAGAAAGATACCAGGTCGCGACCAGTGTGTATACTGGGCCGTTGGATTTATTGCTTGAGTTAATCGAAAATGCCCAGCTGGATATTACCACCCTCGCCCTCGCGCAAGTCACCGATCAATACCTGGCTTACCTCAAAGAAATCCGTGATCGCGACGCCGCAGAAGTATCCGCATTCCTGGTTATTGCCGCTCGATTGGTTCAAATCAAATCAGCCGCATTGCTTCCTCGCCCGCCTGCGGTGGAAAGCACGACCGATGACCTTGCCGATGGTGAAGCGCTGGCACAACAATTGATTTTATATCGACGTTTCAAACAACTATCCGCGTGGTTAACCGACCGCGAATCCAATAATTTCCGCACGCACCTGCGCGTGGCGCCAATGACTGTCAAAATTGAACCCAGGTTGGATTTGACCGGAATTACCCTGGCCGATGTTGTTTCTGCCGCTCACGACACCCTCGCCGGAGCACCCGATCTGCCAGAATTAAGCCGGGTGGTAAATATGCCGCGCGTCACAATCCGTGAAAAGATTCATTCCATTATTGAAACCATCAAACACACATCTCGCTCTACCTTCCAAAACTTGCTGATTCGACGCAATCGAGTTGAAGTTGTGGTAACTTTTCTGGCCTTGCTTGAACTGATTAAGCGCCACGTGATTGAAGCTGAGCAATCAAAATTATTTGGAGAAATTGAATTTTCTCCAATCGGTACTTTGGATGAAGATGAGCTTGATGAAATCGAATTTTCAGAATAACTAGACGAGAACCCCGATTAGAACTCATCAAAAAACCGTTCCAAAAGGAACGGTTTTTTTGATCTTAATTATTTCGCGGGTAGACCACCAACTCTGGAAACCCGGTTTGCAGATCCAGTTCGCGCCGGAATACTTGCCCCTCCAAATCACCAATGATGATTTCAGCGGTTAAATCCACTACGCTGCCTTCTTGCAAATGGCCGCCAACCATTTTTGCGTCCGCATTGGATAGTGCAATATGCAAATGGGGTTTATCCACGCTGATCGTGCCAACCAGAGATAAAATCTCAAATTTTTCTTCAAAAAAAGAAGCAACCGGACCAAACTGCCCCGCCATGCGCAGCGCCGCCCGCTTCAAGCTTCCCACACAACTAATAATAAATCCTGCTTGGATATCATTCTCTCGAGCAAACTTCACCAATTCCAGGCGAAGATCTTGCCCGGGACGTAGCCGGAGAACATAGGTTTTCATCTTCTTTTCCTCGTTTATTCTGCAGATCCTTCAACGCTCTGAGTATCTTCCCCGGTCATCAGATCATAAGGCAGGCGCCCGCTAACCCAAACCAGCATCAAGCGGATGTCGTCATCTACATATTCAGTTGAATTCGCAACTTGCTCAGCAAAAGCTGTTTCCAATACTTCATAGGTTTCATCTTTAGGCCAGACAGTTAGAAACCCTGGCAATTTCGCGCGATTGGTTTCAGTCGGCAGAATCTCCCAATCTCTGCCTTTCAACAGTTGGTGCACATGATCGCGCAGATCCGCATGAATTTCACTCCAGGCCTGTAAAGTTGTACCGCAAAAATCAGCGCTTTTCTGATAAGCACTGATGGCACCCTTCACTTTCAAGGGAAGCGGAGCTTGTGCGCTATTCCGGAATCCAGGAACTTGAACAAAATCTTTAATCATTTGGATCAAGTCTCGGCGTGTATCCTGATTGACATTGTCCAGATGGGAAAGCACATCCTGGATGACAGACTGCCGGTATTCAACCAGCATGAATTCATTGATTGCGTTAAACGGAAGGAAGGAAATTTTTTCTTGACTCATGTCGCCGATTATATCAAAAAACGGGCTTCTCGTGCGGCAGAGAAGCCCGTCTGTTTAATAATTGGGACAATTTAGTCTATTCTTTGGGGATGATTAGCCACAAAACCAGGTAAGGCACAAGACCAGGAAGCCCACCCGGTAAGAATAGAATAAAAAATGCTAAACGGAACCAGAATACACTGATCCCAAAAAATTCACTTAATCCACCGCAAACACCGGCCAGAATCCGGTTGTGGCGCGATCGTCTTAAGGCATGTTTTTCTGCAACCATTTTTTGCTCCTTCGTTTCACGGTAACATATATCTCACTTAGATATACGCTTTTGATCAGACGAAGTTGCAATTAACCATTGTTCTCAATTTGGTCGGAAATTTCTTCCAATCGGGCTGCTTCCTCTGGGGAAATGCGCCAATCATTGTTCGCTGCATTTTGCTCTGCCTGGTCACGATTTTTCACCCCCGGAATTGGTACACAGCCTTTATAAATGAGCCAGTTGATGGCCACTTGAGCTGGTGTTTTTCCGGCGTGAGCTGCGCCAATCCGGCGAAGTTCCAGAATTAATGGTTGAATCTTCTGTAAATACTCTTTCCGAAACCTTCCCCCGCGCACTCCATGAGGCAGATTTTCGGGTGAGTATTTCCCGGTAAGCAATCCCATCCCCAGCGGACTATAGGCAATGATGGTAATCCCATTTTCCTGGCAATACTTCAGCAAACCATTTTTTTCAACCGTCCGGTTGAGTAAATGGTATTCCACCTGGTTCGATGCCAATGGAATTCCATTGCGAGATAATGCTTCTTTCGCGCGTTGAGTTTGTTGTAAATCATAATTTGAAACCCCCACGGCTGATGTCAATCCCTCCTGGAAAGCGATGGTTAGTCCTGCCATCCAGGTTTCAATGGTCACGGGTGGAAGCGGCATATGAATTTGGTACAGGTCCACTTTTTCTAAACCTAAACGAGACAGGCTCTTTCGCAATGCTTTCACTAAACTATGTTTTGAGAGTCGCCATGGGTATGGCATAAATTTGGTCGCGATTTTGATCTGTGTCTCATTTTGCTGAAGAAATTGCCCCAATAATTTCTCTGACTTTCCTTGTCCGTACACTTCAGCGGTATCAAAAAACCTTACTCCAGCCGAAACACAATACTGATAGGCTGCTTGAATGTCGTTGTCGTGATAGTCTTTATCATATTCCCAGATTAGCCTGTCTCCCCAAGCCCAGGTTCCAATCCCCAATTCAATCCCACGGAATACCGGGTGTCGTTGTTGATCATCAATCATTTTTTCTCCATTCATTGCCGATCAATTTCCGGCTTCCATAAGACATTTACGAAATAATCTGAATGGATTATACAAGATTCTGATGAAATGATGATTGATATCCGCGAATGGGAATAAGGGTTACTCTTCTGCCGGTATAAAAACGCGCACATCTGGATAAAAACCAGCAGTGGAAAACCAAAAGTGGGTGATGGTAGTTAAAGGCTGTAATTCCGCACCCTTTAATGGGCCAGCGATAGCCTGTCCAACCTGGTTCCAAACGGATCCCGTTTGAGTATCGATGAAATCACCATTCCGGTATTCAAAATCCAAATAAGTTTCATTAACCTTTGCCAAGAATGCGGTTGCAGAACCCACATCCCGCCCTTCTGAGATGCGCCGCGCATCTAAAGCGGAAGATGTTCCTGGCATCCAGAAAACCACCACTGGATTCTCGCCGATCCTATCCATTAGAACCTTTTCGTCTCTCAAAAGAGAATAAGCATATGCAACCGTTTCTTCTGGGCTGATTGCTAATAAAATCCGCTCCATGGGGGGCAATAAATCGGACACCTGGGGTCCGTTGTAAAGCGGTGGTTGTTCCAATCGGCGATCGTACCCGGGAAATGGATTCTCACCATATTGAGAAGCCGAGTCCTTCCCTCTTGAAAGCACCAATCCCTCAGGATATAACGATTTAAAGTTTCCCCAAGAAATCACAAAGGAAGGATAAATCGTCAGATGCTCACCGGTAAGTTTTCCGACAAGAGCCTCACCGGTGGCTTGCTGCCACCAGGTTTCGGTCTGGCGGTCATACATAACCATGTTACTGTAGCGCGACCGGCCAGTAACCCCAAATTCAAATACTGTTTCACCAACCTTCCGTTCAAACACCACGCTGGTTGTGCACAATGGACAGTAGGTTATTGAGAGTGGTTTTCCCCCCACTTCATCATTGACAATCCCATGCCAGATCAGGATCTGAATTGGATAGCCTTTCACAGATCCATTGTGCTCCACAACCATGATGGGTTCTACATCTTCCAGCCACGCATCGGCGGTCTCTATCCCTTCAAACTGAGGTTGATCGATCGAGGGAACCCCATCCTTTGGAATATTTCCAACCACAAATTCGTTTAATGAAACCGTTGACCGAGAAAAATTGGTGGAGAAACCTTGCTCAAGTTCTTGATTCTGGCGCTCTGAAATAACCGATTCCTGGGTGGGGAGAACAAATTGGGTTGTCTCAGCACCTGACTCTGACACGATCGCTGGCTGAATGACAGGCGCGCAGGCAGACAGAAGCATAGCCAGAAATACAAATATTTTAAGAATTTGGATATCTTTCAATTAAATTACCACGGATCCAACAAACCCGGAGTTGATTAAACACTGAGGAGCCATTTCTCAATTTGTTCTTGAATTTGGTTTCGAATTTCTCGGAATGCGGCCAACTTCTCTTCATCTGTGCCTTCCACAGCCGCCGGATCCTCAAAGGGCCAATGCAATCTCTTGCCCATCCCCGGGAAAAATGGGCAGTTTTGGTCCGCGTTACTGCAAACCGTAATCAGATAATCAAAATCGACTTTTCCAATATACACATCTATCAACTTGGAAGAATGTCCCTCCATGCTGACGCCCAATTCATTTATGGCTTTAATCGCAAATGGATTTACACCTTTGGGTTCTAAACCAGCGCTGAATACTTCAAAACGGTTCCCTGCGAGGTGCCGTAATAACGCTTCAGCCATTTGGCTGCGCGCTGAATTGCCTGTACATAAGAATAAAACTTTTTGTTTCATAAATATTCCTTGCCCAACATATTGTTTTGATTACAAATAGTATCAAACTGTTTATCCAATTTCACCTCAGTGTAGAATAATTTCCATAAGGGAAATCCCTTGCCGAACCACGAGACCGACCGTAGAATTACACTATGATTGATGATAATGTAACCCCTATCCGCCAGCAATACTTGGAAATCAAAAAACAATATCCAGACGCGATTTTATTCTTTCGTTTGGGTGATTTTTACGAAACTTTCGATGAAGACGCGCAGACCACCTCTCGCGAATTGGATATTGTATTAACTTCACGGAATGTTGCCAAAGGTGTACGTGTTCCTATGGCTGGTATTCCGCATCACGCTGCCGAGAATTATCTTTCCAGATTAATTGAAAAAGGGTACCACGTAGCCATTTGCGAGCAGGTTGGAGAACAACCGGTAAAAGGACTGTTTCCTCGCAAGGTAACTCGGGTGGTCACACCTGGAACCATCGTTGAGCCCGAGCTTCTGCGGGGTGACCAGAACAATTATCTCGTCTGTATATGCAGCGTTGAAAATCGAGCTGGCATCGCCTACGCAGATATTACCACAGGTGAATTTGCGGTGACCGAGATTGAAAGTGTAGATTTATTTACCGGCTTAAGGGCAGAATTGCTGCGGTTAAAACCAGCTGAGATCCTTCACCCTGAAGGGCTCCCCATCAATGGAGATCTTCCCGGCCATACTTCAGCATGGCCTACCTGGCGGTTTGAATTCAACCGCTGTGAAGAAGCATTAAAAACCCATTTCGAAGTATCTGTATTGGATGGTTTCGGCTTGCGCGGGAAATCCCTCTCCATTCGATCGGCTGGTGGGTTAATTCAGTACTTGCTCGAAACCCAACCTGCTGCGTTAAAATTATTACGCGCGATTTCCACCTATAACCTGGACGAATTCATGACCCTTGACGCAGCCACGCGTCGCAACCTGGAATTAACCGAAACAATCCGTCAGGGAGATGCGCGCGGGTCCCTTCTTCACGTGTTGGACCATACCGTTACCCCAATGGGCAAACGGTTAATGCGCCAGTGGGTCTCTAAACCCCTGTTGGACATTTCCACGATAGAGTCTCGGCAAAATGGGGTTGAGTTCTTTGTCCATAATGGGTTATTACGCGCTGAACTTCGCGAAACGCTTACAGAAGTCGCGGATATGGAACGGCTAACCAATCGAGTGGTTTCTGGCAACGCCATGCCACGCGACCTGGTATCCATTCGTTCTACTTTACAAACCCTTCCCAAGATCATTTCGATACTTTCGAATCAAAGCAATGCAATCCAAAATATATACAAACGATTGCGACCATGTGAACGTGAATTACACCTCCTCCAAGAGGCGTTGGAAGATGAGCCACCGGCGACATTGCAAAATACCGGGGTAATCCGGGCTGGTTATTCGCCAGAATTAGATCAAATCTTGTCTTCTTCCGCCCACGCCCGGGAGTGGATTTCCGGATTGGAATCCACAGAACGGGAACGAACAGGTATTAAAACGCTCAAAGTTGGTTACAACAAAGTGTTTGGCTATTACATCGAAGTTACTCGTGCCAACGCAGAAAATGTACCCGAGGAGTACATCCGCAAGCAAACCCTGGTCAATGCAGAACGATACATCACCCCTGAATTAAAAGAATACGAAACCCTGGTTCTAAATGCTTCCGATCGAATTCATGAAATTGAAGCAAGGATCTTTCGCCAGGTTTGCGCAGATCTGGCCACATCCAATGAAATTTTGCTGGAAACCGCGCGGGCTATCGCTGAACTGGATGTGTTGGCATCTCTCGCGGAAACCGCTGCGTTGAACGGTTATATTCGCCCGCAAATGGTAACCCAACCAATCCTGGATATATCTGACGGGCGGCATCCTGTAGTAGAGCTTTCCCTGCGCGGCGAACGTTTTGTGCCAAACGATACTATTTTTGAAGAGGGTGAAGTCGTCAGGGTGATCACTGGCCCAAATATGAGCGGTAAGAGCACCTATCTACGCCAGGTGGCTTTATTAGTGCTGATGGCACAGATGGGCAGCTTTATCCCGATTAAATCCGCTACAATCGGTCTGGTGGACCGTATCTTTACCCGAATTGGAGCTCAAGATGAAATTCATGCGGGTCAGTCGACGTTTATGGTCGAGATGATTGAAACAGCAAATATCTTGAATAATGCCTCCACCCGCAGCTTGCTGATTCTGGATGAGGTGGGACGAGGAACCTCAACCTATGATGGGGTATCCATTGCCTGGGCAATGATCGAATACCTGCATAACCACCCATCTTTACGGGCGCGAACTTTATTTGCCACCCATTATCATGAACTAACCCAATTATCCGAGTTATTACCGGGCGTTCGCAATTACAATGTTGCGGTGAGTGAGTCGGAAGGGAAAGTGATTTTTCTGCACAAAATCGTATCTGGCGGTGCAGATCGTTCCTATGGTATCCACGTGGCTCAATTAGCCGGAATGCCAAAACCAGTCATTCAACGAGCCAGTGAGATTCTCAAGCAACTCGAAACCACTTCCGGAAAAGCGGTGCATATCAATCCACAAGCTCCTCAACAAATGGCTTTATTTCCGGAAACCAATCCTCTATTAGCTGAAATAGAAGGATTGGATTTGAATGCTCTCTCACCTATAGAGGCATTAAATAAGCTTTATGAATGGAAGAAATTATTCGTGGACCGCAGAAAATAATCTTCTACATTCTTTTGCCATTCTCACACCTCTTATGATATTTTAGTCATAGGAGGTGTCTATGTTAGAACTAACCAACAAAAAATGTATCCCCTGCTCGTCTGATCTTCCCCCAATGAACGATCAGGAAATTGCTTTACAACGCATCTTAATTCCTCAATGGCAAGTAATTGAAGAAGATCAAATTAAAAAACTTCGCCGGGTTTTTTCTTTTGAGAATTTTAAAAGCGCATTAGCCTTTACCAACACCATTGGAGAGCTGGCTGAAGCAGAAGGGCATCACCCATTAATCACCACGGAATGGGGTAAAGTCACCTTGATGTGGTGGACTCATAAAATCAAAGGGCTGCATGAGAACGATTTCATCATGGCAGCGAAGTCTGATCTGCTTTATAAGGATCGATGACAAGAGGCGCCCTTTTGGCGCCTCATGATTTTATTTCAATCTTTTGAGTAATTGACCTGGGTTATGGTCGAAATCAGCGGCTGAAAGTTTCCCTTCTGTCAACAAGGTAAGCGTTTCAGTAAGCATCTGATTGACCGGTGCTTCGACACCCACAGATTGACCAATTCGGACCACCGCGCCATTCAAATATTCCACTTCGCTTTTCCCACTTCCACTATGAAAATCAATATGGAAAGATGGCATCTTGTTCCCGCGGCCTTTTCCAATTCCCTGAATCAAAAATGGTTGCGCAAGGAAAATGGGTAATTTCGTAGCCCCAAAAGCCAAAATTTTTGTTGGTGTTCCTGGTAAATCTACCACTTTATAGTGCAACGCCCGCATCACTGCCAGCGCCTCGCGTAACATCTGGATTTCCAGCTTACATAAATCGAGATTCTGATAAATCTCTGTAGCGGTCATATTCAAAATTGCGGATGTGGCATTGGCGGGCAAATTTGTCAGCATTTTTGACCACTTCATGCTTCCCGCATCCTCAAAAAGCTGCGCGCGTAACCCAGCCGCGTCCAACACCTTCACCAGTCCAGTTGCCAACAAATGATCGCAAGCAACCCCAATTCCCCGCAATTTTTCAACAACCACTTCTCCAATATTCAGCTTGCCGATCGCGCTGGTCAATGTACCGGATACCACCTTTCCAGATCCCATTGCAGATCTTAACGCAGCTTCATTTTCTACACCGTTTTGAAAACACAAAATTGGCGGTAATGCCGCGCTATAATCTCGCATCATTTCGATGACGGCGGCAGTATCATAGGACTTAACTGCCAGAATGGCTACATCAAAAGGACCGTGGGTAAGCGCCTCTTCCAGGCTGGTGCATATATCTACTTTTTGAAGTCGGTTGGCCTGGCCGCCAGCATGAATGAGCAATCCGTTTTCCCTTACATAATCAGCAATCTCAATTCGGTCGAAGAAAACAACTTCCTGTCCTGAAAGTGCCAGACTACCGCCAATGTAGGTTCCAATCGCACCTACACCGAAACACAAAAAACGCATTCTTGGGATTGTGTCTTCCATTAATGTCAGCTCATCTCTTTTTTGACTAATCAGCCCAATTTCTAGCGCCAGTTAAAAATACCTTCCCCGACATGGGCTTCTTTCCAGCAGGCTGTAATTCTTCCAAAACCAACCAGCCATCGGTGGTGCCAACTGCGGGACATCCATCAATAATCGCGCGTATCTCAGGAATGAACCCGGGCTTATTTGCAACTTTTGCCCGGTGAATTTTCATCAATCCGCCTTGCCATTCCATGAACGCGCTTGGCCAGGGGTTAAAAGCACGAACTTTTCGTTCCAGTTGAATCGCGGGATTTGAAAAATCGAGTTTTCCTTCTTCTTTTGAGATCAGAGAAGCGTAGGTTGCCCCTTCGGATGGCTGAGGAACTGCTTGGAGAGTTCCTTTCAGATATTCAGGCAATATCTCCACAAGCAATTTTCCACCCATCTCTGCCAGACGATCAGATAATTGACCCGCCGTCTCATCAGGTTGGATTTCCACTTCCCTGCTTGCCAGCATATCACCAGTATCCACACCGGCATCCATTTTCATAATGGTTACCCCCGTTTTTTGGTCTCCATGGAGAATTGCAGCCTGGATGGGAGCAGCCCCACGCCAGCGAGGTAATAAAGATGCATGAACGTTGATGCAGCCGAACTCTGGCAAGCTCAAGACATTTTGACGCAGAATTTGACCATAAGCAGTCACAACAATTAAATCGGGGTTCCATGCCACCAGTCTCTCAAAAGCCTCTGGAGTCCGCAGCCTTTCTGGCTGAAAAACAGGCAACCCTAATTCTTCTGCCAGGATTTTCACCGGTGGAGGCGTCAGCATACGTCCTCTTCCCGCTGGTCGATCTGGTTGAGTAATCACCCCCACCACATTAAATGACTCTTTCAAAAATTGAAGACTGGGTAAAGCAAAATCTGGAGATCCCATAAATACAATTCGTGTTTTCATACATGCGATTTTAACACATTGAGATCAATCTGGGATATGATTAGAAATGAATAAACATTCGTTGGGCAAATCTTGTAAAATAAAATATGAGATTGGCAAAATAATCATTTTATTATATTAAGAAGGAGTAAAAAACAATGTCCGAACAACCTAACCTGTCTCCTGATATCACCAGCGATGATCGCCTTTGGGCAGCCCTGGCATACGTCTTCTCCCCAATCGTGCCGATCGTTTTGCTTCTGATTGAAGAAAAGAAAAATCGCCCATTCATCCGCGCCCACAATATGCAAGCTTTAATCACTGGCATCATTTTGGCAATCCTTGTTCCGATTATTGCCGTTTTCACTTTTGGCTGTGGTGCAGTTATCTGGTTCATCATGCTGTTCTGGGCTTACAAAGCCTACCAGGGTGAATATGTGAACATTCCTCTGATTTCCGACCTGGTGAAAAACCAAGGCTGGGCATAATCTATTCCATATTTTCTCATTGTAATTTCTTGTGTTTGGCCTGCCATAGTGCAGGCCATTCTTTTTCAGGAGGAACTTATGAATAACCGAGACCAATCATTGGTTACAGCCATCTCCCCTGCCGAAGAAAGGACCTGGGCAATGCTTGCCCATATGAGTGTACTTCTAAACCTGGTGACTGGTTTCCTTGGACCGGT
>ENA-ORXD01002002-ORXD01002002.1-sediment-metagenome-genome-assembly--contig:-NODE-2002-length-14775-cov-4.087087_pt1 | contig 14775 bp, 11 predicted proteins | sample MGYA00237862_ERZ511471 | MGnify/ENA metagenome assembly ERZ511471 | reverse complement strand
CGTACACCTTGGTACCGTACAGCGCCTGCGTCTCGAGGCGCCCGACGAGCCAGCGCTTCTGGGTGACGGTCATGCCCTCCACCCACTTGCGCGGATTGGCCGGGTTGGCGCAGGCCGGCGCGTCGACGCTGCGCGCCGTGCCCGGCTGCACCCAAAGGGTGGCGACCGAGACGTCGATGTAGCGCACCGGCGGCGTCGCCGCCGCGGCCGGCTCGGCGCCGACCAGCCCGCCGAGCAGCAGCGCGAGCAGCAGCGCCAGCACGGTTACACGAAGTCGCGGCGGGTGAAGGACCATGCCGCCAGCGTACGCCGGGTGCGGCAAACGCGGCAAGCGCTTCGTCTTCCGCGCCGCCGAGGCCCTAGCGGCCGCCCTTCTTGCCGTTCTTCTTGGCCGGCTTCTTGGCCGGTTTGGGCTCGCCCACATTGCCGGCGGCGGCCTTCTCGGCCACCGGCTCCCTCCCCTTTTCCGTCTCCGGCGCCTCCGCCTCGAGCAGCGCCCGCGCCTCCTCCATGCCACGGCGCGCGGCGTCATTCAGGGTTGGGTACTGCGGGTCGATCTCCATGAGCGTGAGCGCCAGCACGGCCGAGACGCAACTGCGCGCGAACCACTTGTGATCGGCGGGGATCACGTACCACGGCGCCCACTCGGTGCTCGTGTGCGAGAGCATCTCCGAGTACGCCTCCTGGTAGGCGTCCCAGTGAGCCCGCTCGCGCACGTCGTTCACCGAGAACTTCCAGTTCTTCTCCGGCTCCTCGACGCGCGCCAGGAAGCGCTGGCGCTGCTCCTCCTTGGAGAGGTTGAGGAAGATCTTCACGATCTTGAAGCCGTTGTCGGCGAGGTGCTGCTCCCAGGCGTTGATGTCGCGGTAGCGGCGCTCCCAGACGCCGTCGTGACGCGTCTCCTGCGGCAGTCGCTGACCCTGGAGGATCTCGGGGTGCACGCGTACGACGAGCACCTCCTCGTAGTGCGAGCGATTGAAGATGGCGATGTCGCCGCGCGCCGGAAGATGCCGCGAGAACCGCCACAGGTAGTCGTGATCGAGCTCCTCCGTGGAGGGCGCCTTGAAGCTCGCCACGTGCACGCCCTGCGGGTTGACGCCGCTCATCACGTGCCTGATCGTGCCGTCTTTGCCGGCGGCGTCGAGCGCCTGCAAGCAGACGAGCACGCCCCAGGTGTCCTGGGCGGAGAGGCGCTCCTGGTACTCCGAGAGCAGCCGGACGCCGTTCTCGACGAACTCGTCGGCGTCCTCCTTACTGACGAAGTCCGCCGTGTACGCGGGATCGAAGTCCCTGTTTAGGGTCACGCTGCGCCCGGGCTTCACGCGGAAGGGAGAAGTGATGTCTCGCAGACGCGGCACGGTCTCTTCCAACATAGGGGAGCTCCTTCTCTCGCGGTCGCCGGACGCCCTCGGCGCCCTAGCGGCGCTTGTACCTCACGGTCAGGATCTGCAGATCGTCGCGCAACTCGTGCGCGAAGGCGGAGGCGGCCTCCCGCAGGCGTTCCGCCACCTCCCGCGCGGGAACGCCGGTCAGCTCGCGCACCGTCTCGAGCACGCGGCGCTCACCGAAGAGCTGGCCTTCGCGCCGCGCCTCGGTTACTCCGTCGGTGAACAGGACGAGGCAGTCACCCTGCTCGAGCTGCACGTGGCTGAGCTCGTAGTCGCGCTCGTTGTGGAAGGCGCCGAGCGGTAGCCCGTGCGGTCCCGGCAGCGAGGCGCAGGACGAGGCCCGCACAAGCACCGGCGCGGGATGGCCGGCGATCGCGTAGCTCGTCGCGCCCGTCGCCAAGTCGACGAGCAGGAAGCACGCCGTAACGAACTGGTCCTTGCCGGCGCCCTCGAGGAGTAGCTCGTTCGTCTTCATGAGGACGTAGTCCGGCGTCGGGTCGACGAGCGAGAAGGCGACGACGGCGCTGCGCGCGGTCTCGGTGAGCCCGGCGGCGCGGATGCCCTTGCCCTCGACGTCGCCGATCAGAATGCCGAGCCGGTCGCCGGCGATGGCGAAGACGTGGCTGAAGTCGCCGCCCACGAGTTCGGGATGGTAAGCCGTCTGCGACACGCGGCCCAGCTCCACCCCGGGGAACGCGCCCAGCGGATGAATCAGGTTCTCCTGCAGCGTCATCGCGACGCGCTGCACGTCATTGAGCAGCCGCGCGTTCTCGAGCGCCTGCGAGGTGGCGGCGCCGACCTTACGCGCGAAGTCCGCCTCCGCGGCGCTGTGCCGGCGGCGCCCGTGATGGAAGAAGTAGAGGCAGCCGGCAACGTCCTCGCCGGGGCTGAGCGGAATGGCGATCGCGCTCGTGAAGCCGATGCGCGCCTGAAGCGCGACGTTGGCGTGCTCGAACTCGCCGTAGTCGACCGAGAATAGGGGTTTCTGCTCGCGCAGCGCCGCCTCGCCCAGCGGCAGCTCCTCGGGCGCGAACGTCTCGGACTGGAGCTCAGGCAGGGTGTTCCACGTCTCCTGGATCTGCCAGAGACCGCGCGCCTTCACGGCGAACCAGCCGCCGTCGGCGAGCAGCGCTCCGCCCGCCAGCTCGAGTACGGCGGCGCGGATGTGCTCGGCGTCCAAGCGCGCGCTGATGCGCTCGTTGATCGCGTTGAGCGCCTCGTCGAGTTTCGCCGAGCGCACGCGATCGGTGACGTCGACAAGAGAGAGGACGAGCGTGCGCACCTGGCCGGACGGCCCCTTCACCGGCGCCAAGCGCCAGTCCCAGTACGTCACGCCGCGCTCCGGCTGATCGGGATACTCGAACGGCTTTGCCGTCATCACGACCGGCTCTCCCGAGTCGCGCGCGCGCTCGAAGATCGCCGCGTTCCCGTCGTTCGGGTAGAGATCGAAGTACCTGCGTCCCTCGAACTCCGCCGCCTCGCGGCCCGAGCCGCGCGCGAAGGCGGAGTTCACGACGAGAAAGCGGAAGTCGCGGTCGAAGATCACCATCGACGTGTCCGTCTGCTCGATCATCGTGCGCAACTGTTCGCGCTCGACGCTCAGCTCGGCGGCGAGCGCCTCGACGCGGCGCTGCTCGGCCTGCTCCGCCTCGCGCACGGCGGCGGCCCTGGCCAGGGCGAAGCCCGCCGCGCGCCGCCGCTCGGCCTGCGTCCTGAACGCCTCTGCCAGCAAGCCGACGAGGACGGCTGCCGCGATCCAGATGATGGCGCCGATCATGGCGGTGGTCATCGAGATGCGGCTCCCGAAATCCGCCGTGATGACGTAGAAGAGCACGCCGCCGGCGATCGCCGCAAGGGCGCCGACGAGCGCGCCGGTGACGACCGCCGTGATGACGACGATCAGCGTAACCGTCGACCCCGGCAGGCCGTAGACGCTCTGCGCGTCGATGCCCGCCGTCATGGCCAGCAGGACGGCGGCCTGCAGAAGCACCGAGATTGACAAGACCCAGACGGGATGGACGCGCGAGCCCTCGATGATCCGCCAGATGAAACCGGCCGGCGCTTCTCCGGCGCGCGCCTCCAGCGCCTCCTGCTCGTAGAGGCGGGAGTTCTCGATGGCCAGCGAGACGGAGGAGGCGAGTCGGCGCGCGAACTCCATCTCGGCCACCGTGAACTCGCGCGGCAGGCGGCTCCAGAGCGAGAGACAGCCGACGACGACCTCGCGCGTAATCAGCGGCGCCGCGAGACAGCTGCGCACGCGGTGCCGCAACGCGAACTCCGCCGTCTCGGGATCCTCGCGGAGGTCGGCGAGCGCGACCACCGACTTCACCTGCGCCACGCGCGCCGCGACCGGAGCCTCGTGATCGCTGCGCCGTTGGCCGTGCTCGCCGGGGCCGCCGCCGCGCTCGAAGCGCAACAGCCACGAGCCGGCGTCGCGCAGCTCGACCGAGCCCGCCTCGATCTTCAGCGCCACCAGCGACCGGCCCAGAGCGCGGTCCATGATCTCCTCGATCTCGAGCGTCGAGTGGATGAGCTTGTCGATGGCGAGCAACACCTCGTCGAGCCGAATGCGCTCGAGCAGGTCCTCGGTCTTCTGACGCAGGGCCTCCGCCGTCTCGCGCTGCTCGGCTTCGGCCCGCTTGCGCTCCTCGATGCCGCGCACGTAGAGGCTGACCCCGGCCAGCGTGGGATACACGCGGATCTCGTACCAGACGCGGCTGACCGGGCACTTGTACTCCACCACGGACGGCGTGCCCAGCTCCATCGCCGCCCGCGCGGTGGCCATCAAGCCCTCGCCCTGAAGAGCCGGGAGCAAGCGTACGTCGCGTCCCAGCAGTTCCGCGCGGTCCTGGCCGAGCAAGTGTTCGGTCATCTCGTTGATATGGACGACGCGGTACTCCCAGTCGAGCGCGATGAAGCCCTCGCCGATCTCCTCGAGCAGGATGTGCAGACGCGCCTGACGAGGCAGGACGTCCGCGCCCTGACCGTGCGGCGCGAGACCGCCCTCGACGGTGGGCACCTGCGCCGGCAGCGTCACGGCGCCGTGCTTGACCATGCGCACCTCGAACCCGCCGTCGCTGCGCAGCTCGAGGTCGTCCATAAGGTGCGCCATAAGGAACAGGCCGCGGCCGTCCGCCTGAAACGGGTCCGGCGGCGCCTTTGGATCGAACGAGGTGATGTCGAAGCCGTGGCCGTGGTCGCGCACCACGGCCACGAGGTCGCCGCCCTCGGCGCGCAGGGCAAGGTCGATGTCGTCACGGGAGTCCGAGTGCACGATGGCGTTCGTGCAGGCCTCCTGCACCGCGAGAACGACCTCTTCCACGAGGGTGGCGTTTGAGCAGTACTGCTGGAGGTAGTCGCGCAGGCGCTCGCGCGCACGCTTGAGCCGTGAGGGGTCGGGTGGAAGACGGAAGGTCAGCCGCGGCAAGGACGTCACGGGCCGAACATCTTCTCGTGTCACTGACGCCCCCCTTGCCGGGGTTCAATCGAGAGACCTGATTCTACCCCCGGCGGCAAGCAGCGCGGGGCCGCCGCTCGCGGCGGCCTCAGCTGGTGGGCCGCCGGCCGAGCTCCACCTTCAGCGTCTCTTCCGTGCCGTCACGATCCACAATCACCTCGGTCTCGCTTCCGGGCTCCCTGGTCCGCAGGTAGCCGAACAGATCCGCTTCGGACGTCACCTCCTCGCCGCCGATGCTCACGATGATGTCGCCGACCTGGAGTCCGGCACGCTGCGCCGGCGAGCCCGGCTCGATCTGCAAGACGAGCACTCCCTCGGAGCGACTGAGTCCGTATTCCTCTTGCAGGCTCTCGGTGACCGTCGTGCTCTGGATGCCGAGGTACGAGTACGAGACGGCGCCGGCCGCGAGGATCTGCTCCACCGCGTCGACGACGAGATCCGACGGAATGGCGAAGCCGATGTTCTGCGCCTGAGCATCGGCGTTCGCGGCGACGGCGACGTTGATGCCGATCACGCGACCCCGAGCGTCCGCCAGCGCCCCGCCTGAGTTGCCGGGGTTGATGGCGGCGTCGGTCTGAATGAGGTCGACCGTGCCGATGGAGCCGCCGGCCGCGACCTCCCGGTCGATGGCGCTGATGATGCCCATGGTCACCGAACCACCGAAGCCGAGCGGCGAGCCGATGGCGATCGCGTACTGCCCGACGGCCAGCTGCTGAATGTCGCGCAGGAAGACGGCGGCCGGCAGATCCTCGCGCTCGACGCGCAGCACGGCGAGGTCCGAGATCGCGTCGCGGCCGACGATGCTCGCGACGAGGCGCTCGCCGCTGGCCAGCGTCACGACGATGCGTTCCGCCGGCTGCCCATCGTCGAGCACGACGACGTGGTTGTTGGTCACGATGACGCCGTCGGCACGGTAGATGACTCCCGAACCGACGCCCAGCGAGCGGCCCTGGCTGCTGATGCGCACGTCCACGACGCTCGGCCGCAGCACCTCCGCGACTTCCACCGCGGGACTCTCGCTGGTCACGCCGGTCACGCCCGTGTCCGCCGGCGCGCTCGCCGTGGCGGAAGGGCTCGCCGTCGTCGCCCCGCCGTCGGACCCGCAGGCGACGGCGCCTACCGCCAGCAGCAAGGACAGCGCGACCGCCGCCACTCGTACCATCATCTTTGCCGCCTCAGCCATCTCCAGCGCTCCTTTCGCGCGCGTGTGCCGTTTCGCTGCGCCCGCGGCCTCACCGCGGTGCTCCGTTCATAGTACGCGCCCCGGCGCGCAAGTACGCAGTTGGTGGCAACGCGCGGCCGCGGCCGCCTTCACGCCTCACGCCCTTCACGAAGCGCGTGGGGAGGGACTACTATGGCCGTATGCAGGCCGCGACCTCGCGGTCGCTCGAACGTCGGGAGGTACGTGGATGAGTGAACTGATGGTCCTAGGCTTCGAGAACGAGGTCGAAGCAGACAGATTCGGCATCATCCTGGCGCAGATGCAGAAGGACATGATCGTCCAGCTCGAGGACGCCGCCGAGGTCGTGCGCGACCTGGACGGCAAACCGCACGTCAAGCACGGCCACAGCCTGGTCGGCGCCGGCGCCCTGGGCGGCGCCTTCTGGGGCATGCTCTTCGGCATGCTCTTCCTCGTCCCGTTCCTCGGCCTGGCCTTCGGCGCCGCCATGGGCGCCCTCATGGGGAAGGCCGGCAAGACCGGCATCAAGCACGCCGTGCTCGAGCAGATGGGCGACGCCGTGCCGCCGGGCAAGGCCGGCTGGTTCCTGCTCATCGGTCAGATGACCGAGGATCGCTTCATGGAGAGCATCGCGGGCAGCAACGCCAAGGTCGTGCGCACGAACCTCTCCAAGGAAGACGAAGAGGAGCTCAAGGCGGCCTTCGGCGCCAAGAAGCACGAGAAGTGAGAACGCCGAGAGGCGAGTGATGCGAAGGGGGCGGCCGAGAGGCCGCCCCCTTCGCATCGGCGCATTGAGCGGCGCAGGCAACGAGGCGCATTCCGTGTACGCCACCGCACGCGCGCCTACCCCGAGGCCTCAGACGCCCTCAAGCGCCTCCATGCGCCCGGACCGAATCGCCTCCACGAACGCCTCGTAGTCCTGCTGATTCTGATCCGCGTACAGCTCGGAGAAGTCCGCGATCGCCTGGTCGAACCTGTCGCGCTTGCCGAGATAGGCGGCGAGCGCAACGGGATCCCCGGAACGCGCATGTGCCCGAGCGAGAGTCCAGCCGCACTGACCGGCGTAGAACGAGAGCGCGAGCGGCGACATCTGCTCGACATCGACGGAGGCCTTCATGTCACGAAGCTGGCGCCAGTACAGGTGACGGCCCTCCTGCACACCTTTCGTCCAGCCCAGATAGATGTCGCTCGCGGCCTGCATCATGCGCTGGCCCTGCACAACGCGCTCGCCGCAGTGCTTGTAGCGGCTTCTCGGCAGGTGGTCTTCGAGCACCGACGCCGTTGCCTCCTTGATTTGCAGGAACAGCGGGTCGTGCTCATCCCGCCCCTGCAGCAGCACGATGAAGGCTCGCGTACCCACACTGCCGACGCCGACGACCTTGCGAGCCATGTCGACGATCTTGAACTGCTCGAGGACGTGCCGCCGATCCGGCTGAAGCGTGGCGCGGTACGCCCTGAACTGCTCGTGGATCGCCAGCTGAAGCTCTTCGGGTGAGACTCCGAAGGCGGCGTGAAGCTCACGCGCCGGCACGACTACCGGCGGCTGACTGATGATGCGGTACTCGCCGTCGACGAGCTCCCCGAGCTTGGCGAGCGCCTGCAAGCTGCCGCGCGTATGGGCCTTGCGAAGGCTAGCGGCTGCTTTTCTTGCGCGTTGCTGCACGTCCAACCTCTGCGCCTTGTTCGTCTGCGTCGACTCGAGTTCCCGTATGGCCGCCATGAGGTCGTCTTCGGAGCGGTGGGCGTACCAGATGTCCATGACCGGCATCTCCGCGAACACGGCCATCGCTTCGCGGTAGGCTCGCACCGAGGTGAGTGTGCCCTCGCGAGCGTCGGCTCTTGAGAATCCGTTGTTGCGCGCCGCGATCGTGAAGCTCGCGGCCATGCGCTTCACGTCGTACTCAAACGGACCGGGCAGCGTCTCGTCGAAGTCGTTCAGATCGAAGATGAGCCTTCGCTCGGGCGACGCGAAGAAACCGAAGTTCGAAAGGTGCGCGTCGCCGCACAACTGCACGATCAGGCCGGCTCGCGGCGTATCCCTAAGGTCGGCAGCCATGAGCTTGGCCGCTCCCCGGTAGAACGTGAACGGGGAGACCATCATGCGCCCGTGGCGCACCGGCACGAGATCGGGCTCGCGTGTGGCGTCCTGCTCCTCGAGCAGCGCGACGGGATCGGGGCGACCGGCGGCAGCCTGCCACCTGCCGTGGTTCGAGCGAGGCGCCGCCGCCTTGAGCTGCCTGCCCAGAGACCGGCGCTCCTCGAGTGTCGGGTGCTTTATCTTCCTCGGATCCATTGGGCATCGTCCTCACTGTTGAGTTGAGCACGGTTCGACTAGACCAGGAGCGGGAGAGCAGCGCGCTCGCCTGCTCGTCTCCGGCTTTCGCGCGGCCTCCCAGTTCAGTGGATGCACAGTTACCTCACGGTTACCAGGAGAGTATACTCTAGGCTTGTCGCTTACTAGCGATGTGGACACGGTTGGGCCTCCTACGCCGCTCGGAGCCGCGAGGTACAATCGGACCACGTGAGCCGCCGGCAGAGAGAGCGCGTCGGGGACCCGCGCAGGTCGCCAAAAGGACTTGGCGGACGCCCGCCAACGCCTGGCGCCGGAATGGGGGAGAAATGGGCGCGAACGGCAAACGCCGCCACGAGAAGCGCGCGACAACCACCATCGCCATCCTCGACGCGGCCGAGAAGCTCTTCTCTGAGCGGGGCTTCACCGGCGTCTCGGTACGCGACATCGGCGCCGAGGCGGGCGTCAGCCACGCGCTCGTTCATCGCTACCTCGGCTCCAAGCAGGACATCTATCGCGCCGTCCTCAAGCGCAATGAGAGCTCCATTCGGCAGGCGGCGGGAGACACGGAAGAGCTCTCCGTTGCCATTTCACGCATGGTGCGAGAGGGGCTTGAGCATCGCCGCCCCTACCTGCGCATCATCGCTCACTCCGCCCTGAGCGGTCTGCCCTTCAGCGCCACCATGGGCCGTTTCCCGGCCACCGAGCGGCTCATCGAGATCGCGGAGCAGCGGGCCGCGGCAGTAGCCGGCGAGGCAGACGAGCTGGAGCCGCGCTTCGCCGTCGCCGCGATCGTCGCGCTGTTCGTGGGATGGGCGGCCATCGAGCCCTGGATCCTGCCTGCCGCCGGACTGGACGACCTAGACGAGGCAGCCATTATCGAGGGGCTCGAGCGAGTGCTCCTGGACCTCGCCGCCCGGCTGCTGCCGGACGACTAGACGCCGGCCGCCCCCTACATGCGAGAATCTTGGCAGGCCACAGATGGAAGAACGACGCACTGCGCTCGGCCGGCAACACATCAGCAGGGCAGCGCGAGAAGAGGCTGACCAATGGCTCCGGCTTCGGCATCCGACGTCCACATAGCCCCGAACAGACGCCCTGGGCGACCTCCCGTACGCCCGGGGCGCCTGTTCATAAACTGGGCCATCAGCGCTCTGGCGCTCTATCTCGCGGCGCTGGTCGTCCCCGGCGTCACCGTCACCGGACCGCTGGCGGCGCTGTTCGCGGCGGCGCTCATCGCCGTCCTCAACGCCGTTCTTCCGCCGTTCATCGCCGCCCTGCGGCTCCCCTACATGCTGGCCGTCGGCTTCTTGCTCATTCTGATCCTCGACGCGCTCATGGTCATGGCGGTGGCGCAGACCTTCGCCGACGCCTTCACTGTGACATCCTTCTGGGCGGCGCTCGGCACGGCACTGGTGGCCGCCGCCGTCAGCGCCGCCCTCCAGGTCATCCTCGGCATCAACGACGACGACGTCTACACGCTGCGGGTGACCCAGCGCATCGCCAGGCGCTCGTCGGAGCACGTCGTCACCGACGCGCCAGGCATCATCTACCTGGAGATCGACGGGCTGGCGCGTCCGGTCCTACAGCGCGCCATGCGCGACGGTCACGCCCCGGAGATGGCGCGCTGGCTGATCGAGGGCTCGCACAAGCTTACGGAGTGGGAGACGGATCTCTCGTCTCAAACCGGCGCTTCACAGGCGGGTCTGCTCCTCGGCTCGAACGACGACATTCCCGCCTTTCGCTGGGTCGAGAAGGAGTCGGGGCGCATCATGACGTGCTCGGCGCCGGCCGACTGCGCCCTCATCGAAAAGCGGCACTCACGCGGCGACGGGCTGCTGGCCGGCGGCGGGGCAAGCCGCGGCAACCTGCTCTCGGGCGAGGCCGAGCACGTGATCCTCACGGTGAGCCGCATGGAAGAGGAGAAGCGAGGCAACCCCGGCTACCGCGCCTACCTGGCCAACGGCTACAACGTCACACGCACCTTCGTGCTCTTCTGTAACGAGCTCGTCCTGGAGTGGACGGCGGCGCTGCGCGAGCGCCGCCGCGACGTGCGACCTCGCGGCCATCGCTCCCTGACGTACTCCTTCGTGCGCGCCGGCCTCGCCGTCGTCGTGCGCGACCTCACCGTCTACAGCGTGATGAGCGACATGATGAAGGGCTTGCCCGCCGTCTACGCGTGCTTCGCCGGCTACGACGAGGTTGCGCATCACTCCGGGCTCGAGCGCGCCGACACGATGGAGGTGCTGGGCAAGATCGACCAGCAGTTCGGGCGCATCGCCCGGGCCCGCCGGTACGCGGCGCGACCGTACGAGATCGTCGTGCTCTCGGACCACGGCCAAACGCAAGGCGCGACGTTCAAGCAGCGCAACGGGTACGGGCTGGACGAGCTCGTCGAGCGCAACATCAAGGGCGCCGGGCTCACGGCGCTCGGAGCCCCGCTCGAGACCGGCGACGAGAACGCAACGGTCGTCGGCAAGGCGGTCCGCGAGGCCACGGGGCGGGAGCAGAAAGCGCCCGTCAAGAACGCGGTCGGCGAGCGCAGCGTCGTCGTGCTGGGCTCGGGCAACCTCGGTCTCATCTACCTCATGGACGAGCCACGGCGGCTCACGCTTGAGGAAATTGAGGCGCGCCACCCGGACCTCATCCCGGCGCTGCGCAACCATCCGCACATCGGCTGGCTCTTGGTGCGCTCGGCGACGCACGGCGCCGTGGCGCTGGGCGCCCGCGGCGCCAACTACCTCAGCGAGCGTCGCGTTGAGGGCGAAGACCCGCTGGCGCCCTTCTCGCCGACCGCCGCCCGGCACCTCCTGCGCACCGACGGCTTCCCTCACGTCGCCGACATCATGGTCAACAGTTTCTACGACGAGCAGCTCGACGCAGGCTGCGCCTTCGAGGAGCTCATCTCGTTTCACGGCGGCATGGGCGGCCCGCAGACCAAGCCGTTCCTGCTCTACCCGGCCCATCTCCCGCTGCCGGATGGGCCGCTCATCGGCGCCGAGGCGGTGCACGGAGTGTTGCTCGGCTGGCGCCGGCTCCTGCAAGGGAACGAGCGCGGCGGCACGCCCCCGAGCGGCGCTGTCGCGAGCGGCTCGTGGCTCGACGACGAGGCCGTGGACTGGGAGCCGCGCGCGACGTAGCAAACCGGCGGCGAATTACTCCGCGCCCGTCTCCGGCCCCGCCGGCACCTCCTCGCGCGGATCCTCGCCGCGCGGCTCATCCGAGCGCACCACCTCGATGGAGCAGTCGGTGACCAGCGCCGCGATCGCGCCGACCGCCGCGAGCATCGGCGCGATGACGGCCGCCACCACGCCGAGAGTCAGCGGCAGGGAGACGATCACTCGGTCGCCCTGCTTGATGGAGATCTGGCGGACGTTGCCCTCGTGGATGAGCTCGCGCACTTTGTCGAGAAGCTGTCCGCCCTCAACCCGGATTGTCTCCGTCCAGGTCTTGCTCTGTTCTTCGGTCATCGGTCACGCTCCTCATCTTCGCCGCCGGCTTGCCCGGCGCCGTTGCTCGAGGCGTTTCCCGTTCGGGCCGGCGACCAATCGCCGCGCGGCGAATCAGCTACGGCGCGGCAGCCTCCGCGCCGGCGCCAGCAACGCGCTACACCTTGCCCCAGCCGGGCAGCCGGCTGGCCTGCCGTACCCACGCGATGAACTGCGCCTCGTCGATCCGGTCGGTCTCGTAGATGTCGAGGTAGCGCGTGTTCTCGTCCATGGACTCGCCCGGCGGTATGGGGCGCAGCGACGCGCCCTAGAAAAAGGTCACCTTGACGTACTTCGCGAGGCAATGGAAGCTGAGAAACCAGTCCTGCCCTTCCATGCCGTAGAACGGCGAGTTTCAGCGAACAGCCTTGCGCGCGTCCGGGACGGCGCTCGCGATGAGCTCGTCGAGGAGACGCCCGATATCTCGCTTCCAGCCGGGCATAGCCTTGATAGAGGCCTGCGAAAAAACCGCAGGAGACGGCGTCGGCTTCCGCGACTGCCGCGAACCTGTCGCGGCGCTTCCAACCTGGGGTGCCGCCTTCGTTTACACACACTAGAGGCACTCAAGCAGGTGCAGGCTGTTCGCCGCACACAGCATCTACCATGCCGCGCACGAAGAACATGACCCGCGCGTTCTCAACCGCCTGGATCTCTGACCGCTTGAACGCCATCGTTGTACTGCATGCGCGCCGGCGCGTGTCGCGCACTATTGGCCACTTATTGCCGCCTATTGCCACCTCGGCGGACAATGGGCGCGACTGTCACCGAGTCTTCTGGCTTCCGGTCACATCGTGGCGCGCCGCTGCCTTCCCAGGCACTCTGACCAATGGCTCTCCATGAAGAGGAGATCGCCATGGCTCCAGCCCGACCGGTCTGTCAAGGCCGTCAAGCGTTGAGGAACTCGCGCTAGAAGAGGCAGAGGGCATCGCCCGCAACGACGCAGGACGGAGCGCCGACACCGCTCGTGACTCGGGCGCATTTCGAGCAGCGACTCCATGGCGCGCTTCATGGGTGGTGCGTGCTCTCCCGAATCGCCCTCCGCACCATCGCCATCTTCCGTGCGCTCTCTCGTGATGCAGCTTTGTAGCGCATCACGCTCCTCGACCTCAGCATCCGCCGTGCCAGCCGTGCTTAAGAATTCCATCGGCCTGGGATCGTGCCTGCTTGAAGCGCTCGCCGGCGCAAAGCCCTGCTCCCGTCACGCCGGTCTCACGCGACCTCAGTCGGCCGCGAAGCGAGCGGCAGGCCCACCTGTGGCCCACCGCACGACGCCGTGCACGAGCGCCGCGGGCAGGACGAGCACGCCAGCCACCTGCATCCCCACCTCGTAGCCGAGCGTGGAGTCTGCGTACGGCGTGCCGTGCCGCCTCGCCTGGAGGGCGCTGTAGGGGATACCGTAGATGTTGCCCACCTGCATGACCTGTGCGGCGGCCAGAACGGTTCGCGCACGCGCGGACCCGTACTCGCGAACCACCGCGTCGTACGCCGCGCGCAGGGGACGCCCGCGCGAATCGGCGTAGTGTTGGGCGAAGATGACGCCCGTGGCCTCGCCGGGCGGGACCGCCTCGCCGTCGCCGGAGAGAAGGCGGCTGATCTCCTCAGCGGACATGCCCTTTCGGAGGGCCACCTGAGTGTGTGCCCACGAGCACGCAGGGCACCCGTTGACCTCCGTGACCGCGAGCATCACCCTCTCAACGGCATACTCGTCCAGCAGCTTCCGCCGCCGGTTGGCAGCCAGCGCGGCGATGGCGGGCGGCAGGAGAACGACGGCATCGTAAAACTCCCGCAGCCGGAACCTGTGCTTGTACGCGGCGCGTGACTCGAACTTCATCGGCATGGAGACATGGTACGCCGTCGGAAGGGCGTCATCGAGTCTGGTCGGCAATTTCGGGGTATCACCAGCCACGAGGTGCTGACGACGCTCTCCGAGCTGTTCCTTCAGCACGGCGTCCGCCGAGTAAGAATGGACCCGACTTCGCGGGCAAGGCCGTCAGGGAGTGCCTCATCGACCTGGGCGTCACGACCCTGTTCATCGAACCGGCCTCACCCTGGCAGAACGGCTATGTGGAGTCGTTCGACGGCAGGCTCAGGGACGAACTCCTCAACGATGAGATCTTCTGCACGCTCAAAGAAGCGCAGATCCTCGTCGCCAACTGGCGGCGGCTCCCCAACGATCTGCGGCCCCACAGCTCGCTCGGGCAAGGGCCGCCAGCACCGGAGACAGTCGTCCTCCCGGCATTCTCAGTTGCTGACTTCGCCCCGCCGACTGCTGCACCGCAGGTTGCTCTGGAACTGACGCAGAGGGTGGACAGGTGAATGGGTCCTGGTCAGGCCGCGCGTCTGCTGAACGACAAGCACGACCGAATCGAAGGCCGGCATTTAGAGCGATAGCACGTGGTCCACGATGCTCACGACGATAGCATGGCCGGCAAGAACAGCAACCACCGATGACCCGCCGAACCTGCCAACGATGTCCTCGGCCTCCTACTTCAACTTCTCGATCTCCTCCTCGACCTCTTCCGCTCCCTCTTCGTAGAACCTCCGTTCATCTGGAGCCAGCTCGTAGAGCAGGCGGAGAAACTCCCCGGCGTGAACGCGTTCCTCGTTCGCAATATCCCGGAGGACCTCGATGGTGAAGCGCGCCGGGTTTGGTGGAGGCTTCAGCTTGCGGTCAGCTCCTGCTCTATGAGCTCTCTTTCCTCTGTTTGGGCGTCAGCATAGTAGATGGCTTCCTTCTCTGCCGGTGGGACGTCGCCGATCTCGGTGTGCAGGCGGCGGTTGTTCCACCAGTCGAAGTACTCGAGCGTGGCGATCTCGACCTGCTCTGGTCTGCGCCACGGTCCCTGGCGGTTGATCAGCTCGGTCTTGTAGAGGCCGATCGTCGACTCGGCCATGGCGTTGATGCTCCTATAGCTGTCAACCCGTCTCGTGAAGGGCTGGTCGGCGCTCTCGCAGCGGTCGCATCAGCGCCC
>ENA-ORXD01002001-ORXD01002001.1-sediment-metagenome-genome-assembly--contig:-NODE-2001-length-14776-cov-3.381523_pt1 | contig 14776 bp, 6 predicted proteins | sample MGYA00237862_ERZ511471 | MGnify/ENA metagenome assembly ERZ511471 | reverse complement strand
GACGAAATCATCTGCCTTGTCTTGCTGCAGCATTGTCCACATGGCTTCTACATATTCCGGGGCATAACCCCAGTCGCGTTTGGCGTCCAGGTTGCCGAGATAAAGCTTCTTCTGTTTTCCGGCTTTGATGGCGGCTAAAGCACGCGTGATCTTGCGGGTTACGAAAGTTTCACCGCGGCGCGGACTTTCATGGTTGAACAGGATGCCATTGCAGGAATAGATGCCGTATGCATCGCGGTAGTTGCGTGTGATCCAGTAAGCATATACCTTTGCTGCTGCGTAAGGGCTTTGCGGTTCAAACAGGGTATCTTCATTTTGCGGTGGTTTGGCAGCGCCGAACATCTCGCTGGATGAAGCCTGATAGAACTTGGCTTGCACTTCTGCTTTTCGCACTGCTTCCAGAATACGCGTGGTACCCAAGCCGGTCACGTCACCGGTATATTCCGGCATATCAAAACTTACCCGTACATGCGATTGAGCAGCCAGGTGGTAGATCTCATCCGGTCGGATGTTATAAACCATATGCTGTAATGTTTCGCCAACAGCGATATCGCCATAATGCAGGTAGAGATGGATCTTATCGCCATTATGGGGATCGTGATAGATATGGTCAATACGACGGGTATTGAAAGTACTCGCCCTGCGGATGATCCCGTGCACTTCATACCCTTTTGAGAGCAGTAGTTCTGCCAGATAGGAGCCATCCTGACCGGTAATTCCTGTGATTAATGCTTTTTTCAAGCGCTTCCTCCAAAATTCGGATTAATGCCCAAAGTATAGCCCAGCCAGTCGAAGATTGTCAATCAAACAAACAGCCTGCGGAAAGTGGTATTTTCCTCAACCGCGCTATGCTTTGGTAAAAGTCAGGCTTTTTCCATCTTCTGCAAGGTCGATTTTAACCTTATCACCGGATTTGAATGTCCCGGAGAGCAGGTCAACCGACAGCGAGCTTTCGATATGTTTCTGCAGAATGCGCTTGAGCGGTCTGGCGCCGAAATTAGGATCAAAGCCTTCTTTGGCGATCCACTCGCGGGCTGCCTTTGAAAGCTGGATCTGCAGTCCCTGTTCTTCAAGTCTTTCCTGGATTTCTTCCATCTGAAGGTCGACGATCTTCAGCATTTGTTCTTCATTCAATTGCGAGAAGATGATGATCTCATCAATCCTGTTTAAAAATTCAGGGCGGAAAGTGCTCTTGAGCGCTTTCTCGATCTTTTCATGCGAGAGTTTTTCTTCATCACTGCTGTCGGGCTGCAGGAATCCCAGTGTGCCGCCGTTGTGGATGAATTCTGTGCCAAGGTTGGAAGTCATGATGATAACCGTGTTGCGGAAATCCACGATCCTTCCCTGTCCATCGGTCAAGCGACCGTCATCCAGTATCTGCAGCAGGGAATTCCATACTTCCGGATGGGCTTTTTCGATCTCATCAAACAGGATCACTCGGTATGGGCGCCTGCGAACGGCTTCTGTGAGCTGCCCGCCTTCTTCATATCCGACATATCCGGGAGGGGCACCGAAGAGTTTGGAAACGGTGTGCTGCTCGCGGTATTCGCTCATATCCAGGCGGATCAATGCGTCTTCATCATCGAACATGAATTCAGCCAGCGCTTTTGCCAGCTCGGTTTTTCCAACGCCGGAAGGACCGATGAAAATAAAGGAACCCACCGGTCGTTTCGGGTCTTTCAAACCGGAGCGGGCGCGCCGAATAGCATCCGCGATCGCAGAAATTCCCATATCCTGTCCAATTACCCGTTCGTGAAGTTTTTCTTCCATGTGCAGCAGGCGATCAGCTTCGGTCTGCATGATCTGGTTGACAGGGATACCCGTCCACTGTGCGATCACTTCGGCAATATCATTTTCATCCACGACTTCGTCGAGTTTATGTTCGCTTTCCCATTTATCACGCTTGGTGTTGAATTCTGATTCCAGTTTCAACCGTTCTGCTTTCTTGCGGGCAGCGGTTTCATAATCTCTCTCTATACCGGCGTGTTCTTCTTCTTTCAGGACCTTATCGACTTTGTTTTTCAATTCTTTCAGGTCAGATGGGAGCGAATACAAAGCCACCCGCAGTTTCGCGGCAGATTCGTCCATCAGGTCAATAGCTTTATCAGGTAAAAAGCGTTCGGTCACATAACGTGCGGATAATTTTGCGGCGCTGACCAATGCCTGATCGGTGAAATGCACTTTATGGTGCGCTTCATAACGGTCGCGTAGCCCCTGCAGCATTGAAATGGTATCTTCAATCGATGGTTCATCCACATATACCGGAGCAAAGCGTCTTTCGAGCGCGGCGTCTTTTTCAATATATTTCTGATATTCATTCAGCGTTGTTGCCCCCACGCACTGCAGTTCGCCGCGTGAAAGGGCGGGTTTGAGCATGTTGGAGGCGTCCATGGCTCCCTGCGCCGCCCCCGCGCCGACCACCGTATGCAGTTCATCGATGAAAAGGATGATCTCACCGGCAGAGCGTTGGATCTCTTCGAGAGACGCTTTGAGGCGCTCTTCGAATTCACCGCGAAAACGGGAACCGGCGATCATGGCACCCAAGTCCAAAGAAATCACTTTCTTACCGCCAAGAATTTCAGGCACATCGTTATTGGCGATCTTTTGTGCCAACCCTTCTACAATGGCAGTTTTCCCAACACCCGCTTCACCGATCAGCACCGGGTTGTTCTTTGTGCGGCGGGAGAGTACCTGAATAACACGCAGGATCTCTTTATCGCGACCGATCACCGGATCCAGCTTATTTTCACTGGCAAGTTTGGTGAGATCGCGAGAATATTTTTCGAGTGTGCGGTAGCGGGTTTCTGCTTTTCTATCCGTCACTTTCTGCCCGCCGCGCAGTTCATTAATAGCATCTAGAACACGCTCTTTGGTAACGCCGTTATCTTTCAGCAGGCGGGAAGAGGGGGTATCTTTTTCCTCCACGACCGCCAGAAAGAGGTGTTCGGTAGAGATATATTCGTCTTTCAATTTTGTTGCTTCTTGATTGGCGACTTCAATGATCCTCTTGACGCGCGGGGTGATGAAAACCTGCCCCGTGCCGCCGCCGTAGATGCTGGCTTTGGGGCTTTCCCGCAGCATCTCGTCCAGACGATCTCTTAGAACGTCCACATCAACAGACATGTTTTCAAGCAGTTGACTTACCACACCCTGGGGTTGTTCGATCAATGCCAGAAGAATATGTTCTGTGTCTATCTGATTATGTCCGTAACGCTGAATGATCTCGGCTGCTTTCTGGGCAGCATCTTGAGCGCGCTCGGTGAATCGGTCAAATCGCATCATAATACTTGTCTCCTACGTTAATCGGCATTATAACATTTGCCAATAGAATGATATACCAAAGCCATAAAAAGAATATTAGAAAAACCGCTGATAAAATAATTAAAATTTTATATGATAAACAAGAAAATTCGCCCACTCAAAATATCTACGGATCTCAGGCAGATCGCTGCGCTTTTGGAGATCTGTTTTTCCGATTCTATGGATGAAGATGGAAAACGTTATATCGCCTATCTGCGAGAATTTTCACAAACCATTCTTTTCACAAAGATCGCCGAGAAAAACCCAGAAAAGTATTCGCTTCCCGCGGAAGGATTTGTCTATGAGGATAAGGGAAAACTGATCGGGAATATCACGCTGTCTCCCATGAAATATGGAGATGAAATCGTATATCTTGTTTCGAATGTTGGAGTACTGCCACAGCACAGGGGAAAGGGAATTGCTAAAATGCTGACCAAAACAGCGCTGGAATATATCGAGTGCCAGGGAGTAAGGCAGATCTGGCTGCAGGTGAAGCAGGAAAACCAGGCTGCGGTTGACCTGTATCGACAGTTCCAGTTCCAGCCTTTTATGACCCGCACAACCTGGATCGGAAAACGTGAAAACCTTTTCCTGAAAAAATATGATGAATATTCATTACGGAAAAGAAAAAATGAAGAATGGAAGACTCAGAAGGAACTTCTGGAAAGGGTCTATCCGGGGGAATTAACGGCTACGTATGGGTTTGAAACCGCCTCGATGCAGCCCAAACTTCATAATTTCGTCAAAAACTTCGTACGCGGAAGGATCACCAACCATTGGGCGCTCAGCATTGACCAACAGGTTGGTTTTGTCAGCTATGACCTTTTCCCGGATCAGAATTACGTGAATTTATGGCTGGCTGTTCCACAAGAGCTGGAACCAAAATTCATTCAGATCATGCTGCCTGCCGTCCAATCTCGCATCTTCAATGAAATACGGGTAAATTATCCGGAAAAAGAGTGTTCAGCATGCTTTCTGGCGGCAGGAATGCAGGAATTGAACACTCTTCAATGGATGCGTGCCTATCTCAGTTGAGATCAGGCAGAGTGTACCCGTAGACCATATTGCTGGCTGCATCGCTGACCCACATGGTCCCGTCTTCTGTAAATTCAATATCTACCGGCATGGTAATGGTGTCATCAGATAATCCACGGATATCCAGCGCCTGCAGCAGATCTCCGGAAGGAGAATAGACAAGGATCAACGAACCTTCGGGATCAGTGATGAAGATATTCGCATCGGCATCAACAGCAATGAACGGCTTATTATTGGTAGACTGCCCGTACCAGCCCTCGATGTTCCAGCTTGAAACGGTGGTGGAGGTTTTCAAATCAAGGTCAGGCGCGATAACCTGAATGCGGGAATTCCATGTATCAGCAACGTAGAGCAGGTTGTCTTCATCCAGGGCAATTCCTACAGGCTCATCAAACTGCCCGAAATCATTTCCACCCAGTCCGATCTGGGTGACGAACTGATCGTTTTTATCAAAAACCATGATGCGTTTATTCCCGGTATCGGCAAAATAAACATTTCCATCTTCATCCACGGTGATCCCGCGCGGACCCCAGTAGCTGAGGGTAGATCCGTCTGTGGCAAAGTAGCCCCACATTGAGATGAATTCTCCATCTTCGGTGAATTTCTGAATCCGGTGATTCCAGGTATCAGAAACATACACGGTTCCATCGGGGGCAGCAGCCACATCCCAGGGTTCGTAGAAAGTTCCTCCCACGGCATTAGCACTATCGTCTGCCGCGCTACCAAAGCTGCCCCAGGAGTCCAGCAGCGTGCCAGTTGTGGAGAAATGCTTGATCTGGTTGTTTTTAGAATCTGCCACGTATATGGAGCCATCCGGCGCAATATCGATTCCGCGCGGTTCATTAAGAACACCATCTCCACCGATGAATTGTACCGGTGTCAGGGTGGTGGTCATTGAAGCGTATGCATCCCCGGACGGACCCTTGATCAGAGCATCCTCTGAAAGCAGATCCCATACTTTTTCTGCCACGTCCTTGCGAACATACATGCGCATTTTTTGACTGGGCAGCCAGGAATCTGTTTCAAGGTACTCATTGTTGTTGATCTGAGCGTAGAGAGAATAATCACGGTAGTACCAGATATCGAAAAGAGCCTGCCGCATATCAGCGGATTTCAGCATCGTCGCGATCCTGTTGAAAGTAAGGTTGAAATAATCCTGATTAGGCCACCATAAGCGGTAGTATTCGAAGGTATAGAAGTTTTTCCGTGTAATCGGTTCTATGGAGTCGTAATTTGCCTGTCCCGCAAGGATGATGGGGGCATCTTCAAGGCTGCGGGTGATATTTTCTAAAAAGGAAATTCGATTGGGGTAATCTCTAAAATACCACCAGTAAGGGTAGAGGGATTCATTATCATAGGCAACCTGAATATCCAAACCTCCGGTAAGGCGGCGGGAGATCTTTTCGATCTGATCTAGTATTTCTTTCGGACCGGGCGCCGCATGCGCATAGACCAGGTATTCGGTGGCATAGTCATAATTGACGAAAGCTGCGCGCAGCGCCGATTGACAGGTGATAGCTGCTAACAAAATGAAAAAAGCCAGAATAAAGGTTTTTGACTTGATGACCTTTGACCAACCTTTGAGATAGGTACGGTGCAGGAAAAGCAGCCCTGTCAGCAGAAGAAGGCGGAATAAGAACAAATAGGTGGTCTGCAGCTGCTCCTGCGTCTTTCCCTGAAAGGGCAGGTTGCTGCCGAGCAGCATAACGCAGATCGCACAAAAATCGACCACGATCAGCAAGCTGATCAAAATTCCAACTGCTTTTTCTTTTTTTGATTTATCCTTCCACGAGATTGAATCGATGTAGGTTCCCAAAGCTGCTCCTGCCAGTGTTAAGAACGGAATAGCGATATGCACGGTTAGCCATGGCATTTTCTCACCGGCAATACTGAATGCGATCAGACTGGAAATACCCCAGAAAAGAAGAAGTGTGTTGATTGATAGCGTGTTTTTCAAAGGAATAAGTGGTTTGGGTTCTGTAATCTCTTCCGCAGCTTTTTCCTGCTTTATTTCTTCAACGTCCTGAGATGGTTTCTTCTTGAAAACAGCCAGGAACACTGCCAGAAGAGAACCCGCCAGTGCGAGAAATTCATAGAAAGGCATTTCCAGTAGAGCATAATAATACAGAGGTTGTCCGCCTCTATTCACATCCTGCTGTGCCAACCAATATCCAAGCGCGCCCACGGTTCCTGTTAGCATGCCCGGCATATTTGTAAAGAAGGTTGTATAAAAGACAAAGAAAATGGAATAAAAAAGGCAGGCTGCTTTCCACCAGAATCTTCGCTGCCATGTGAAACCAAAAATAATGGAAATACCGCCTAAGAAAGCGAGGTATATCAGATCAAGCAGGTTGCTGGTGGTGCTGGTGTAGGCGGTTGGGTCAAAACCGCAGAATTTTACCGGGAAAGCTGCCAGCAAAGGCAGCACCAGGGTGGTTATCAGGATGAAAATATTGAAAGCCGGCGAAACGGATAAGCGGTCCCATTGAAGATATTTCCTTACTGAAAATATAACAACGAGTCCGATCGCCAGGGGGATCAACCCCGGAAGAAGGGCTTTCAGGATTTCAAGGGTATAGTAAAGCTGCGAACTGAACGGGATCGCTTCACCGCTTTGAAGGACCAGCGCATTGTTGTCGATGGAACTCAGATCAAGCTGGCGGTAAATAAAGACCGATCCGAATAAAGATACTCCCAGTAGAAGAATTAAAAGGAAGTTAACCAGAAGAACACGAGAATGAATGATCTTGGCATGGATGATCTCGGCAAGCATTTTTACAAAGAAAAAGATCATCATAATAGCCGTGTGAATGTAGGCAGTCTCCTTGCAGGTGAAGTAAAACGCCAGCGTTGCGGTTAATAAATAAAGGGATGAATATTTTCTTTGATCGAAGTAGCGCATGAGCGCATAAAAAATCAGAACTAGGAATAGACCGATAAATGCTTCGTTACGGGCATATCTTCCATAAAAAAGAAGGAAAGGAGAGATCAGGAAAAGCGTGGCGGTGACGAGTGATCCGGTTTTACCGAAATATTTGCGGTATGCGAAAAGGATAAAGAGAATGGTGGCAACGCTTGCCAGGGCATGTGGAAGGCGGGAACTGAAATCATTATCTCCGAAGAGAAAATACGATAGGGCAATGAAGTGAAACTGCAGCGGTCCATGGGAGATGGGGTTATGAGAATACATTACCCCGCTGTATAAGTCATAAGAAGGAACAACATGGTTCGTTTCGTCATGGCTCATGACGCGGTCGCCCAGGTTGACAAAGCGGGTCAAAACGGCAGCGACGATAATGAAAATAACAACGGCGGTATACCATGTGAATTTACCAAAAGACTTTTTTAATGGGATATCGTTTTCTATTGATAGATTATTCATTGGTTCCTTCAATCAAATTTTTCATTTATTCTAACCAATAATTATAATTCCTGCGTTATAATCAATAATTCATTAAATTGATATAGGAAAATAGCTTGACCAATAGCGGCATAATTGATAAAATTTCTGTTTGCCAAATGGTTGGTATTGTGTTGTATTTAAATAAGAATTAATCAGCAGGAGAGATACATGGGTCTTGAGATGCCTGAAAAGAATTATTCGCGGATTCCGAAAGTTCTTGATTTACCCAATTTAATCCAGGTTCAAAAAGAATCATTTGATCGGTTGTTGAAAGATGGTCTTGTCGATCTATTCGATGAGATCTCACCAATTGAATCATATAATGGCGGCGTAAAGCTGTATTTTCCCGGGAAATCAAAGGAAAGTAAAGAATGGGGGTTGAAGTACTGGTTTGAAGAACCGAAGAACTCAATAGAAGAATGCGCAGAAAAAGATCTCACGTATTCAAGCCCCCTATATGTTAAAGTTCTTTTAGCCGGATCAGAGGTTACTGAACCGATGGTTGAGGATATCTACCTGGGTGAGTTCCCCATGATGACGGATAATGGTACTTTCATCATTAACGGCACCGAGAGAGTTGTGGTATCGCAGTTGATCCGTTCTCCGGGTGTTTATTTTGATGCTCCCATTAACCGTGCGACCGGTAAACGATTGGCAACGGCGAAATTGATCCCGGATCGCGGCGCCTGGATGGAATTCGAAACAAGAAAAAATGATTATGTCATTTTGAAATTCAATCGAAAGCGCACCGTACCGGTAACCATTTTCTTGCGAGCTCTGGCTGCTGTGGATGATGGTTTAAAGGATTCTCCCTTGAAGTTTGGTACAGATGAAGAGATCCTGTCGCTATTCAGTGATATTGATACTGACCAGGATCGTCTTTTTATTTCGACCACTTTCAATCAAGAACCGGAGTGGGATCTTTCCAGCGGGAAGACGATTGCGGAATTGGCACTGCTGGAATTTTTCCGCCGCATGCGCCCAGGTGATCCTGCGACGATCGATAATGCGAAGGAATTTCTTGAAGAACAGCTTTTTGATCAGCGCCATTACGATCTGGAAAGCGTTGGTCGTTATAAATTAAATCAAAAATTAGATATCAAAAAACATGTATCTATCGATCATCGCACCATTACCAAATGGGATATCGTCTATCTGGTACGGCGCATGATCAAGATCAATAATGAGATCGAAGATAAGGATGATATCGATCATCTTGGAAATCGACGCGTCAAGACGGTTGGCGAGTTGATCCAGAACAAACTGCGTATCGGAATGCGGCGTATGGAACGGGTTATTAAGGAAAGAATGTCCATTCGTGAGCAGGACAAGGTCGATCCGAAAAACCTGATCAATATCCGCCCGCTGGTGGCAGCTTTGCGCGAGTTCTTTGGCTCGAGCCAGTTATCGCAGTTCATGGATCAAACCAACCCGCTGGCTGAATTGCGCCATAAGAGAACGCTCTCTGCGCTGGGTCCGGGTGGATTACGCCGTGAACGTGCTGGTTTTGATGTTCGTGATGTTCACCATTCCCACTATGGAAGGATCTGCCCAATCGAAACCCCTGAAGGTCCAAACATTGGTTTGATCGGGCGTTTGGCATCTTTCGCGACAGTAAATCAATACGGTTTCATTGAAACACCATATCGGAAGGTGCTGTTTGAACTGGCTCCTGATGATGAACGCCTGCTGAACAGAACGGTATCAGATTCCGTTCGAAATCCCAAAACGGATGAGATCATTCTGCGAAAAGGCACCAGGATCAAAGAAGAAAACCTGTCCGATTTGAAGAAGCTGAAAAAGGATATCGAGAGCATACCGGTGGTTGGTTTCGTATCGGGTGAGATCGAATACCTGCCTGCGGATGTGGAAGACAAATTCATCATCGCTCAGGCGAATACTCTATTAAATGAATATAACGAATTCATAATGGATCGTATTTCGTGCCGGTATCATTCCGATTTCATCTTCTCTTCACCTGAACGAATTCAATTCATGGATGTCGCTCCCAACCAGATCGTTGGTATCAGCGCCGCTTTGATCCCATTCTTAGAGCATGATGATGCAAACCGCGCTTTGATGGGTTCAAACATGCAGGCGCAGGCAGTTCCATTATTAAAACCGGATCTCCCGCGAGTTTCGACAAGCATGGAAGAATATGCAGCGAAAGATTCAGGGCAGGTCTTGATTGCAGAAGAAGAGGGGGATGTGATCTCTGTAACCGGAGAAAAAGTCATCGTCCGGTCCAGTAAAGAAACGCGCGAATACCAGCTGAAAAAATATCAGCGTTCCAATCAGAGTACCTGCATCGATCAACGCCCATTGGTTAAAAAGGGACAGCGAGTGAAGAAAGGTGATATTCTGGCAGATTCATCCTCAACGGTTGAGGGCGAATTAGCTCTTGGACAGAATGCGGTGGTCGCGTTTGTTTCATGGGAAGGTGGAAACTATGAGGATGCCATTCTGATCTCAGAGAGAATGGTACAGAAGGATAAGTTCACCTCCATTCATATTGAGAAATATGAACTGGAAGCCCGCGATACAAAATTAGGTCCCGAAGAGATCACCAGAGATATCCCCAATGTTGGTGATGATGCGATCAGGGATCTGGATGAGAATGGTATTGTTCGAATTGGCGCAGAAGTAGGTCCCGGTGATATTCTGGTTGGAAAGATCACCCCGAAAGGTGAGAAAGAGCTTACTCCGGAAGAGCGTCTGCTGCGCGCAATTTTTGGAGAAAAATCGCGCGATGTGCGCGATACCTCTCTGCGAATGCCTCATGGTGAACGCGGGAAGGTTGTTGAAGTAAAGGTATTTACTCGCAAAGAAAACAGCGATCTGCCAGCAGGTGTTGATAAGATGGTGCGCGTTTCGGTCGCGCAGCTGCGAAAACTGACTGCCGGAGATAAAATGGCTGGACGGCACGGAAACAAAGGCGTTGTCTCTAAAGTGGTTCCCGTTGAAGATATGCCTTTCCTTGAAAATGGACAGCCCGTAGATATTATTCTGAACCCGCTGGGTGTTCCCGGTCGTATGAACATTGGGCAGGTTTTGGAAACACATCTTGGTTGGGCTTCCCTGCGGTTGGGATTCAGAGCACTTACTCCTGTTTTCGATGGAGCAGATGAATTCGAGATCGAAGCGGAACTGGCTCGTGCCTGGTTGATGGACGAAGCCTGGAATGAAGTGGGCGAAAAATCATGGGAGTGGATCAAAGAAGGCGAGTATTCTGCGGAAATGCTGCAGGATGACGATGAAGTTCGACTCCTTTATGTTGAGCAGTGGTTGGCAAAGAAAGACATCGATATATATCACTTGAAAACCGATCAAATCTATGCCAGAAAGATCGTTTTAACCGAGTGGCTGCGTGAAAAGGGATACAATCCCGATTCCATTCTGGCATTCGATAATAACGAGATCGGAAAACCACGTAACGAGCAAAAGGATAATCTTGCCATCAACGTATGTCTGCGTATATGGCTGGAAAAGAATGGGAAGAAGACGGAAAAGATCGAAGATGATGCCATTCTTGATACCGCTCAGAAATTCATGGAAACCACTCAGGTCCCAATGCCTATCCTCGGGAAGCAAGTTCTGCGTGATGGAAATACAGGTCTGCCGTTTGACCAGCCGGTAACCGTGGGCGTGATGACGATCATGAAACTTCACCACCTGGTTGAAGATAAAGTCCATGCTCGCTCTACCGGTCCTTACAGTCTTGTAACCCAGCAGCCGCTGGGTGGAAAGGCACAGTTTGGCGGTCAGCGCTTTGGAGAAATGGAAGTATGGGCGCTGGAAGCATACGGCGCGGCATATACACTGCAGGAAATGCTGACGATCAAGTCAGATGATGTTCAGGGAAGAGTTGCTTCTTATGAAGCAATTGTTAAGGGCGAGACGATCGAAGAACCCAGTCTGCCTGCCGGTTTCAGGGTCCTTGTAAAAGAGTTGCAGAGCCTTGGTCTGGCAGTGGAAGCAGAATTGGATACAGGCGATGTCATAAAGTTTGGAAAGGATGAAGAGAAGATAAAACCACCTAAATTACCCACCGGTCTGATGGGACTGGGAGAAAAATTCGGTAATTTTTGATAACTCGCGCATTGACTCTAAAATTGCGGTGTGTTATACTCGCACTTTGGTTTTATCAAGAATGTAAATTTATCGGAGGCTGTATAAAGTGCCAACAATTAATCAATTGATTCGAAAAGGACGAGAACAGAAAAAAGCTAAAAGTAAAGCGCCAGCTTTGCTATACAATATGAATCACCTTAAACAACGAAGGTTGCGTCAGGGGATTGGTTCTCCACAAAAACGCGGTGTTTGTACTGTGGTTCGTACGATGACCCCCAAGAAACCGAATTCGGCTTTACGTAAAATTGCCCGTGTTCGTTTGACAAATGGCTTGGAAGTCACCGCTTATATTCCAGGTGAAGGGCACCAGCTGCAGGAGCACTCAGTTGTAATGGTCCGCGGCGGTCGTGTGAAAGATCTGCCTGGTGTTAGATACCACGTGGTGCGCGGAGCGTTGGATACGACCGGTGTCGCGGTCAGAAATCAAGGTCGCTCAAAATATGGCACTAAGCGGGCGAAATAAGTTTGAAACACAAGTTGTGGAGATAGTTTAATGCGAAGAACAAAACCAGAAAAACGAAGAATTGATCCCGATATCCGGTATAACAGCCGCAATGTGCAGGTTCTCATTAATAACATTCTTAAGATGGGAAAAAAGAGCACGGCGACTCGTATCGTATATGATGCCTTAGAAATCATTCAAGATACTACCAAAAAAGAACCAGTCGAAGTTTTGGATGCTGCATTGAAGAATGTTGGACCGGTCATGGAGGTTCGTCCCCGTCGTGTGGGTGGCGCAACCTATCAGGTGCCTATGGAAGTTGATCCTGAACGGAAACTTACATTATCAATTCGGTGGATCATTGACGCATCAAATGCACGGGGCGGAAAAAGCTATGCTGAGAAATTGGCAGGCGAAGTCATGGATGCGGCAAATGAGCAGGGCGCAGCGATCCGAAAACGCGAAGAAACTCACAAAATGGCGGAGGCAAACCGGGCTTTTTCACATTTCCGGGTTTAATACCTTCATTTTTAACTTGAACTTTAACAGGAAACAATATGACGCGAGAATATCCTTTAGAAAAGTTACGCAACATTGGGGTTATTGCGCATATTGATGCAGGAAAAACCACAACCACTGAGCGAATTCTCTTTTATACGGGTAAAACCTATCGAATTGGCTCAGTGGATGACGGCACAACCGTTACTGATTGGATGGAACAAGAACGAGAACGGGGAATCACCATCGTTTCCGCAGCTATAACTACCAGCTGGCGGGATTACCAAATAAATTTGATTGATACACCAGGACATATAGACTTCACCGCTGAAGTACAGCGTTCATTACGCGTATTGGATGGCGGTGTTGTTGTTTTTGACGGCGTTCAAGGGGTTGAACCACAAAGTGAAACTGTTTGGCGGCAGGCGGACCGATTTAATGTTCCGCGCATTTGTTTCGTCAACAAATTGGACCGAGTGGGCGCTGATCTGGATTATTCTATTCAAACTATCAAAGATCGGTTGGGCGCGAATCCTCTTCAAATGCAAATAGCAATTGGCAAAGAATCTGATTTTATCGGTGCAGTTAATTTACTTGAAATGAATGCTGTAATCTGGAATGATGATCTTGGATCAAAACCGGAAATTAAAGAAATACCCGCAGACTTGCAAAAAATTGCTGAAGAAAAACGTGCGGAACTTGTTGAAAGAATTGCTGAATCAGATGATGCATTGATCGAAAAATTCCTCAATGAAGAGGAAATCTCGATCGACGAGTTAAAAGCTGCGCTTCGGAAGGCAGTACTGGCGAATGAAGCAAGTCCGGTTTTTTGCGGTTCTTCTTTAAAGAACAAAGGTGTACAACCGCTGCTGGACGCAATTATCGATTATTTACCTTCACCTATGGATATTCCATCAATAAAAGGAACCGATCCGAAAACTGGTGAAGAGGTGATTCGAAACACAAATGACTCTGAGCCAATGAGTGCACTGATCTTCAAGATCGTTTCCGATCCGTACTCTGGAAGAATGGCATATTTCCGCGTTTATTCCGGTACGATCAAGCAGGGCTTGATGGCTTACAATCCAACTTCAGATAAAAAGGAAAGAATTGGACGCTTGATTCGTGTTTATGCAGACCACCGGGAAGATGTTGAAGAAATGCATGCGGGCGATATTGGAGCCGTTCTTGGGTTCAAGAGTATCGTGACCGGGGATACCATCTGCGAAGCGCATCATCCTATCGTGTTGGAACGAATATCATTCCCGGAGCCTGTTATTTCGGTGGCGATTGAACCGAAAACCACCGCAGATAGCGAAAAAATGGCAAAAGCACTGCAAAAATTGGCAGAAGAAGATCCCACTTTTCGGGTTCATGAAGATGAAAATACCGGTCAAACGATCATTGAAGGGATGGGCGAACTCCATCTGGAGATCATTGTTGACCGTATGTTCCGCGAATTCAATGTACAGGCGAATGTTGGCAGACCGCGGGTTACCTATCGTGAGACGATCACAAAAGAAATCTCAAAAGTGCAATATAAATACGCCAAACAATCCGGCGGTCATGGTCAATATGGTGAAGTAGTATTCAACTTCAAGCCTTTGCCGCAGGGGAGTGGAGTTGTCTTTGTGAATGAGATCAAGGGTGGGACGGTTCCTCGTGAATACTTTAATGCGGTAGAAAAAGGTGTTAAAGAAACTGCCGAGGCAGGAGTTCTGGCGGGTTATCCAATGACCGATCTTCAGGTGAACTTTGTTGATGGTTCCTATCACGAAGTTGATTCTTCTGAGATGGCTTTCAAGATGGCGGCTGCTTTCGCTTTCCGTGAAGGTGTTTCAAAAGCACGACCGGTTTTACTTGAACCGATCATGAAGGTTGAGGTGAATATACCACAAGAATATCTTGGTGATGTTCTTGCACAGTTGAACTCACGTAGAGCGGAAATCGAAGGGCTTGAAATGATC
>ENA-ORXD01001999-ORXD01001999.1-sediment-metagenome-genome-assembly--contig:-NODE-1999-length-14778-cov-4.405619_pt1 | contig 14778 bp, 15 predicted proteins | sample MGYA00237862_ERZ511471 | MGnify/ENA metagenome assembly ERZ511471 | reverse complement strand
CTTGAAGCTTAATTATTCCTCATAAGAGAATTGTATTCCGCAAAAATTAATTCCAGTGCCGCTCATTCAAATAAAGCCGAAGGCTAGTAAGGCCAGGTTGATGATGATGGCCATGCATAAAAAGTCTGAAAGCCGTAGCCGCTTACTGAATTTATAATGAACTGAGATACGGTAAACCAGCTTCTCTTTGAATATATGGTTATGCATGAAGGTGAGATAAGGGAATCCCCAATAGGCCTGTCATCCTGTTTTACAATCTCCAACTCGGGCAGATTAAAAAGATCCTGTATCCATCCGGTCCACCCCCCAGGGTATTCAGACAAATAGAGCTTCACAGCCTTGTAGTTTCCATGGCCGCCGCCCGAAAAATAAATAGTGAACTCTTCACTGTCAGTATAATTTGCAGTGATATGAATTCCCGTGTTCCAGTCCCCCACTTTGATATTGTAAGGTATTACACACTTATATGGTACATACTCTCCAGCGTTTACCTCATAAGACATAAAATTGCTTCCCATGACCAGGACAATTACAACAAGAATCGTGAAAAAAAATATTTTCCTCATGACATTTGAACCTTTCTATTGTCGCTTATTTCGATTCACTTTCTTCTGCCTGGATCATGTCCTGTAAATCAAGACCATTATTCACACAAAAAATTATTTTTTGCACAAAAGATTCCCTGGAAAGTCAATATGGGTTTAGATTTTCCTCGAATACCGCTATGCCGAGAAAAAAAGATCTACCGAAAAAATTGTTTTACACTGACCCGTTTCTAATCCGCTGGCCTCAGTAGTGACCGTATCAGTTGACATGCAAAAGAAGTATCGGACATGAAGCCTCATTACTTAAGCCGATCACCATGTCAATTCGTCGGATCCCCGACAATTCAAATCACAAGTAGCGCTTACGAGGAGGTGGGATATGCAAAGACGCAGGGTTAATCTGATTGTCATAAACGTATTCTTTCTGTTGATTTTCAGTCTTGTCTTTTCAGGTGGCCAAGCGATAGCTGCAACAGAGGGATCATCCAACAGCTTCTTCGGCACGGGGCAGGAGATGTAACCACCGGAAGTAGCAACTCCTTTTTTGGAAGATCCGCCGGCTATGAGAACACTTCCGGGTACACCAACTGCGCATTCGGCCAATGTGCCGGCTTCCAAAACACAACCGGGTGCGGCAACATCTTTTCCGGTTTTTATATCGGAAGCAGCAACACTGCCGGTCCATCCTGCAGACAAATGAACGGAGATGTTTTGAAAGAGCGGTTCTATCGCGGCGTCGTATCCGAAGAAGACCTGCTGAAACCTTAAAAATGGTTGAGGCAATTGACTTTCTCCATTTCTGCCACGGTACCCGCTCATGGTTTTTCTTTCTACTGAAACGAAAAGGCCACGGAGCACGCCGTGGCCTTGAGTAAGCAATGATTGATGATAAAAATAAAGAGCCACGGGCGAGACAAGACAAGGAACAAAAATTTCTACACTGAGCCAAAAATACCTGTCATTCCAACAGGACGATTGACAACAACATCAACTATTCTGTTCCCTGTTATGATCTCTTCACGCCTGTGGCACCTTTCAAATTCATCAATGTGTATTTTTAATAATTATCAGTATCCGCTCAAATTTGAAAGAAAAAACGACACGGTACATCATGGTTAAAATATTGGGAAATGGCAGCACCGCATCTTTCAAAAGGTGTGTTTGGATTTAAAGAAGGGGTCTTTATTGGTAAGTTTAATCTTTCTTGAAGTCTACTCGACAGATCCGCCAATTGATCTATTTAAAGAAATGTCCCAAACACGTGTACAATTTTTCCCGGCAACCTTTGCGGCATACAATGCTTTGTCGGCTCTCTCGACAGATTGCTCAGCGGAAATGTCGGGATCGAGAAGCGTAAGCCCAAATGATGCAGTAATCCGGATTTCCCCGCTTTCATAAGAAATGACACTCGCAGCGATACCTTCGCGCAATCGTTCAACTGTACTTAAGCCGGTCTTCAAATCTGTGTGCTGCATGCTTATTAGAAATTCCTCTCCACCGTATCGAAAAAGTTTATCGTAGGGTCTAATGTGCATCATGATATACTCTGCAACCGTGGCTAAAACATGATCGCCTGCCTGATGCCCATAAGTATCATTTATCGATTTGAAATTATCCAAATCAATCATGGCAATGGAGCAGTATTCAATATTGCGCTTAATAAGCTCCTGCAACTCTCGCAGTTTAGTCAACATCCCGATCCGGCTATAAGCATGGGTAAGAGGGTCATGGTTATATAGTAAGTCCTCATGTTCATGTTTCAGCGTCTGGAGCTGAAGGTGCAAGTTGTTAAATGATATGTTGAAAGTTTCGTAATCAAGAAGAGGTATTGTTCCTCCTGAGGCTTCTGTCATCAGCAGTCCGGCTGCAAGCGTATGCATACGTTTATGTTCGGTCTCCAATGCCACGAAGCCTGGATGATCTTTGATCTCAGGAGGGGCCTGGTAATAGAACCATTGTCCGAAACGGCACACTTTGTGTGCGTCTCTTTCAACATCTCTTCTGTCAAATGCCATTCTACATATAAGAGTTCGTATAAGAGACTCATACCATTGATTGTGGTTATAAATGGCTTGATCTAGTTGTGATATAATTCCTCTTAATTTATCATGGTTTATGCTCAGCATTGCCATTTTCCTTTGCTTATGTATTTGCTGATGAATCAGGTAATCAATCACATTTGGCACCATTGTCACAGGTGCCGGAACGGGAGCGATTACCTGTAATGATTGTTATCGCAAGATGCTTTATTTTTAATCTTTCATAGATTCCATTGGATAAACGTAATAACAGTATATTAAATAGATTATAGTATAATCAATGACTTATACGCACATGCCTTGTTTTGTCAGAGAAGGTGGTTATAGAAATGAAATTACTATTTTGGATATTATAATGTACTGGATATAGAAAGGAGATGCCCGCCCCGTTACAAATATCTTAAAAAAAGCTATGTGTAATTGTCAAATATTATTTTAAAATTCATTATTTATTTAACTGCGGATTCTTGCGAAGGAAGAAATTCTTTTTCCAGGCGATGTCAAGCTGCGAATCGACTCCCTTGATTTTTCAACCTTAAGGAATCACTCAAAAATAACTGCAAATTTTTGAAACTCGGATACTCATGTCTTTAGCCTTGGAAAGCTTTCACGTTGACGTGACCAACAGTCAAACTTGCATTTCTTAAGAGATCATGTTCATTGATTCACCGTTTTGGGGATGGAGTTCCCCTCTTAACCGCCCATATAGGGCTGATGACTCCTGTGGCGCTACGTTCCGCAGCGACGGAGTCATCTCGGTGCACTCTGAAAACCGCTGCAAAGCGGTTTTTTTTTCGCTCATGCGCCGATGTTTGAAAAAGCTTTTGAAAGGAGAACTCCCCCCATGGAACACCTTTTCACTATTGCCGCAATTTGGCTTGCCCTGGCACTCGTATCTGCCGTCGTCGCCTACCACATCCGAGTATCCATTGCCCTTGTTGAAATCTGTGTCGGGGTGATCGTTGCAGCTGTGGCGACGTGTCTTGGTAAACCTGATGTATTAAGCTCAAATTCGGAATGGGTAAGATTTCTGGCATCTTCGGGAGCCATTCTCCTCACCTTTTTGGCAGGTGCCGAACTCGAACCGGAAATCATTCGGAAAAAGCTGAAGGAAGTTACGTTCGTTGGACTTGTCGGATTTTTTGCACCTTTCCTGGGTTGCACAGCAATAGCCTATTATTTGCTTGGATGGGATCTCCGGGCCAGCCTGTTATGCGGCGTAGCGTTGTCAACGACATCCATGGCCGTTGTCTACGCGGTAATGCTGGAAATCGGTTTCAACAAAACCGACTTTGGAAAGGGGATTCTGGGTGCTTGTTTTATCAACGATCTGGGAACGGTCATTGCTCTCGGGTTACTATTCGCGCCGTTTACTTACAAGTCTGCAATATTCATTGCAATGACAATCCTTGTATTGTTCATGCTGCCATCCGTCAGCCGTTTTTTAACCAGAATATACGCTTTCCGCACGGCTGCGATCCGTACCAAATGGATCATATTCGTTCTCTTCGGCCTTGGAGCGCTGGCGCTGTGGTCTGGGAGTGAGGCGGTCCTGCCTGCCTATCTTGTAGGGATGGTTCTAGCCGAGTATTCCAATGGAGATACCTTCTGGATCCGCCGTCTACGGACTTTGACTGTGGGATTCCTTACACCGTTCTATTTTCTCCGTGCGGGAATGTTTGTTTCTGTTCCTGCACTTCTCTCTGCACCTTTCGTTTTCCTGCTGCTGCTTGGCGGAAAAGTGATATCAAAAATATTTGGACTCTATCCCGTCATCAGGCAGTTCCGACAGAACCATGAGGAACGATGGTACTACACTTTAATGATGTCAACAGGGCTTACGTTTGGGACAATCTCCGCCCTGTATGGTTTCTCAAATAAAATCATAACACAGGAGCAATACTCCTTCCTGGTCGCCGTCGTAATTGCAAGTGCAGTGATCCCAACGCTGATTGCAGGAATCGCCTTCCTGCCGAACCATCTTTTGCCGGAACTCGGTAAGCATGACGAAACACTTTCCAAGGAAAATGGATTAAGCGATGAAGGTTAGCTTTTCAAGTAAACGGGACTGATTACTGACATGATGAAGGGTCTCGTTTCACAACATCATCAAACGATCCTTTTACCCGGGGTTTTAGTAACCGGTATCCCTCCGGGAAAAAGTTTTTCTTTGTCTTCCCCATGTATCGACCCTTTTTCGTGTGGACATCCCAGGCGTATTCAGGGATCGGAAGATTCTCTTCGCGGACAGCCTGGATGATCTCCTTTACCTTGAGAATCCCGATGCCGTATTCCTCGCCGGCCAGGCTGAAGGTGAGGTATTTGCCTTCCCGTCTTTCATGAATTTCTTCGGAAATCCCACCTGTCGCTTTTGTGGGTTTTCCCATCGTTTTTATGTCCCTTTCTCGTGTTTCTCTCCTGGATACGATTCATGGAAGCCGGCGTCGCGACCTTTCCGCCGGAGCGGTCCGGCCGCGACACCTGTCGGACATTCCGTGATTGACGAGCTCGTAAAAAGGCCAATTCAATACTTTTTCGAACGGCAAAGGAAAAAGCTCCAGAGGCAAGGCGCCCGAATCCCGAGGACTGAGGCGTACTTTCGGTACGCCGCAGGGACGAGGGAAGAAGGGCAACACAGCATATGGAGCTTTTTACGAAGCCGTCAAATGTAATGGTGCATGATCCGGTGCAGGTCCCGGTCCAGTTTTCCGGGCTCTCCCTCTCTGTAATCGTCGATGGCCCGTTTCAGAATGTCGTAGGTCCTCCGGTCGGAGAGGTCTCTCAGGCCGCGGTAGATGCCTTTCCTCCTTCCCAGGCGAAAAACCAGGCGGTCGTCTTCGGGAAGGGCGAGATAATCGTCGATGATCCCGAGGAGCCGTTCCCGGTCCTCCGGGAGTTTTCCATCCAACTCCTCGAGAAGGTTGAGAATATGGTCGCTCACGATCCGGCTCTCGATGCCGTCGAGGTGCTCGATGAAGAGCCGGATCTCCCGGACGACGTCCTCCTCGGGGAGCGGCGTGAAGCGGCCGTCCTTCATCATGCGGTGGAGTTCCGTCTCCCGCCGGACCTGGAGGGTCCTGAGCCGGATGTAATCGGGATTGATGGCGTTCAGCACCCGGGCCGTTTCCAGGGCGTGTTCCCGGGACCACTGCGTTCCACCGAGTCCGGGAATGACGTACTCGGAAAGGGAAATGCCCGATGCGACGATCCGGCGGCCGCCCTCGATGTGTTCCTCCGCCGTTACCCCCTTCCTGATGAATTCGAGGAGGGGGTCGTATCCCGATTCGAGACCGATGTGGATCCGCGTGAGACCGGCCTCCTTCAGCCTCCTGAACTCCTCCACAGATTTCCGGCAGGCCGTTTTCGACCGGCAGTAGGAGGTGACCCGTGTGACGCCCGGGAATGTCCGTTTCAGGTATTGGAGAATTTCCACCAGGTCGTCCGTCTTCAGGACGATCGAATTCGCGTCCTGCAGAAAGACCGATTCGCCCCCGAAATAGAGCCAGGCGGCGACACTGCGCAGGGAATCGACGGACAACTCCCCGTCCCGGAAGACCCGGTCGATGACGGCGTCGGTGATCCCGCCCCCTTCCCCCAGGGCCCAGGAGATCCTCTGGATCTCGTCGGCGGCCCGTTTCGCCTCGTCGATGTCCTTCCGGACTTCCTCCACCGACCGGACGCTGAACTTGGCGCCGTGATAGGAATGGCAGAAGGCGCACCGGTTCCACGGGCAGTTCCTGGTTACCCGGAGAAGAAGGCTTTTCGCCTCGCTGGGGGGGCGGATGGGCCCCTGTTCGAACACATGTTCCATTTCCATGGCTTTTCTCGCAGGGAAAATATAGGCATCCCCCACGGGAATGGCAAATCCGGGGAGGGGGAAAAGACCGCGGGATCAGGCGGTCTCTTCCAGGGCCTCCTTGAAGACGTCGAAGGTCTTCCGGTCGAAGAGTACGAACCGGACCCGTTCGATGCCCTTGTGTTCCTTCAGGTACGCCATGACCGTACGCAGGGCGATCCGCGCCCCCTCTCCCGGCGGGTACCCGTAGACCCCCATGCTGATCGCGGGGAAGGACAGGCTCTTCAACCCCCTTTCCGACGCCCGTTCCAGGCTTTGGCGGTAGGCGCTTTCCAGCAGCTTCGCCTCACCCTTGTTCCCGCCCCGGTAGACGGGACCCACCGTGTGGATGACGTACCGGGCCTTGAGGTTCCCCCCGGTGGTCACCACCGCCTGCCCTGTCGGGCAGTAGCCGATTTTCCTGCATTCCTCCATGATGGCCGGTCCGCCGGCCCGATGAATCGCCCCGTCGACCCCTCCGCCGCCCCGGAGTCCCTCGTTGGCGGCGTTGACGATGGCGTCCGTGGTCTCTTCCGTGATGTCCCCCTGGACGAGGACGACCGTTGCACCGTCGATCTTCTTTTCCATGGATGATCACCTCGCTGAAATGTTCAAAACGTTTTTCCAGACCCGGGAATCACCGCCGGCCGTCACGGACCCGCGTTCCCTCCCCGTACAGGAGCATCCGGTAGGTTTTTTCGATCCGGTCCCAGTGCTCCTCGCGGTCCATGGACCAGAACCGTCCGATGACGGAGACGAGCTTTCCAAGCTTCCGTTCCCGGCAGCGGCGTTCGATCTCCCCGACGTATTCGGCGCCGCTCTCCGGCCGTTCCCCCCGTCGTCCCAGCATGGCGTGGACGTACACCCGGTCCATCCCCTCCTTTGCGGCCAGGTCGAGAAGGGCGTAAAGATAATCGACCGATCCGTGGGAGCTGAAAAAGGAGACGATTCCCATGAGGTGAAGGGCTTTCCCCCGTTTCACGGCCGTCCGGACGACGCCGGTGAAAGCCGGGTTCCGGAAAAAGGACCCGTCCTCCAGGGCGGTCCGGATCAGGACCCGGTCGGAGGGGATCCGCCTTCCCGATCCGATGTGGAGATGCCCCGCCTCCGAGTTTCCCACCGTTCCCGGAGGGAGACCGACGGCGCTTCCCGCCGCCTCGAGGACGGAAAGGAAGCCGCCCTCGCGCAGCCCGTCCATGACGGGGGTGCGGGCCCGGGCGATCAGGTTCCCCCGGGGATCTTCCCGGTGGCCCCACCCGTCGAGGATGACGAGGAGGACCCGCTTCTCCTGCCCGCCGCCCGGGGGGACGGCCCCCTCCACGAGGGTCGTTCCCGTCATGGCGGGCGGTTTCGGGATTCCGAGCAGGTGGAGGACGGTGGGGGCGATGTCGGTGAGCTCCCCCTTTTTCCGGAGTCCGACGGGGCCGCCGGGGGCCAGGAGGAAAAAAGGCACCGGCGAGTCCGTGTGCCCCGTGTCCACGGCACCGTCGGGATAGAGCCACTTCTCCACCGTGCCGTGGTCGGCGGTGACGATGACCGTCCATTGCCCCTTTTCCGCCGCCCGGAGGACCCGTCCCAGATGGGCGTCCACGATCTCCACGGCCCGGATCGCCGCTTCCTCGTTTTCGATGTGGCCCACCACGTCCACGTTGGGAAAATTGACCAGGACAAAGGGGTGGGACGGGGTTTCGAGTTCCCGGAGGACGGTTTCCGTGACGCTTTCGATGGACATCTCCGGCGCCTCGTCGAACAGGGCCACGTCCTTCCGGGTGGGAACGATGATCCGCTTTTCCCCCGGGAAGAGCCTGTGGGACTTTCCGTTGAAGAAGTAGCCCACGTGGGTCGCCTTTTCGGCCTCGGTGATCTTGAGAACCGGGAGGCCGCGCGCCGAGAGGACCTCTCCCAGGGTGTCCCGGAGATCCTCGACGGGCGGGAAGGCCACGTCCACGGAGAGTCCCCGGGCGTATTCGATCATGGTGGCGAAACGGAGATCCATCCCCGACCGGACGGGAAACTCGGAAAACCCTTTTTCCGTGAGGCTCCGGGTCAGCTCGATTTCGCGCTCTCCCCGGATGTTGTAGAAAATGACCGAATCCCCCGGAGCGATCCTTCCCTCGGGAACCCCCGATCCGTCCTCCAGGACCAGCGGGTTCAGGGTTTCGTCGTCCTCCCCCCTTCCGTAGGCGGCGCGGACCGCCGCGGCGAGGGGTGAGGGAAGGGTTCTTTCCATGGACCGGTCTCCTTTTTTTTTGGTACACCCTAGTCGATCCGCCTGGAATTGTAAAGATGACGGCTTCGTAAAAAGTCCATATGCTGTGTTGCCCTTCTTCCCTCCTCACTGCGACGTACCATAAGTACGTCTCATTCGTCGGGATTCGGGCGCCTTGCCTGCCGAGCTTTTTCCTTTGCCGTTCGAAAAAGTGTTGATTCGACTTTACGAGTTCGTCGAAGATGGCGGGCCAACCGGGGGCATTTTTGGTTGAAACTTAAGGATATCCATGTTAGACGTTGGTTTCTTTGGAGAAAATGGAGTTTGCGAAAATAGCGGAACGCGGTAATATTCAATGATGATCCGGGAAAAAGGCTATGACCAGACACAGGAGGACATCCTTCGGGAACGGGCGAACGTTCTGGCCCGGGCGGGCGACAGCGTATGGTTCGCCCTGGAAAGGCTGAGGATCCTGGACGGTGAAATCAACCGGAAAATGGAGCTTTACCGGAGGGCGTCGACGAGGATCGAACTTGCAAGCGACGTCCGCGAGCGGTTGCGGCGGTTCACGGTGGATCTCGTGGAGGACATCAACGACGGGATCGCCCGGTACAACGAGGCACGGGAGTACGCCAAGGTCCGTTACTACTATCTCATCGTGACGCGGGAGGCCATGGGTTTCAGGAGACACCAGACGGTGGAGGAAATCTACCGGATTCCGGAGAAGAAACGGACCATCGAGGGACCGGCATGGATCGATTCGCGAAAATGAGACAAAAGATGGTGGATTCCCAGATCCGGTCCAGGGGGATCCGGGACGAGCGGGTCCTCGAGGCCATGGAAAAAGTCCCCCGCCATTTCTTCGTCGAGGAAGGGCTGCAGGATCAGGCCTATTCGGACCACCCGCTTCCCATCGGGGAACGCCAGACCATTTCCCAGCCCTACATCGTGGCCCTCATGACGGAAGCCCTCGCCCTCACGGGAACGGAAAAGGTCCTCGAGATCGGGACGGGTTCGGGATACCAGGCGGCGGTGCTGGCGGAACTGGCGGACCGCGTTTTTTCCACCGAGCGGCTCCCGAGGCTGGCGGACCGGGCGCGGAAGATCCTCTACGCCCTTCGGTACAGCAACGTGCTGATCAAGGTGGGGGACGGAACCCAGGGGTGGAGTGAAGAGGCGCCTTTCGACGGCATCATCGTCACGGCGGGGGCTCCGAAGGTTCCGAAGCCGCTTGTTCAGCAGCTTGCCGTGGGGGGGCGGCTGGTCATTCCCGTGGGGGACCGTTATTCCCAGAACCTCCTCAGGGTGGTCCGCCTTTCGGAGGATCCCGAGGACGTGGACGAGGAGGATCTCGGAGGGTGCCGGTTCGTCGATCTGATCGGGGAGCATGGATGGAAAAACAACGGCCTCGTCTGATGCGGAGGCTCTATGACTGGATTCTTCACTTCGCCGAAACGCCCTGGGGGACGAAGGCCCTTTTCCTCCTTGCATTCGCGGAATCGAGTTTCTTTCCCATTCCCCCCGACGTGCTCCTCATCGCCATGGCCCTGGCCGTTCCCGGAAGGGCCTTCCGTTATGCCGCGATCTGCACCGTCGGATCCCTGCTGGGAGGCATGCTCGGTTACTTCATCGGCTACGGGTTCATGGAGGCCGTCGGCTTCCGGATTCTCGATTTTTACGGTCTCACGGCGAAATTCGATGTCATCGGGGATCTCTACAACCGCTACAGCGCATGGGCGGTGGGCATCGCCGGTTTTACGCCCATCCCCTACAAGGTCTTCACCATCGCCGGCGGGGCTTTCCGGATCGATTTCCCCATGTTCGTGCTCGTTTCCCTGGTGAGCCGGGGTGCCCGGTTCTTCCTGGTGGCCTGGCTTTTCCACCGGTTCGGAGAGGGGATCAAAACCTTCATCGACCGGTATTTCAACCTTCTGACCGTTCTTTTCACGATCCTGCTCGTCGGCGGATTCATCCTCGTTCGCTGGTTTCTCCGATAAGCGGGCGGAGACGGGAGAATGAGAGGAATCATCAGGTTTTTCATCGCCCTTCTGGCGGCCCTGCTGTGCGCCGCCTGCGCCGGACCGCCGGACCGGCCGGCCGCTCCGGGAGGAGGGGTGTACCACTTCGTCGAGCCGGGCGAATCCCTGTGGTCCATTTCACGGGCTTACGGCGTCGAGGTGGATCTCGTCGCCCGGGCGAACGGGATCGACGATCCCCGTTCCCTTTCCGCGGGCGATGTTCTTTTCATCCCCGGGGCGCAGCAGGTGATCGAAGGGGATGTGCCGCCGGACGGAACGGCTCCCGCGGAAAAACCCCCCGTGAAGAAGCCTCCACGGAAAATAGAGGCGCCGAAGACCGCCGGGAAACCCCCGGCCGGGGCGGTCCGGAAAACGGCGGTTCCTCCCCGGCCTGCGCGGAGCGGGCGGTCGGCGAAATTCATCTGGCCCGTCTGCGGGGAGGTCCTTTCCCCTTTCGGCCGCCAGGCCGACGGCATGGTCCACAACGGAATACGGATCGGAGGGGAGGAAGGATGCAAGGTGGTGGCCTCCGCCTCGGGAACGGTGATTCACTCGGCGGGCCTCAAGTTCTACGGGGGAACGGTCATCATCCGGCACGATGGAAATTACAACACCGTCTATGCCTACCTGAAGGAACGGATGGTCAAGGTGGGGGACCGGATCTCCCAGGGGGAAACGATCGCCCGCCTGGGGAAGGACGAACGGGAAGGCATTCCCTGCCTGCATTTCGAAATCCGGCGGGGGAAAACGCCCCGGGACCCCCTGTATTATCTGCCCCCCCTGACGGCCGCACCGGCGGACCGGAAAGAAGGAAGGAAGGGGGGGTAGGAGAACCCCCCGTTGCTCGATGAACCCATCAGGAAAGGAAAGGGAATGAAACTGACGGACAAAATCTATGTCTACGAATGGACGGATGCTTTCGAGAACAACTGCAACAGCTATTTCATCGGGGGTGGAACGGGAATCCTCATCGACCCGGGACTGAAGCAGTTCTTCCCCTCCCTCCTGGAAAGGATGGAGGAGGACGGCATCGGGGAAGGGGAGATCCGTTACGTCCTCAACACCCACTCCCATCCGGATCATTTCGAGGGATCGGAACTGTTCAACGGGAACGGCGGCGTCACGATCGGACTGAGCGGGACGGAAAAGGACTTTTACGAACAGACGGGGAAACACTTCTACAGCTGGTTCGGCCTCAATCCTCCCGATGTGGACGTCGGCCTCGATCTCGAGGAGGGCAAACTCGTCATCGGGGACGAGCCCTTCGAGGTGTTCCTGACCCCCGGCCATTCCCCGGGATCGGTCTGCATCTACCAGCCCTCGGAAAAAGCCCTTTTCTGCGGCGACGTCATTTTTCACCAGAACGTGGGGAGGACGGACTTCCCCGGCGGGGACGGGGAACTCCTGAAGAAAAGCATTCTCAGGCTTTCCAGGGTCGATGTGGAACACCTGCTTCCGGGGCACATGGACATCGTGTCGGGGGCGGACCGGGTGAAAAAGAATTTCCTCCAGGTCATCGAGTACGTCTTTCCCTACCTGTAGGAAAAGGAGTGTCAACCGGGCGCCCGAATCGTGACGACCGAGGCGTACTTTTTCGTACGCCGCAGGGAGGAGGGAGGAAGGGCAACGCCGCATATGGACTTTTTACGAAGCCGTCAAAGGATTTGACGAACGGGGAAAGAGTAAGTATAAGTACGCTTTTCTCGAAACAGGGAGGACTTCTTTCATGATCTTGGAACAGATCCAGGTGGGACACATGGCCGTGTTCGCCTATCTCATCGGCGACGAACAGACGGGGGAGGCGATGCTCGTAGATCCCGCCGCGGACGTCGGCCGTCTCCTCGGGGAGGCACGGAAGCGTGGGCTTCAGATCCGCCTCATCGTGAATACCCACGGCCACGTGGACCATATCGCCGGCAACGCGGACTGCCGGAAGGAAACGGGTGCGAAGATCGTCATTCATGAACTGGACGCGGACATGCTCACATCCACCCCCTCCGTCATGCTCCGGATGTTCAACGCCAAGGCGTCGCCGCCGGCGGACATCACGGTCCGGGACGGGGACACCGTCGCCGTCGGCGGGATCAGCCTTCAGGTCTTTCACACGCCCGGCCACACGCCGGGGGGGGTCTGTCTTTACAGCCCCGGTTTCGTTCTCACGGGGGACACCCTTTTCGTCGAGAGCGTGGGGAGGACCGATTTCCCCGGGGGGTCCTGGGAGGCGCTCCGTAATTCCATCATGACCCGCCTTCTGACCCTTCCCGAAGAAACCGTCGTTCTTCCGGGACACAATTACGGCAGGGTGCCCCGGTCCACCATCGGTCATGAAAAGCGACACAATCCATTTCTGCGGTAGGGAGGCTGTGCCATGGAGAAAAAAGGAATTCCGTCGGTCGACCTGAAAGGGCTGAAATTCCGGGGCAGGGGAAAGGTCCGGGACATCTACGATCTGGGGGATTCCCTGCTCATCGTGGCGACGGACCGCATTTCGGCGTTCGATGTCATCTTTCCCGATCCCGTGCCCGGCAAGGGGAAGATCCTCACCCGGATGTCCCTCTTCTGGTTCGACCGTATGAAGGACATCGTCCCGAACCATATCATCACCGCCGACGTCGATGCCTTCCCGGAGGCCTGCAGGCCCTACCGGGACATCCTGGAAGGCAGGAGCATGCTCGTCCGTAAAGCGGTTCCCCTTCCCGTCGAATGCGTGGTCCGGGGATATCTCACCGGCTCCGCGTGGAAGGATTACCGGGAGGGAAAGCCCGTTTCGGGGATCGGGCTTCCGGCCGGTCTGCCCGAATCGGCGAAGCTCGAGACGCCCATTTTCACTCCCTCGACCAAGGCCCCCGAGGGGGAGCACGACCTTCCCATATCCCGGGAGGAGATGTCCCGGCTGATCGGCGGGGACCTGACCGAACGGATCATCCGGATTTCCCTGGAAATCTATCAAAAGGCGCAGTCCCTCGCGGAAGAGCGGGGAATCATCATCGCCGACACGAAAATGGAATTCGGGACCATCGGCGGCGAACTCCTCCTCATCGACGAGCTCCTCACGCCCGATTCCTCCAGGTTCTGGCCCCGGGAGGAGTACGCGGAGGGGCGCTCCCAGAAAAGTTTCGACAAGCAGGTCCTCAGGGATTACCTTCTTTCCACGGACTGGGACCAGAAGCCGCCGGCGCCGGAACTTCCGCCGCAAATCGTGGAGAAAACACGGGAACGCTACGAGGAGGCCCTCCGCCGCCTGCTCCGGTAGGGCCGGGGCCTTGACAGGGGAGGGATGGATGATTAATTTGTGTGCGCCGAAGTGTGTCCGTTTCCGCCCGGAAGACCGGACGCCGGCAGACATCCCCGGAGAAGGAGAAGGGAAGGGGATTTCACGATGAACACCCGCACGGACTTGCACTGATTCCATGAAGAACGACTACTACGGCATCCTCGGGGTGGACCGTAACGCGACCGCCGAGGACATCAAAAAGAATTACCGCAGGCTCGCCATGAAGTACCATCCCGACCGCAATCCGGGCGATCGGGAAGCGGAGGAGAAATTCAAGGAGGCGGCGGAGGCTTACGAAGTTCTCTGCGATCCCGAAAAGAGGGGAATCTACGACCGGTACGGCCATGAAGGTCTCCAGGGATCCGGGTACCATGGATTCTCCGGTTTCGAGGATATCTTTTCCAGCTTCGGCGATATCTTCGAGGACGTGTTCGGTTTCGGAGGGGGCGGCAGGGCCCGTTCGCGGACGGCCGTCCGTCAGGGGGCGGATCTCCGATACGATCTTCGGCTCACCTTCATGGAGGCGGTTTTCGGGGTTTCCCGGGAAATCGAAGTGGGACGGCTCGTCGCCTGCGGCGGGTGCAAGGGGACCGGCAGCGCGGCCGGGACGAGTCCCGAGGTGTGCGGAACCTGTCAGGGAAGAGGCCAGGTCACACAGAGGAGCGGATTTTTCAGCATCAGCACCACCTGTCCCCACTGCCGCGGCGAGGGCCGGATCATCCGGAATCCCTGCAGGGAATGCAGGGGCACGGGGAAAATCCAGAGCAGCAAGTCCGTCCAGATCAGGATTCCCCCCGGCGTGGAGACCGGCTCCAGGCTCCGTCTCCGCGGGGAGGGCGAGGATGGGGAACACGGCGG
>ENA-ORXD01001997-ORXD01001997.1-sediment-metagenome-genome-assembly--contig:-NODE-1997-length-14788-cov-2.979947_pt1 | contig 14788 bp, 13 predicted proteins | sample MGYA00237862_ERZ511471 | MGnify/ENA metagenome assembly ERZ511471 | reverse complement strand
GCAACGCTGCTGATGCTTGTCCCCGCCGTTGCCTTCTTCATGTGGGAAAACCCCCCGTGTCCGTTCACGATGTACTCGCGGGACTTCAAGCTGCGCTTCATCCCTTCCTTTCTCGTCATCACCGCCTTCGCCTACTTCTTCGAAAGAACCCGGGAGAAGGCCACGATGAAGCTCGAGGGCGTCAACGCGGAGCTCAAGAGCGCCGTGTCCGCCCTGCAGGACACCGAGGAGAAGCTGCGCAAGGCGGGCGAGCAGCTCGAGCAGCGGGTGGAGGAGCGTACCGCGCAGCTCTACCGGGCGAATCTTCAACTGGCGGCCGAGATGGAGGAGCGCAAGCGCTCCGAGGAAGCGCTCCGGGCGAGCGAGGGAAAGCTCGATGCCATGCTCCGGTCCATCGGCGACAGCATGGTCATGATCGACCGGGATCTGAATATCGTCTGGTTCAACGAAAAGGCAAAAGAGTTTTTCTCTTTCGGCCGTGACGGCGCGAAATGCCACGAGGTGCTGTGCAACAGGGCGTGGCCCTGTGAACCCTATCCCTGCTATGCCCTCCGGACATTCCGGGACGGGGGAATCCACAGCAGCGACACGACGCTCAAGACCCGGCAGGGGAGGGAGTGCTTCTTCCACTGTGTTGCCAATGTGGCCCTGCGGGACGCCAGCGACAACCCGACAGCGGTGTTGACCATTTTGCGGGACATCACGGACCGCAAGCTGGCGGAAAACGCGCTCATGGAGTCGGAGAAAAAGTACAGGACCCTCTTCGAGGACTCCGTGGAAGCGATGAGCGTCTCCCGCGAGGGCAGGATGATCGACGCAAACCCGGCCTGGCTCACCCTGCACGGGTACAAGGACAAGAGCGAGGTCCTGGGAAGGGATGTCATGGATTTCATCCACCCCGAAGACCGTCACATCCTCGCCGAACGCAGAGAGGCCTGGCCGCACCACGATCTGGGTTCTTACCAGATCCGGGACATCCGGAGAGACGGGAACATCGTCGATATCGAGATCTGCGCAAGCCGGATCGCCCTGACCGGGCAGGAGGCCATACTCACCACCATCCGGGACATCACGGAAAAGAAGCAAAGCGAGCGTGAGAAAAAAGCCCTCGAGGAGAGGCTCGCCCGTTCGGAAAAGATGGAGGCCATCGGGACCCTCGCCGGGGGGGTCGCCCACGACCTCAACAACATCCTGGGCGGCATGGTCGGTTATCCCGATCTGCTCCTGATGGAACTTGCGGAGGACAGCCCGCTGCGCAGGGGCATCATCACGATCAAGAACTCAGGCGAGAAGGCCGCCGCCATCGTCCAGGACCTGCTGACCCTCGCGCGGCGCGGCGTGCCTGTCATGGAGCCCGTGGGACTGAACCGCATCATTGCGGACTACCTCCGCAGCCCCGAGTTCCAAAAGCTCCGGTCGTTCCATCGCTCAGTCACGATCGAGAAAGATCTCGCCGGGGATCTGCTCCCCATCCGTGGCTCCTCCGTGCACCTCTCCAAGGTCGTGATGAATCTCGTTTCCAATGCAGCAGAGGCCATGCCCTGCGGCGGCACCATCCGCATCGAGACCACAAACCAGTATGTGGACACGACGATCCGCGGTTACGACCAGGTCGCCGAGGGCGAGTACATCGTCATGAAGGTTTCCGATACGGGCATCGGGATTGCGCCGAAGGACATCAAGAAGATCTTTGAGCCGTTCTACACGAAGAAGATCATGGGACGAAGCGGCACCGGCCTCGGCATGGCTGTCGTCTGGGGAACCGTGAAGGACCACAAGGGCTACATCGACATCGAAAGCGTGGAAGGGAAGGGTACGACCTTCACGCTCTACTTCCCCGTGAACCGCGCGGCGGTGAAACCGGAGGACCGGAAGATCCCCATCGAGCAATTCCTGTCGAAGGGGGAGACCATTCTGGTCGTCGATGACGTGGCGGAACAGAGGGAACTGGCCTCGGCCATGCTTCGGAAGTTGGGGTACAGAACCGAGACCCTCGCCAGCGGGGAAGAGGCCGTCGAGTACCTGAAGACAAGGCCGGCGAGCCTTGTCATTCTGGACATGATCATGGACCCGGGCATCGACGGTCTCGAGACCTATCGGAAGATCTCGGAGCACAGCCCGGGACAGCGAGCGATCATCGTCAGCGGCTTTGCCGAGACGGACCGCGTCAAGGAGGCCCAGAAACTGGGCGCCGGGCAGTATCTGAAGAAGCCTTACACATTGGAAAAGATTGCCATTGCCGTCCGGATCGAGCTCGACAAGGCGGCCTAGGATAGGGATGTACAACGACACTGCGGGAGATCGAGTTGTGGAAAAAAAGGAAATGATGACACAAGAAGAGATTCAGGACTTTGGAGTCCAGATTGTCTACGAGGAGATGGCCAGGGACGGCTACGAGATCCTCGGCGCGAACCCGTCGCCTGCCATGACCCCACAGATCGTGGCCAGGAAAAACGGCCGACTGTGCTTCGTCGTCGTCCGGACCGAGGTCTACCCGAACAAGGGGAAACTGGCCGGCGACAAGGAGGTCTTCTACAATCTGGAGCACGCCGAGCGCAATGACGCGGTGTGTTATTTCGCGAGCGTCGGGATCTGCAATGCGGCTGCAGCCGAGGCGGGCGATGAGAAGGCCATGGCGATCCCGGTCAAGGGAGACGGTTTCTACGTGGACTTCGACGGGCTCAAGGTGATGACGACCCTCGATCGCATCGGGGTCGCGAATGGCAACGGACAGAGGGTTGAGGGACTGGGTGTTTGCGCAGAGCGCAAGTGAAGAAGTGACTGGTGGCTCATGGGAAAAAGTAGCCTGTTGACGAGTCAACCCATCAACTGCACCTGCCGTCAAGGCGTGCGCTAGCGGTCGTCGATGAGGTGGGCAAAGAACCCAAGCTCTTTCGCCCTCTTGTTGAATTCCTCCTGCGAGAGTTCGTGGTTGTTCGTTTCGGCAACGACCATCGACTCCTGAACACATCCAGGGATCCAGTAGTGTTCGTATCCCGGGAGGGGCGGCCTGAACTGGACGCCGGGTCGGCCGATGGCCACCTTGTAAAATTTTACCTCGCCGGGCTTGACGGTGATCCGGGGATGAGAGTCGTCCACGAGGATCGCCGTTTTTTTCAGGTCCGGGTAATAGGGCACCACATCATCACCCCGGGGGGTCTGGACGACCACCAGGTCGGCCTCCTTCAGTCTTTTCATTCCTTCGCTGCAAAGCTCCACCCGGCCGTCTTTGACCTGGATGTCGATGCCGACGGCCCGCACCCCTGTTTCTCTCAAGTTCTCGATGATCGCTTCGCCGATTTCCCCAACCCCCAGGATGGCGACGGTCGTCTTGTCCCGTTCGAGCCGATGCTCTTCCATGATCCGGTCGACGGTTTCCACAACGGAGAACACCCTTCCCCGGAGGCCGTAAACGAATGGTTTGGTGAAGGGCTGGTGGGTCTTGAAGTAGCGCGGTCCCTGGCCGGCGATGGCGATGGTCTTCGCGCCGGTGAGTTGCCGGGTGAAATTGAGGCGCTTCATGATTTTCCCGACGAGTTGCTTGTCGGAACGGATCTGGTCAATGCTGTTCGGCACAGCCAGAACCAAGCCCCGTCCCAGGCCGTTTCCGGTGGTAATCATCCCGGCGACAAAGGGTTTACCCGATGCGACGGGCTTCAGGAACCAGTTCAGCCCCTTCGGGAAATACCCGTCGATGTCTCTCTGCGAGCCCGGATAGACGGTGAAGATGCAGTTGAACTTAAGAAACCTGCAGAGCGTCAGCACAAAGAGAATGGGCCAGCGCATGGTGACGGAAGCGAACGCAAGAATCTGTCGGGACAATTTTCTCTTGTAAATGGAAACCACCTCCCCTTGTCCCTCCTCCATGTCCCGTTTTGAACCGGGACGAAGTGAAGGAGTTGGTGCGTCAGCCATCCTATATTTTTTCTACATAAGCACTACATTTGCATCATGTGCAATTCAATCATCAGATATTACCATCGCAACGTATGTTCAGTAATGATGTTGAAGATTTTTGTCAAGCTAAATTTCCATAATAATTCAGAACTTGACCGTCGATTCTTTTGCCCGGGTGTCGGAAGTCTTGACATGCCGATGCGTCACACATCTGCTTGACAATCCGGCCCGTCCCGATTCATATGGACGACAAGGGAGCGGGGAAGCCTGATGAACTGCATCTGCCGAATCATCCTGATCTGGATCGTTGCCTCGGCAATGCCTCTTCTGGCGGGCTGCCAGGACGGGGGTGTCGTGCGTCTACACGACCGTGTCACGATCCCCTTCGACCGGATGGTGGCGGAGGTATCGAAGAGCCGGGTCATCGTCGTCGGCGAAACCCACGACAATCAGGCCCACCATGACCTGCAGCTCAAGATCATCCGGACGCTGTACGAGGGCGGTGTCCCGCTGGCGGTCGGTCTCGAGATGTTCAGGGCCGAAAACCAGGAGATGCTGGACAAGTGGTGGCGCTGGGGGATGCCGACGGAGCAGTTTGAGGGGCTCTATCGGGAAAACTGGGGAATGCCCTGGCTTCTCTACCGGGACATTTTCCTCTACACCCGGCAGAAGAGGATCCCCCTGATGGGCCTTAACGTGCCCCGGGATATTATCTCGAAAGCGGCGCGCGAAGGCTTTGCCTCGCTTACGGAGGCCGAAAGAAATAAACTCCCGCCGGGGCTGACCTGCACCCTGGACGACGCCTACCGGTCGTTGATCCGAAGAACGTTCACGGGGCATGCCCACTCCTCGGGGCGTTCCTTCGATCATTTCTGCGAGGCCCAGATGGTCTGGGACACCGCCATGGCGATCTATGCCCTCGAGTACCTGGACAGAACTCCCGGCAGCCGGATCGTCATCCTTGCGGGATCTGCGCATGCCTGGAAGCGGGCCGTCCCCCGGCAGATCGCGGCGATGAGGCCCGATGTGACGGTCTCGGTCATCCTGCCGGCACTGGGGGGGGAGGGGGATCGGGAGACGATCACGGCGGAGGATGCCGATTACCTGGTCTTGAAATAGTGACCCGTGGCCAGTGGTCAGTGAAGAAGTGTTATGTGTTCCGTGTTTTGTGGAAGAGCAAGAAGTGACTGAGTAAAGAAAGAGGGGATTCGGGATTTCCCAGTACCCAATTCCCCAATCAACCGGTATTAGCGACAGGAAGAGGACCGATGACGCGAAGTCTCGAGAAGGATGCGGGCCTGTACTGGAACCTGAGCCGGCACGACGAGCGGGTGCAGGACCAGTCCCACTGGGCCGGATCGGCCCGCTGGCCGAGGCAGAGATGGCTCGAGTACGGGGAGTTCAACGTCGGGCTTGTCCGGGGCTTCTTTGAGCAATACAGCCCGTTGGAGTCGGCGGGCGAATTCGCTTCCCAGGCCGCCCTGGACTGGGGGTGCGGCGGCGGGGCGAACATGAGCGCACTCTGCCGCCAGTTTCGGCACGTCATCGGTGTGGACATCTCCCCGCCCACTCTCGATGAGTGTGCCCGGCAGCTGAACCGATGCGGCGTTTTCAATTTCGATACGGTTTTTGTTGATGCCGCACAACCCCGGCAGGTATTGGAGGGCGTCGGACGAGATGTCGTCGACGTCTTCTTTTCCGTCGCCGTCTTTCAGCACTTCCCCTCGAAGGCCTACACGAAAGAGGTCCTCGAAACGGTGGCGGACCTCATGCGCGAGGGGGGACACGGCCTCGTCCAGGTTCGCTATTTCGACGGCTCCGAGAAGCTTCGGCAGAAGGAAGGCGATTACGCGAAAAATGTCATCTACATGACGTCCTTCACCACCGAGGAATTCTCGGCGCTCCTTGCCGAGACGGGCTTTACGCTCTTGGGTTCCATGCGCGACCTCGACGGCCCGAAGGACTGCCACGAGTATTACTTCTTCCGCAAGTAAGCCGCCCGGCACTGCAAAAGATGCAAGGCGGGCGTTTCAGAACCGTTCCGCCCCGGCGGCGTTGCAGCCGTCCGCGGTGCGGAGCCATCCTCACACCCAACTCCAACCGGGCCCCGTCAGCGTCACCGGCTCGTCGGGCCGTCTGCCGCACGAACGGTTGGGCTCTATGGCTTCGCAAACCTTACCACTACGACCCGCCCCTCCCATGCCACCGTCCCGAGTTCGTCGAGCATGCAGGAGAGTGCATGCTCTGCCGAAAGCCCGCCTGAACCTGCACCGATGATCGGAAAGGCGACCGACGAGAAGCCGTGTCGCTGAACGATTCCCATCGCCGATCGAACCGAGCCTCTCACGGAGCGCTCCGAGGCGCGCCACAGCATGTTGATGCCGGCAACGTGGATGATTGCCCGATAGGGAAGCCGACCGGCTCCGGTCAGGACCGCACCGCCGAGGGGGATGGGCCCGAGCGTCGAGAGTTCCCGGAACGGTGCATGGCCGGAGCGCCGTTTGATTGCGCCGGATACCCCCTGCGGCACAAGCATCCACCACGGGATGATGTTGCGGTTCCAGGCGTTGACGATCACGTCGACGTCCTGCGCGAGAAGGTTACCGTTGACCAAAACAGGCCTGACGCCCGCTCCCGTAACGCCCCCCACCGTCACCTCCTGGTCGGTCCAATCATGATGATACGGTCTCTGCAATCCTGCAAAGCCGGACTTCGACGGTCTGTATAGACCGGGCGAACATTTTCGCGCAAGGTGAAATTTCTTTTATATCAACGGCATCTACGCTATCGCCGGGTGGTGCCTTCCGCCTTGTATGGACGGGATAAGACGACTTATTGCTCATCGACGGGGCTCGGCACGCCTCGGACGCAGACCGTATTGCAATGTCAGGCTGTTCAAAAGCGGCCGGATGCAAGGCCCCGAGGAAAATTGCGAAGGCAGGAAGTTATGAAGAGCGGAAGGTCGGAGTGAATGTGGGACCCATTTCTTCTCTTGTCCGCTCTTCCTCGCTTCTGCTCTTCCGATCTTCGCAGGCATGAAGGCCAGAGACGAACTCAAAGCAACCGGCCATAGATGCTGCGGGTTAAAGGCTCTAGCCTTTCAGGACGAGGAAACTGACCGGCAGCAGCAGTGCCGCCGTCCCGATGGCGAGCATCCAGCAGAAAACGTCGATCTGACTGCCGTGCCGGAGAATCGTCTCATCCCAGTCACTCAACTCGATGAGATTCTTGAAACGGCGAATCGGGGATACGCGGCGGGAGGCCTTCCTGACGTGAAGACGGCCAAAGTCCTCCGCGACGGTCCTGTGATCGATGACGTTCGTATTCATGACGGACTCCTTTTTCGTTTTTTCTCTCGTTATGGGGCCTGCCGTCCCGGACGGCGGTGAGACCGTCAGCCCGGGTACTTCCGGATCACGGCGCTCACCACGCCCCCCACGCGCAGCTCCGAACGGGCGCGGATGGGCGGGTACTTCGCGTTGGCCGCTTCCAGGTAAACGTCCTTTCCCTTTCGGCGGAAAAACTTCAGCGTCCACTCCCCGTCTACCTCGGCGATCACGATGTCGCCCGATTTCGGCTCGCGGCCTTTCTCGATGACGACCAGGTCGCCCGGGTGGATCCCCTCGTCGATCATGGAGTCCCCCGACACCCGGAGAAGGAACGACGTGCCGGGCTTCGTGATGAGATACTCGTCGAAGGAGATGACGTCCCGAAGCTCTTCCTCGGCAGGGGAGGGGAACCCTGCAGCCACATCGCCCACCATGGGGAGACCGAAGGCCCGGCGCGAGGGGTGAAGGAACCCCCGGGCGTCCTTTTCCAGGACCCCCTCGGCCAGCAGCTTCCGCACCCAGAAGTGGACAACGGCCTTGGAGCGAACGTCCAGAAGGGGCATCATCTCCGAGTAGGTGGGCATCCGCCTCTGGCCCCGGTAGAACCCGGCAATATCCTTCTCAACGCTCTTGAGGGTCCTGTTTCCTCTCATGTGCTCATTTCCATTCGCAGGATCGAGGTACGAGACTCGAGGTTTTTTATTTGCTCCCTCGGTCCACGTTCCTCGGACCTCGTGCCTGCAGTTTATAGAACGATCGTTCTATTTGTCAAGCAAAAAAATACAGGCGAGGCGAATTTCAAAATTATTTTATTGTTCCGGACAGACAGGACCTTCTCTCCTCCGCCGTGAAGCGTTCGATGGCGCAGCGAAGCATCGTCCGGGGCATGGATCGGCGGCGCGTTCGCAGGAATTCCCTCCATGTGTCGACACTGCAGCGCTCTCCCGCCTCACGGAGCATCCACCCCACGGCCGTGTGGCTGAGGTCGTGCCGGTCCCCGGCCCCCCGCAGGATTTTTCATTTCCCTCTTTTCCTGTCCTTCGTCCTGGTGTATACCGGTTTGCGACGGCGCCCGACGCCGGAAACAGGGTAAAGGATTCAGGGTTTCGGGTCCAGGGCGTAAGAAGAAAAGGAATCAACAGGCAGAGCTCAAAAAAAGAAATGCATCTGAGGAGATCTCCCATGGGCTTTCTAAACCGGGCCGGTATGCAGGGGAAGAACCCTCCCTTTTATTACAGGGATGCGGGAACCCTCGAGCTTCGCAGCGGGGGCGGATGCCTGTCCGTCTTCGGGATCCCCTTTCTGCTGGCGGGCCTGTTTGTCATGCAGATTCCCCTGGGGATCATCCCCGTGAAGGGTCCGTCGGGGCTCCTCTTTTCCATCTTTATCGTTCTTTTCGGCTCCGTGTTCGCCGCCGTCGGGGCCGGTCTCGTTTTCGGGCGCAGCGGGATCATCCTGGACCGCGGCAGGGGGCGGGTCGTCCAGTGGTGGGGGCTTCTCGTGCCCATGAAGCGCGTGGAGCACATGCTGGATTTGATCCGGCAGGTGGAGATGGACTTCTCCCGAGGGGACAGCGACTCGGCTGACACCTGGCCCGTGAAGCTTGCCGGCGAGGGGCTCCCGAAGCCCATTGCCGTCGTGCAGCCCGCGAGTTTCGCCGAGGCGAGGCAGGCGGCTGAGGAGCTGTCGAGGTTTCTGCGCAAGCCCCTCGTGGACAGCTCGACGGGCGAGCGGGTGACCCGCGACCCCGAAAATCTCGACGAATGCTGGCGCGACCGGGTGCGGCGCACGGGCGAGGCGGCGGTCATCGTGCCGCCGCAGCCCCCCGGGATGCGCTCGAGGGTGGAGCGCACGGGCGAAGGATACGTCATCCACGTCCCCGGGCCGCCGATAATCTGGGTCCATTATCTGCCCGTGGTCTTTCGCGTCGCCTTCGCAGGGGCCGTGGCCTGGTTTTTCCTGCCGGCGATTCTCACCCTTCCCATGCCCGACATCATCCGATATATTTTTCTGGGCTTCGTTGGCCTTTTCTTCATTGCGGGCCCCGTCGTGTCGGCGCTGCTCAACGTGCTTCGCCTGAAGAACCAGTTCGAGCGGATCACCGTGACGAAGGTCCTGCTCCGCGTGGAAGCGCTTAAACGGGGAAATCGCACGACCGTGGAGATTGCCGTGGACGAGTTGGAGGATCTCGTGGCGCCCACAACTCGCGCGTTCATGGACACCATCGAAGTGCCCGGGATGAAGAAGGTCCCGCCGGGCGACACGGGCAGTCCCCGGATGCCCGACGGGCGACCCGTGCCTCGCTTCATCCTGTCGTTGATGAAGATGGCGGGCTCCAAGGGCATCGTCGCCCGGAGCGACAAGGCCGTTGTCGAATTCGCCGCCGGGCTCGACGAGGCGGAGGAGACTTATCTGTTTGCGCTCGTCCGGAAGACGATCGCGGGATGACGGAAGAAGTGGCTAGTGATCAGTGGCCAGTGGACAGTGAAAAAAGAGGGTCTTTCACGGGTCACTGACCACTCGCCACTGACCACTTCTTTTACGGTGCCAGAAAGGCGAGATCCGATTCGGATGCGGGGGTCGTGGCCTCTTTTTCCCGCGCATACATCGCATCGATCAGGTCGTGATATTTCTCGATGATGACACGGCGCCTGACCTTCAGGGTCGGCGTCATCTCGCCCGCCTCCTGGCTGAAGGGCTGGGGCAGCAGCGCGATCCGCTTTACCTTCTCATAGCCCGCCAGGTCCTTCTGCCGGGCTTCGATCCGCCCCTCGAAAAAGCGCAAGACGATAGGGTCCCTCACCAACTCCTCACGGGATGAGGTGGCGATGTTCCAGGTCTTCGCGTAGGCTTCCAGCGCCTCGAAGGCGGGGACGATGAGCGCTGTGGCATAGGGGCGACCGTCTGCGATGACGATGAGCTGCTCGATATAGGGGTCGCCGGCCAGTGTCGATTCGACATACTGGGGGGCGATGTACTTGCCGCCGGAGGTCTTCATGAGCTCCTTGATGCGGTCCGTGATCGTCAGGTACCCGTCCTCCAGAACGCCCACATCGCCCGTCTTGAGCCATCCGTCCTCGAAGGCCTCGGCCGTGGCCTCCGGTTTCCGGTAATAGCCCGACATGACCGTTTTACCCCGGACGAGGATCTCACCGTTGGGCGCGATCTTCACCTCCACACCGTCGATGGGCTTTCCCACGGTACCAGGCCTGAAGTGATAGTCCTCGTGGCAGGTGACCGTGGCCGTCGTCTCCGTGAGGCCGTACCCGTAAGTGATATGGATGCCGGCCGAGTGGAAGAACTCCTCGATCTTCCTGGAAAGCGGCGCCCCGGCGCAGGGTAAAAACCGCACCCGTCCCCCCACGATGCCCTGGAGCTTTCGCAGGACGAGGGCCTGAGCTGCGAGCCACTGGAGCCGGAGATGGGGCGGCAGGGATTGCTTTTCCTTCCTGCGCAGGTAAACCGCCTCTCCCACCCCGAGGGCCCAGAGAAAGAGCTTCTTGCGCCAGGACTCATCGGCCTCCAGCTTTTCGAAGACGGTCGTGTAGATCTTTTCGTAGAAGCGCGGCACGGCGCACATGATCGTGGGCCGGATCTCCCGGAGGTAGTCGATGACTTTGGACATGTCGTCAACATAGACATTCGTCATGCCGTGACAGATCACGTAGTAGCTCCAGGCCCGTTCGAAGACGTGGGCAAGGGGAAGGAAACACAGCGACACGTCGCGATCGCTCACGTTGAGGCGTTTGTCGTGGGCGATGACGGAGCGGTGGAAGTTCGAGTGGTGGAGCATGACCCCCTTGGGCTCCCCCGTGGTGCCCGAGGTGTAGATGAGCGTGGCGAGATCGTCGGTGGAGGCGCGCTGAAGCCTTTCGTCGAGTTCGGCATCCCGCGTCGATGCCCGGCCTTTCTCCAGAAAGTCGCTGAAATGAATCCCTTTCGGGTTTCCCCGCAGGTCCGCCCCGTCGTCGAAAACGATGATTGCCTCCAGGGTCGGCGATTTCTCCGGATTGCTTGCGATGCGATCGTACTGGGTCTGGTTTCCTACGAATATGAGCCGGATATCAGCGTCGTTGACGATGTAGCCGGCCTGCCCGGCTGTGCTGGTGGCGTAGATGGGCACGGAGACGGCCCCGGCGCTCAGGATCGCAAAATCGGCGATGGTCCACTCGGGGCGGTTGCCGGAGTAAATGCCCACCATCTCGCCTGTCCGGACGCCAAGCTCCAGGAGGGCCTTCGCGGCAGTGCGGATACGCTCCCCGAGGGAATGGTAGGACATGTCTTGCCAGCGATCGCCTGATCTGTAACGAATGGCGGTCTTGGTCCCGTAGCGGGCGGCCTGGTTGAGGGCCATGCAGGCCAGGTGTGTGTCTCTCATTGGTTCCTCCCCGGTTCCCGATTCGGCCCTGACGGGTCGGATGGATCCATTGACGGGGCACACCCTTTCACAAAAACACGTCACTTTCAAGCCAAATCGGACAGCCCGGAACGCAGAAGCGGAATCCTGCTTGACAAAGAGACATTTCCGTTATTTATGGCAACCGTGGATTTTATTTTTCAGGACGGAGTCGAGGGGTTTCCATGGCCAAAACCGTGTTCGAGAGTTCTTTTTTGGGCGGCCTGCTGAGCGGGCTGTCGAAATTTTATCTGAAGATCATCGGGTGGCGAAGGGTCGGCCTCCTGCCCGATATTCCCCGGTGTGTCATGATCGCGGCGCCTCACACCTCCAACTGGGATGCGCCGATCGCGCTTGCCATGGTGTTCGCCTATCGACTCAAGGCGCACTGGCTCGTCAAGCACACCGCGTTCCAATGGCCCTTCCGGGGGATTTTAAGCTGGCTGGGGGGGATCCCCATCGACCGGACGAAGTCGACCGACGTGGTGACCCAGATGGTCGAAGAGCTCAGAAAACGGGCGGAGCTGGTGCTGCTGATCGCGCCCGAGGGGACCCGGAGGAAGGTCACCCGCTGGAAGACGGGGTTCTATCACATCGCCTGCGGGGCCGGCGTGCCCCTGGTGCTGGCCTTCCTGGATTACTCCCGCAAGGAAGGAGGGCTCGGGACCGTCTTCTACCCCACCGGCGACTTCAATGCCGACATGGCCGAGATCCTCGGCTTCTACGCCACGATCACCGGCAGGCACCCCGAACGAATGGGCGCCGTGGAGGTCCCGCGCGGCTGAGGGCTCGTGCGGGCCGAAATGCAGCGACTGGTGGAAGACGAAGGGACAAGGGACGAGGGATAAGAGAGGATTCGGGACTCGGGCTTCAGGATTCCGGATTTTCTAATACCCAATATCCCATTACCCAATTCCCCAATCAACGAATCAACCCCTCAACTTCCCTTAGATGACTTTCTTCATGGCCGCCACCGCCACCTCGATCTGGTCTTCGGTGGGTTCCCGCGTGGTGATTTTCTGCAGCAGAAGCCCCGGCCAGCTGATCATCTGCACCCAGCCCTTCTCCTTGTACTTCCCGCTGAACCGGATGATCTCATAGGAAATCCCCGCGATGAGGGGGAAGAGCGAAAGCTTGTAGGCGACCCTCATCAGGAAATCGGGACGCCCCAGCAGCGAGAAGACCAGGATCGAGATCACGAGCACCACCAGGATGAAACTCGTGCCGCAGCGGGGGTGCCGCGTGGAGAACTGCTTAATGTTCTCGACGGTGAGGTCCTGGCCGTGCTCCCAGGCGAAGACGGTCTTGTGCTCGGCCCCATGGTACATGAAGACGCGCCGCATGTCCTCCATGAGGAGGGTCGTGAGCAGGAAGGCGAGGAAGATCCCGAGCCGGATGAGCCCCTCGACGATGTTGAGCACGATCGTGTTCTCGATGAAGTCCCGCAGGAATGCGAAGCAGTAGGCCGGGATCAGGACGAAGAGGGTGAGCGCCAGGCCGAAGCTCATGCAGAGCGAAAGAGCGATCTCCCAGCCCTGGGGCTTCTTCTCGCCTTCCGGCATGGCGATCTCGGCGGAGTAGAGAAGCGTCTTGATGCCGATGATCATCATCTCCACGAGCGTCACGGAGCCCCGGATGATTCGCAGGCCCAGCACGGGGTAGCGCTTCGTGAAGGGAATGTAGTCCTGCTCCTTGACGACGATGTCCTTGGCGGGTGTGCGCACGGCCACGGCGATCCGGTTGCCGTGGCGCATCATGACCCCCTCGATGACGGCCTGGCCCCCCGCGATGTCGTCGGGGCCGGTGGGTTTTGAGTGGCCGCAGGCCGTTTCGTTCCCGTAGGCAGGCTCCGGATTGACGGCGTGCAGGATTCGGCTGAAAAAAGACCGGGTGAGGCGAACGACCATCATGGCTTCCCCGTTTTTTCGGGCTCCTTTGCTTCCTTTTCGGCGGGGTCGCTCACGGATTTCTTGAAGCCGCGGATGGCCTTTCCCATGGCGCTTCCCAGCTCGGGGAGCTTGCCGGGTCCGAAGAAGACCAGTGCGATGACGACGATGATGAGCAATTCGGGCAGTCCGATATTCGGCATAAAAGGTGTACCTCCCAAAATTACGAAACGATACGTTACCACAAATCGAGCAGATTGCAACCCCGTCTCCTGCAGGCCGGCGACGCAACCGCCGTGAGGACAGAAAAGGCAGAGCGCTTTGCTCTGCCTTATTGAATGCTTGCTTCCATTTTGTCCTTCCCGCGAAAGCGGGAATCCAGATGCCCCTTTTCACGGGTAAAATGGCTTTATTTTGCGGATTGCAGCTTTTTCGATGCCTGCTCAGGCCGCCTGTTCGATCCGCCCTTTCGAGGCCCAGCGGGTCAGGCCGACCCTCATGGCAATCAGCGCGCCCCGGAATTCCCTCAGCGTCCTCTCGCACTGCGCGAGCGCCAGGCTGTAGACCTGTTTCTGATCGTCCCGGATCGCGGGATTGACGAGGGCAAGCTCGATGGCCTTCTTCACCACGATGAGCTTTCCCAGTTCACCTTCGAATCTCTCTACGTCGTCCTTCGTGAGACAGCCCCTCTTCATCGCGACTCTCCTCAGGTCTTCCGTATTATGGTCAAGATCAGAAGCTATGTCAGGAGTAATAGCAAGATGCGTGCCGGAAACTCCCTGCGTTTTTTGCGTGAAATGCCGCTCCGGCAGGGCTATAATCCGGCTCCGGAACAACGGGCAGGCGGGCAGGATTTACGCCGAAGGGTTTTCTCATGAAAGCGATGATCGTCGAGAGGATTGTGAAGGTGGCCGCCGACAGCGCGCCGCTTCGCCTCGTGGAGATTCCCGAACCCCGTCCGGGGCGGGGCGAGACCCTCATCCGCGTAAGCGCCTGCGGGGTATGCCACACGGAACTCGACGAAATCGAGGGGCGGACCCCCCCGCCCCGGCTTCCGGTCGTCCCGGGCCACCAGGCCGTCGGCCGGGTTGTCGAAAACGGGCCCGGGGCGGAGCGTTTCCCCGTCGGGGCAAGGGTGGGGGTGGCCTGGATCTTTTCGGCCTGCGGGGCCTGCGACCCGTGCCTCGGCGGCCAGGAGAACCTCTGTGCCGGTTTCCGGGCGACGGGGCGTGACGCAAACGGCGGCTACGCCGAGTATATGACGGTGCCCGAGGCCTTTG
>ENA-ORXD01001996-ORXD01001996.1-sediment-metagenome-genome-assembly--contig:-NODE-1996-length-14793-cov-2.951821_pt1 | contig 14793 bp, 21 predicted proteins | sample MGYA00237862_ERZ511471 | MGnify/ENA metagenome assembly ERZ511471 | reverse complement strand
GCCGTTCTCGGGGACCTTGCCCGCCTGGGGTACGATGCGCGGTGGTGTGTTCTACCGGCGTCGGCCGTCGGTGCCCCGCACCTTCGTGCTCGATGGTGGTGTCTTGCGCGACGTGCCGACGCCGAAATCATCACCGAGCGGGCCGGATTATGCCAGGAGGAGCCGGGAAGGATCAGGGGGGCACGATCTGGCGACCTGGGCGGTATTGTGGCCGACGCCGACAGCAACCGACGGCAAGAGGGGGCCGAACAGGCCGGACGGGCGACGGGGGCTCAAACTGACCGACTGCAACCTGGAAACAGGGCCGATGTGGCCGACGCCCAAGGCCAGAGATTGGAAGAACGGGGACAAGCCGGGGGACAGAAGGGCAAGGGCCAAGAGGTCGGGACAGTGGCACTCTCCGGACTTGAACGATGTTGCGGCTCCTGGTGGTCAGTTGAACCCGATGTGGGTCGAGTGGCTCATGGGGTGGCCTCTCGGGTGGACCGGCTTGAGTGTATCGGCAACGGGCAGGTCCCACTCCAAGCGGCGGCAGCGTACCTCATCCTGAATGAGCGATGGACAATCACATGAAAATCATCATCCCGGGCAACGCGGTCGCCAAGAAGAACAGCCAACGGATTATCCGCCTCGGGCGTCTCGCCTCAATCCGGCCGTCAAAAGCATACGACGCGTGGGAAAAAACGGCCCTGCAATATCTCATGTTGCAACGGGTCCAGTGGTGGCCGGGAAGCTACCCTGTGGAGCTGCACCTGTTCTATTACCGGATGACCATGCAGAAATTTGACCTCAGCAACATGATCGAAGGCGTGCAGGACGTCCTGCAGAAAGCGGGCGTCCTGCACGATGACTCCATGCGGCATGTCGTGCCGGTGATCGAGCGCAGGCCGGAAGGATACGGGTGGGCGGTCGACAAGGACCGCCCGCGAACAGTAATAACAATCAAAGAAATCTGAGGAGGAGAAAACCATGGATCACTGGAAACACCGAAGCAGCGGAATGCAATGCCACACCTGCATGTGGTTTGTCGAAAAGAAGAAGGAGGTGTCCCCCGCGGTCGACGAACGAGACACGGTAAGCTCGCGGGGCAACGTCGGACGTTGCCGGCGGCATGCGCCGACAATGAGCGGTTATCCGGTCGTTTTTGCGAACGACTGGTGTGGGGATCATAAACTGAACGAAGCGGCCGTGTGAGCAGAGTATCGGCCAAAAGGAGGACTTGAATGGAGATCGTAACGAAACCTATCCAACACTTCTTTACCCCTGAAGAAAAAGAGGAAATCGCCGTGGAGATGTCGAGCAAATCGCGTCGTCAGGATGAACTGGAGCGGGAGAAAAAAGCGGTCATGTCCAGCTACAAGGACAAGATCGACAACGTCATCCTTGAGAACAGGATTGCGGCGCAGAAGTACCACGACGGCTACGAATACCGCAACGTCGAGTGCGAGGTCGTCAGGGACTATGAGATGGAAGAGGTCCGCTACGTCCGCACAGACACCGGGGAGGTCGTCGAGGCGCGGAGGATGGAGAAAAGCGAACTGCAGATGCGCCTGGAAGACGCCAGGGCGGCAAGCGTCCAGTAAAAAAGGCTGCCGGATTCGCCCTCCGGCAGCCCCACAGCAAGTACAGCAAGCTCAACACTTACCGATACGGAGATTTTATGCCAGCTATCAGAGATTGTCAACCGGATCGGACGCTGGCCGACCGGGCAATAATTGAACACCAGCGCCATGTGATCAGGCTGCTGTCCGAGCACCTGGTCAGTGCAACAAAAACCAACCGCGACCTTTGCCGGCAGCTCGCCGAGGCGCGAAAACCCGACAACTACCACACCGACCTGTTCTCCTATCACGTCGGCAACCTTCGATTGATCCTGAACGACATTGAGCAGAAGGTACCGTGGATGCGGAAGTCATGCGACGAAATGCTCAATCATCTGGTCGACGGCCCCGACAAGGTAGACTTCGTCGAAGTGCGCCGGCGGCACCGCTTCAAGAGGGAGGGAGAGCTATGAGACTGTTGCGATTAACCCTTACCAACTTCAAGGGGATCAAACACTTCACGCTGGAGCCGAACGGAGATGACATTTCCATCTACGGCGACAACGCCACCGGCAAGACGACACTGGCCGACGCCATGTCCTGGCTGCTGTTCGGCAAGGACAGCCGCGGCAACGCCCAATTCGAGATCAAGACCATGGGGCCGGACGGCGAGGCCTTGCACGGCCTGGAGCATACGGTCGAGGGCGTGTTCGATTATGATTTCAAAAATATCACCCTCAAGAAGGCGTACAAAGAGGTCTGGACAAACAAGCGGGGCGCGGCCGAGCGCACATGGACGGGGCACACGACCGATCATTTCGTCAACGGCGTCCCGGTCCGGGAAAAGGAGTATCAGGAGCGCATCAAGGAAATCGCGGCCGAGGAGATATTCCGCCTGCTCACTTCGCCGTCCTATTTCGCGGAGCAACTGCACTGGACGGACCGCAGAAAGGCCCTGCTCGAGATTTGCGAAGGCGTCACGGACCAGGAGGTTATAGCCGCGCATGCCGAGCTGGCGGCGCTGACTGCCGTCCTTGCCGACCATACTCCGGAAGAACGGATGAAGATCGTCAAGGCCTCGATGAAAGAGATCAGCGAGAAGCTCCAGCAAATCCCCGTCCGGATCGACGAGGCGTCGAAGCGGTTTGCCGGCGTAAGCCCCATCGACCAGGGCGAACAGGTAGATATTGCCAAAAAGGCCCAGGCCGAACTTGCCGCGGTCCAGGAGCGGATCGCCGTGGCCGGGACGGCCGGCGAGCTGGGAGAGCTGAAGAAGCAACTGGCCGAGGCGGAAGCGGCAGTTCTGGATATTGAGAACAAGCACCGGCAGAGTATTGCCGAGGCTGCCAAGGACAAGGAAAGTGCGCTGCAACGGCTGTCGGACCAGATGTTTGTTCTGTCAGAACAGCTGCGGAAGGTCAAAGCCGATTATGAGCTGAAGTGCCAGGAAAGACCCACGGACAATCGTAAACAGCTTCAGACCGAGATAGACAGGTTCAAGGCGGAATACTACGAGGTGTACGCCTGGACCTATTCCCCGGAGAACAAAATATGCCAGGCCTGCGGGCAGGCAATCCCGGAGGCCGATAACGCCGAGGAGGAATTCAACAAGCGCCGGGCCACGCGGCTGGAGGAAATCCAGACTGAAGGCAAGAAGCTGAAGGCTCAATATGACGCGTTTGAAGAGACAGTCAAGGCCGAGACAAAGAGGATCGCGGACGAGTCCGCAGTGCTGGCCGAGCAGGTGGCGAAAATCGAGGCCGAGATCGACGAGGCCGAGGCGCAGCGGGCAGATATGACTAAGGCAATTGCCGCGGCCAGGAGCAGGCCGGTCAACGATTATCCCGGCTACCTGGATGCGGTCGAGCATGTCGCGGCGATCAAGCGGAGCATTGCCGACGCCCGGGCCGGCAAGGACTCAGCGGAGATAGAGCGCCTTGGCAGGGAGAAGGACCGGCTGGACGGCGTCATTTCCCGGGCCCGGGAACGAATCGCCACGGCAAAGATGATGAAGGAGAACGATGAGAGAATCGCTGCGCTGGCCGACGAGGAAAAGCGAATGGCCCTGGAGCGCGGAGAGCTGCAGAAGGAAAAGGACCTGCTTGAAGCCCTGGAGCGGAAAAAAGCCGCGATGCTCGAAGAGAGCATAAACAAGAAGTTCCAGATGGTCCGGTTCCGCCTGTTCAAGGACTTGGTCAACGGCGCGCTGGATCCGTGCTGCGAGGTAACGGTCGACGGCGTTCCTTATTCCTCCGGCCTCAACAATGGGGCCCGGATCAACGCCGGACTGGACATCATCCGGACCCTGGCAGAGCATTACGGGGTGTCCATGCCGGTGATCGTCGACAACGCCGAATCGATCACGCAACTGCTGCCAATGGAGGGCATCCAGGTCATCCGACTGGTGGTGTCGCCCGAGCACAAGGAACTGACCGTCAATTAACCAGCAATCAAAAGGAGATAGTCATGGCTGAAAAAAAGAATAGTGCCAACGCCCAGACGGCCCCCAAGGGGCAGTTCGACCTGGCAATCGTCAAAAAGGGCGTCGTCGATGTCGTGACCAGCAAGGTCACCGAATTTATCAAAAACGGGGAACTTGTCCTTCCCCAGGACTACAGCCCGGAAAACGCGCTCAAAGCAGCGTGGCTGGTCCTGCAGGACACCACGGACAAGGATAGGCGTCCGGTCCTTCAGGCGTGCACCCCGAACAGCATTTCCCTCGCTCTTTTGGACATGATTGTCCTCGGGCTCAACCCTCTCAAGAAGCAGTGCTATTTCATAGCGTACGGCCAGAATCTGGCCTGTCAGCCGTCATATTTCGGATCCATGATGCTGGCGAAACGGCTGGATCCGACAGTGGCCGACTTCGCCTATGAGGTCTACTACGATGGTGACGACCTGGAATACGAAATCGTCAAGGGCAAGAAGGTCATTACGTCCCACAAGCAGAAACTGGAAAACGTCGCCAACGAAAAGATCAAGGCCGCCTACTGCATGGCCCTGGACAAGGACGGCAACGTCCTGAAAACAGAGCTGATGACCATGGAGGAAATCAAGCAGGCCTGGCGACAGTCAAAAATGAATCCGGTCCTCGACAACGGCCAGATCAAAAAGGGCAGCACCCACGAAAAATTCACCCGGGACATGGCCCTGAAGACTGTGATCAACAAGGTGTGCAAGCCGATCATCAACGCCAGTTCCGACAAAAACCTCCTGTTGAAACAGGCAGCCTCCAGGTCAAAGGAAATAGAGGCGGAGGTCGAATTGGAGCAGGAAATCGCCGTCAACGCCAACACCGGGGAGATCATCGACGTTGAGCCGCCTTCAGAGGTAGACACTCAAGACGCCCTGCAGGAAGCGATGGTGTCGTGCCCGGACAACGACGGCGACAAGATGAAGGCATCGTACTGCAACACCGAGTGCCGGACGCGCAAGGGGTGTTCGGCATGGGACGACATTAAGCCCGTTCAACTAAGGGAGAATGCAACTGTAGCGCCTCCTGATCCTGGGTTTTAAGGGGGGCAGCTATGACAAAGGAATTAAGAATATCAGGCAAGATCCTGGGCGCCCTCAATATGCCCGACGCCTGTCCCCGTTGTTTCTGGATCAAGCAGAAGGTCAAGTCCTTGCCCTTCCAGATTTTCCCCGGCATCTTCATGTCCATCGACGCCTATTCAAAACGCGTCGTCCATGCCTGGTTCGACGCCCACCATTCGGCGCCGCCGTGGATACCCGAGCTGCAGGGGGCCGTCAAATACCTGCCGGTCCCCCACTGGTCAAAGTTCAAGCGGGCCGATCCCGATACCGGGATAACCGTCTCCGGGGCCATGGACGACCTGTTTGTCTGCGAGGACGGAACGCACATCATTCCGGACTACAAGACGGCCAAGTACACGGCCAACCAGGACAAACTCCTCCCCATGTACGAGGGGCAACTTAACGCCTACCGGTGGGTGCATGAGGGGGCGGGGAACAAGGTCCGGTCAACGCCGCTGATCTATTGTGAACCGATTACGGACGACACCCGGAGAGCGTTCGACCCGCCTGCAGGCTTTTCCATGGAGTTTGTGACGAAAGGAGTGCAGGTGGAGATGGATGATGCGTTGATTCCGTTCCTGCTCAGGCAGGCAAAAACCATCCTGGACATGCCGGAACCGCCCCTGGGGGTTGACGGGTGTAAGGATTGCGCGGCCGTTGACGGGCTGGTGAGGGCACTATGAAAGCAATATCACTCTGGCAGCCTTGGGCGAGCCTGATTTCTACCGGAGCAAAGCGGATCGAAACCCGGGGATGGCGTACCGGTTACCGAGGGCCTCTGATTATCTGTGCGGCGAAGAGGCTGGTAAAGGAGGAAATGCTGCACCATCTATGTATCTGGAACATACAGGGCGCATTGGCTCCCCTGGTCGGCAAGCCGCTGGACCTTACCTTTAAGAGTTGGCCGGGAGTAAAGCTGCAAGACATACCCTTCGGGAAGGCAGTTGCAATCTGCTGTCTGGCGGACTGTATCCCGGTTGAGTCCTTAACCGTGCAGAGAATCTACCATTCGGCAGAGCACCATTTCGGGGATTACTCCCATGGCAGGTTCGGGTGGGTTCTTGAGGATATTAAGAGGATCAAAAATCCATTCCCCGTAATCGGTCGGCAAGGCTTTTTTGAAGTCGATGTGCCGGAAAGGATTGAGCTGATACCGGTTTAGCGCATGATCACCATCACCCCCATCGCCAGCTCATCGGCCGGCAACTGCTACCACGTCACGGACGGCAAAACGCCCCTGCTCATCGAGGCGGGGGCCCGGCCGGCCCGGATCCGGGAGAAGGTCGGCAACCTTGCCAGCCTTGCCGGTTGCCTGGTCACGCATGAGCATGGCGATCATTCCAGGCACGTCAAGGACCTGGTCCAGTCCGCAGTCGATTGTTACATGAGCGCCGGCACGGCTGACGCCCTGGGGACCAAGAGCCATCGGATCCACCGCGTCGAGGCAGGAAAGCGGTTTTCTGTCGGGACATGGGGAATACGATCATTCCCCACTGTTCACGACTGCAAGGAACCCGTCGGCTTTATACTGGCGTCCGGCCACGAGAAGCTGATGTTCGCGACCGACACGGCATATATCCATGACCGCATGCCGGCGCTGACCCACGTCATGATCGAGTGCAATTACAATGAGGACATCCTGGCCGCCAACGTCGAGAGCGGGGCCATCCATCCTTCCCTGAGAGATCGGCTCAAGCGCAACCATTTCGGCCTGGAAAACGTGCTGGAGTTCTTCCGGAAGACGGACCGGTCCCGCCTGCAGGAGGTATGGCTGCTCCATGCCAGTAATGCCAACAGCGACGTGGCTATGATGAAAGCGGCGGTCCAGGGGCTGACCGGGGTGCCGGTCTATATCGCGGATGAGTAAGGAGAAAAACATGAAAGGGATATGTGTAATTTGCCAGCAGGGCCTGGATGAGCAGTACCAGCAGGCAAGGATAAAACTGATGGGCAAGGCCAAGAAGTTGGCCGATAAAAAAGTGGCGGCCCTGGGAAAAACAAGCGAGCAAAGACCTTCCGCCGGAAAGAACGGGGGGACGTATGAGCATGATTTCTGGAGCGAGTTTTTCCACGATGCAATGGAAGATCTGTGGAAAGAAAAGAAGGGGAAGACGGGGAGGTCGTAAGGGTGGCCATAGGCTCCAGTCATAGCCAACGGGCACTAATGGACGAGCGATCGGGCCAGCCTCCGCGCCGGCCAATAATGCGATACCATGGGGGAAAATGGCGAATTGCGCCGTGGATTATTTCACATTTTCCGCCGCACAAAATTTACGTTGAGCCGTTTTGCGGCGCCGCTTCGGTGCTGATGCGCAAGGACCGCTCACACGCCGAGGTGATCAACGACCTGGATGGGAATATCTGTAATCTGTTCAGGGTGCTGAGAGATTCGCGCCAGGCGGCCGCCCTGGAGAAAGGACTACGGTTGACACCCTTCGCGCGTGATGAGTTTCGGAATGCCTATGCGCCGACCGAAGACCCAGTAGAGTTGGCCCGCAGGACCCTGGTCAGGGCCATGATGGGATTCGGGACAACGGCGCTGCGGAAGAACAAGACCGGATTTCGAGCCCGCTCCTACCTGCGGAACCAGACTGGCCCGGTTGACTGGGCTGGATACCCTGACTGTATTTCCGCATTTACGGAGCGACTTCGTGGGGTGCTGGTCGAGAACATGAATGCGCTCGAGCTGATCCCGCGCCACGATACGCAGGACACTCTGTTTTACGTGGACCCGCCATATCCAAGATGCACGCGATCGAGCATTCCCGCTGGCGGGGAGAAGGGTCAGTACCTGCACGAGCTGACCGACAATGACCATCGTGCCCTTGCGGAGGTCCTGCGCCCGTTGCGCGGAATGGTGGTGCTGTCCGGCTATCCTTGCGAACTGTACGACCGGGATCTTTATCCAGACTGGTATCGCGTAGAAAGAGAGGCGCTGGCCGATGGTGGCCAAACAAGGACGGAGGCTCTTTGGCTCAACCATGCGGCCGCAAAAAAACTACAGCAACGGCCCGGGCAGATCAGGCTGTTTAAGGAGTGATGGCAATGGGAGTGAAAACTGGATCAAAGCGCGGGAGATACAAGTCTACCGCTGGCCAGGGCCTCAACACGGCCCGCAAAAAAATGACCGTCAAGATGTGCCCGGGCACCGGCGGAAACCCCACAAGGGTAACCAGGGCGGCCTGGGAAAAGGTCTGCGCATACCATCTCAAGCGGAGCAGGGAGCGGCGGATTAAATCCGCCACGGAGAGCGACCCGGTCGCCAAGTTCTGCCGGCGGTGCAAGGGGAAGATGTTGCCGCCTGAGCTGCAGATTATAGAAATGCCCCAAGTAAACTGAAATCTCAAGCGATGGAGAAAAACTATGCAAGTAGACACAGGGCACCTTGTTGACATGCGCGAAGCAGCAGTCGAGAAAATCCAAGAACTGTATAAAAAAGGATATGAACCAGTCCCGGATGAGCTGCGGTCAGTGGCAGAGCTTGAATTGATGGGCAAAAAGGAAACATATGTCGGGCTGGAATCTACCGGCAGCCTTTCAAGGTGGGCAAGGAAGAAAAGGGAAAAGCGGAAAAAGCTCGCTATGGCCGGGAAAGTATAGCGGCAGGGTGAACCATGAAAGGAAACGAAGCGACAACGGCAACATCGTTGACAATGGCCACCCTCCTGGATGCGAAGCGCAAACTGGAAGCATCGCTGGCCATGCGCTCACAACCACCGGACATCAGGTGTCTGCCGTGGCCGAAAAAGCGGGCAAGGAGGCATCGCCGACGACGTGTGGACAAGAAATGGCTGAAACGATACGGAACCGCTATTGATACGTCCGTGGACCAGGGGCAGGTTTATCTTTTCAAGGATCCTTTTTCCGGTCTGCGGTACGCGGTGATGTATCCGGGAACCTACGACAGGTACAGAAGAGCATTGGAGTACACCTATGGGCAAAAACAGCAAAATCGACTGGTGTGATCATACCTGGAACCCCTGGCAGGGATGCCGCAGGGTAAGCGCCGGCTGCCAGAATTGTTATATGTACCGCGAAAAGAAAAGATATGGCCAGGACCCCTTCACAGTGGTCCGCTCAGGATCCTCGACGTTTAACGCCCCGCTGAAGTGGAAAAAGCCGGCCCGGGTATTCACCTGTTCCTGGTCCGATTTTTTCATCGAGGATGCCGACGAATGGCGGGATGAAGCCTGGGATATTATGCACCGGCGACCGGACCTTACTTTTTTGATCCTTACCAAACGTCCGGAGAATATTTCTTCCAGGTTGACGTATGGATGGCCGCTGCCGAACGTGTGGCTGGGCGCCACGGCTGAGAACCAGGAAATGGCGGACAAGCGAATACCGATACTTCTACAGATACCGGCCGCCGTGAGGTTTGTCTCGGTTGAACCAATGCTTGGCCCCATCGACCTGCAGACGATGGACGAAGTTTTCTATGACGCAGGGATGCCGTTTGTGTGGCAGCGACTGAAAAGGCCCGGGATCAACTGGATAATCTGCGGAGCGGAATCGGGGCCGAACGCCAGGCCGATGGAAGAGGGGTGGGCCATGAACTTGCTTGGTCAGTGCCGAGACGTCAACGTGCCGTTCTTTATGAAACAAATTTCCGGCCGCCAGCCGATCCCTGAGTATCTGAATGTAAGAGAATTTCCAAGCGAGGTATAGGGCACGATGAGCAGATACAGGAAAGTCTCGGTCGTTATCTGGAACGACGCTAAATTCTCCGGCATGTCTGATGACGGCCAGCTGGTTTTTCTCTTTCTCCTGACCCACCCATTCATGACCGGGCTCGGGGCAATGAGGGCAACGGTTCATGGCCTGGCCGCCGAAAAGGGCTGGACATTGCAACGCTTCCAGAAAGCCTTTGGGGAAGGGTTGCAGCGCGGCATGATTAAAGCCGACCCGACGGCGTCGTGCGTGGCCCTGCCGAAATTCATCGCGCACAACAAGCCGGAGAACCCGAACGTGGTGAAAGGGTTTGCGAAAGCGATCGATTTGATCCCCGAGTGCGAACTCCGGCACGAGAGCATAACCGCGCTGCGGAAGGCATGCGAAGAGTTAGGGGAACCCTTTGTTAAAGCCTTTGACGAAGCCTTTGCCGAAGCCTGGCGAAAGAGTATGCCAATACCGGAACCGGAGCCGGAACCGGATCCGTATAAAGAAGGTAACTTGTCGGGCAAAGATGCCCGACGCCATCCCCCCTATGCTGAAATTGTCGCCCATTTGAACAAGCAGGCAGGAACATCATTCAAACACGACGCGGGCAGTACCAGGAATCTGATCCGGGCCCGATGGAACGAAGGGTTTACGCTGGACGACTTCCGGGCCGTCATTGACGCGAAGGTGAAGGAATGGGGGAAGGACGAGAAAATGGTCCAGTATCTCAGGCCGCAGACCCTGTTTGGCACAAAATTCGAGGCATACCTGCAGATGGCGCGTAACGGCGGGGTAATGCCAAGGGGCCCGAGCCCGGAAACGTCGGAAGGGAAGAAGCTGGCGGAGATCAATACGATTCTCCGTCTCAAGCAGGCGGCGCCGGCGGACCTCCTCGACAAGTACGCAAAGGGCTATTCCGACCCGGACTACCCGGCAATGTTCCGCCGGCTGTCCCAGGAGAAGGAGCGGATAATCGGTAAATATCGGTAAATATCGGTAATGATCTGTGAAGGAGAAAGCGATGAGAAATATCGGAAGAATGAACCTGACCCATGTGGCAGCGGCGTACTGGGCCGCATACCAGGTAATCCTTGATGCCATGGGTGGCCTGCCGGCGCCGCCATGGCTGGCCGCGGACAACAGCAAGCGGGAGCAGCTGGTAAACGGAGTGATATTCCACACCGAGAATCCCAACGCGGCGCCGGCTGACAGCCATGAGCACTGGCGCAAGTACATGGAAGCGAGGGGATACCAGTATGGGGACGAATTCAACGTCAAAGAGAAGACGCACCCGGCCATGATCCCTTTCGACCAGCTGCCGCCGGAGATAAAAATTACCCACCATCTGTTTGCGGCCGTCTGCAAGGCGCTGATCCCTTTCGCTAAGAGAGATACAAGGGGGCTGAGATGATCACCAGGCGAACATTTCTCAAGGGTATAGGCGCGGCCGCCGCATCGGCCATCATCCCGACGCAGCTTTTGAAGGGCGACAAGCTGCTCCTGAAGGTGATGACCAGGGGGGCGACTGTGGTAGTCTACGAGGGAGAAAAGCCGAAGATCCCGCCGAGATTCCCACCGCACAAGGCGCTGGTCGTGTTGAGGGGGCTGGATTTTGTCGGGCGCGAGGATGAATACGGGCAGCCGATGCTTGTCCTGGCCAATCCAGTATGGGCCGACGTGATAGAGACCGGGGTGGCCGGATGGTTCCGGCTGATCTCGCCCAATGGTTTGTATTTTTTCGACGGTACGGTAGGGTGGTCGAACTGCGACCTGAATATGTGTGTGGCCAGCAACACCTTCCTGGCTGGCACGACGTTTACTATTGATCATTTCCATCTGCAGGCTGGATGAAATAATCTCAAGCAAAGGAGAGAGAATGGGTAAGACAGAGCGAATCGCAACCAGGGAAGCCCACAGGCAGGAGGTGATCAACCTGGTCAACTGGCATTTCAACAACGCCATGGCTACGAAACTCAACGGGGAGGGCGTGATCCGGATGAGTTTTACAGAGGGAGGCTTTGCCGGCGTGACGGACGAGATTGTCCGCCGGAACCCGGGTATGGTGGTCAGGAGGGACGACCGGCTGCGGACCCAGGGGGAGCAGGATTATCATTTGCGATAAACGATAAGCCACGATGCTGCTGTCACATTATCAGGAGGCCTTGACAAAAACGGCCATATCTTAGATAATTAAGCTGATAGAAAAATTTTGGACGGTTGTTCAGAATTGGCTGCGTGATTGCGCGGACATTTCCGGGCCCGGTTGTTTCAGAGATGGAACGACCGGGCCCTTTTTTTTTGGACGATGGTGGTCGAGTGATAAGCCGAAGAGATTTTCTGAAAAAGGTGGGCATAGGGTTGGCTGCGGCCGGCCTTGCGCCTGGCTGCCTGGCAGGCAAGATGACCGGGCCCGTGAAGTTTGCGGCGGTGATCCCTCCGGAATCCATGGTCAAGAACAACCCGCTGTTCCGTGGTGAGGTCGGGGTGTGGGATGGTATCCGGATTTATTCCGGCAAACGGCCAGCGTCGCCGGACGACCCGCCAGAGGGCAGGTTACTGGCAACGATCAGGGCCGATTCATCAATGGAATTCCCGAGATGGCAAACCTGACTCCCAAGCAGGAACGATTCTGCCAGGCGTACATCAAGACCGGCAACGCCACCGAGGCGTACCGGGCCGCGTATGACTGCAGCAGGATGAAGCCGGAGACGGTGAACCGTGCGGCAAAGCAGTTACTCGATAACTCCAAGATCACTACAAGGATCAAGGATCTGCAGGCGCAGTACATCAGGCAGAACGACCTGTCACCGGACAAGGTGCTGACTGAGTGGGCCCGGATCGGCTTTGCCGACATCCGGCAGCTGCTCAACGATGCCGGCGGCCTGCTTCCTGTATCCCAATGGCCGGACAGCGTCAGCGCCGCGGTCGCCGCGATCAAGATCAGGCAGGAGTCAACCCAGGGGGACGAGCCGCCGGCGGACATCATTGAGTTGAAGCTGTGGCCGAAGACAAACGCCCTGGAGGCACTGAGCAAGAACCTGGGCCTGTTCGAGAAGGACAACGCGCAGAAGAACCTGAACCTGGCGGCATTGAATCCGCTCCTGCAGGCCATGATTGACTACGGCAACCGCAAGCAAACGGAAAGGGATGAACAGGACTGAGCGCAACCAATTTTTCAACCAGCTCAACGCCGAGGCCGTCCGCCTGGGCGAGGAGCAGGTCATTGCCCTGCAGCGGCAACTGTGCCGGACCGACCTGTTTTATCTGTTGACCCGAGGGTGCGGCCGTGAAGACATTGACCGGGACTGGCTCTATGAGCGATGCGTCGAGGTCCAGGCTAACCCGGACGGCCGGCTGGACCTGTGGGCCCGGGAGCATTACAAAAGCACCATCATCACCTTTGGCCTGACCATTCAGGACATCCTCAACGACCAGGAGCTGACGGTCGGCATATTCTCCCACACAAAGTCAATCGCCCGCGGCTTCCTGCGGCAGATCAAGTACGAGTTTGAAACCAACGAGCGGCTCAAATACCTGTTTCCCGACATCCTGTATGCCAACCCAAGGAAAGAGGCGCCGAACTGGTCCGAAGAGAACGGAATCACGGTCAAGCGCACCACCAACCCGAAGGAGGCGACTGTCGAAGGGTGGGGCCTGGTGGACGGCCAGCCGACATCCAAGCATTTCAAGCTGCTTATCTACGACGACGTTGTCACCCGGGAGTCGGTCACCACGACCGAGCAGATCAAAAAGACCACCGAGGCGTGGGAACTATCCCTGAACCTGGGCGCAGACGGGGGCCGGAAACGGTACATCGGCACCAGGTATCACTTTAACGATACCTACAAAGTGATCATGGAGCGGGGATCGGCGATCAAACGATTGCACCCGGCGACGGACAACGGCAAGGCAGACGGCAAGCCGGTTTTCCTCTCTCAGGAGGCCCTGGCCGAGAAGCGGCGCGACATGGGCGTCTATGTGTTTGGTTGCTTTGTGGCTGGCACTAAGGTCCTGATGGCTGATTTCACAGAGAAAAGCGTGAATGAAATCAGGCCCGGGGAAAAAGTAGTCGGCTACGCCAACGGCAGCGGAGGAAAGAGGACGTCACTTGTGCCGTCTGAGGTCATCGCTTGCAGTGAGCGATTGATGCCGGTCGTCAGGATAACGTTCGAGAGCGGACGTGAGGTGGTCTGTACAGCCGATCATAAGTTCTGGTCTGGCCGTGTTGAACGAGGATACGCTCCCTTGTCGGTTGGAAAGAAGCATGGCTACCTGAGTGGAGCGTGTTCTGTTTATGACCCGAGAGTCGTGAGAGAGCCTGCATCCGAGTTCGACGCTGGATATCTGGCAGGGATAATCGATGGCGAGGGTGGATGGTCAGGGAATACGGTCCACATCCATCAGTCTCCTGAGCACAACCCGATTGTCTGCGAGCTGATCGAAACAACGCTTGGGCGCTGCAGAATCAGCTACCGCGCCGGAAAAGGAAAGAAATCGGCAACAGACTACTATCTGACAGGGGGAAGAGAGCAGAAAATTCGATTGCTCAATCTCATCGGAAACACCGGGAAGTCGGCAAAGATCGCACAGGGCATATTCTCAAACGGCACAAGGAATATCGGAAAAGGGTGCAGGGATCGCGTTGTCAGTATCGAGGCGGTCGGCGAAAGGACTGTCTACAACATTCAGACTGAAACCGGCAATTATATCGCCGAAGGGTATGCGGTCAAGAACTGTCAAATGCTTCAGGATCCCAAGGCCGACCAGGTGCAGGGCTTCAAGCTGGAGTGGCTGCGCTACTACGACACCGAGCCGGACCCGGCGACCGTCAACTTTTACATCGTGGTGGATCCGGCCAACGAAAAGAAGAAGGAGTCGGACCATACGGCAATGTGGGTTCTCGGGCTGGGCCCGGACCGCAACTACTATGTTTACGACATTGTGTACGACCGGCTGAACCTGACGGAACGGACGACGAAGCTGTTCGAGCTGCACCGGGATTACCTGCCCCTGGGCGTCGGCTATGAGCATTACGGCATGCAGGCGGACGTCCAGC
>ENA-ORXD01001995-ORXD01001995.1-sediment-metagenome-genome-assembly--contig:-NODE-1995-length-14821-cov-4.276926_pt1 | contig 14821 bp, 8 predicted proteins | sample MGYA00237862_ERZ511471 | MGnify/ENA metagenome assembly ERZ511471 | reverse complement strand
CCGCGCGGCGCTGATGCAGTCGACCGTGTCGACGATGCCCCAGTTGCCCTTGAGCCGGTCGCGGTAGGCGCGGCCGTGGCCGGAGGAGCCGCCGTAGTTCACGTCGACGACGGCGAAGCCGCGCGAGGTCCAGAACTGGATCGACAGGCTGAGTGTCGACTCCGCCGCCGAGGTCGGGCCGCCGTGGCTGATGACGAGCAGGGGCGGCCGTTCGCCCGCGGGCGGCTCGACGTCGGGGTTGTGCGGCGCGTAGTAGAGGGCATGGGCCGTGAGTGCCGCGGGCGCGTCTGCGCCCGCGGCACTCACGGCCTCCGACCCCGCGGCCTCCGGCGTCTCGCCCTCCGGTCCCACACTCTCCCTTCGGGGCCTCGCGATCTCCTCCGCCAGCGGGCCGGTCACCGTGCCGGGCTCGTACGCGGTCGGGAACTCGATCGCCCGCGGCACCGAGAGGTACGCGGGGGCGGGCTCCCAGGACAGGCTCGAGCGCACGGTCTCGACGTCGCCGGTCTCGGGGTCGACCAGGGCGACCCGGGCGGCGAGGGTCGGCCCGCCGCCGATCACCCCGAGCCGATCGCCGACGGCGGCGATCGAGGCCACGCTGGTCAGCTCGCAGTCGAGCTCGCAGACGGCGCCGTCGGGCGCGAGCACGAGCAGGCGGTCGAGGCCGTCGCCGGTGCAGAAGGCCGCCAGTCTGCCATCCGGCAGGAAGGCGGCGTTCTGCACCCCGAACACCCACTGCGGCTTGGCGAACTCGGCCTCCATCGCGAGGAGCGCCGCGCCGATCGGCGGCGTGGTGGCCAGGTGTGCCCCCCGGTGCGCGGCGCCGGGCGCGCGGGCGCCTCGTGATGCGCCCGCGTCGGCGAGCGCGCCGGCCAGTTCGTCGGGCTCGATACGGTAGAGGTTCCACCAGCCGCTGCGGTCGCTGACGAAGACCAGGCTGCCGTCGGGCGCCCACAGCGGCTGCACGACGGACTCCTCCTCGCCGCCGGCGACGCGGACGGCCGCCGTCTGGCGGCCGTCCGCGCCCAGCGTCGCGACCCAGAGCTCGGTGCCGTCCCACGGCATGTTCGGGTGGTCCCAGCAGAGACCGGCGAGCAGGCGCCCGTCGGGGCTCGGGCGCGGGCTCGAGAAGAAGTCGTGGCCCGAGGCCACGACGGCGGGCTCGCCGGCGTCGCCGGCCGGCAGCACGACCAGGTCGTTGACGACCTCGTCGGCGAGGTGCCGCTCGCGTACGCTGAAGAAGAGGCGGCGGTCCGGGGCCACGCGCCCGTCGGCGTAGCGGAACGCCCGCGGCGCGGGCGGCTCGGGGGTCAGGGGCCGCGGCGCGCTCCAGCGCGCCGCCGCCCCGCCGCCGCCCTCATCCTCGATATCCTGACGGTACAGGCGCTGATCGTCGTAGGCGCTGAAGACGACCGCCTCACCGCCTGCCCCGTCGCCGGACGCGCCGCCTCCGCCTGCCCCGCCGCCGGTCTTGCCGGCGGCATGGGCGCCCCCTCCGGCCTCCGTGGTGAAGGCCTCGTACATGCCCCCGCCGTACTCGTGGACGAGGGTCCGGGCGTTCACTCCCGCCGGGGTCACATCGGCGATGACCCCGTCGGGGGCGCGGCGCACGACCACGTATCGCCCGCCCTCCTGCGGCCGCATCTCGACCCAGTACAGCGCTGCGCCTACCGCCTGCGGCCAACTAAGCGCGATGGCCCCCTCCGCGATGCGGCTCGCGGTGATCGGTGAACGCCAGGAACCGTACGGAGCCTTCACGGGATCCTCCTCGCCTGGGTAAGCGTGCCGGTGGCGCCGGATCGGAAGCAGCCCGTCTCCGGCAGTACTTGAACAAGAGCAGCCTACCCCCCGCGGCGTGCGAACGGGAGTGGCCTACCTCCAGAGCGGCTGGAGGGGTACCATTGAGGTGTCGTCTCGGGGGGAGTGAGATGAAGCGAGTCGTGCCACGGCCCAACGCGGCGTGCTGTATCGCCATCTTCACCGCGGTCTCGGCGTTGATCATGGTGCTCGCGCTGTGCGCCTCGTGCATCTTCCCTGACTGAGGCGGCGCGCGGGCTGTCTCGAGACGGCGCGCGACCTTCCCCTCGCGCGAGGTCTACCTCGGCGCGCCGCCCCCGTCGCCGATCACTGCGGCGCTCCCTCACTGTCTCCAGTCACGACGGCGTGCCTCCGACCTCGCGCTGCGTCCTCTCCCGCTCCCTGCCCATCCTGAACACGTGATGTGACCGCCCGCTGCGGCTGAAGTCCGGCGGTAGCGTCGAGCGCGACAGGTCGACGATCCGCAGGCCCGTGCCGGAGAGCGCAGCCTCGTCGAGCACGAAGTCCCGGCGGTTGCTCGAGAACAACAGGATGCCGTCGGGCGTGAGGAAGCGGCGCGCGACCATACGCACGAGGTCGGGGTGGTCGCGCTGCACGTCGAACGTCGCTCCCCCCATCCGCGCCGAGTTGCTGAAGGTCGGCGGGTCGAGCCAGATGAGGTCGAACTCGCCGCCGGCCTCGGCGATCCAGCGCAGGCAGTCGGCCTGGACGAGGCGGTGGCGTGCGGCGGCCGCTGGGGCCGCGTGCCGGCCGCGGGCCGTGGACGCGCCGCGCCGCGCGCCCTGAGCGGCCGGACTCGCCGGCGGCCAGCGCTCCTGCGTCGCACCCTCGATCCCGTTGGCGGCGAAGTTCTGGAGCGCCCACTCGAGGTAGGGATGCGAGAGGTCGACGCTCACACTGGAGAGCGCCCCGCCGGCCACGGCGCTGACGGTGGTGGTCCCGGTGTAGGCGAAGAGGTTCAGGAAGCGGCGGCCGGCGGCCAGCGAGCGCACCAGCCGGCGCGTCTCGCGCTGGTCGAGGAAGAGGCCGGTGTCGAGGTAGTCGGTGAGGTTGACGAGGTACGTGAGGCCGTCCTCTTCGACGGGGATGAGGGCGCCGCCGGCACCGCGGCGCTCGTACTGCGCCGCGCCGCGCTGCCGGCGACGCTGCTTCACGACGACACGACCCTGCTCGATGCCGAGGATCTCGGCGACGATCGCGACCGCCCGGGCGAGTCGGGCCGCGGCGAGCTCGGGCGGCACCTCGCGCGGCGGCGCGTACTCCTGCACGTGCGCCCAGCCGTCGTACACGTCGACGGCGAGGTTGTAGTCGGGCAGGTCGGCGTCGTAGAGGCGGTAGCAGGTGATGCCCTGCCGGCGCATCGTGCGCCCGACGTGGCGCAGGTCGCGGCGCAGGCGGTTGGCGAACTGCTCGGCGCCGGGGTCCAGCGCGGCGGGCGAGACGATCGCGGGGGCGGAAGCGGCGCCGGGACCGTGGTCGTCCCGAGCGGTCGCGTGTCCGGAGCCGCCTTCGCGCGCGACGTCCCGTCGCCCCCTGACCACCAGGCGGCAGTGCAGCGGCCCGTTCGTGAGCCGGGGACCGGCGCGGCCGACTCCGAGCAGCCGCGCCGCTCCGGGGCGGGCGGAGAGGACGGCGACCTGCCACCCGTCGAACTCCGCCCGCAGCCGCTCGCCCAGGAGTGCGTAGAGGCGCTCGAGGTCGCGGCGCTCGCCGAGGCGCTCGCCGTACGGCGGGTTGCAGGCGACGAGGCCGGCGGGCGCCTGCGGCGGCGCGACGAGCGCCGCCAGTTCCCGCCGCTCCACCGTCACGAGACCGCGCAGGCCCGCGCGCTCGACGCAGGCGGCGGCGATGCGCACCGCGGCGGGGTCGTGGTCCCAGCCGGCGAAGACAGGCGGGCGGCGGAGCGCCGCGAGGCGGGCGAGGCCCGCCTCGCGGCGCTCCGCCGCCTCGTCCGCGATCTCGCGCCACACGGCGGAGTCGTGTCCGCGCCAGCGCAGGAAGCCGAAGGCGTCGTTGCCGGCACGGCTGACCAGCCCCGGGGCGATGTCTGCCGCGACGAGCGCCGCCTCGATCGGCAGCGTGCCCGACCCGCAGAGCGGATCGACGAAGGAGCCGCCGCGCTCCGCGACCGCCGGCCAGCCGGCGAGGGCCAGGACCGCGGCGGCGAGGTTCTCCTTGAGCGGGGCCTCGACTTGGACGCGGTCGGCGCGGTAGCCACGGCGGTGCAGGCTCTCCCCCGACAGGTCGAGGGCGAGATCGGCACGACCGCCCTCGAGGTGCACGTTGACGCGCACGTCCGGCCGGCGCGTGTCGACCGACGGGCGCGAGCCGGTCGCGGCGCGAAGCTGGTCGACGATGGCGTCTTTGGTCTTGAGGGCGCCGAAGCGCGTGTCGCGGATCGTGTCGCTCGTGCCCGTGAAGCTGACCGCCAGCGTGGCGTCGGGACCGAGGTGGTCGCACCAGTCCACGGTCTGCACGCCGGCGTAGAGCTGGTCGGCCGACGCGGCGGGGAAGCGTGCGAGCCCGAGGAGCACGCGGGTGGCGAGGCGCGACCAGAGACAGGCGCGATAGCCGGTCTCCAGCGGACCCTTGAAGGAGGCTCCGCCGCGGGCCTCGCGGACGTGCGCCGCGCCGAGCGAGCGCAACTCGCTCGCGAGCGCTCGTTCGACGCCCCGGGGCGCCGTCGCGAAGAAGGCCAGGTCCACGCGGCAACGCTACCACGGGGGGAGGGAGCCGGCGCCGTCGCGGCCGGGTACCGGCGCGGCGGCTCGAGAGTCGTGCTCCGGCAGCGGCGGCCCGCGCACGGCCGGCACCCGAACGGCGTCGCGGGGGGGCGGGGGACTCGCGTTCGGTGTAGCTGGGGTAGTCTTGTCGCGCCGCGCACACGCGCGACTTCGGTGAAGGGCAGCGACCGCGAGGAGGTCACCGTGAAGTACGCCGGCGCGACCCTCGGTCGTGCCCTGGTCGTCCGCCTCGAGGACGGGGACGTGGTCCACGAGTCGCTCGAAGCGGCGGCGCGGGCCGAGGGCATCAGTCGCGCCGCCGTGCTGCTCCTCGGCGGCGCCGACGACGGCAGTCGCGTGGTCGTCGGGCCCGAGGAGAGCAGAGCCGAACCGATCGTACCCATGGAGCGCGCGCTTCACGGCGCACACGAGGTCGCCGGCGTGGGCACCATCTTCCCCGACGCGTCTGGGCAGCCGGTCCTGCACCTGCACGCGGCCTTCGGCCGCGACGACCAGGTGATCGCCGGCTGCATCCGCAAGGGCGTGCTCACCTGGGTCGTCGGCGAGGCGATCGTGATCGAGCTGCTCGGCAGCGCCGCCGCCCGCCGCCTCGACCCTGCGACGGGCTTCGAGCTTCTCGACCCCGGGGAGTCGCGGTAGCGGGCTGCCGGCGAGGACGCCCGTGGCCCGGCCGGCGGCCCGCGGGCGCGCCGGGGTCGCGCCCGCGGGCTACCCCTCGTGCGCCGCGATCGCCTCGATGAACGCGTCGCCGTAGCGCTCGAGCTTGGCCTGGCCGACGCCGTTGACGGCGAGCAACTCGACGTACGTGCCCGGCTTGCGCGCCGCCATCTCGGCCAGGGTCACGTCGCTGAAGACCACGTAGGCGGGCACGCGCTGCTCGTCGGCGAGTCGCTTGCGCAGGGCGCGCAGGCGCGCGAAGAGGGCCTCGTCGACCTCGAGGTCGGCGAGGCCGGCCACGCGCGCCGCCCGCTCGGCCGCCAGGCGCTGCTTCTTCGTCGGTACCTTGGTGCGCGGCTTGGCGAGCACGAGACGCTCGTCGCCGTTGAGCAGGTCGCGGGCCTTGGGCGTGAGCCGCAGGGCCGAGTACTGGGCGATGTCCTGCACGAGGTAGCCGCGGTGCACCAGCTGGCGGACGAGGCTCACCCAGTGGTCGCGCTCGACCTCGGCGCCGATGCCGTACGTGCTGACCTGGTCGTGGCCGTAGCTCAGGACCTTCTCGCTCTCGCTGCCGCGCAGGACGTCGACGACGTGGCCGATGCCGAAGCGCTGCCCCGTGCGGTAGACGCAGCTCAGCGCCATCTGTGCGTGCTCGGTAGCGTCGTAGGTCTCGGGGGGGTCGAGGCAGACGTCGCAGTTGCCGCAGTCGCGGCCGAGCTCTTCGCCGAAGTAGCCGAGGAGGGCGCGCCGCCGGCACGAGAGCGCCTCGGCCAGGCCGACCATGGCGTTGAGCTTGTGCAGCTCGACGCGCACCTGCTCGGGGTCGCGCTCGTACTCCCGGTCGGCCCAGCGCCCGGTGTTGCCGGAGTCGATCGCACCGGACCCGCCGCCGCCGTGCCCGTTGCCCCCGCGCCCGCGGCCCCCGCCCTCGACGAGGGAGCGCACGACGGCGGCATCGCCGAGGCCGAAGAGGAGCAGCGCCTCGGCGGGCAGGCCGTCGCGCCCCGCGCGCCCCGTCTCCTGGTAGTAGCTCTCGATCGTCTTGGGCAGGTCGTAGTGGACGACGAAGCGCACGTCGCTCTTGTCGATGCCCATGCCGAAGGCGACCGTGGCGACCACGACGAGGACGTCGTCGCGGGCGAAGGCGTCTTGCACCCGGCGGCGCTCGTCGGCGGGGAGGCCGGCGTGGTAGGCGGCGGCCGGGATGCCGGCCGCGGCGAGCTTGCCGGCCACCTCCTCGGTGCGCTTGCGCGAGAGGCAGTAGACGATGCCGGACTCGCCCTCGTGCACCTGGAGGAAGGCCCTGAGCTGGTGCAGCGGCTCGCGCTTCTCGACGACCGTGTAGCGGATGTTGGGGCGGTCGAAGCCGGTGACGAACACAGGCGCGTCGGCGAGCCCGAGGCGCAGGCGCACGTCGTCGCGGGTCTGCGGGTCAGCCGTCGCGGTGCAGGCGAGCACGGGCACGCCCGGGAAGAGCCCGCGCAGCTCGCCGAGCTGCACGTACTCGGGGCGGAAGTCGTGCCCCCACTGGCTGACGCAGTGCGCCTCGTCGATGGCGAAGAGGGCGAGGCCCGCATTGCCGTCGACCGGAGCGTTGCCCGGCCGACTCGGGCCGCCGCCGCTGTCAGAGGTATCGCCGCCTGCACCGCCGAGCCCGCGCAGCCGCTCGAGGAACGACGCGGTCATGAGCGTCTCGGGGGCGACGTAGAGGAGGTCGAGCTCGCCCCCGTGGAGCTGTGCCAACACGCGGCGCGCCTCGGGCCCCTCGAGCGACGAGTTGTAGGCGGCGGCACTGACGCCGGCCGCACGTAGGGCGTCGACCTGGTCCTTCATCAGCGAGATGAGCGGCGAGACGACGATGCCGGTGCCTGGGCGCAGCAGCGCCGGCAGCTGGTAGCAGAGCGACTTACCCCCGCCGGTGGGCATGAGGACGAAGGCGTCGCCGCCGGCCGCGACGTGCCCGACGATCTCGCCCTGGTGCGGGCGGAACTCGCGGAAGCCGAAGACGTCGCGCAGGACCTCGAGGGCCGTGCGCGGTGCGGCGCCCGACGGCGCGGCGCCGGGCGGGGAGCCGTGCGCTGCGGGGCCAGGCGAGGCGTCGTGCGGCGCGGCGGCAGGCGAGGCATCGCCGCGCGCGGCGGGGCCGGGCGGGTCAACGAGCGGGTGCTTCGGGTCGGGCTTCACCGTCCGAGTCTAGCAAGGTTGACGGACGGCGCCCCCGCGCGTCTCCCTCGCGCTACGGCTTGGGGCGCAGTGCGACCACAAGCGGCGCTGTCAGTTGTCGCACGAGTTCGAACGCGGTGACGGACTGGTCGATGCGCCAGAGGCCGGCGTTGTCCCCTTGCGGCTGAGAAGGAGAGCGTTGCCCTCCTTGTAGAAGCGCATGATCAGGTCGTCGCCCTTCATCTCGAGGACGATGGTGGGGTCGTCGAAGGGGGCGAAGACCGCGCCGTCCTCCAGCTTGCCCTCGTAGGTCCTGTTGGGAAGCTCGATGGTGAACTCGTCACCGTCCTTGGTGACGGTGACGACGGCATCGCCCATCATCTCGCTGGTCCAGTCGCCGACGAACTCGTCGCCGGGGTCGTCGCCGCATCCGGCGGCGAGGCTCAGGATCGCGAGGATGACGACGGCAACGGCGACCGACGGGAGGTGTCTCGGGCGATGGCGAGTTCGGCGTGGCATCGTGCCCCCAGGTATCGGCATCAACGGCTCGGCCGAGTCGCGGCCGCGGTAGCGCTCCGAGGCAACATAGCGCAGGGTGCGGTCAGTGTCACGACGGGGCGGTGCCCGCCGTGACGACGGGGCGGGCAACGTCGGGGCTCGACACAAGAAGGCGGTCACGCACGAGGGGCGGGCCGTGAGGCCCGCCCCTCGCGCTTCTCAGTCCGCGCTCTCGCGCGGCGTGGTGCTCAGGGTCCGCTCAGATCCCGAGCGCGGCCCGCTTCTCATCGATATACGCGAGCATCGCCGCGACCGCCTCTTTGGCGTCGGTCTCGACGGCGAGCTTGCCGCCGGTCACGCCGGGGAGGTCCTGGGTCACGAGTCTCACGAGTCGCGGCGCGCCGGTCACGAAGGGCACCGGGTTGACGTGCGTGTAGAGACCGAAGGCCAACGCGGCCATGGCGTCGATGGTCGCCTTCTGCTCCATGTACTCGGGCGCCGTTGCCACCACAGGCAACGCCGGCACGTCGACGCCGAGGGCGTCGGCGATGGCGCCGACCAGCACCAGGAGGCGGCCGGTGTCGGTGCAGGTGCCGAAGCTCAGCACCGGCGGGATCCCGAGGAGCTCGCAGACGGCCTTGAGGCCGGGGCCGGCGAGCTCCTTCGCCTCGGGCGTCTCGAGGCCGGCGACCTGGACGGCGGCGTTGCCGCAGCCCATGGCCAGCACGAGCACGTCGTTGGCGATGAGCTCCCTGGCGACGGCGACCGTCATGCAGTCCTGGCCCGAGTCACGCAGCGTCGTGCAGCTCACGAGGCCGGCGACGCCCCTGAGGGTTCCGTTCCGGATCACGTCGATGAGCGGGTCGAGCGAGCCGCCGAGGGCGCCGAGGATGCTCTCGGTCGAGAAGCCGGCGACGGCGTCGCCGGTGCGCAGCCGGGGCGCGCCGTTGCCCATCGCCTTGCGCTGGGGGTAGTTGGCGACGGCCATCGCGATGAGCTGCTGCGCCTGGTCGGCGGCCCTGGCGGGGTCGAAGATGACGCCCTCGTCCATGCCGGGGATGCCGATGAGGTCACTCACGGGCACGAGTAGGGTGCCGTGACGGTGGCAGGTGTCGGCCAGCGTCGGCACGGTGCAGTTCATGTCGGCGGCGAACACATCGAGGCCGCCGGTCGCCACGGCGAGCTCCTCGTTCAGCCAGTTGCCGGTGAGTCCGACGAAGACGTCGTCCACCTCGAAGCGCTGGACGAGCTCCTGGCCGGTCTCGATCGAGCCGACGATGCGCAGGCCCTTGGCGCCGGCCGCCTTGGCCTGCGCCTGGGCGGCCTCGGTGCGGGCCGCGCCGATCAGGGCCGCGCCCATCATAGGCTCGTGGCCGTTGACCGCGATGTTGACGTAGTCGCCGTCGATGATCCCGAGGTCGGTCTTGATGGCGTGCGGCGTCGGGGTGCCGAAGAGGGCGTCCTGGACGAACTCGAGCGGCACCTGGACGCCGTAGGCGGTGGCGATGCCGAGGCGCAGGCCCTTGAGGGCGAGCGAGACGTAGTCGCCGTTCACGTTGGTGAGGCAGTTGGCGGTCGCGACCGTGTTCTCCTGCAGGGCGCCGCCGGGGAAGATGCCGAGCTCCTCCCACACCTTCCGGCGCGGGGCCGGGGCGAAGGCCTTGACCAGCGGGGAGGGGTCCTTGTGGTCGCGCGCCAGCTCGGCGATGAGGGCTGTCGACAGGCGCTTCGGCAGCGTGTCCCTGGGCTCGACGTCGAGGCCGACGGCGCCGGCGAGGGTCTCGAGCTTGCCCCAGTCCTTGACCTCGAAGGTGCCGCCGGGCTTCGCCTCGGCGAGGGTCTTGAACACCTCGTTCGCGTGGTACATGTAGGTCGCTGCGCCCATCGTGTTCTGCAGGAGGAAGTTGCGCATCGCCATGCCGTCGGCGTCGATGCCGCAGACGCCGCGCGGGGCCTTCGGGGTGATGCGGCAGGGGCCCTGCGAGCAGATCGAGCAGCGGATGCCCTGTTCGCAGAAGGTGCAGCGCTTGCCCTGTGCCTCCATGCGGTCGAAGACCGTGTCCTCGCCGGCGGCGCGGGCCCTCTCCACCATGGTGTTGACTGAGCCGTGATAGCTGTCCATCGGTCCTCCCGTCTTGGGGCGACCCGTCGTGGGCGCCGGGTGGGTGTGGTGGCTGTGGTCGTGTGCGGTCACAGGTGCGGAGTCTACGGCTGGGTCAACGGCGCCGGGTCGTGAGCGCCGCACCCCGAGCGGCCGACCTGCGCTCATCGGGTCGCGGCGATGCGAGTCGGCCGGTCACCCGTGGATGAGCTGCGGCAGGCACTTGGCGCAGGCCCAGAGGCTCTCGCCCTTGAAACGGCAGGGGAAGAGGACGCCGTCCATCTCGCTGCGGCCGCAGGTGAAGCACGTCTGGTGGATCGTCGCCGCGGCGGCGAGCTTCTCGGCCATCTTCTCGGCCGCCGCCTCCTCGTCGAACTCGGGGGCTTCGCGCTTCTCGATGGTGAGGGCGCCCTCCGGGCAGACGGCGAGGCAGAAGCCGGCGCCGTCGCAGAGCTCCTCCTTCATCACCTTGGCCTTGCCGTCGACGATCTCGATCGCGCCCTCGGCGCAGGGGGTGACGCACAGGCCGCAGCCGGTGCAGAGCTCCTCGTCGATCTTCACGATGCTGCGTACGGCCATCTCTCGTCCTCTCGTCTCGCCGCCCGCCGGCGCTCGAGGGCGCGACGGTGCGGCGGATAACACTTCCAGTGTAGTGGTTACTATAGAAGGACACGGCGGACGCCGCCATTGACGTGTGTCAACGTGCCCCGACGCGCCGTTGAGGCGACGGAGGCGGCGCGGAGCGGTGCGCCCCCGTCGCGCCGCCCCCCTCGCCGGCGCGCCGCTCCCGTCGCCCGAACGACGTCCCCGCAGCCGCACAGTCGCTGCGGCCCGCCGCCTGAACCGCCCGCACGAGGCAAAGCCCTCGCGATAGACTGGCGCGGTGGAGTACCGCGACGTCCGTATCGAGTTCTTGAGCGCGATGGCCGGCGCGCTGAGCCGCTTCGGCCTCGACGCCGACGGCATCGAGCGCGGTCTCGCGCGGGCCGCCGGGGCGCTCGGCCTGCGCGCCGACTTCCACGTCACGCCGACCTCGATCATGGCCTCGTTCGGCGTGCCCGGGCGGCAGCGGGTGGTCTTGCTGCGCACGCACGAGGCGACCATCGACCTGCAGAGTCTGTCGCTGGTCTCGAGCGTGCTCGACGGGGTGATCGAGGGCGGGCTGACGGCCGAGGAGGCGAACGCCGAGCTCAACCTCATCACCGGCTCGCCGCTACGCTTCCCGTGGTTCATGACGGTGCTCGCCTCGGGCATCGGGGCGGCCGCCTTCGACCTGCTGCTCAGCGGTCGCTGGGTCGAGGGCTCCGTCGCGGGCCTGGTCGGCTTGGCCGTCGGCGTGATGATCGTCCTGGGGCGGCGCTTCAGCCGGCTCGCCCGTCTCACCGAGCTGCTCGCCGGCCTGATCGCCGCCGTCCTCGCCCTGGCGGCCGGCCACGTGGTCCCCGAGATCCGCCCCGCCAACGTGGCGCTCGCCAGCGTGCTCCTGCTGCTGCCCGGACTCGGCATCACGCTGGGCGTGGCCGAGATCGCGGCGCGTCACCTGACCGCCGGCACCGCGCGTCTCGCCGGGGCGATGATGACCCTGCTCAACCTGAGCATCGGCTCCTTCCTCGGCTTCAAGCTGGTGGCCGAGTTCGACCTCATGCCCGCCACGAGCCCGCCCCCCGAGGCGGCGACGTTGTGGATGCTTGCCGTCGCGGCCGGGCTCTCGAGCGTCGCTCTCCTGATCGCCACCAACTCGCGCCCCGTCGACGTCTGGCTCGTCGTGATCTCGGTCGTCGTCGCTCTCGTCGGGGCGCGGCTGGGGGCGTGGTTCCTCGGGGCGACCTTCGGCGTCGCCCTGGCGAGCCTCGCCGTCGGCTTGTGGAGTAACGCCTACGCGCGCGTCGCGCGGCGGCCGGCCGCGCTGGCGCTGCTGCCCGGCTTGGCCGTGCTCGTCCCAGGCTCGCTCGGCCAGCGCGGTGTGTCGGCCGCCCTCATGGGGGCGACGGCCGGCGTCGAGTTGCTGGTCGCCGCCCTGGTGATCGCCGCGGGGCTGGTCGTCGGGCTGCTCGTCGCCGACGCGACCCTGCCGCCGGTGCACGACCGCGCAGGGCAGGGGCGGCGCGTCGTCGGCTGACGCGGCCGGGGTACGCCGAAGCGTCGTCGGCTGACGCGGCCGGGGTACGGCGAAGTGTCGTCGGCTGACGCGGCCTGCGCGCACCGAGACGTCGTCGTCTGACGAGGCCGGGGTGCTCCTCAGCGCCGCCGCGTGTGCGCCGGGGCCGCCTCGGGGTACAGTGACCCCGAGTGGACTCCTTCTCCGTGCTCATCGGCGGTAAGGCGGGCGACGGCATCACCGAGGCCGGCGCCATGATCGCGCACCTCATGAACGCGATTGGCTACCGGCTCTTCCGCCACGTCGAGGCGCCGTCGCTCATCCGCGGCGGCCACAACTTCGTCATCGTTCGTGCCCACCGGCAGCGCATCAGCGCCTACCGTGACCACGTCAACGTCCTCATCGCTCTCAACGCAGAGACGATCGAGCGCCACGAGTGGCGGCTCAAGCAGCGGCCCATCACCGTGTTCGACTCGGAGGCGATCAAGCCCTCCGGCCTCCCCGCCAGCCTGCACCCGTTCCGCACCGGCATCCCGGTCAAGACCATCCTCGAGCAGGAGGAGGCGCCGCCGGTCATGCGCAACTCGGCGATCCTCGGGGCCTTCTGCAGGGCGATCTCGATCCCGTGGGAGGTGCTCGAGGACGTCATCACGCGCTACCAGCCGAAGAAGACCGAGCTCAACCTCAAGGTCGCGCGGCGGGGCTACGACCTCGCGACCGAGAAGCTCATGGTCGACCTGCCCGGCGGCGCGCCGCAGCCGGTGCTGGGAGGCCTCGAGGCGATCGGGCTGGGCCTGATCCGTGGCGGCCTCAAGGCGTACGCGAGTTACCCGATGACGCCGGCGACCGGCCTCCTGCACTTCCTGGCGAAGCAGGCGCCGCGCTTCGAGCTCAAGGTCGTGCAGCCCGAGGGCGAGATCGCCGCCATGCTCATGGCCCTCGGCCACGCGTACGCCGGCGAACGCGCCGCCGTCGGCACCTCGGGCGGCGGGTTCGCCCTCATGGTCGAGGGGCTGAGCATGGCCGGACAGGCCGAGCTGCCGATCGTCGTCGTGCTCGGCCAGCGCCCCGGGCCGAGCACCGGCCTGCCGACGTACACCTCGCAGACCGAGCTCGAGTTCGCGCTCACCGCCGGGCAGGGCGAGTTCCCGCGGGCGATCATCGCCCCCGGCGAGGTCGAGCAAGCCTACGCCTGGAGTACCCTGGCTATGGACGTGGCGTGGAAGTACCAGATCCCGGTCATCATCCTCGGCGACCGCACCCTGCACGACAGCTCCCAGAGCTTCGACATGAGCGCCGTGCCCGAGCTGCCACGCCTGCGGCAGCTCGACTGGGACGGCGCCCCCATGAGCGACGACCCCGATCTCGCCTACCAGCGCTACCTCATCACCGACGACGGTGTCTCGCCGCTGGCCTTCCCGGGCCGCGAAGGGGCCATCGTCAAAGCCAACAGCTACACCCACGACGAGTACGGCGTCACCACCGAAGACCCGGAGATGACGGTGCGGATGCAGGACAAGTGGTTGCGCAAGGGGCGGGCGATGGTCGAGGAGCTCGACGGCCTGCCGCTGGTCAACGTCTACGGCGATCCGGCGGCGACGCGCACGGTGGTCACCTGGGGCTCGCCGGTGGGCGCGCTGCGCGAGATCGGCGAGCTCATCGGGGTGCGCGTCGTGCAGCCGGTCGTCCTCTGGCCCTTCCCGACGCGCCGGCTCGAGGCCGCCCTGGCCGGCAGCGAGCGCACGGTCGTCGTCGAGATGAACGCGACCGGGCAGTTCGCCGGCCTCATGCGGCGCCACGGACTCCAGGTCGACGCCGCCGTGAACCGCTACGACGGGCGGCCCTTCGGCGTCGGCGAGCTGCGGGCCAGGGTCGAGGGGGCGCTGAAGTGAGCGCGGAGAGCGGCAGCGCGAAGAAGGGCACCGAGGCGACGGGCGGCGCGAAGAACAACGCCGCAGCGACGGTCGGCGCAGGCGCGGAGCGCCCCGCGGCCGCGGCGAAGACCGCCGCCCCTGCCGTGAAGCTCGGCACCTACGCGAAGAACACCTGGTGCCCCGGCTGCGGCAACTTCGCCGTGCTCAACGCGATCAAGGCGGTCTTCCAGGACCTCATCGCCGGCGGCACCCGGCGTGAGGACATCGTCGTGGTGGCGGACATCGGTTGCAGCAGCAAGATCATGGACTACATCGGTGTGAACAGCTTCGACTCGCTGCACGGCCGCGCGATCCCGACGGCGGTCGGCGTCAAGCTGGCGAACCCCGAGCTCACGGTGGTGGTGCACGTCGGCGACGGCGGCGCCTACGCCGAGGGCCTCGAGCACCTCGTCTTCGCCGCCCAGCGCAACGCCGACATCACCGTGATCGTCCACGACAACGGCGTCTACGGCCTGACCATCGGGCAGGCCGGGCCGATGACCCCGCCCGGCTACAAGGGCCGCTCCACCCCGTACGGCAGCGAGAGCACGCCGTTCAACCCGCTCGAGCTGCTCCACGTGGCCGGGGCGACGTGGCTCGGGCGCGGCTACACGCACGGCATCCCCCTGCTCAAGAAGCTGTACCGTGAGGCGATCGCGCACCCCGGCTTCGGCCTCGTCGACACGCTGCAGGTCTGCGTGACCTTCAGGAACATGTACGAGGAGTACAACGAGCGCGTCTACGAGCTGGAGGGTCACGACCCGCGCGACGAGACGGCGGCGCTCGCCAAGATCCGCGAGTGGGATTACGCGTCCGACGGGCCGGTCGC
>ENA-ORXD01001994-ORXD01001994.1-sediment-metagenome-genome-assembly--contig:-NODE-1994-length-14822-cov-12.312648_pt1 | contig 14822 bp, 10 predicted proteins | sample MGYA00237862_ERZ511471 | MGnify/ENA metagenome assembly ERZ511471 | reverse complement strand
TCAATCGAACAATCCCACAGCCTGGCATACCGCGTGTCCTGGATGATCGTGACCACCGGGAGATGGATCCTGTAATCCTTTTGAAGCAGGAAAGAATTACCTCGCAGCATGCCCCAGCTGGCCAGATAGAAGGCTAGATGAAGCGCCAAGTAGTCGACCTGTCCTTCATTTGTGTAGACACGGTTCTCCAGGAAGGCGCGGTGGCAGTGCTCCCATGATTTATAGCGTGCATTTTCGTCTTCCTTGGTGAGGTTGAAGTAGGCCATGATTTTGTCGTAGATCATGTGGTGGTGCCCTCGCAAAAATCAATGTTGCATCGGTTGCTTCAAGTATAACAATTTAGATTCAATCAAAGAACGATTTATATGGTAGCTCATTTGTGACATGACGAGCTGATCACAATTCGGACAATGGGACAATGTTAGACTAGTTATACTCAAAACAGAACTTTTTTCATATATACTTATAATGAATTTTTTCTATATAAAAAAGTATAGATTTGACCCTAACTGGTGTAACATTTTTTGCTTAAAAGAAGAACAGTGACAAAAGTGAAAAACCGCCACTACAATCCATGCCTGTGAAGAAGCATGTTCAGGTAGGCATAAGGCTCAATACCATTAACCTTGGCTGTTTCGACCAGTGAGTAGACGCAGGCACTGGCATGAGCGCCTTTTGGGGATCCAGCAAACTCCCAGTTTTTTCTTCCGACGGTGAATGGCCGAATGCTGTTTTCTGCGGGATTATTGGAAATGGCACAGTTACCATCTTCCACTGCTTTGGCATGCGGAAAATATGAAAAGGAAATCATTCAGTTATTGTTTTCAAATTCAGCCACAAAGCGGGGCGAACGCCATAGCCGCCACGGAAGACATCATCACCATAATCGATAATATCGCCGTAATTATCAACATATGTTGCGTTAACACCAGTACTGCTATCAACACAGGTCGACCGCAGCCACCACTTTATTGTGTTCTCTTGAAAATGTGATACTCGTGAAGCGTTGTTTGTGAAAAGACTTTGGACCTCTTCGAGGCTTAATAAAAACAATTTGTCCAATGTGGTAGTACCAACTTTTTTACCTAAATGTCCGATGTGGATAGTTTCGTTGTTTACGTCAATAATATTCGCAATCTGATCTTGTGAATAGTATCGTAAAAACTCCTCATTTAGCCATTGCCGTAATGTGCAGTTTTCCCATCTAACAGAGGAGTTAGAAGCATTATAAGGCATTTCCTCTACGCAGCTTTTAGCAATCAATAACGCCCTGTCGTATTCAACCTTTAGCACTTGCCATTGAATAGGTTCTCCTCCCAAGATACCCCAGGAAATAACGTCCTCCTTTTGTAAATCACCAGCTAATAGCAATTTCTTTGCGATGTCGTATTGGATCGCTGTCAGAATTTCTTCACTTTCTTTAGCTCCTTTTGTTTTCAAAAATGTAGCAATTGCTCCATCGTAATCACCGGCTAAAAGCAATTGCTCTGCTATGGTGTATTGGATCGTAAATATCCTGTCTTCGCTGTCCTTATACCTTTTGATCTTCAAAAATGTAGCAATTGCTCCATCGTAATCACCGGCTAAAAGCAATTGCTCTGCTATGGTGTATTGGATCGAAAATATCCTATCTTCACTGTCTTTATACCCTTTGATCTCCGTGAATGTAGCAATTGCTCCATCGTAATCACCGGCTAAAAGCAATTGCTCTGCTATGGTGTATTGGATCGCTTTTATCTCTAATACTCTCTCGCTACTATCTTTATAATCTTCAATCTCCGTGAATGCGGCAATTGCTCCATCGTAATCACCAACTGACAGCAATTGCTCTGCATCATAATACTGGTTTGAGGGTATAACTACTTGTGTAATAAAAAGCATGATTGCAATAGTTACAGCTACGGTAATGCAAATAAGCAAAGCGATTGTCATTTTCCTTCTCTTCTCTCGTTTCTCCGCTTCTTCTGCAATCCGTTCATACCTTTCAGCTTGCGCTTTTGCATCCTGATAATCATCGAGCCTGCGGAAACTAATCGCGACGGAACTTAGATCGATAGCAGATCTCGCGGTTATACCCCTTTTTAGCGCGTCTGCATATATATCATATTTCTCATTTTCCTTTTGTCGAGCTTCTTCCTCGGCGCATAATATAGCAAGTCGATTTTCATCTTCACGATTTCGACGCTCATCCTCCTCGCGTCTTATGCGTTCGTCTTCCAGTCTGTCTAATATCGTCTGATTATATCCTTCTAATATGGTTTTCAAGTTCTCGTTTGCAAAGCGCAGTGCGAACTGATAGTTAATGTTATCCGAAATCGGTGCGGCAAATTTCGCAAGATCCAGTTCCTTTCTTACCTTATGTTGCACCATCAGTTTCCCGATGTAGGCTTTCGCGTTATCGGGGTCATGGTTTAAGACCTGCTCCAGAAGAGCGTCGGCATTCTGCCAGTCACCAGTTTCAAGCGTGAGGAATGCGCGTTTTAATAAAGGTTCGGACTGGCTCGCGCCAGCGGTTAGGGAAATTGCAGCACCAGTATGTATCACCGGTGTAACACCCTTGCCTGTAAGTTTACAAATTCCGCGCACTAAATCCTGCATAAAACCCAGTTTTCCCATGTCCTGTGCCTGGAGATGAGAAAACTCCTCTGGCAGTTCGTAGGGATCCATGTCTCTGTAGGCAGGGATTAATGTCTTTTTCGCCCCGCTTTTTATGAGCGCGAGGTAGCGGCTCCATTCGTTTTTCACCCACGCTGACGTTATGAATTCAGGTTTTGTACCGATTACCACCATGACTTCTGCGGATAGTATAGCTGCAAATATATGTGGTTCAAATGCTGTACCGATTTTATCTTCAAGCGTTATCCGTGAAAAAAAGACTTTGAAACCCTCGTGGATCAACTGGTAGTATAGCTCTTGTGCCAACACACTATCCGGGGTTCTGCGTCCATTATCATCTATCTCCTTATAGCAAATAAATATATCAAAGGGTTCTTCCTTTCTCGAAACCTCAAGTATGACCTTTTGGATATTGTCTATCTTCCTAGCTTCTTCTTCATAAATGCTTCTCTGAAAGCTATCAGAATGAACAAGTGCCTGCTTGTAGTCCTCATCAGCTAGGATGGAAATAAATTGGGTGCGGTTGCATGTCGGAATACGTTGGTGTGTTTCTGGATCTTCAACATATTCAATGCCGTACTTGCATAATACTAGCGACCAGTATACTTCAGCATCTGTCTTGTCCTCAAATAAAATTGTTTCATAAATCGCCGCAGCTTTATCAAAATCATTTTGACGGCGCAAGTGATTAGCACGGTTAAATTGATTTGCTTTTCGATCATCCGTGTCTTTCGGGAGTGTCATAATTGAACCACAATACTGGCAAGTACCGATGGTCATCTTTGCGTCAATTTCAAGACCCCCGCCACACATTTTGCAATTTAAGATTGACATAAATAACTCCTCTATATCGTGCGGGAAATGAAAAAACAACTGTCTATGATTAAAGGAAAATGCTTAATCATCTCGCTCACAGTTGGTAAAATGATAATGATCTACACGTTCATTTGCGCTATAATATACTAAAAATTAGACAATTTGTAAATTTTACAGAATAATATTTGACAAAAATTGGAGTTATTAACAGGAGGATTACCTATGGACATCACTCAGGTTATTAAATACGAAGGTGACAATTCGACATTTGTCTGGAAGCATCCAATTGAGGATTTTAACACCTTGACCCAGCTGATCGTACACGAATCCCAAGAAGCCCTTTTTATGATGAACGGCCAAGCCTTAGACTTGTTTGGTCCAGGTCGACATACTCTCGAAACTCAGAATATTCCACTAGTTAGAAAGTTATTTAATAAGCCGACCAACGATCAGAATTCCTTTCATTGTGAAGTGTATTTCATTAACAAGACCGAGCAAATGTCAATAAAATGGGGAACTGATAGTCAAGTTCAATATATGGAACCAACTTATAAGTTTCCATTAAAAATTGGTGCTTCCGGAGAGATGTCAATACGAGTTGAAAACTCCAGAAAATTACTTGTAAAACTTGTTGGAACTGAGAAATTTCTTGGACAGACTGCACTTGTTCAGATGTTCAGAGTTTTTCTTATGGCAAGAATCAAGCCATACCTTGCGCAGACTATGCAAAATAATGCATTCGGCATATTTGAAATTGATTCGTATATGGGTGAGTTATCAGAATCATTGCACAAGATGCTCACACCTGATTTTTCAGATTATGGTCTCTCTCTTGAACGATTTTTTGTTACCACAATCGCGAAACCTGAGGGAGATAAAGCATATGAAAAATTCAAAGACATTCATATTCGCCAGTACTCAGATATTGCCGAAGCTAACCTTAGACAGAAAGTGGGAATAATAGATCAACAAACCAGCTCTCAACGAATGGTGATTGAATCTGCGGCGATCGCTCAAAAAAGATCTCAGGAAGGATACTCATACCAGCATGAAAGAGCATATGATGTAGCTGAAAAAGTTGCTCAGAATGAAGGGATTGGCAATTTTTCAAGTGCAGGTATTGGTCTTGGCATGATGGGCGGGGTCGCAGGCGGTATGGGGGCGGTTGTTGCTGGTATCACCACAGACGCACTAAATCCAGTCCTGCCACAACAAGGTGCAATTAGTTCAAATTTTTCAAATCCGGTAGCTGGGATTGAAACTTCACCGCCTTTAATAGATCTGAAACGTGGATCATCGGTTCAAACACCCTTAGAAACTTCATCTGATGATATGGTGGTGTTCAAGCAAAAACTCGAAAAACTTAAAATTATGAAAGAAATGGGTATGCTTTCAGAAGATGAGTTTGAAGTGGAACGGAAAAAAATGTTAAGTAGCTTATAAGCAGAATTAATTGGGGGAAAATCCAATGGAAATAACAAAGAATAAAGGAATGTCAATCATCGCAGTGTTAATTGTATTCGTTGTTTTTAACATTATCACATTTGTGATACCTTTTATAAGACATGGAGGGTTTTGGACTGGTTACGGCTTTGCAATACTTTCATTTATACTTGCAACCTTTATTGGATTCTATTCATTTACACATGAGGGTATAAAAAGCAAATTTTACGGTCTGCCTCTTGTATCTGTAGTTTGGACATATCTCAAGGTTCAATTGATTGTAAGCTTTATCGAGATGGCTATACCTTATATTCCTTTTCAATATGAAATTGCATTCAATTCCATCCTTCTTGGAGCTTGCCTAATTGGATTAATTGGAGTCAACATTGCAAAAGAAGAAGTTGAACGAATTGATGAAAAGATTAAAGATAAAGTTTTTTACATAAAATCATTGCAAGGTAGCATAGAAGGGCTGGCAGATAAAACACAGGAAGAGTCTCTTAGAAACAACCTTCGAGAATTAGCTGAAGCAATCCGTTACAGCGACCCGATGAGTGGTCCTCAACTTGTTGCAATTGAAAATAGAATAGAGGCAAAAGCAGCTAGTCTTGCGGAAAATATTGATGACAGCAATACAGCAGGAATTCTATGCAATGAATTACATCAGATGCTCGGCGAGCGAAACCGGAAATGTAAGCAGTTTAAATAAAAATCAAACAATTCGATAAAGGCGAGACGCATGAATATCCAGTTGAGGGAATTGAATGATGGAAGATCGATCGGAATTGGTGTTTTTGAAGTAACATCTTTTCCAATGATTGAAGGTTCCTTGAAAGAGATTGAACAAGAAATCGAACAAGGTTATTTCATATTTACCCAAATAGTAAAGGAATACTATAAACTCGGACAGAATTCTCAAACTGTAGCTGAATTGCTCTGGATAACTGACAAGGCTGAAAATCAAACATTTCGTTCTCGCATACGTATCATGTGCGTTGTTAGAAAGATTAGTAATAATAATTCAGCGTTGAAAGAGGAGATTGAACATTTACTTGGTCATTTTTCGTTAGCTTTTTCATCAAAACACTTTGGAGTGAAAAGAGATGACCTGTTAGTTAATTACGAAAAAATGGTTGCACAAATCGACAAAAGCTGCTTGTTATCAATCGTTAAAGCCGAAAAATGTGCCGGAAATTCAGCTTCATTATTTCCGTATTATTTTTCAAATGTCGTGCCTGCAAATAATTCTGAAAACTTTAGTTCCATAATTGCCACAATGTGCCAATATGAAAATTGCTGTATTTCTTTTCAGCTTTTTCCAACACAGTTAACTATACAAGAGAAAATATATTTAAATGAAGTCACTGGCGAACTTGGACGGATAATCAGCGGAACATATTTACATAGAGAGTTGTATAGAGATAAGGCTGCTGAAGACCCATACAAAGCACTTAGTTGCTATCAGGAACATGCTAATTCACCTATATTTTTATATAACATTTTAGTGCTTGGAAAAAGAGTGGATTCTGTCGATCTTGCAGGTAAAATTGTCAGTCTATTGCAATCGGGGAAAAAGCGTATAATAAATCCGGAGTTCTCTTGCCTTGATTTATCGATTGAAAACATTGATTTAGTATCGCAGTATATGCAATATCCCTGGAATATTAATAATAAGTTGGTTTACACATTTAGGAATAAACAATTGCTTGAACGTGTTCCTATGGCAAAAATGCTTTTTCGTTTGCCATACATTGTAACAGCAGACGAAGCTGCCACATTCTTTCGATTGCCAATTCGTGAAAAATCTATGATTGCGCTCAGAAGTAATCAATCAGGGTATAATGCGGAATCATTTGATGATTCAGTTGTTTCTGAGAATAATATACATTTTGGTTCATTGATTTCAAACGAATATAACAATCTCGTTATTGGTTGCCCGGAAAACACTTTCACGAAACATGCACTTATTGTTGGTACTCCAGGTTCTGGGAAAACAACATTTTCATTTAATTTGCTGTTGCAATTTTTCAAACGAGGCATTCCGTTTTTAGCTATAGAACCAACTAAATCGGAATACCGCTCAATGATTGATGCAATACCTGATTTGCAGATATTTACACCTGGAAATAATAGAATTTCTCCGTTTATTATTAACCCGTTTGTACCTCCAGTGGGAATTTCCATTGAACAATACATACCAAGCCTTGCCAGCGCTTTCAAAGCGGCGTTTTCAATGCCGTCTCCATTGGATATTATTTTTCTCAAAGCAATTCGCACATGTTATTCAGAAAATGGTTGGAAAGATTATAGCCAGTTTGGAGACTCTGACGTTACACTATTCGGATTATATGAATTTATTCTGACATTCAAGAGAATTATTGCCGAATCAAATTACAGTGGAGAAGTCAAAGGGAATCTTCAAAGCGCCGGTGTATTTCGCCTGATGAATTTGATTGAGCAAAACAGTAATATTTTTGACACGATACATACTGTAGCAATTGAAGATATGCTCCGCAAACCAACTGTATTGGAATTGAATGCCATTGATAATACAGAACAAAAAGCTTTGATAATGGCTTTGTTACTTATCAGCATTGGTGTATATACAAAAAACAATCAGCTTGGTGATGGCAAACTCAAGAATATTATTTTGATAGATGAAGCTCATGTCTTATTGGGGGGTCGAATGTCGTCTGGCCAGGATGACGCAGATTCAAAAGGCGCAACGATAAAATCATTGCAGGATATGATTGCAGAAATACGTTCATATGGTACTGGCATTATCATAGCGGATCAATCCCCAACGAAAGTTAGTCGTGAAGTAATCGCTAATACCGATATAAAAATTGCCTTCAGATTGGTTCAGACATCTGAAAAAGAGTTGATATCAGATAGCACAAATATGGAAAAGGGTGCAAGTCAGAGGTTATCAAGACTAGTACCCGGCGAAGCATATGTATATTTCAGTAGGTTGGAGAATCCTCAACTTGTATTAACAAGGGATATTCGAGAAATTGAAGGAATTCGTCAAAATGTTTCAAACGAAGAAATTGCAGCACGAATGAACTATTGGGATGATAGAAAGGACAGCCTGAAACCTTTTGCAGAATGTGAATACTCCAATGTCTGCAGAACAGGTTGTGATTTATCTTTACGGGCGAAATCTGATTACTATGCAAATAGATTAGTTTTAGCCTATCAGAAAAAAATTATTGATTCTAAAACATTGATGACTTATTTGCTTGGAGTTGACAAAATGCTAAGTAAATTAATCGAAGAAATGGATTCCAAAACGCAGGAACGAATTATTAAATGTACAACTATTCGCTTCCTTCGTAAAATCCAGCTAAACACATCAATAAGAATATCCAGGGGACAGGTCAAACAAATTCTTGACTTCGGAGGATCCCAAAATGGATGAAGTTTTTGATACATTTGGTGCAGAAACTTGCGCTAACACTGACGCCACAACTGATTTTGACACAGATTATGATATGGATTCAACTGTTTTATCAGACAATGATTTAGGTTTGACTTTCGAAACTTCAGATGATCTAGACGGAATAGATATCGAAACATCAGAACCAATTGATGACGCGTTATTCTCTGAAACATTCACATTTGAGGACCTTAATAAGGGTGATACTGCTCTGGAATTTTTGGAGACAAATATTCCAGATGACACCATGTCAGCAAGTGAATGGGCCGAGATACAAAATGAAGCTGAAAACTTAGACTTGTCTCCTATTGAGGCAGAAACAGGGATAGATATTTCGAATGATCATAATAATATTGATATCGTCAATACGGATAGTTCACAGGAAACACCAAACAGTTTTGATGAATGGCTAGAAAATGCATCTCAAGATGAATTACGAGAAACAAGACAAATTCTTGAAGACATGAGAGCTTCAGAAGCAGAAGGAGACTTCAATAGTTTTTCTGATGAACAGAATGATGAAACCCCTTTTTTATCGACAGAAATTGAGTCAACACAAAATGAACCCGTTGAGATGGTAGAAGATGTTCCATATAGCATACCTCATGCTGAGGATTCTACTGCCTCAAGCGAAATCGAAGAAGACAGTAGTTTCTCTGTTCCGTCAAGTGATTTGGAAAATGAGACAATTGGTGGGGTGAACCCGTTTGAATCTACAGAAGCACAAGACATAACCCCTGCTGATATACAAAACGACTACGCCACAATACAACAGGAAGCTGCTGATGATGCTCCCGCAGTAAGTGATTATTTCACGGAACAGACGGACGCTCCATTTGAGATAGAGGAACAAATAGCCGATGCTTACACAGATGCGGAGCAAGAAACTGATACAAACCCAGAATCGCTTTCAGAGATTGCTACTGAAAGCGATTCGCCTGATGAAAATCAAATACTTGAAACCCCTGAAAGATTTTCAGATGGGAATTTTGTAGAAGATTTCTTCCAGAATGAGCATGAAGCATTTCAAGAAGTAGATGTACTTGATGACCTGGAAAACCCTGTAGACAATTTAATATTGCCAGCCGAGGAAATGGATATTGACTATGATGCTGTCTATGAAGGTTTTGATTGGTATGACTTTGATGGGCATGATTATAATCAAAACTCGGAACAGCTAACAGGCATCTTAGATGGATTTTCAGAAGACAACTGGAACCATTTGGATTTGAATGGTCAGAAAGAACAGATTAGTGAACTTTCTGGTTATGTCAATGAAGTCCTTGGCATGGAAAGTCCACCACATATTGAGTACTATAACAAACCTGAAATGGGTGATTATGGTGGATATGATCCAGAAACAAATACATTACAAATTAACGAATATATGCTTTGTGATTCAGATGAAGCTGCAGATACTGTAGCACATGAGTTGTGGCATGCATACCAGCACGAAAGAGCGTCAAACCCACAATCACCAAAAGATTTTCAATATCAATACGGGTTCGAAAATTATATACGTCCGGGGGATGATTTTGACGGCTATCAAAGTCAGTTGGTCGAAGCGGAAGCAAGAGCATTTGCCGACCAGTTCAAAGGGGAGATTGCACAAATGAAGGGGAGAAAATAACATATGAGTATGATATTGGAATATTTGCTCAATGAAAAGAAAATGACGGAACATCTTGCCTTGCGAGCTGAGAAAAAGGTGTCGAAGTATGAAGATATTCGCGCTGAATTTGAATATTGGATTACAAATAACAAATATATTGCAGACAATCCACTTGAAGTAAGAGGCTATACAGCTCAAGAAATCTACAAAATTGCTCCGTTTCTAGATGGTTTGGGTGTATTTAATTTCATGGTCACATTGAGAGAAGACCCTGAAAAAGCGAAGGAATATATCATTAGTGGATTCAAACGTAAATAAATTTGGAAAGAGAGTTCTATTATGGTCGTATTGAAATGCACAATGTGTGGTGGTGATCTGGAAGTCAATACAGATCTATCAGTAGGTGTTTGTCAATATTGTGGATCGACGATCACGATCCCAAAGCAATTGGAAAAACTTGGAAATCTTTTTAATCGGGCCAATGCTTTACGTCAGAATAATGAGTTTGATAAAGCGATTTATGCCTATGAGGACATTCTCAAAGAGGATTATAACGATGCGGAAGCACATTGGGGTCTGGTCCTGTGCAAATATGGAATCGAATATGTAGAAGATCCTAATACGGGCGATCGTGTGCCAACATGTCATCGCTTGCAATATGATTCGATTTTGCTGGATAGTGACTATCAGACTGCAATAAATCAAGCTGACGGTTCTGCCAAAGTCGTTTATGAATCGGAAGCACGACGTATTGATAGAATTCAGAAACGTATTTTGGAAATCTCAGCCAAAGAAGATCCTTTTGATATCTTTATTTGCTATAAAGAAACCGATGAAATTGACTGCCGCAGTGAAGATAGTGTCATTGCCCAGGAGATGTATTACGAACTAACTAAACGCGGATTCAAGGTTTTTTATGCCAGAAAGACACTTGAAGGCAAGCTTGGCAACGCCTATGAACCACTTATTTTTGCCGCTCTAAATAGTGCAAAGGCAATGGTGGTGCTTGGAACAAAACCGGGAAACTTCAATGCTGTCTGGGTGAAGAATGAATGGAGCCGATATCGCGATTTAATCAAGAAAGGTCAGGAAAAGACCCTGATTCCAGCATTCCGAGGATTTTCAGCTTATGAGTTGCCGGTGGAATTTTCAAATCTACAAGCTCTTGACATGACCAAGCTTGGATTCATGCATGATTTGATTGATGGATTGGAAAAAATTGTTTCAAGTAGGACTAAACCGATACCAGTTCAAGTGACAAATCAGAGCGTGTCAAGCGAACAAGCTCCAACTGAGAGTTTAATCAAACGGGCATATATTTTCTTAGAAGATGGTGATTTTCAAAAAGCGGACGAATATTTTGAAAAGGCACTTGATCATGATCCTGAAGCAAGTCAAGGATATTGGGGAAAACTACTTATAGCCCTAGAAATAACACACGAAAGTCAAATATTAACTATTAATAAAATGCTTGATGGGAAAAGGGCTCTCTCTGAATTTAAAGAGTACCAAAAAGCATTTCGGTTTGGATCTTCAGCTGATCAAGAAAGATATGAATCCTATGATAATCACTATCAGAAAGTTATAAATGAATTTTTGCACAATGAAGCCGAAAGAAGGAAAATAGCTCAAGAAAAGGAAGAAGAACGAATTCGAAAAGCTCAGGAATCAGCCAGAGCTTTAACTAATGCAAAATCACTTGAGCAACTGAGAATATTGATTAATGGAAGATCAAACCAATATCCAATGATTTTAATTGATGATGCTATCGCCAAAGTGGATGAATGGATATTAATTAGGAAATATTATGGCACGGGAAAAAGTGAGGAAGAATTGATTATCATGATTCTGGATTCCATAAAAGTAAAATGCGCCGAACAGGGCATAGCATTCTAAATCATTTAGAGGTTTTAACTCGTGGCAATACTTAAATGCAAAATGTGCGGTGGCGATCTGGAAATAAATGGAACAATGACCGTGGGCACTTGCCAATACTGTGGGTCAACGATGACTTTGCCGAAAGATGCCGATGACAAGAAGGCAAACCTTTTCAACCGTGCCAATCATTACAGGCGCAACAATGATTTTGACAAGGCTATGACAACCTATGAGAATATCCTCAATGAGGACAACTCGGACGCAGAAGCGCATTGGGGTGTTGTCCTTTGCAAATACGGCATCGAATATGTCGAAGACCCCAAGACACATGAACGAGTCCCAACTTGTCATCGCACTCAATTTGATTCTGTCTTGATTGACCCAGATTACAAATTAACAATCGAAAATGCGGATTTATCTGCAAGATTCATATATGAGGCTGAAGCCAAAAGAATAGATGGGATTCAGAAACAGATTCTTGAGATCTCGGCCAAAGAAGAGCCGTTTGATATTTTTATCTGCTACAAAGAAACCGAAGAAACAGGCAGTCGTACCCAAGACAGTGTCATTGCTCAGGACATCTACTACCATCTCAAGGATGAAGGTTTCAAGGTCTTTTTCTCTCGCATCACATTGGAAGACAAACTTGGTTCTGCTTATGAACCTTACATCTTTGCAGCTTTGAACAGCAGCAAGGTCATGGTTGTAGTTGGAACAAAACCCGAGCATTTCAATTCGACTTGGACGAAGAACGAGTGGAGCCGGTATCTGGAACTAGTAAAAAAGGGTGAGAAAAAATTACTAATCCCAGCATATCGTGATATGGACCCATATGATTTACCCGAAGCGTTTTCTCATATTCAGGCTCAAGATATGGGCAAAATTGGTTTTGTTCAGGATTTGGTTCGTGGGATAAAGAAGATAGTCAGCAATAGCGAGCAGAAAGTGGTATCTGTAACAACTCATGTTGCTAATGGAGTCGTAGCAACACAGCCACTACTTGATCGGGCATTTTTATGTCTTGAAGATGGTGATTTCACTAAAGCTGATGAACTGCTTGAGCAGGTATTAAATCTCGACCCGCGTTCTGCATCGGCTTATGTTGCAAAATTGATGGTTGAACTGAAGGTCAGTCATGAACAAAACTTGATTCAAAGTGAAAAGCCACTGAGTGAGTATAATAACTTTCAGAAGGCCATTCGATTTGCGGACGAAGGGCAAAAACAAACATTGGAAGGATTCAACCAGACAATCCTAAATCGTTTGGAGACTGAGAGAAAAGAAAAGATCTACCAAAAAGCAGGCGATAAAAAAATAAAGTGTCGCAATGAGCAGGAATATATTGAATTGAAACAGATCTATCAACATTTATCTGGCTACAAAGATGCAGACACATTGGCGGAAGAATGTGACAACCTAGCAAACGAAACTCGCATTGCTAAAGAAAAGGTATACAAAGAGGCTCGCATCAAGGCAGAGCAGGAACAACTTCGTGCAGAACAGCGTCGCCAGAAGGAAGAACACCAACGCCAGATTTATGAAGTAAAACGCAAAAAACAGATTTGGCTGGCTATGATAATCGGACTGATCGTAGTGGTCGTGATCATCGTGGCAGCGATGGTGACCAATTTGGTGATCGTTTTACCAAGCAAGTACTCGCGAGCGCAGGAGTTACTGGGGAGTGGGGAGTATGATGAAGCCTATTCTCTCTTAAGTGAGCTTGGGGATTACAAGGATAGTGCTGACCTAAAGATCGAGACTCTAAGAAATGCCCAAGTCGGAGACATTGTGTATTATGGCCACTATGAGCAGGACAACAACACTGGCAATGGCAAGGAAGCGATTGCATGGCAGGTGCTATCAATTGAGGATAATCAAGTACTGTTGATATCGGAGCAGAATCTGGATAGTCAGCCTTATGATTCAGCCGGCAGGTCCTTGACATGGGAAGAGAGCAGCTTGCGTGAGTGGTTGAACAGCACATTTATCCAGAGGGCCTTTACGGCGGATGAACAGACTCAGATCATAGAAACGACACTGGACAATCCTGACAATCCGCAGACTGGAACACGAGGGGGCAATGCGACAAAGGATCGAGTTTTCCTATTGAGCATAGATGAAGCCGAACGATACTTTGCTGATGATGAATCCAGGATAACGGCCACCACGCCATATGGAACAGCTCATGGTGTGTTTACAAATTATTTAGGTTCAGGTTGGTGGTGGCTACGCTCACCCAGCGTCAATGATAATGGGGCGGTGTATGTGTACGACTTTGGCAGTATCACCCTTTTCGGCAGCTACGTTGGTAACGATTCTATTGCCGTTCGTCCCGCGATGTGGCTAAATCTGCCATCTTGAAATCATCATGTGATTTTCACAGGGGATCGAAACTTATTACAAAATCGGCTGAGGGGAAATTTTAACGTGGCAATCTTCAAATGCAAAATGTGTGGTGGCGATCTAGAAATTAATGAATCATTGACTGTGGGCACTTGCCAATACTGCGGTTCAACGATGACCTTGCCAAAAGATACAGATGAAAAGAAGGCCAATTTGTTCAATCGGGCGAATCACTATCGTCGAAATAACGATTTTGATAAAGCTATGGCTGCCTACGAAAACATACTATATGAAGACAGCGGCAACGCTGAAGCGCATTGGGGTGTTGTCCTTTGCAAATATGGCATGCGCAATGACATGTTGCCGACTGGTTTCGCAATGAAAAATGAAGACCGGTATTCAAAGAGCTGGAATTATCAAATAATTGATGAGCGACTCATTGCGTACAAGCATGGAAAAATATCGACCATTCAGGTTCAATTCATTGAAAAGAACTTAGAAAGATCATTTCACAATTTGAAGAAATGAAAAAAGGATGTGGGTATAGATAGATGGCTGAATTCAATTGCGATGTTTGTGGCGGAAAGGTTGTTTCATCGTAAGCGTCCAATAAAAGCTGTCTTGACACCTTGCAGACAAGCTGCAAATTTCAAGCTCGAAGCGGTTTCATAAATT
>ENA-ORXD01001993-ORXD01001993.1-sediment-metagenome-genome-assembly--contig:-NODE-1993-length-14827-cov-4.342508_pt1 | contig 14827 bp, 11 predicted proteins | sample MGYA00237862_ERZ511471 | MGnify/ENA metagenome assembly ERZ511471 | reverse complement strand
GACGTTCTTGCGGCGCATGAAGTTGAGCTCCTCGACCTTCATCTGCGCCTTCTCGACGACGTTGCTGAGCAGTCTGGTCTCGAGCGGCTGCCCCTCCTGCGGGCCGAGACGGTTGAGGACTCGGTACATGCGATCGCCGGCGAACAGGCGAATGAGCTCGTCCTCGGCCGAAAGGTAGAAGCGCGTCTCGCCCGGGTCGCCCTGGCGGCCGGAGCGGCCGCGAAGCTGGTTGTCGATGCGCCGGCTCTCATGCCGCTCCGTGCCCAGCACGTAGAGGCCGCCCGCCTCGCGCACGCCCTCGCCGAGCTTGATGTCGACGCCACGGCCGGCCATGTTGGTGGCGATGGTGACGGCCCCGCTGAGGCCGGCGTCTGTGATGATCTCGGCCTCGCGCTCGTGCTGCTTGGCGTTGAGGACACTGTGCTTGACGCCGTGACGGTCGAGCAGGCGTGAGAGCATCTCGCTGACCTCGACCGAGACGGTGCCGACCAGCACCGGCTGGCCCTTCTCGTGACGCTCGACGATGTCGTCCACGGCGGCCGCGTACTTCTCCTTGGCCGTCGTGAAGATGAAGTCGTTCTCGTCGCGCCGCAGGGGCGGCACGTTGGTGGGAATCTGCACGACCTCGAGGCCGTAGATCTGGCGGAACTCGGCCTCCTCGGTCTTGGCCGTACCGGTCATGCCGGCGAGCACGTCGTACATGCGGAAGTAGTTCTGCAGGGTGATCGTGGCGAGCGTCTGGTTCTCCTCGCGGATCGACATTTTCTCCTTGGCCTCGATCGCCTGATGGAGGCCCTCGGAGTAGCGGCGTCCCTCGAGGATGCGCCCCGTGAACTCGTCGACGATGAGCACCTCGCCGTTCTGCACGACGTACTCGACGTCCTTGTGGAAGAGCGCCTCGGCGCGCAGGGCTTGGATGAGGTGATTGACGAGGGCGCCGTTCGAGTCTTTGTAGAGGTTGTCGACGTTGAGCGCCTGCTCCACCTTGGCGACGCCGCTCTCGGTGATCGCCGCGGTGCGCGTCTTCTCGTCGACCTCGTAGTCCTCGTCGCGCTTCAGGCGGGGCACGACGCGCGCGAACTGACGGTACGTGTCGGCCGCCGTCTCAGGCGCGCCGCTGATGATGAGCGGGGTACGCGCCTCGTCGATAAGGATTGAGTCCACCTCGTCGACGATGCAGTAAGTGTGCCCGCGCTGCACCATGTGCTCGCGGCGCATCGTCATGTTGTCGCGCAGGTAGTCGAAGCCGAACTCCGAGTTGGTGCCGTAGGTGACGTCGGCGGCGTACTGCGCGCGCCGCTGAGCGGGATTCATGCCCGCCTGAATCACGCCGACGCTCAGCCCGAGGAAGCGGTACACCTGCCCCATCCACTCGGCGTCGCGCTTGGCCAAGTAGTCGTTGACGGTCACCAAGTGGGCGCCGTTGCCGGCGAGCGCATTCAGGTACATGGGCAGCGTCGCCACGAGGGTCTTTCCTTCGCCGGTCTTCATCTCGGCGATGTCACCCTCGTGCAGCACGATGCCGCCCATGATCTGGACGTCGAAGGGCCGCATGCCGAGGCTGCGCTTGGCGGCCTCGCGCACCGCGGCGAAGGCCTCGTAGAGAAGATCGTCGAGCGACTCGCCGTTCTCGAACCGCTGACGGAACTCGGCGGTCTTGGCCAGCAACGCCGAGTCGCTCAAGGCGAGGAACTCGTCCTCCAGAGCACCCACGCGGGCGCTCTGCTCGCTGAGGGACTTCATGCGGCGGCCCTCGCCCGCCCTCAGCAGCTTCTCGACGATCTTGATCACGACGTCTCCCGCCCGGGCCGGCGCCCGCTCAGCCCTCGCTGGGTTCGATCAGGCCGTAGTGACCGTCGTTGCGACGGTACACCACGTTGGTGCGATTCGACTCGGCGTTCGTGAAGACGAAGAAGTCGTGCCCCACGAGCTCGAGCTGCAGCGTCGCCTCGTCGACCGACATCGGCTTGAGGGCGAACTGCTTGGACTTGACGACACGGCCGTTGTCGCCGACCTCCTCGGCCTCGACCTCGGCGCTCGCGGCAGCGACCACGACCGGCTCGAGAACCGGCGCGGGAGCGGCATCCACGGGCAGTTTCTCGTGGCCCCGGCGCGTCTTGCCGTGTACCTTGTCGTGGTACTTCTTGGCCTGGCGCATGAGCTTGTCCATGACCAGGTCGATCGCCGCGTACATGTCCGTTGCCGACTCACGCGCGCGAATGACCGGACCGCGCGTGAAGATGGTGGCCTCCGCGACACAGGGCTCCGGGATGCTTGGGTTCTTCTCGACCATCAGCTCGAGCTCGACTCGAGTGACCTCATCGATACGACGCTGCAGCAGCAGCTTGTGCACGCGCTCGATTTTCTCGTCGGCGTAGTCGCGCAGGGCATCCGTGACGGTGACGTTGCGGCCTTTCACTTGGGTCTTCATCGACATCGCTCCTTTCGGACGGCGTTGTCTATCGAGGTTTGGGACGGGACAGCGCGAATGGTCCGCGCGAAGGTAAAGACGTGGGGCTCGAGACCTGCGTTGATGAGTACTTCCGCACCATGGCTCAGCGTTTCGCCCGTGGTGTACACATCGTCAACAATAATAACCCGCTTGAGCATTCTTGCTACCCGGGCGGCCTCGGAGCCGGTGGCGAAGGAGCCGCGGACGTTCGCGGCGCGCGCGGCGCGGCCGAGTCCGCTCTGCCGCGCGCCGTGGCGGCGGCGCTCCAGCAGCGCCGTGGCAGGCACGCCGGCGGAGGCCGCCAGGCCGCGCGCCAGAAGCTCCGCCGTGTTGAAGCCGCGTTCCAAGGCGTGATCGCGATGCGCCGGCACCCAGGTGACGAGAAGGGACTCGGCGGCCGTGAGGTCGCCGGCGACGCGTGCACACGTCACGGCGAAGCTGGGAGCGGCTCGCGCGACCATCTCGTCGACGAGCGAGCGGTAGGCGCGGAACTTGCAGGTCGTCACCATGGCCCGCGCCGGCCCCTCGTAAGCGAAGGCGGCGGACGCCGAGAAGAACCACAGCCGCCGCCCACGGCACTCGGGGCAGCCCGCTTGGGCCGCCCTCGACGGCGCGCCGCACCGCGGGCAGCGCGCCTCCGGCAGCGTCTGCAGACCGGCGGCACAACTCGGACAGAGCCAGGCGCCGGCCGTGCCGCAGCCCGCGCAGCGCTTGGGCAGCACGAGGTTCAGCAAGCCCTCGAGGGCGGCGGACGGATACGTCTGGACGCGCATTACGAAGTCCGTTTCGTCGAGGGGGCTTCGCCCGGACCGATGGTGGAGCCGGGCTCGAGCCGCGCGCTGGCCGTGACGTCGGCGTAGGCGACGACCTCAGAGCGGTCGCCGATCACGACGTCCTCGTGAACCACGGCTCCCCGACGCACCGTGACGTGGCGCCCGAGGATGCTGCCGACCATGCGCGAGCCCGCCTCGGCCTTCACGCCGCCCCAGTTGATGACGCCGTCCAGGACGGCGCCGCGCTCAATGATGCAGCCGTCGCCGACGATGAGCGGCCCGATGAGCTGCGCCTCGGACTCGATGAGGCAACCGGCGCCGATGAGGATGGGAGGATCGAGATGCGTCCCGGCCTCGATGACGGTGCCCTCACCGACCCACACCCCTGGGGCCACAGCGCGGCCGGGCATGTCGAGCGCCACGCGACCGAGCAGCGCATCGAAGTTGCTGAGCCGGTACTGCTCGATGTTGCCGACGTCGTTCCAGTAGCCGTGCATCGCCCAACTGTAGAACGGGATGCCCTCGGCGAGCAGCGCCGGGAAGACGTCTTTGGCCCAGTCGGTGAAGACGCCCTTAGGCACGTAGTCGAAGATCTCCGGCTCGAACGCGTAGATGCCACAGTTGCAGGACCTGGAGAGCGCTTCGGCCACAGACGGCTTCTCCTGGAAGCCGGTGATGCGCCCCGCCTCGTCGGCCACGACGACGCCGTAGAGCGACGGGTCGGCGACCTCTTTGACGGCCAGCGTGGCGATGCCGCCGTTGCGGCGGTGTGCCGCCACGAACTGCGTGAGGTCGATGTCGGTGAGCCCGTCGCCGCTGACGACCACGAAGGTGCCGTCGGCGAACATCTCACGGAAGGCGCCGACCCCGCCCGCCGTGCCGAGCAGCGTTTCCTCGACGTTGTAATGGATGCGGACGCCGAACCCCGACCCGTCGGCGAAGTAGTTGCGGATCATGTCGGGGTGGTAGTGGAGGTTCGCGGCGACCTCGCATACGCCGTGATGGCGCAACAAGGAGATCATGTGCTCCATGACCGGGCGATTGAGGATGGGCACCATGGGCTTGGCCGTGAAGCCGGTGAGCGGGTAGAGCCGCGTGCCCAATCCGGCGGCCATGATCATCGCTTTGAACGGCGTGGAGGCGTCCCGACCGCGGCGCTCTCCCGTGGTGAACTCAGACATTACCCGCACTCCTCGCTCTTGCAGGCTTGCGCCAGCGCCGCCTCCAAGGGCGGCCGTAGGACGCCGGCCTCGGTGATGATGGCGGTGATGTTGGCCGCCGGCGTGACGTCGAAGGCGGGATGGCGCGCCGCGGCTCCCTCGGGCGCCACGCGGATGCCACGGAACGAGGTGACCTCGTCCGGGTCGCGCTCCTCGATGGGGATCTCTTCGCCGTCGGCGAGGGAGAGATCCACGGTCGAGAGGGGGGCGGCGACGTAGAAGGGCACGCCGTGCTCTTTCGCAAGCACCGACACGGTGTACGTGCCGATCTTGTTGGCCGTGTCGCCGTTGGCTGCGATTCGATCCGCGCCGACAACCACGGCATCGATGTCCCCACAACGAAAGAAATGCCCGGCCATATTGTCGCTGATCACATGGTAAGGGATACCCTCGACGCCGAGCTCCCAAGCCGTGAGCCGCGCCCCCTGGAGCCAGGGCCGCGTCTCGTCCACGAGCACTGAGAGCGTTGGGTCCGCGGCGAACGCAGCGCGGATGACGCCCAGCGCCGTGCCGTAGCCGGCCGTCGCCAGCGCTCCCGCGTTGCAGTGCGTGAGGATGCGGGCGCCCGGCGCGAAGAGCGTTGCGCCGTGCCGGCCGATGCGCAGGCAGCGGTCGACGTCGTCCTCCAGGATGGCCTGGGCGCGCGCCAGCAGACGGGCCGCGCAGTGCCCAGGCTCGTCGCCGCAGCGCGACCACTCGACGCGCATCTCGTCCACCGCCCAGCGCAGATTGACGGCCGTAGGACGCGTCGCGAGGAGCCCGTCGGCCGCGGTCTCGAGCGCAGCTCGCGTGGCGGCCGCATCCAGACCGGCCTCGCGGGCGCTGCGCGCCGCCAGCGACAGTCCGCCGGCGGCGGCGACGCCGATGGCCGGCGCACCGCGCACGGTCATGTCGCGTATGCGCTCGGCGACGTCCTGCCATGAACGGCAGTGCACGTAGCGCTCCTCATGCGGCAGCGCCACCTGGTCGATGAGCACGACCTCGTCCGCGTGGATCTCCACCGTGCGCACACGGAGGCGGGATGCGCTTAGGAGCGCCCCGTGCTGTTGCGTAGTGTTGGGCGTCACGGAATGGCGGCGGCGATCAGGTGCCCTGATCCCACGAGGCGAGATACGCGGCCTGCTCCTCGGTGAGCGTGTCGCAGGAGACGTTCATCGTCTGGAGCTTGACGCGGGCGATCTCGTCGTCGATGTCCTTGGGCACGACGTAGACCTTGCGCTCAAGCTCCGCGTGGTGCTTCACCATGAACTCGGCGCTCAACGACTGATTGGCGAAGCTCATGTCCATAACGGAGGCGGGGTGGCCCTCGGCGGCCGCGAGATTGACCAGCCGGCCGTCGGCCAGCAGGTAGATGCGGCGGCCGTCGGCCATCGTGTACTCGTCGACGAACTCACGCACGCTGCGCTTTTTGACGGCCAACTGCTCGAGCGCCGGGATGTCGATCTCGACGTTGAAGTGACCGGTGTTGGCGATGACGGCGCCGTCCTGCATGGCCTCGAAGTGCTCCCGGCGCAGCACGTGGATATCGCCGGTGGCGGTGACGAAGAGGCGCGCGATCTTGGCAGCCTCGGCGACGGGCATGACGCGGAAGCCGTCCATGACGGCCTCGAGGGCGCGCAGGGGATCGACCTCGAGCACGATGACGTCCGCACCGTGGCCCTTCATGCGCATCGCCAGGCCGCGACCGCACCAGCCGTACCCGCCCACGCAGACGGTCGTGCCGGCGATGAGCATGTTCGTGGCGCGCACGACGCCGTCGAGCGTGCTCTGCCCGGTGCCATAGCGGTTGTCGAACATGTGCTTGGTGTTCGCCTCGTTGACCGCGACGATCGGGAAGCGCAGCTTGCCCTCGGCCTCGAGCGCCTTGAGGCGGATGACGCCGGTGGTGGTCTCTTCGGTGCCGCCGATGATGTCTGAGGCGAACTCGGCCAACTGGCCGTGAAGCACGCCGACGACGTCGGCTCCGTCGTCCATGGTGATGTGAGGACGGTGCTCGACGCAGGCGTGGATGTGCTCGTAGTACGTCGCCTCGTCCTCGCCCTTGATGGCGTAAACGCGCACGCCGTAGTCGTTGACGAGCGCGGCGGCGGTGTCGTCCTGCGTGCTCAACGGGTTGCTGGCGCAAAGCACGACGTCGGCGCCGCCGGCGACCAGGGTGCGCATGAGGTTGGCGGTCTCGCTGGTGACGTGCAGACACGCGCCGACGCGCATGCCGGCAAGCGGCTTCTCCTGCGCGAAGCGCTCACGGATGGCGGCGAGCACGGGCATCTGCATGTCGGCCCACTCGATGCGCAGCACGCCTTGCGCGGCGAGCCCTCTGTCTTTGATGTCGTAGTTGGAAGTCAAGACCACCCTCGCTCGTTGTCGCGATCGTCGGCCTGCGGGACGCCGCAAACCGCCAGTGTGAGACCGTAGTACGCCGCGATGATCGCCGCCGGAACAAGCGTGTCGGAGACGACCCGAATCCCGCTGCTGCGCACGACGCCGGCCTCGAACTCGGTAAGGTGCGTGGCGTCTGAGACCCCCGCCACAACCTCCGCAGAGTATACCCGAGGCCCACCGCGAGCACGAACGAAGTCGGGTTGATATATGCCCGCAAGAGCCGGAAAGGAGCGCGGTACCGCCGCGGGCCAGCGACCGCAGAGCGGGCTGCGTAGGCTCGCGTTGAGATGGTCGGTCACGGCGATGAGGCAGTGCGGGGGCGCGCCGCCCGCTTCGGCGGGGCGCACGCTGGCGAGCGGCACGACGAGCCCGACGCAGGCGCCCGCGCGCAGCGCGCCCAGCGCGGAGAACAGAGCGCCGCGGAACGGCTCCGAGGGCCGCATCTCGGCACCCGTGAGCGTGAGCGGCTCGACCTCGGGGAACAGCGCGGCGGCGGCGCTGCGCGACGGGGCGCCGCCTGCGGCCAGCGCCAGGGCGACGCGGTGACCCTGCGCCGAGGTCACTGCCCGGAGACGGAGACCAGCTTCGCCTTGAAGCTCTCGATCGCCTCGACCGGGGTAGGGTCGACGCCGTAGAGCAGCGCGAGATAGAAGCTGGCGTAGTCGCCGATCTGCACGAGCGAGAAGAGGCGCGCCAGCCGCGAGGCGCCGTGCGCCCAGACGTGCTCCACCGTGACGAGATGCTCGTCGAGGACGGCCGCAGTGAGCTCGGCGCAGAGCAGCAAGCGTGGGTCGAGCTCGGCATCGTTGAGGAAGACGGCCAACGTCCCGGCGGAAACCTGCGGCAAGCTTGCCCAGGCCATGATCTCGTTGTGGTCCGACTCCGGCAGCTCGTTCCAGTATGCCGGGGCCTTGGCGTTCTCGTTGACTTGGCCCTTCCAGCGCCGCGCGACGGCGACCGTCGACCCCGTGCCGTAGACGACAACCTGCCGGCCGAGCGCCAGCTTCGCCAGGCTCTTCGCCAGGGAACGCACCGGCAGCGCCGGCTGCGGACCGGAGCCGGCGTCCTCCTCCGGCGCCGCGGGGCCGAGCTCATCGTTGCCGCGCCGCAGGAGGGCCACCGTCTCCTCCACCGCGGGCCGCTGATCGGCGCAAAGACCGACGGCCTCGAGCAGCGCGAGCAGCGGCGCCGCGAGCGAGCCCAGCGCGGCGCGCGGCTGCTGACCGCCGGGCACGCGCAGGAGGAGCAGGCCGTACCGCTCGGCGAGCTCGGCCAGACGCCCGCCCGAGGTGATGCAGACCGGCGAGCAGCCGCGCGCCAGGGCGTCGTCGAGACAGGAGAGCGTCTCCTCCGTGCCACCGGAATAGCTCGCCGCGACGACCAGCGTGCGCGACGTCACCCAACCCGGCAGGACGTAGCCGCGCACGACGGCCGCCGGCACGCGCAGTTCCGGCAGGCTCGCGAGGATGAGGTCGGCGCCGATCGCCGAGCCGCCCATCCCGCAGACGACGAGACCGTCGGGCGCCGCCGGGGCCGCCGGCCGTCCGGCGCCGCGCACTTCCTCCAGGCGCCGGCGCGCCGCCGCGTAGCCGTTCTCGATCTGCTCCGCCAGTCCCCTGATCGCGCCCAGCATGTCGCCTTTGTCGAGCGCCGCGACGGCATCAGCTCCGAGTTCCATGGCTAGCCTGGCTCCTTCCGGCGCTCAGCCCTGGCGAATGATGCCCAGAACCAAGTCGCGTTTCTCCTCCATGAGCTCCTGACTATCGGCCCCGAGGTTGAGGCGCAAGAGCGGCTCGGTGTTGGACGGCCGCACGTTGAAGTGCCAGTGCTCGTAGTCCACGGAGATGCCGTCCAGGCGCGTGATCTCGCCGTCGCCGAAGCGCGCCGCGATGCGCCGCAGCGCCTCCTCCACGTCCGCGACCGTCGAGTTGATCTCGCCGCTCATGAAGTAACGGGCGCGCAGCGGCGCCAGAAGCTCGGCGAGCGTGGCGCGCTTGCGCGAGAGCAAAGCGAGGATGAGCAGCGCGGGGATGAACCCGGAGTCGGCGTTGTAGTTCTCGCTGAAGTAGTAGTGGCCGGAGACCTCGCCGCCGAAGAGCACGTGCTCGCGCCGCATGCGCTGCTTGAAGAAGGCGTGCCCGACGCGGTTCAGCAGCGGCACGCCGCCGGCGGCGCGAATGACATCGGGAACGGCGCGGCTGGCACGCAGGTCGTAGAGGATCGCCGCGCCCGGGTGCTCGAGGAGCAGCGCCTCGGCGAGCAGCGCCGTGACGAAGTCGCCGGGCACGAACTCGCCCGCCTCGTCGATGAAGAAGCAGCGGTCGGCGTCGCCGTCCCAGGCGATGCCGAGATCCGCCCGATCGTCGACGACCCGCCGACGAAGCTCGCGGCTGTTCTCCTCCAGGAGCGGGTTGGCTCCGTGATTGGGGAACGTGCCGTCCACCTCGAAGTAGAGCTCCGTGCGACGAATGGGCGTCCCATCGAAGAGCCGCCGGGCCAGCTCGCCGGCGACACCGTTGGCGGCGTCCATCACGATGCGATAGGGCGAGAACGCCGAGACGTCGGCCATGCCGCGCAAGTGCGCGACGTAGGCGGGATAAAGGTCGACGCTCTCCGTCGTCGCCGCCGGCCAGCCCTCGGCGGAGTAGGCGGCGGCGCGGCAGCGCTCGCGCAGCTCGGGGATGCCGGCGTCGCCGCTGAGCGGCAGGGCGCCGGCGCCGACGAGCTTCATGCCGTTGTACTGCGGCGGATTGTGAGAGGCGGTGATCATGGCGCCGCCGTCCAGGCCGCGCGAGGCGACACCGAAGTAGAGCATCTCGGTCGGCACCAGCCCGAAGTCGGTGACGCGCGCCCCGGCGCTCGCCGCCCCTTCCGCGAACGCCTGAACGAGCGCCGGCGACGACGGTCTCGGATCCATGCCGAGGCCGACCGCCGAGGCGCCGAGCTGGCGCGCGAACGAGGCTCCGATCACGCGCGCCGTCTGCTCATTGAGCTCGTCCGGATACACGCCGCGGACGTCGTACGCCTTGAAGATGCCCTCCGGAATCATCGCACCTCCCTGCCGTGGAGACCTTCACAGAACTGCACCGAGTTGTCGGCAAGAACGGTGTCGGGGGCAAGACACAGGCCGCCGGCGAGACGATTGCCGGCGCCGACGCGACACGACTCTCCCAGGACGGCGCCGTGAAGCTGCGCTCCGGCGCCGATCTGGCTCCAGCGCACGACCACGCTACGCTCCACGTGCGCGTGCGCCGCCAGCGAGACACCCTCCTGTACGACCGACTCGAGCACCGTCGCGCCCTCATCAAGCACGACGCCGGCGCCGAGCACGGCCAGCGGCCCGACCTTGGCGCCGGAGCCGACACGGGCGCCGTCGGCGACGTAGCAGGGCGGGACAAGGTGCGCGTCCGCGGCGACCGTGGCGCTGGACGCGACGTACACGTACTGATCGCCGAGCGTCTCCGCGAGGCTGGTGCGTACGGAGCGCTCGAGGATGTCGAAGTGCGCCTCCAAGTAGCTCTCGGGGGTGCCGATGTCGCGCCAGTAGCCCTCGTCCACGTAGCCGTACAGCGAACCGGCCTTGGCCAGCACCGGGAAGACGCCGCGCTCAATCGAGAACATGCGTCCGCGCGGCACCAACTCGAGCACATGCGGCTCGAGTACGTAGGCGCCGGCGTTGATCAGCGCCGTACCCGCCCACTCCCCCGGCTTCTCGAGAAAGTTGGCGATGCCGCCGTCCTCACGCAACTCGACCAGACCGTAGCGCCGCGGGTCCTCGACGGCCGTCAGGAAGATCGTCCCCATGGCGCCCTTGCCGGCGTGGAGCCGGGCCAGCGCCGTGAGGTCCACGTCGCTGAGCACGTCGCCGTTGAAGACGAAGAACGGCGCGTCGTCCAGGGCCGCCTCGCAGTTGGCGATCGCCCCGGCCGTACCCAACGGCTCCGTCTCGACCACGTACGAGACCTCGACGCCATAGGCGGAGCCGTCGCCGATCTCCGCCTCGATGGCGGCGGCCAGAAAGCCGCTCGAGAAGATGGCGCGGCGAACCCCGTGGCGCGCCAGGTTATCGAGAATGTAGGCGACGAAGGGACGCTCCACGACGGGAGCAACCGGCTTGGGCACGCGCGACGTGATGGGACGCAAGCGCGTGCCTTCGCCGCCCACCAGGATGACGGCCTGGTCGGGCATACCGCCGGCCACCGGGCTCACCTCCCGACGGGTGCCGCGATGCTCGCCGCGGACGGCTGCGACTCGCCCGTGCCGATACCCTCGTACTCGATCCCGGCGGCAGCCAGGGCTGAAGGATCCAGGCAGTTGCGGCCGTCGATCACCAGCGGGCGCTTCATGGCCGCTCCGGCGGTCGCCCAGTCCAGGCGCACGAACTCCGGCCACTCCGTCACGACCACTGCGGCGTCGGCGCCGTCCAGCGCCTCGAGCGGCTCCTCGACGATCGTCACGCCCGGGAAGAGCGGGTGCGTCCCTGCCGCGATCATGGGGTCACAGGCGCGCACCAGAGCGCCCTCGCTATGCAGACGCGCCGCCAGCACGATGGAGGCCGCCTCGCGCAGGTCGTCCGTGTGCGGTTTGAAGGTGAGGCCCAACAGAGCGACCGTGGCGCCGCGCAGACCGCCCAGATGCTGCTTGAGCTTGCCGACGACGCGGCGCTTCTGCAGCGCGTTGACCTCGAGGACGGCGTTGAGCAACTGGAAGTGATAGCCGCTGTTGCCGGCCAACTGCTTGAGCGCCTGTACGTCCTTCGGGAAACAGGAGCCGCCGTAGCCGATGCCGGCCTGCAGGAAGTGCGGCCCGATGCGATGGTCGAGGCCCATCCCGCGGGCCACGGTGCGCACGTCCGCGCCGACCTGCTCGCAGACGTTGGCGATCTCGTTGATGAACGAGATCTTGGTGGCCAGGAAGGCGTTCGACGCGTACTTGATCATCTCCGCGGTGGGCACCGACGTATGCAGCACGTCGGTGTCGATGCCGCGATAGAGCGCTTCGACGGCGGCGCCGTCCTCTCGGCGGACCGAGCCGATCACGATGCGGTCCGGCTCGAGGAAGTCCTGAATGGCAGCGCCCTCACGCAGGAACTCGGGGTTGGAGGCGTAGGTGATCTCGGCGGCGCCCAGCGCCTCGAGGTCGGCCATGACCTTGTTCCCCGTCCCCACCGGGACAGTGCTCTTCATGACGAGCAGCCGGCGACCGCCGCGCGCGGCGATCTCGTGCACGGCGTGCTGCACACGTGACAAGTCGGCGTCGCCGGACGCCGAGGGAGGCGTGTCCACAGCGATGAACAACGTCTCGCACGAGTCCAGAAGTTCGTCGTACGACGTCGTGAACGACAGGCGAGACCGGTTGTCATCGATGAGCTTTTCCAGACCAGGTTCGTAGATGGGCACCTCGCCTCGCTCGAGGCGGGCAATCTTGTCCGCATCGATGTCCATGCAGACGATCCGGTGCCCGAGGTGGGCGAAGCAGACCGCCGAGACGAGTCCCACATACCCGGTGCCGACGACCCCTATCGGGGCAGCGACGTCCATGATCGGCGAAGCACCTCCAAGTATCTTCAAGTGAGTGGCGCGGGAATCCGCCAGGAGTCTACCACAGGGGCTCCGCGCGCCAGGCTCAGCGCGCCAACGCCCGTTGCAGTTCCGCCTGAAGTTCGCGGTCGTTTGGGTTGAGCGAGAGCGCCCGCTTGAACGCCGCGGCGGCCTCCTCTTTGCGCGAGTAGGCCTTCATGTACAGGAAGCCGAGCTCGCGATAGACCTCGAAGTCGTCCGGCTGGAGATGCACGGCTCGGCGCAAGACGTCCAGCGCCTCGCGGTTGCGCCCGAGCGTCTGGAGAATCTGCGCTTGGAGGATCAGCGGAGACGCGGCGAGCGGGTTGTAGCGTGCCGCGCGGCGCGCCTCGTCGAGCGCGGCCGTGGGGTTCTCCTCCGCCGAGGCGGTGATGGCGGCCCTCTCCGCGCGCGCCGCCAAGTAGGGCAACGTCCAGCTCGCCGCGGCGAGCGCGAGGAGCAGGCAGAGCGCCAGGCGAAGCGGCCAGGCGAGGCGTCGCCCCGCGGACGCGGCGGCCGGCCTGCCGGCGGCCCCGGCGGCGGTGCCGGTATGCGCCGCGTCCGCGGCGTCGTCGGCCCCGGCGTCATGTGCTGCGGCGTCGTCGGCCCCGGCGTCATGCGCTGCGGCGTCGTCGGCTCCGGCGTCATGCGCTGCGGCGTCACTCTGCGTCCGCGCCGCAGCGTCCCCGGCAGCCTCGAGCCGTGTCACGCCGGGCGCGGCCTCTGCCGCGGCCCCAAGGCTCGTCTCATCGGACACCGGGGCCGAGACAGACGCGGCGGACCCCGCGCCACCCAGCCGCCGCGTGCCCACGTACGACGCGCAAGCGCCGGCGAAGAGGAAGAATGTGACGCCGGCCGCGGCCATGTCCCAGTCCCAGTCCCAGGACATGTGAATCATGAACGCCACCACTCCGGCTTGAAGCGCGACGAGCAACGCCCGTGATGGGTCGCTCCGCCCCGCCAGCGGGTTGCCGAAGGCGGCGGCCAGCAGCAGGATCATGGCCGCGGCGAACAACGCTGCGCCGACCGCGCCGAGCTCGCTGAGCACGTTCAGCCACTGCGAGTGCGCGTGCCTGACGACGTCCTCGTAGACGCGAAAGCGGTAGTGCGTGAGCGGGAACGTGCCGGCTCCCGTACCTGTCATGGGAGCCACCTCCGACTGCGCGAGCGCCTCACGCCAGAGGGGCAGCCGGCCGGTATTGAGCGAGAAGAGGCGCCCGGCGCTGTTCGCGGAGCTGGTCTCATCGGCGTCACCGAGGAACGCCTCAGCGCGATCGCGCACCCACTCGCCGCCGCCCCGCGCCTCCACGAAGCGCCACGACCCAAACGCGCCGACCACCACGACGACGACCAGCAAAACGGCGCCGGCGACCATCTTCGTTCGCGGCGCCAACGGCCGCGCGCGCTGGACCAAGACGACGGCCACCTGGAGGACGGCGGCGATGACGAGCGCGAGCAGCGACCAGATGAGCAGAGTGTGCCCCTGCGACGTGCGCAGCGCCGCGTCGCTCGTCGCCTCGAAGAGCGAGCTCGCGTCGCGCAGACGCCAGATTACGTAACCCACCGGGGCGCCGACGGCCACGAGGGTGGCGAAGCTCGAGAGCCGCTGCGGCGCCAGCGCGAAGTACACGACGACCACGATGCCGAGCGCGATCCAGCCGCCGCGTGAGAAGGAGAAGAAGAACGCAAACAGGAGCGGCACGGCCGCCGCGGCCGCGGCCACGCGCGCGAGGATGCCGGCGCGTCCGTCGCCCGCGAACGCCAGCGCCGGGGGCAGCGCCATGGCGATCATGAGCGCAAGGACGTTCCAGTAGCCCACTGGACTCGAGAGCCGCGCGTACTCGTGCGCGTGCGTGACGACCTCCGGTAGAGCCTTGCCGAGGAATGCGTAGCCAGCAATGACAACGGCAATCGCGAGGTAGCCGGCGCCGACCAAACGAAGTTCGACGCGGGTGACCGGGACCAGGCCGACGAACGCCATCACCACCAAGTAGAGCAGCGCGACATCGAAGGCGATCCAGCTGAGATCCGGTCCGATGGACCAGAGCACGGAGGCTCCCGCCCAAGCGACGAAGAGGCCGTAGACGGCCAGCGCGAGCGTGAACAGGCGCGGCAGCCGCGGCGGCGACCGCAAGAACCACACGGAGACCGCGGCGAGCAAGAGGTACACGATGGCGACGGGAGCGCTGCGAACGAAGATGTAACCGCCGGAGAGAAAGGAGAAGGCGGCCACCGCGGCGAGCGTCGCGGCAGGCGGTACGAGCCGTCGCGGATCCCTCGCGGACCGCCGCTCGAAAGCGTTCTCCACTACTCGCGACTGCATCAGCGAAGTATACTTCGAACGTCAGCGGGATCAGTCGGCGGGGGAGGGGCAACATGAAGACGAGGTTTCTGACGGTCGTGGCGCTGGCCGTCCTGCTCGTTCTGGCGTTCGCGGCGGTC
>ENA-ORXD01001992-ORXD01001992.1-sediment-metagenome-genome-assembly--contig:-NODE-1992-length-14827-cov-4.738847_pt1 | contig 14827 bp, 14 predicted proteins | sample MGYA00237862_ERZ511471 | MGnify/ENA metagenome assembly ERZ511471 | reverse complement strand
GGTGAAGGGATTGAAATTTAAAAAATTGACGGCTTGCGAACTGCTATGGTCGGGAAGAGAGGATTCGAACCTCCGACTATACATTTTATCATATTGATTTTTTTTGAATTTTTTTTTAACTGACCAACCATTGACCAACGAGGTTCGAATACTTTCTACTGCCGTCCCTGCCGAAGTGATGAGGGGAGCGGGTCGAGCGGACCGAAGAACATAGGCAGGGGGCGCTAACGCTAACCTTTTTCTTTTTTTTTGAGGTGCCTTCATGAATGTTGAAAAAATTACCGGTATACGGCGTCCTTTATGTCCTGAATGCGGATCTCCACTTTGCGTTGACGTTGGGGATTTGGACGATCCGAAAAACGTATCGTATCTTTTCTGTCATGATTGCGGATACGAATTGAAAATTACTCCCTCCTTCTCAGAAAATAGGAAGAGCTGACGGGATGGAATGAGAGTAGGGACTGATAGGCAGGGCCGCCAGGCCCGAACACCGGAATTGATATGTTATAACCCTTCGCAAGTGATCGGCTGAGCATATTGAGGTACGTTTCCTTTTCGTTTTATTGCCTGATTTTCTTCGGTTTTTAAAAAATTTTTTATTATTGAAATCTTCTTGACATTATATCCATGGGCTATATGATAGAGTATATAACCTTAGGATATAGGAGGATTTATGGCCAGGCATAGAATGTTACTTTCTATTGATGATGAATTACACCGTATTTTGATGGAGTTATCTGAGGAATCTGGGGTTCCGGCTGCGACTTATGCAGCCCAGTTACTTGAATCCGCAAAACCTCAACTCAAGGCATTAACTGAAACTTTTCGATTAGCTAAGACGAGCCCTAATCAAGCTCTTGATATGCTTATGGATACAGTTAATAAGCAACAAGAAGTTGCTGAAAAATGGAAAAAAGTGGCAGCTCAAGAAAAGAAAAAACTGAAATAGGTAAAATATAAATCGGGAATTAATCCCCCCTGCTGCTGAGTTTGGCGACCTACAGCAGGGGGGTGAACCCCAACACACGAAAAGCAATGGAGGTTCAACGTTGAATTTACGTCCTCTTTCTGAGAAACGCAACTTTTCTTCTGACTCCTGCACCGATGAAGCCGGAATAACATCATCGGTGCAAATAGCATCCGGCTCTAAAAAACCTCAGGTTTCTCCAGGGGTTGACAAACTGAAAATCTCTCTCTGGCTTGACTGGAAGGATAATAAATTTTTATCCAGGTTGCAGACTCACAAGTCAGGCCTTCAGGAAACAACAGGCCGACAAAGTACCTCTATCAATTTTACCTCTTCGCCCTGGTCAAACAGTTTTGTTTTGCACAGGACAGGCACCACAAAATTTACCTATCGAATAACGACAGGGGACGTAAATGTTTTGTTGAGTCCCCGCCCTGGGTCTTCTCGGATGCATAATTGTCAAATTGAGATTGGTTCAGTTTCCTGCCAAGTGGATGCGCAAGGCATTTACAAAAAAATTATCGAATTCCTTGCCGACCAGGGCGGGCAGTTAATCAAAGAAATGGTTAGCGAAATCCACTCAGCTGCTGATCTGATCGGAATACACATAAAGGATACAGACTTTTCCGATAGTTCACGCTGGATAAAGCGTGCGAGCGAATTTTCATACCATGAATACCGAGGGCGCCCCACTGGCATTTCCTTGGGGAAAGGCGGGATAATGCTTCGTATTTATGACAAAATACGAGAGATGAAGGTGAAAAAGGAAACTTCTAAGCAGGAATTTTTTGCCAAGAAATGGGGTTGCGACATTTCAAAGACATCGGTAACGCGGGTAGAATTTCAGCTTCGTCGTCCTGTCTTGAAACAATTTGCCGAACCTGTAACCACCGTTGCCGAGGTGATGGAAAACCTTCAATCCCTGTGGGGATATTGTACACAAGAATGGTCCAGGTTCTGTTCTGACGTTGTTGACAGGAAGAATAACCACCAGTCGCTTTCCAAGGTTTCGGAATATTGGGTCTTGGTTCAATCTGCTGTTTTTACTGGGCTCAAAAAAATTGCCTCCCGGATCCCGCAAAGGTGTGTGAAAAATATTGCTGCACTTGCTCAGCAATTTCGTGGCATTGCTCAAACGCTTGCCGCTGCGTGTGGTGTGGCGAGCGGAAAAGTTGAAGATGTTCACTATTGGGCACAACGTACCTTGAAGGAAGAACTTCAAATTTTCTACAATCGGGAGCCATCCGAATTTATCCGGCGTCAACAGGTGCGGTTTAATGAGTGTTACGTATCAGTTCTTTCATAGGTGATTTTATGAAAACACATGTATTGATTACACCAAATTCTATTACAATGGATTTTGATTCATTTTATCGAATTTTACCGAACGATATTCGGACACTAGTAAATGAATTTTCCGAAATGACCAACTGTTCGCTTGTTTTGTCTATTATTACTTACCTCAGGTCATTAAAGGATGTTCAGTCCGCTTCCTATCAGAATGGTTTGGTAAAAGTTGTCTTCAAGCAACCTTTTAAAGTCATTGCATGTAACGGCTGAGCAGATTGAGGGACGTTTATAACGGGGTCATCTTCTGGCGATGTTCTTGACTGAATCGGCATATTCGCATAATAATCTATGTATGCGAGGTAGAATTTATACCGATCAGAAATGTTCTTTGTGTGATTCTCCATTGATCTTCGATGATCGCCGGCGGGGTCTTTTTTGTCAGCATCATCCAGAACAGCAAGCAACTCGACTTTTCAAGGTTCGTTTTGGACGTAACATTACCAGGCGTTTTTCTTCGTTTCAGGAAGCAGAGCGATTTCTTGACGGCCTTCGGTATGAAGTTGACAAAGGTACTTTTGATATCCGTGATTATCAGTCCAGTAATCCTCTTTCTTTCTCTAACCTTACTTCTCAATGGTTGAAGAAAAAGAAGGTGCAGGTAAAGCCCGGTACTTATCAGCATCTTGAATATTACATCAAGGTAGCTCAAGACTATTTTGGTCAGGTCAATGTTAAATCTATTCAGTACGGACAGCTTGAGGACTTTGTTGATTCTCTTCAGGTTTCCAACAAGACCAGGGCGAATTATCTTTCCTGCCTTCATAACTTCTGGAATTGGCTTTTGAATCGCCGGGAGATAACCCGTGCCCAATTTCCGGTATTCCCTTCTATTTCTTTTGAGCTCGGCTTCCGTAAAACAATCGACAAGGAAACGCAGCTCGCCTTACTGGATGAAGTAAAGCGTATTTCCTACCATGTCAGTCCCAAAATTTGGCTTGGCATTAAGTGGCTTTGTACCTACATTTCAATTCGTCCTACCGAGATGCGGAATATCAGGGAGGGTGATATTGACCGGAAACAAGGTTTCATTTACATTCCGCATCCAAAAGAAAAACGTCCTAAGCTGGTTCCCCTGGTCGATGAGGATATTGAAATATTGAATTTGATTCCTCCCGGCCTTCCTGATCTGTACTTTTTTCGCTACTCCACCACCTATCACGGGACTCCCGGTGGATCGCGATTTGGTTTGCATCTTTTTTATAAGTGGTGGCGGCGAGCTTGCAAAAACCTGGGTATCAGAGGAGTTGACCTTTACGGTGGCACTCGGCATAGTTCAGCTGTTGCGTTGCGTCATCATGCAACTCCTGAACAGATCAGACGTGCAACAATGCACAGTACGAATAAAGCTTTTGAACGGTATTTTCAGGTAAGTAAAGATGAGCTGGTCGGTTTATACAATCTCACAAATCGACCAACCAGTGACCAACCGGAACGAAGGAGCAGAAAAGATTTAAAGGGTTGACTTTATTTAAAAATTATTGGTCGGGAAGAGAGGATTCGAACCTCCGACCTCAGCGTCCCGAACGCTGCGCGCTGCCAGACTGCGCTACGCCCCGCAGCCACTAATTATAGGCGGCTTTAACTTCTGAAGCAAGAGTTGGTAAACTATCGGGCATCGCGACAGAAGGGGAAGACCTGCAAACCGTTCACCATGAAGTACTGCGTTCTTATCATTGACGGCGCTTCAGGCTGGCCGCTGCCCCGGCATGGAGGCAAGTCCTGCCTTGAGCTGGCGCATACGCCGAATATGGATGCCCTGGCGCGGGAGGGCGTTCTCGGCCTGGCGCGCACCGTGCCGCCGGGGATGGAGCCCAGCAGCGCCTGCGCCTGCATGTCTGTGCTGGGCTACGACCCGCAGGTCTACTACCGGGGCAGAAGCGCCATCGAGGCCAGGAGCCTGGGCATAGCCATAGCCGAGGATGAGGTCGTGTTCCGGTGCAACCTGGTCGCAGCGCGAGAGGGCAGGATGTGGAGCTACAGCTCAGGCTACATCAGCACCGGCGAGGCTAAAGAACTTATCGTTGCCTTGAACGAGGGACTCGGCAGCGACGAAGTGAGGTTCTACCCCGGCGTGAGCTACCGCCACATATGCAAGATAAAGGGCCACCAGGAAACGCTTCTGGCTGCCTGCACGCCGCCGCACGATATACCCGGCAAAGAGATTAGCGGGTTTCTGCCGCACGGGGAAGGCAGCCGGTTCCTGCGCGACCTCATGGAAAGGTCGGAGACGTTGCTCCGGGAGCACCCGGTGAACAGGAAACGGCAGGCGCGGGGCGATATTCCGGCGACCATGATCTGGCTGTTCTGGGGCAGTGGGAAGGTGCCCGAGATGCCGCCTTTCAAACAGATATATGGCCTCGAGGCTGCCATGACCTCGGGAGTTGACCTGCTCCGCGGCCTGGCCCGGATGTGCGGGATGGAGGTGCTTGATATACCGGGCGTTACCGATGGGCTGGACAACGATTACGCCGCACAGGCCACCGGGGCGCTGAAAGCGCTTGATAAGCACGACCTGGTAGTCATCCATATCGAGGCGCCGGATGAGGCGGCCCACTCCGGCTCCGTTGAAGATAAGGTGGACGCCATCCAGAAGATAGACAGGGAAGTCGCCAGCCGGATGCGCTCCTGGAGTCCCGGCTCGCTCAGGGTCTTGATGATGCCCGACCACTCGACGCCGGTGCCCATTCAGACGCACTGTGATGAGCCGGTGCCGTTTGTGCTTTGGGGCGACGGATTCCGGCCCAACGGGGCTGAAAAGTTCACCGAGGTTGAGGCTAAAAGCACTGGCATTTCCGTAGAGAAGGCGTATACTTTAATGAACGATTTCTTCATATTAAGACCGTAGCTATACAGCAGGCAGGATATGGCGCTAATAGTCCAGAAATACGGCGGCAGCTCGGTGGCCGGCGCCGACAGGATCCGGAACGTGGCCGGCCGCATCGCCGAGATCAGAAAGATGGGAAATGAGGTTGTGGTCGTTGTCTCCGCCATGGGAGATACGACTGACGAACTTATCGAGCTGGCCAGGCAGATCAACCCTCATCCGCAGGAGCGCGAGGTTGACGTGCTGCTATCAACGGGGGAAATAGTGTCCAGCACCCTTATGGCTATGGCGCTGGATGCTATAGGTTACAGGGCAGTCAGCCTGACCGGTACCCAGGCAGGCATAGAGACGGATACCAGCTACAGCCGGGCGCGCATCATCAGGATTGAGCCCAAGCGCATTGTCAGGGAACTGGAGAGGGGCAACATTGTGATTGTGGCCGGGTTCCAGGGAACAACCGAGCACATGGATACTACCACTCTGGGCCGGGGCGGGTCGGATACGACCGCCGTGGCTCTGGCGGCGAGCCTCAAGGCAAAGGTGTGCGAGATTTACACTGATGTTGAGGGAGTGTATACCGCCGACCCCCGCCTTGTGCCTGAGGCGCGGAAACTCGCCGAAATCAGCTACGAAGAAATGCTGGAGCTGGCCACGTATGGCGCCAAGGTGATGCATCCCAGGGCTGTAGAAATAGGCGAAGTCTACCACGTGCCTGTACTGGTGGCCTCCAGCTTCAACCATAAACCGGGCACTCTCATTCACGGAGGGGTCGCGATGGAAGTAAGAAACAAAGTCCGCGGCATTGCTCATGACCTTGATGTGGCCAAGGTCACTATAGTCGGCGTACCCGACCGGCCTGGAATCGCTTCAGCCATTTTCGAGCCGCTGGCCAGGGCCAACATCAGCGTAGATACCATCGTACAAAACGCCAGCATTGATAATATCACTGACCTGACGTTCACAGTATCCCGGGGCGACCTGGATAAGGCCACGGCCATCATTAAGCCTATAGCTGAATCGGTTGGGGCCAGGAAATGTGTCGCCGATTCGTCTCTGGCCAAGGTCAGCATCATCGGGACGGGGATGCTGAATACGCCGGGGTATGCGGCAACGATGTTCCGCGCCCTCTCCGGGCAGGGCATAAACATCCAGCTGATCACGACCTCTGAAATAAGGATAACCTGTATCGTAGCTGAAGACAGGCTGAAGGATGCCGTAAGCGTCCTGCATAAGGCCTTTGACCTGGAGCAGGCCTGAACCTGCCCTAGACGGCGACTACTTCTTTAACGTCGGCTATTTCCTCTTTCAGCAGGCGCTCAATGCCGTTCTTTAAGGTGAGCGTTGACATCGGGCAGCCCGCGCAGGCGCCCTGCAGGCGCACCTGCACGATGCCGTCGACGAGGTCTACGAACTCGATATCGCCGCCGTCCGCCTGCAATGCCGGGCGGATGTCGTCGAGCGCTCTCTCGACCTGCTCCCTGAGCTCAGTCATTCTTCTCACCTCCTCGCCGCGTGCGAGCGGGTATCTGCAGCGGGCGTGGATCGCCGCTTGTCAGTCAGATCCGCGAACGTCACAGTTCCCAACTCCTCGTTCAGAAGCGTCTCGATGCCCTGCCAGAAAGCGTGGGTATCGCACGAGGGTACGTCACAAGGCTCGGCGCGCTGCCTGCACCGGCAAAGAAGAATAGGACCCTCCACGGCCTCGTAGACGTCGCGCACGGAGATGCCCCCGGCAGGTTTGGCGAGCGCCACGCCCCCTTGGCGGCCGCGCACCGTGCGCACAAGACCGGCGCGCGCGAGCTCCTGCACGACCTTGATCAGCCTCGCTTTGGGCACGTGCTGGGCGGCGGCGATCTCGTCGGTATGCAGCATCGACCCGGGATCGTGGCGCGCCAGCTCGTAGACGGCCCGCACGGCATAGTCGGCTTGCGACGAGAGCTTCATGCGGCTTTTGTACCACAAGTGGTCTACAATGTCCACTTTAGTCGCCGGCTCCCCACAACAGCGCCACGTTGGCGGCGTGCACGTCGCGGTAGAGCGCCCCTAGACCCCATGGGTCGGCGACAAACGCCTCGACGGCAAGGCTCTCGTCCCCTGACGTCCGGCCGGCCTTCCGCGCCGCGCCGACCGCGCCGGCGAGCTTCCGGAGGTAACGCTCGTTCGCGGACATGAGCTCGGGCCCCATCGCGGGGCCGTGGCTCGGCAAACAGACGGTCGGGCGCAGCCGCGCCAGCACGGCCAGCGTGCGCAGCCAGTCGCTCACGCCGCGCGCGTCGCTCAGACTGGGCAGGGGCCACTCCAGCGCGTCCCCGGCGAAGAGCACACCGCCCGGCTCCAGGAAGGCGACGATCGAGTCCGGGGTGTGGCCCGGCGCGTGCAGAAGTCGCAACGAGCAGGAGCCGTCGACGTACGTCAGGCCGGCACTGAACGTCACGTTTGGCAGGGGCACGCCTTCGTTCGGCGGCGGCGGCGCCGGCTCGCCGGCGCCGCGCGCCAGGTCTTCCATCCGGCCGGGACAAGCGTCGTGGGCGACGATCTCACCACCGGCGAAGAGGGCGTTTCCGTACACGTGGTCCCAGTGATGGTGCGTGTTGACCACCGTCAGGCGACGAGCAGCGGCGCGTTCTTCCAGAAAGGCGCGCACCGGCGACATCGCCTGCGGGCCGGTGAGCGTGTCGATGACGAACGCCCGCCGCGGCGTGAGAGCCACGGCGGCGATGGTCGGAAAGCCCTCCGCCTCGGCGTCGCACAGCCAGATGTTCTCCGTGAGGCGCCGCATCGCGCCGGCCGCGAACTCGGCGGCCCTCAGCCGCCGACGACGGCCGTCCGCCACATGACGACGGCGACCAGCACGACGGCCAGCGCCACGACCAGCGCCACATCACGGGCTCCCAAGGGCGCCCCCAGGTCGCGGCGCCCAAACCACGTAAGCGCTTCCATGGCCGCCATGCCGCCCAGAAGACCGCCGACGTGCGCCTGCCAGGAGATGCCCGAGACGACGAAGCTGATCAGCAGGTTGATGAGGATGACCGTGCCCATGCTGCGCAGCGCCTGCCCGGCAGCGGTCCCGCGGTTGTGCAGGCTGTAGAGGAAGAGCGCGCCGAAGATGCCGAAGATGGCGCCGGAGGCGCCGACCGTGGCAGCGTTGGAGGGGGACAGCGCGTATGCCGCGACGTTGCCGGCCACGCCTGCCACGAAGTAGATGATCAGGTACTTCCCGCGTCCGGCGAGCATCTCGAGCACGGAACCGCCGACGTAGAGCGCAAGCATATTGAAGGCCAAATGGAGGATGCCGGCGTGCAGGAACATGGCCGTGAGCAGCCGCCAATACTCTCCCTGGGCGATGGCGGTCGTCACGCCGCCCAAGGCGATGAGATCGCCCACGGCGACCGAGAGGAACTGTACCGCGAAGACGGCGACGTTGATGCCGATCAGGATGCGCGTGACCGGCGCCGAACGGCCGCCGGCGCCCCAGCGCCGGCGGATCTGGCCACGCGTGTAGACCTTGGCGCGCGAGCCGCCGGCCTGCTGTTCGCGAACGCAGTCCGGGCAGCGAATGCCCACCGGCGCCTGGATCATGCACTCGTAGCAGATAGGCCGACCGCAGTTGGAGCAGGAGACACCGGTCTCGCGTTCCGGATGCCGGTAGCAGTGGCGCACCTCGAGATCGTCCGGCGGACCGGGCTCCCAGTCGGGCGGCAGGCTCGGTTCGCCGCCCGGGTAGGGCGGCCCGCTCACGAGTCGCCCCCGGCGACGAGCGGCAGCCGCGTGAAGAGCTCCTTGCACCAGCCGGGCATCGGAACGCTCCGGCCCGTCTCGCGGTCGCAGACGGCGAGACGCGTCCAGCCTGTCGCCAGCAGCAGGCCGTCACGCCGCACCTCGTAGTCGAAGGCGAACGAGGCCGGGCCCACCGTATTCAGGCCGAGCGAGACGTCGAGAAGATCGTCGAGGCGCGCCGGACGCAGGTACTTGAGGCGCGCCTCGACGACCGGCATCACGATGCCGCGGGCCTCAACCTCGGTGATCGGCACGCCGAGAGCGCGCAGGAGTTCGACGCGGGCTACCTCGAAGTACGTGAGGTAGTTCCCGTAGTAAACGACGCCGGCGGCGTCCGTCTCCGCATAGCGCACACGCAGGCGCGTCGCGAAGCGGGGCTCCTTGGGCGAGAGTACGGGATCAGCCATAGACGCTCACGAAGCACTCGTCGAACACGGAGAGCGCGAAGGCGAGCTCTTCGTCGCTCAGGCTCAGCGCAGGCAGGAAGCGCACGCAGTTGCCGAAGCTGCCGGCGCTCATGAGGATGACCTTGCGCTTGGCGGCCTCGGCGATGAACGCCTTGGCGGCCTCGGCGTCCGGCTCCTTGCCGCCCGCACGGACGAGCTCGACGGCGACCATAAGGCCCTTACCGCGCACATCGCCGATGCCCGGATACTGCTGTTGCTTGTCGCGGAGATAGCCGAGCAGCTTCTGACCCTGCTCGGCGGCGTTCTGCGGCAAGCGCTCGTCTTCCATGACGTCCAGCGTCGCCAGAGCGGCGGCACAGGCGACGGCGTTGCCGCCGTAGGTGCCGCCCATCGAGCCCGGCAAGCACATGTCCCAGAGCTCGCCGCGGGCCGCGACGGCCGAGATTGGGTAGCCGGAGGCGATGCCCTTGGCGATCACGACGACGTCCGGCACAATGCCGTAGTGCTCGAAGCAGAACCACGTGCCGGTGCGCCCAACCCCCGCCTGAATCTCGTCCAGGATGAGCAGGGCGCCGATCTCGTCGGCGACGGACCGCAGCTCGCGCATGAACTCGGCCGTCGGCACCACGAAGCCGCCCTCGCCCTGGATGGGCTCAACGACGATGCAGGCGACATCGTCCGGGTAGACCTCGGCACGCAGCACGCGGCGCAGATCCTCCAGCGCGTATTGCGTCGGGTCCTCGCTGGCCGGCGTGCGGAAGGGGTTGCAGTAGCGGGCATGGTAGACGGCCGGGACGAGCGGCTCGAAGTGGCCCCGGTAGTGCACGGCGGAATCCGTCATCGCCATGGTGAGGTGCGTGCGGCCGTGGAAAGCACCCTGGAAGGCGATGACGCCCGGCCGGCGCGTGATCTGCTTGGCGAGCTTGACGGCGTTCTCGATGGCCTCGGCGCCGGAGTTCATATAGAGGATCTCGTCGATCGGATCGGGCAGGAGCCGCGCCAAGCGAGCGCTGAGATCGAGCATCGGCTGGTGGCGGTAGATGCCCGTCTGCGCGTGCGGCACGCGTGCCGCTTGCTCCTGCACAGCCGCTACGACGCGGGGGTGACAGTGACCGGTGCCGACGACGGCGATGCCCATGACGAAGTCCAGCCACTTCTCACCTTCGACGCTGTACACCCAGCTCCCCTCGGCGCGATCCACGATGAAGGGCGTGATCGGCTTGAGGAAGTGCGGCATGTGCTTGAGGATCGCAGGCTTGTCCGCCATCTCGGGTACCTCCGGAATTGGCCGCGGGAGTGCGCGCGCGCTCAGAAGGGCAGTACGGCCAGTCTAACAAACATGGCCGCAGCCGCCGCGCCGCGCGTCACCGGGCACGGGCCGGAGCCGGTAGCGGCCCCGCGTGCCATCCGGTACAATCCGTCTCCGCGTCGGGGTGTGGCTCAGCTTGGTAGAGCGCTCGGTTCGGGACCGAGAGGTCGGCGGTTCAAATCCGCCCACCCCGACCATCGTCTTCCCCGCTCTCACCCAACTCGAGCAGCCTCGTGTAGGCATCGGGGTTGTAGCCGACGATGAAGTCGTCGCCGATTTTCGCGAACGGGAACGAGTACGCGTTGCGCGCCGTCATCTCGTTCTGGATGCGGGTTTGCACATCCTCTTCGGCGAGATCGTAGTCGATGTACGTGTACTGCACGCCGTGGCTGTCGAAGAACGCTCTCGCTTTCTTACACCACGGGCACGTGCTCAGCATATAAAGCTCGACCGTCTTGGTTTGCGGCATGATCGTCTGCCTCCGTCACTCTCTCGGTCTGGCCCGGGCCGCTCGGCGACCGGGTCGGATCGTGCCGATTGACTACCTGCCCGCACGCGAGCGAGGCTGCCGGGGCACCCTCGCGGCGTGCACCAATGAAGTGTCTCACCGCGACGCCGTCTCCGCCATCCGCTCGAGAATCGCCCAGAGTCGCGACTGAGCCTCGCGGTCGAGGCTGAGGGCGGGCGGCGGCGTCTCACGGCCTTCCTCGTAGTACACGCCGCTGACGCCCTGAACCCGCGGCGACGAGGCAAGATACACGCTCGTCGCCGCCCCGGTGACGTGATCCACGCCCTGAAGCTCGGGCCAGCCGGCGCGCAACATGCCGGTGTCCACGTTGCCGGGGTCGAGGCAGACGGCCGTGATGTCGCTCCCCGTGAGGCGCCACGCGAGCTCGAACGTGAGGAGCGTCATGGCCAGTTTGGATTGTTCGTAAGCGACGAGCGGATCGTAGTCGCGCTCGAGCTGAAGGTCGTCCCAGCGCATCACCCCCTGCCAGTGCGACGTTGAGCTGAGATTGACGATGCGCGCCGGAGCCGCTGCCCTCAGCAGAGGCAAGAGGGCTCGGGTGAGGACGAACGGGGCCAGCACGTTGACGGCGAACGTGAGTTCGAGACCGTCAGCGGTGGTCACTCGAGGCGGCGAATAGACGCCGGCATTGTTGATCAGCACGTCCAGCCGGCGGTGGCGCGCCGCGACGGCTTTCGCCAGAGCACGCGCGCCGGCTGCCGTCGAGAGATCCGCAAGCAGGAACTCGCACTCGTCGGCGGGGCCGCCGTGGGCCGCGGCTGCCTCGCGGACGGCCGCGAGGGCGGCCCGTCCGCGGTCCCGGTCGCGGCCGTGCACGGTGACGGCGGCGCCCAACCGCGCCAGCCCGATCGCCGTCTGACGGCCGATGCCTTCCGTTGAGCCGGTGACGAGTACGGTCTTGCCGCTCATGAGGTGATGCGGCGCTGCGCGCCGCTGCTCGCCGACAGCCAAAGCCGGCCTCCCTCTCTCGTGTCGGGGCCGGCGACCGCGCTCCAAACGCTGACGGGGAGCGCCGGTCGCCGCCGCTGGCCTATGATGCGCTATGGCCAAGAGCGCCGCCAGTACGCAGCCAGACCGCTCCGGCATGCCCGCGCTGCCGGCCACTTTGCTCTGGCTCAGGCGCGACCTGCGACTTGCCGACAATCCGGCGCTGCTCGCCGCCGTAGACGCGGCGCAGCGGCGCGGCGGCGGCCTCCTGCCGGTCTATGTGTGGGAAACGCGCGGCCGGCGGCGCTGGGCGCCGGGAGCCGCGGCGCGCTGGTGGCTCTGGCACTCGCTGGGGGCGCTGGACGCCGACCTGCGCCGGCGCGGCTCGCGCCTCGCCTTGACGCGGGATGAACCGGCCGTCGGTCTGGTGACGCTGGCCCGCGCCTCCGGCGCCTCCCTCGTCGTCTGGGCCGCCGGACTGGAGCCCGAAGAGGCGGCCGACGACAAGGCCGTCGCGGCCGCGCTCGAGGCGGCCGGCATCGCCGCCCGCGTCGTACCCTGCGCTGCGCTGCTCCGCCGGCCGGACGAAATCCACACACGCGAGGGCCGGCCCTACACGGTCTTCGGCCCGTACTGGCGTGCCTGCCTCGCCCAGGGCGAACCGCCGCGGCCGCTCGGCGCCCCTTCCGGCCTGCCGCCGCCGCCGACCGCGGCGCCGGAGGCCAACGTCGCGCCGACCTCCCTCAGCGATCTGCGTCGCGAGGCGGTGCGACCGTGGGCCGCGGGCTTCGGCGAGCGTTGGGCGCCGGGCGAAGCCGGGGCGCACGCACGCCTCACCGTCTTCCTCGAGCGCACTCTGGCGGGCTACGCGGACGACCGCGATCTGCCCGCCGTCGATGGCACCTCGCGCCTCTCCCCGCACCTTCACTGGGGCGAACTTAGCGGCCGCCAGGTGTGGCACGCGATAGGCGGCGCGCTCGCCGAGGCCGGCCTCGGTCTGGAGCCGGCCCTGGCGCCTGCCGGCCGGGGCGGCGGCCACGCGCACGACCTCGGCCGTTCCGCCGGCGCCTTCGTGCGCCAGCTCGGATGGCGCGAGTTCGGCCACCACCTGCTGCATCACTTCCCGCACATGACCGAGCGACCGCTGCAGGAGCGCTTCATCGCCTTTCCCTGGCGCGACGACCCAACCGCGCTCGAGGCGTGGCAAGACGGCCGTACCGGCCACCCGTTTGTCGATGCGGGCCTGCGCGAGCTCTGGGCGACCGGCTGGATGCACAACCGCGCCCGCCTCGTCGCGGCGTCCTTCCTTGTCAAAGATCTCCTGCTCCCCTGGCAGCACGGCGAGTCCTGGTTCTGGGAGACGCTGGTCGACGCCGACCTGGCCGACAACGCCCTCGGCTGGCAATGGGTGGCCGGCAGCGGGGCCGATGCGGCGCCGTACTTCCGTGTCTTCAACCCGGCGGCGCAACGCCGTCGCTACGACCCGGACGGCGCCTACGTAGGGCGCTGGTTGCCCGAGTTGGCCGGCGAGGACGTCGCCGACACCTACGGCACGCCGCTGATCGAGCACGGCGAGGCCCGCTCCCGGGCGCTCGCCGCCTACGCCGCCATGCGCCAGGCGAGGCCGTAAGCGGGCCGGGAACGCCCGGCTCTCACGAAGCGCTCGACGATCGCGTCCGGCAGGGGCGTCTCCCCGCGCTCACGCCAGCGTGACGATCCGCGCCCGCGGCCGGCCACCCTCGACGACAACCAGAGCGGCGCTGCGCGCCAGCCCGAAGCGCGCCCTGCCGGCCGACCCGGGATTCAGCAGCAGCGTATGGCCTCTCCACTCGACAGCAGGCCGATGGCTGTGGCCGGTGACGACGAGGTCGAATCCCTGCGCCACCGGGTCACGAGCGCGCCAGAGGGCCTCGCGGGTGTGCGCCAGGAGGAGCCGGAGACCCAGGCACTCGACTTCTGCCTCCCACGGGATGCCTGGTAGTAATTCCGGTGAATCCGTGTTGCCGAGCACCGCCGTCACCGGCGCCAGCCGCCTTAGGCGCTCGAGCACGCCGGCGCCGATGTCGCCGGCGTGGATGATCCTCTCGGCGCCCGCGAACAGCTCGTCCAGGACGGGGTCGTAATAGCCGTGCGTATCGCTGACGACGCCGACAAACGGCTCGCCGCTCACGCCGCCGCCCGCGGTGCTGCGACCACGCCCATCCAGGCCGCTATGCAGCGGCGCCCGAGCGTCCGCCGCTCGCGAACGGCCACGCACCCGCGAGCCAGCTCACGAGGATCTGGAAGGCGGCGGTGAGGGCCAGCCACACGATCACCCAGAGCCAGCTCCATGAGAAGAGCACCAGCAGGGTAAGACCCACGACGAGTCCTGCGACGCGCAGCAGGTCGGCGTGCCGGGCGCTCCACGCGAGCAGCGGCGACGATGCCCTCACTGCCTGCTCGCCTGCGGACGTCACGGCGCCGGTCACCTCCGGCCGACCGACTGCCCACGCCACGATCGCCACGATCACGCCGGCCACGACGATCCACAACGTGATGTCGGCGAGCGGTCCGGTGGCCGCCGCCACAACATCCTGGACGACTACGCCGAAGCTCTCCGCCTCGAGCCTGTCGGCCAACATCGTCGACAAACGCTCTACGACGACGTAGAAGATGGCGAGGGCGGCTGCCACGCCGATGCCCAGCTCGATGATCGTGCGGCGCCGGTGCCGCGACAGCCAAATGGCCGCGGCCGTCA
>ENA-ORXD01001991-ORXD01001991.1-sediment-metagenome-genome-assembly--contig:-NODE-1991-length-14827-cov-4.942373_pt1 | contig 14827 bp, 12 predicted proteins | sample MGYA00237862_ERZ511471 | MGnify/ENA metagenome assembly ERZ511471 | reverse complement strand
CTCAATGTATTCGCGGTAGCAATAAACATAACACGGGACAAGTCGAAATCAACATCCAGATAGTTATCGTGAAATTCAGAGTTTTGCTCCGGATCAAGCACTTCCAGCAAGGCAGATGCCGGATCGCCATGAAAATCCTGCGACACTTTGTCAATCTCATCGAGAATGAAAACCGGATTAGAAGATCCTGCTTTCTTTATATTTTGAATAATGCGGCCAGGCATAGCGCCAATGTAAGTTTTCCGGTGTCCCCGGATTTCGGCTTCATCGTGCAGCCCTCCCAAGCTCATCCTGATATATTTCCGCCCCAGCGAACGGGCAATCGACTTTCCAAGCGATGTTTTTCCTACTCCGGGAGGTCCGTAGAGACAGATAATGGGTGATTTCATATCTCCTTTCAGCTTCAGCACCGCCAAATGTTCAAGGATTCGTTCCTTTACCTTTTCCAGCCCATAATGATCCTCATCCAATACCTTTTCAGCATGCCTCAAATCGAAATTATCATCGGTGTATTCGTTCCACGGAAGATCGAGTAATGTTTCGAGATACCCGACCTGGATGGAATATTCACCGGCTGCCGGATTCATCCGGTTCAGCTTTTCTACCTCTTTATCGAAGAAACCTGCCATTTCTTCATCCCATTTTTTTTCGGCTCCCCGTTTCTTTAGATCTTCAATCTCTTTCTCGATGGGGTTTCCACCCAGCTCATCCTGAATTGTTTTAATTTGCTGATGCAAAAGATATTCACGCTGCTGCTGATCAAGATCAACCTTTACCTTGCGTTGTATATCCTTTTTGAGTTCCATTACCTGAACTTCACGAACCAGCAGTCCCATCAACTGGTTCCCGCGACTGCGAATATCATTCTCCTCCAGCAAATCCTGCTTTTCATGCGCCTCCAGGTCGACATTGTTGCAAATGAAGTTGATGAGGAATGTGGGATTTTCGATATTCTTAATGGCAAATTGAGCTTCCGGCGGAACATTCCCGGTATACTTCATCAATTTCAGCGATAAATCTTTCAACGATTCGATGACTACACCAAATTCAGAGTCATCGCTATCCAGTTCCAGTTCATCATATGGTTGAACCAATGCCTTCATGTAAGGCAGTTGTTCCATAATTCCGGTAACCTTAATCCTTCTCTTTCCCTGAATAATAATGGATGTGGTGCCATCAGGCATTTCAAGGATTTTCAGAATCTCCGCCATGGTCCCAACCGGATACAGATCGTCTGTCTGTGGTTCCTCGACTTTCCCGTCCTTTTGGGTGATTGTTCCCATTAGTTTATCACCGGCGTAAACATCGCGGATTAGTTTCAATGATTTCTGACGCCCCACCGTTATCGGCATGACTACACCTGGAAACAAAACGGTATTACGAAGTGGCAAAATTGGCAGGCTTTCCGGCACCTCTACAGATTTAAAATCTGACTCATCGCCGTCAGCAATAATTGGAATAAATTCTCCCTGGTCCTCCATCAAACTGCTAAATACGAACTTATGTTTTTGGTTATTTCGTTTCATGTATGATCTATGTAATGACATTTTGTCGTTATTTTATATTTCAACAAGTTGTGGGTTAACAGGTCAATTCCTATGCCAAAATCAGGTCTCCGCTGTTCTCTTACCTAAAACTCTTTTATAAACGCTTTCAGCAGGATTAAGTCTTCCCGCTATTTCATAACAAAAAAAGCCCCGTATAATTACGAGGCTTTTTCAATATGATAAAAGTCTATTACTTTTTTCTCTGATCCATGTGTTTCTGGTAACGGTTCATGAACTTATCAACACGTCCTGCTGTGTCAACCAATTTCATCTTACCGGTATAGAAAGGGTGCGAGGTATTAGAGATTTCCAGCTTAATCAGCGGATACTCCACACCATCAATTTCAATATTTTCCCGTGAAGGGGCAGCCGATTTGGTGATGAATGTATGTCCGTTAGACATATCTTTAAATACCACCAGCCGATAATTTTCCGGATGTATTCCCTTTTTCATTTTTTCCTCGTTTAATATCTTATTCTGAATTTTTTACTTTTCCAAACGGTTTGCAAAGATATATATACTTCAGAAATCTACAAAAGAATTCAGCAAAAGATTTGTCTAAATAATATCCTGAAACTGAACTAAAATCAATCTTCTTTTCCGATTTCAGTTGCATTATTTTCCTCTTGGTTTTTCCTTTCCTCGCGTAAAAGACGTACGTCCTTCATCAGTTTTGGCGCCCGTTCGAACGGCTGATTCGGATCAAACAGGTAACGCATCGTGTAATGTGTTTTGGCGTGCACACCACCAACCGATTTATACATGGCAACCATTTTCGGATTGAAATCACCCACCCACGACATCTCAACTTCGTTGTACCACGATTTCCTTTTCATCACTTTGTCAAGGTGCCAAAAAATGGCCGATTCCAGGCCTGACCCCTGAAATTTAGGCACAACTCCCATGATTAAAATTCGGGTACGGGTAATGGTTTTCTTCTTTTTATAATAAAAGAACTTCATCAGATTCATCAGATTGATCTTCCCATCCAGCTTAATCAGAATCTGGTTCCAGTCGGGAATCATGCCAAAGAAAGCTACCGGTTCGCCATTGTGATATGCAAACCAAATAAACTCTTCGTCAGCAATGAATTTGGCCAAACGAATCATACCCCGAATATCGTCCAAATCTACTGACTGGTGATTATCATGGCGTGCCCAGGCCTGATCGTATATTTTAACAAAATCCTGTATATACTTTTCAATATTATTGAAATGGACGTGCTCAAAATGATAATTGGGCTTTTGTGCCACCCAACCGGCAATTTTCCAGAAACGCTCAGGGAAGGGTTTTTTATGATCGAGATGGTAGCTATATTGTTCAAAGTAAACTTTAAATCCGTATGCTTCAAAGAAGTCACGGTAGTAAGGCTTATGATAGGGCATTCCAAATCCCTGCGGAACGAAACCATCAACCAGCAATCCCCAGTTTAACAGGTTCTCTCCAAAGTTAACCGGCCCGTCCATGGCTTCCATACCACGTTCCTGCAGCCAGCTTTTGGCTGTATCAAACAACAAAAATGCTGCTTCCTGATTCTCCACACATTCAAAGTATCCCATGCCGCCAGTAGGCTGTTGGAACGTATGTGCTTTGTTTCCGTTTATGAATGCTCCCACACGTCCCAATAATCGGCCATCTTCATCGGTCAGAATCCAACGAGTACCATCACCATTTTTATAAAAGGCATTTTTCTCCGGATCGAAGGTACTGTCAATCATCACCTCCAATGGCGGAGTCCAGTTATTATCGCCACGGTACACCTCACGGGCTACCCGATGAAAAAGCTTACGCGTATGCTTGTCGTTTACTTCCCTGATTTGCATATTCCCTTGACTTGGTATTTATCCGCTAAATTAGAGTAAAAATTGAAATTGACAGTATCATTATTTTGATTACCATAAGTTGTTCCTCTTCCAGATTATGCTTTATCTTTCAACATTTCCTGAATATAATCGGATTCAAGTTCATCGATAATTTCCAAGGCAACCATCTTTGCAACCGGAGAATCGATGGTTTGTAGCGTTCGGGCAAACATGATGGCAAGTTGGTTCAGTTTGATGTTTCTGCGACCAATGTGTGTAAACGATCGGATGAATATACTTGACAGTTCCGGGTCTTTAGAAAGGGGCGGTAACACTTCAAAAAACGATTCGAATGCTTCATCGCCGGTAGTTTTGTCCGTCATAGCCAGTCGTCCCATCATCAGCAATCCGGTCATCTTCACCAAATTCTTCTTACCCAGGCACCACTCTCGTGCCTTTGCGAAGGCAAAAGGCGTAAAAACAAACAGATTCATGGACGCCTGCTCAGCCATTTCAATGTTAGGAAAACTCTTCACCCAGTAATCAAGTTGCTCTTCAGTTACCTGGGCTGGTTCATCGAGTAGAGTGGCCAGAATCATGGTCTCCCGCCACTGCTTGTTCCATAGTTTTAATGCCAGTAAATGATTTTTGGGATAATCTGCCGCCAACTGCCGCAACGAAACCACCGACGCACCAAGATTGACCTTGTAATCCAGCCCTCTTTGGGCCATCATTTCAGCTACGGCTCCATTCTGAATGGGACGGATTTTCCGGACAATTTCCTGATATGTATTTTCAATTTGCGGATTGTCAAGCAGGTATTCCATTGTTTTAATATATCACAGTTTCAGTCACAGCGAACAAAGTTAATATTCCTGCCGAAAACAGCAGGTGCCGCTTCCAGTCAATATATGCTGCCACCGACACACCCTCGAGACGAAACAGCCAGTAAGCAAGATAGTATTTTTCGAAGAGATAGGCTATGACCGTTGCCATGGCAATCCCCTCCAATCCAAACGGAAAGGAAAGCAGAATACTTAATCCTATGTTTATGATAATTTCATAAAAAGCGGCCTTGCTAATGATTCCATTACGCCCTATTCCGTTAAGAATGGTCTGCGGAAAGATTAACCGTGGAATGATTAGTAAAAGGTAAATATTGAAAATCGAAGCCGATTCGGCGAAAGCCTGATTAAAGATATATGGGAAAACCACTGGCGAAATTATCATCAGCAATGCGGTTAGAGGAAACATCCAGTTCATCATATTTGCCGAGCGCATTTTAATTTCCTCCAAATGAAGTGATAAGCCGGATGGCTTTCCAAATTTCGGTAACATGGCATTACTGAAAGCATTGGCAATCAACACGACCACCGGAAGTTCCCGTGCTCCGAACCTAAAAATAGCAAATGCTGCTGAGTCAAAACGAACCGTCACAAGCCAACCATCGATATACTGTGCTGAGCCGCTCAACAATGCAGCTAAAACGAGTGGCCATGACCGCTTCAACAACCTTCGCGCCAGTTCCCTTGAAAAACTGACGGCCGAGAAAAAGAAAACCAATCGTATCAGCCAGATGAACTGAAGTATTGCTATTGAAGCAAGCACCTTGAATATTACTGGAACTCCATATCCGGATATTAATACCAGCAGAATGAGTAAACCCTGCAAACCAAATACACCGATGCCATACAGCAACATTGATACCGGACGGTCATTAAGTAAATATATATATACTGTTAGATTTGCCGGTATCCCGAAAACCACAAAAAGAAGAAACCAATACCTGTCACTCTCACTTAAAAATGGAAGGAGTCCTGCCTGATAAAGTACTGTGAATAATAAGGCCACAATGATCGATAATACCAGCAAAACAAAGAACAGCGTAAAGAGAAACGGTGATTTTTTCGGACTATCATGTTTCGTCATTTCAGCTCCTGCGATGGGAAGCGCTCCCTGAATGAGGCCATTTAACCAGAAAAAACTGGCAACACCAGCCCAAAAGAGAAACGATTCGTATTGACCGATATCTGCAACACTTAGTTTTGAATGGGTCAGCATTACCCCAATCAAAACAAGCATTCCGAAACGGAGCAATTGAAAAACCTGTAATGATTTTCCACTATTCCAATTCTCTTTCAGTGTCAAAACCCGTTTTCTTAGTTTATTATGCGAAACACCAAACTTAATGATTCTCTGCCGGATGAAAAATTGAGTTTGACGGCAAACTTCTTCCGGATATAAAAACATCCTGCCAGCCTTGGATTATTTGATAAAGCAATGAATGGGAAAGATGAGATTTTTTCCAATATTTTTTGTCAGATGATTTGCAGCAATCAAAAAACATTATCTATATTTGCATCCGCAATCGCGAAAAATGGTGGATGTAGCTCAGTCGGTTAGAGCACTGGATTGTGGTTCCAGGGGTCGTGGGTTCAAGTCCCATCTTCCACCCACCCAAACCGGATTCTGATTTTCAGGATCCGGTTTTTTATTGAATACATTCTACCTAATTGCCTGCAAATTTTTCCATCCCATTTCTCCCTCAATTTAACACTTTTCTATATTGTTCTTTTCACAGTAAGCAACGTGCCGATTTTCCGTTCACCACATGAAATTGAACGTTCACCATAAAAAATCGGCTGTTCATCAAAAAAAGTTGGCCAATTGAATCCAATACTTTTAATTTATCGCAAAGAGTCATCCAAAGCTATTAATCAACCACCTAAATCTTTCATCCATGAAAGTCAAAATGCTTAACATCGATGGCGAAGTTCTATTCCTGAAAAGGATTTCCACCCGAAATCTGGAACAACGCCCCTTATCGGAAGAGAATAAAATGAAAAACCTCAAAAAAGGCATCTATTTTCTTCATTACGACTTTGAGACCAGTCATTTTACTAAAAAAGTCGTAATCAGTTAAAACTTTCCACCAAAACCGGGCCTTGTCCCGGTTTTTTTATTCCTAATCCACTTCTTGCCTTTTCCGCTCCCGTGGATTTCTCCTCAAAAAGTCATAAATTTCATCTACATATTATTTTCGGATATTCATCCGGAAGGAGAAACAGAAAACTAACCCAAACCTGCTATCCAATGAAAAAAGTAGCCTTCCTTCTTTTGCTTTTCTTAATGCCGCCCTTTTTCTCTATGGCACAGGAGCAAGAGAAAAGGGTACTGTCCAATAAAGTAAGAACCATTGTCGCCCGTGACCGGCTGGATGGCTGGTACGCAGCATTCAATCTCGGATTCTCGCCCATCGATGATCGTAATTCTGTTGTTTTTGGACTGCGGGGAGGTTGGGTCATGGGCCATTCATTTACCCTGGGCTTAGCCGGGAATGCGTTTATTTCGGAAAAGAACTCACTAAGCAATATTCCTGAATTGAACCGGTATCTCGCGGGTGGCTATGGCGGACTTCTCATGGAACCTATCTTAATGCCGCGTTCGCCGGTGCATTTGGCATTTCCCGTTATTGTAGGGGCCGGAGCGATCAATTACTGGGAAGGTTATGATACTTTGTCAGGAAGCTCAACCGTCATTCCGGCCAACTATCATGATTTGAACCCGTTTTTTATTGTCGAACCCGGCATGGAAATTGAATTCAACATATCACGCTTTTTCAGGCTCGATCTTGGCGGGACTTATCGGATTACAAACGAAATCAAGTCGAATAACTTCGCTCCCGATGTTTTGCAAACCTGGACTGCTTACCTCAATTTCAAATTTGGCCGGTTCTGAATCCACTTCTCCCCCTTCTAAGATAAACTAACATTCTTCGTTTGTCAATCTGACATCTGTTATGTGTCGCATATAAAAATATGGATACATTTGCCGTTCAAAACAACACATTGTGAGAAATAAGGTAACAGTATATTTGGCGATTGTGATGTCCATGGTTTTCTGGGCCATATCATTCGTCTGGGTAAAAATTGTTTACCAGGCATATGGCCCGTTGACAACGGTATTCTTTCGGTTGCTGATTGCTACGGTTCTTTTGTTTATTTACACTAAGCTTACCGGTAAATTAATGAAACCCAAGCGGAAAGACTGGAAGGCATTCATCCTGCTGGCATTTTTTGAGCCTTTCCTCTATTTCATGGGTGAAAGCTTTGGTCTGAAATACATTGCCAGTACGGTTGCTGCAATCATCGTGGCTACTATTCCACTGTTTTCACCGTTGGCTGCTTCACGTTTCCATGGAGAAAAGGTATCGTTGCGTACCGTCCTTGGAATTATCCTTTCCTTTGCAGGAGTCACAGTTGTTGTTTTTGATACGTCTGAAAATCTGTCGGCTTCGCTGCTGGGAATTGCACTGGAATTTGTTGCCGTGATGGCTACCATTGGGTACACCGTTGTATTAAAAGGATTAACGACGAAATACAACACAACCAGCATTGTGACCTACCAAAGTTTTATCGGCATCTTTTATTTTCTACCGTTTTGGTTGACTTTCGAAATGAACAGCTTCATTCATACTCCAGTAAATATGGATGCGCTAATCGCAATTCTGAAGCTCGCCATTTTTGCATCCGGTTTTGCCTTTCTGTTTTTTACTTACAGTGTGGGCAAATTAGGGATTAACAGAGCCAATATATTTATGAACAGCATCCCCGTTTTCACGGCCATATTTGCCTGGTTGATTCTGGGAGAAGCACTTTCCGTCCAGAAACTGACCGGTATTATCATTGTGATCGCCGGTTTATTCCTGGCACAAATGAGAATTAGAAAAAGAGCTTTCAATAATATTCAGGATGAAGTACATCGAAGTGAACGCGAAGAATGTCCAGGAACTATCTCAACGCAATGAGGAAGAAACCCGGAAATTTTTTGCTCTGCTGAAAAAAAAGAAACCAAAGCATCTCGATAGCGTAGTATCTCGTTTGCACGAAGAGGCTTTTCAGGAATTCGACTGCCTCGACTGCGCCAACTGTTGCAGCAACTTCAGCCCGATTATTACAGAAAAGGATATCGATAGACTGGCCCGTCACATGAAAATGAAACCGGCAGCTTTTATCGACCAATATTTGCATATCGACAATGAAGGAGATTACGTTTTCAATGAAACATCATGTCCCTTTCTGATGCCCGACAATTATTGTATGGTCTACGAAAACAGGCCAAAAGCCTGCCGCGAATATCCACACACTGATAGAAGAAAGTTTGTTCAGATTTTGAATCTGACGCAAAAAAACAGGGAAGCCTGTCCCATCGTTTATAAAATTGTGGAAAACCTGAAGGAGGAAAACTGGTAAACTACCTTTCTGCACTATTCAGCAAAAAACATATCTTAGCATAATCATTACGGTTTCCCGGAAGGAAATTACCGCGAAAAGGCACGAATAACTCAGGTTCACGTGAAAACCAGACTACTAATTTTATTTTTATTTCTTGCCTCCGGAATGGCATTTGGCCAGGTTGGTGGCGAAGGGACCTACCGCTTTCTCGATCTGACGACCTCGGCAAGAGCAGTTGCCCTTGGTGGTAATCAGGTTGCACTGGATGACAATGATCTGGATTTGGTTTTCCATAATCCGGCTTTGCTACGAGATACCATGCGTAATCAAATCGTGCTGAATTATGTGGATTATTTTTCCGACATCAAGTTCGGTTATGCCTCCTACGCATGGCACCTCAATAAAATCGGGACCGTCGCTACCGGTATCCATTTCATCGACTACGGGAAATTTATTGAAGCCCGCGAAGACGGCACCATTACCGGAACCTTCCGGGCAGCCGAGTATGCCTTAAACATCTACTGGGCCAAACAGATAACACCTCGCTTGCGCGGAGGAATAAATATCAAACCCATTTATTCCGTTCTTGAAACGTATCATTCATTTGGATTGGCAATGGATGCCGGGCTTATCCTTTCCGGTCGGGATAATCAATCCACCATTGCATTGGTAGCTAAAAATATTGGAACTCAAATTACAACATATTACCAGGACGGGAATTATGAGAAACTGCCTTTCGACCTGCAGTTTGGATTTTCAAAACGACTGGAACATGCGCCACTCCGCCTCATGGTTACTGCACATCATCTCACCAACTGGGATTTAACGTACAACGAAATAACTTCCGGGACAACTTCAACACTGGATAATACAACTTCCGAAAGTGGTGTCTCCAAAGTAATGCGACATCTCATCTTAGGTGCAGAGTTGCTACCCAGTAAAAATTTCTCCCTCCGGGTTGGATATAACCACCAACGAAGAAAAGAGTTGTCAATAGAAGCCAGACCCGGAATGGTTGGTTTTTCTGCCGGATTCGGCGTTCGGATTTCCAAATTTAACCTGAGTTACGGACTTGCATCCTATCACATTGCCAGTGCGTCACACCACTTCTCCATCAGTACCAACCTATCTCAATTCATGCCTTGATTCAACGGATATTCCATTCCTTTTCTTCATCAAGAAACTTATCTTTGCCCTGCTAACTGTGAACAACATGTCTGAAAATAAAAAAATAGTCATCGCTGTCGATGGCCACTCATCTTGCGGTAAAAGTACACTAGCCAAAGCGTTGGCATCCCGGCTGAATTATGCCTACATCGATACCGGCGCAATGTATCGTGCAGTTACCCTTTATGCTCTTCGCAATGACTTAATTGAAGATAGCAAGGTTGACGAAGCCGGCTTGATAGCTCAACTCCATCAGATTAAAATTACGTTTCGATACAATATGTCTACCGAAAAAAGCGAAACATACCTGAACGGTGAAAACGTAGAGGAAGAAATCAGGCAACTGCCGGTTTCCCGGAATGTCAGTCCGGTGGCAACGATTGGCGAAGTACGGAAACATTTGGTAGCTCTTCAACAGGAAATGGGCAGAGACAAAGGAATCGTCATGGATGGACGGGATATTGGAACCGTAGTTTTTCCTAATGCCGAACTGAAAATTTACATGACTGCCTCGCCGGAAGTGAGAGCCCACCGCCGATACAACGAATTGAAAGCCAAAGGTGAAAATGTTTCGTTTGAAGAGATAAAAGCAAACGTGGTAGAGCGCGACTATATCGACGAAAACCGTGAAGAGAGCCCATTGAAAAAAGCAGAGGATGCCATTGTTCTCGACAACAGTTTCCTCACCCCGGATCAACAGCTGGAGTGGGCATACGAAAAAGTAATGGAAAGAATGAATCGTAATGGAAATTGAGATTGACAGCAAATCGGGATTTTGCTTTGGCGTGGTTAATGCGATTCAAAAGGCTGAGAAAACACTCGAAACTCAGGAAAGCTTGTATTGCCTGGGTGACATTGTTCACAATAATGCCGAGGTGGAGCGCCTTTCCCAAAAGGGATTAGTTACCATCGATCACGAAAAATATTTCCAATTAAAAGATTGCACGGTATTACTCAGGGCGCATGGTGAACCGCCTTCCACCTATGAACATGCCCGAAAAAATAACATTACTTTGCTGGATGCTACCTGCCCCGTTGTATTGAAACTGCAGGACAGAGTCAGAAAGGGTCAAATCGAACAGGAAGCCCGAAACGGACAAGTAGTCATTTACGGACGGAAGGGACATGCTGAAGTAAATGGTTTGGTCGGTCAAACTAATAATAAAGCGATTGTCATCGAATCGGCAGACGATCTGGAACTCATCGACTTTGACCGTCCGGTGGAATTATTTTCCCAAACGACCAAAGACATGGAGGGTTTCTACAAACTGGCTGAAGAAATTAAACAGCGCGGTACTGAAGTCATCGTTCATGATACACTTTGTCGTCAGGTTTCCAACCGTGTTCCCGGTATCAGAGAATTTGCCCGCCGCTTTGATTTGGTTTTGTTTGTGAGTGGAAAAAAAAGCTCCAACGGAAAAATGTTGTATGGGATAAGTAAGGAAACCAATCCAAATTCAAAATTCATTTCTTCTCCGGAAGAGGTGGAAGCAGAATGGTTTCAAAACATAGAAAAAGTTGGTATCTGCGGAGCCACTTCTACTCCCTGGCATTTAATGGAAGATGTAGCTGCGAAGGTCAAAACACTCACGAAATAGTGATTTTATTTTATAATAAATTAACCATCGGGTGTTGGTGAGAAATAATCATCAACATTACTTTTGACTCAGATTCAAATTCATACAAAATGAAGGATAATATTCTCAGCATGCCTGATCCCGATACGTATAGCGACTGTCGCATTAAGAAAATAGCCGTTTTAACATCGGGTGGTGATGCTCCCGGAATGAATGCCGCTATTCGTGCGGTAACCCGAAGTGCCATCTATTTTGGCCGCGAAGTGGTCGGAATTTATTATGGCTACAAAGGAATGATCAACAAGAATTTTCAAACCATGAAATCCGGTGATGTAAGTAACATCATCCAATCGGGTGGAACGATTCTGAAATCGGCCCGAAGCAAGGAATTCATGACCAAAGAAGGCCGTGAAAAAGCTTATCAAAACCTGGTAGAAGAAAACATCGATGCCCTGGTGGTCATTGGTGGTGACGGAACTTTTACCGGAGCCCGAATTTTCGCTCAGGAATTTAATTTTCCAATCGTTGGTGTTCCGGGAACTATCGATAATGATTTGTTCGGAACTGACTTCACTGTAGGCTACGATACCGCACTGAATACAATCGTTCAGGCTGTCGATAAAATTCGCGACACGGCCACAGCTCACGAACGGCTTTTCTTTATTGAAGTAATGGGCCGCGATGCCGGTTTTCTGGCATTGAACGGTGGAATTGCCGCCGGTTCAGAAGCTGTTCTGATTCCGGAATTTGATACTGACATGGGAACATTGGAAGCCTACATCGAAACAGGATACCGGAAAAATAAAAAATCATCCATTGTTCTGGTGGCCGAAGGTGACAAAGCCGGCGGAGCTTTCAACATTGCCTCCAAAATAGAAAAAGAATATCCCCAATATGATGTTCGGGTGACAGTACTTGGGCATGTACAGCGCGGTGGTTCACCAACCGCCTCCGATCGTATTCTGGCCAGCCGGCTGGGAGTTGCTGCAATTGAAGCACTGCTTGACGACCAGAAAAGTATTATGGTAGGCATTGAGTTCGACGAAATTGTTCATGTTCCGTTTAACAAAGCCATTAAAAACGAAAAATCGGTAAATCAACATTTACTCAGAGTATTGAGGATGGTGTCGATTTAAATTCGCCAAAACTTAAAATATATGTACATCAGCCGGAGTTTTCTCCGGCTTTTTTGTTCTTTAGGGAATTAATTAGTTTTGCTTCAAACTGTATTTGAGCCCATGATGCACCACCCACAACGCTTTGTCGATGTCATTCTGCCACTTCCGTTACCGGGGAAATTTACCTATTCGGTACCTGAAGAGATTAATGACGAGTTGCAGCCAGGTGTGCGAGTCATTGTGCAGTTTGGTAAGAAAAAGTTCTATTCAGCCCTGGTTCACCGAATCCATAACGAAGAACCATCCGGCTACGAAATTAAATCCATCGAAACGGTTCTGGACAGTCAGCCTGTCGTTCATCCGGAATTGTTCGAATTCTGGGAATGGATAGCCTCTTACTATCATTGTTCACTTGGCGAAGTGATGAAAGCCGCCCTCCCATCCGGATTAAAATTGGAAAGTGAAACTAGGGTCATTTTCAATCCGGAATATGAAGAGGATGAAAACGAATTATCCTCACGGGAGCGTCTTCTGCTCACTTTCCTCCGTAACCGGAAAATATCTTCAGTTTCCGATTTGAACCGCTCCGATGAAAAAGGCAATGCCTATTCGGTTATCAAGTCATTATTGAATCGGGGAGCCATCTCGGTCGAAGAATCATTGCGTTCAGGCTATAAACCTAGAACTGAAATATTTATCCGGCTAATGGAAGAGTATTCAGGCGAAAGCCAGTTAACTCAGTTGCTGGATGATTTATCCCGGGCCCCCAAACAGCAGGAACTTCTGATGCGATTTCTGGAATTTACCCGCTTTGGAAGTAAAGAATCTATCGGGGAACTCAGTAGAAAACATCTGATCGAAAAAGCCGGAACAACAACCGCCACGTTAAACTCGCTGGTAAAAAAGGGCGTTTTCGAACTTAGCGAAAAACGCATCGATCGCATCAGTCAATATGACGGTAATATCCGGGAGGGATTTGCATTAAGTCCTGCACAGGAAAAGGCGTATGTCGAAATTCAGCAAAACCTGGAAGAGAAACAAGTAACCTTGCTTCATGGCGTTACTTCCAGCGGGAAAACAGAAATTTACATTCGCTTAATCGAAAAATATATACAAGAGAATAAACAGGTGTTGTACCTGCTACCCGAAATTGCCCTTACGACCCAAATCGTGCAACGATTGAAACTGGTTTTTGGCAGTCGGGCCGGTATTTATCACAGTCGTTTTAATGATGCCGAACGGGTGGAAATCTGGAATAAAGTATTGAATTTCGATCCGGATTCCGATGAAAACCAGTATCAGGTTATTATAGGGGCCCGTTCCTCCGTATTTTTGCCTTTCCGGTTTCCCGGATTAATCATCGTGGACGAAGAGCATGAAAATTCATTCAAGCAGTTCGATCCGGCCCCCCGGTATCATGCCCGCGATGCTGCCATTGTTCTAAGCCATCTTACCGGAGCCCGCGTGCTCCTGGGAACAGCAACTCCGGCCATTGAATCTTATTACAATGCCCTTTCGGGGAAATACGGATTGGTGGAACTATTGGAACGTTTTCAGCAAATCGAGTTGCCAAAGATTCTCACCGCCGATCTTCGGGATGCATATAAACGCAAGCAAATGCGCGGACATTTTACGCCGCTGCTATTTGATGAAATTGAAAAGGCACTGGAAGCCAACCAACAAGTTATTTTATTCCAGAATCGCCGAGGTTTTGCTCCGTTCATCGAATGCAAAAATTGTGGATGGGTACCCAAGTGCAAACACTGCGATGTAAGTCTTACTTATCACAAGCACAACAATTCACTAGTTTGTCACTATTGCGGATACACGATGGGGTTTCCTACCAGTTGCCAATCCTGTGGTAACGATGAAATCAACACCAAAGGATTCGGAACCGAAAAGATTGAGGATGAGGTCTCACTCATTTTTCCGGAAGCCCGCGTTGCCCGAATGGATTTGGACACTACCCGTGCACGAAAATCATTCGAGAAGATCATCCAGGATTATGATTCCGGGAAAATCGATATCCTGATTGGAACCCAGATGGTGACCAAAGGACTGGATTTCCAGAACGTAAGTGTGGTTGGCATCCTCAATGCCGACAACCTGCTCAATTATCCCGATTTCAGAGCTTACGAACGAAGTTACCAATTAATGGCCCAGGTAAGTGGCCGGGCCGGTCGGAAATACCGACAGGGGAAAGTGATTATTCAAACGTCAGAGCCAGACCACCACATCATTCAACAGGTCATCGAAAATGATTACCTGGGAATGTACAAAGGTCAGCTGGCAGAGCGGAAACATTTCAAGTATCCACCCTATTACAGGCTAATTGGATTGGTTTTAAAGCATCGCGACAAGCGGGAAGTAGAACGAATTGC
>ENA-ORXD01001990-ORXD01001990.1-sediment-metagenome-genome-assembly--contig:-NODE-1990-length-14828-cov-2.532100_pt1 | contig 14828 bp, 13 predicted proteins | sample MGYA00237862_ERZ511471 | MGnify/ENA metagenome assembly ERZ511471 | reverse complement strand
AGATAAATAATATCCACAGGAAGTGCAGAATAATTACAGTATCACCAAGCAGGCGGTAGAGCACTCTTTTATCCTCGGATGGGAGGTTATGGGAAAGCTTGGATTTCCTTCAGGGTTCCAATTGCATTATGAGGCTCGATTTGAACCGGGAGAATTATAGGTTGTTCTCGGAGCGGATTCGGAAAGTAATAGCTGGCGTTTTCTTGTCGTGTCCCGGATGGTATCATTTATGACCTTTGCTCGCCTATCCAGCTCATCGAATTTTGCGTCCTTCCCACTAATTTCTGAATCTCCCCGGCAGGGTTGGATGCGAAGGACAGTTTGATCCTTTTTTATTTCGGCCAGTTCTTTTTGCAGATCCCGTATTTGATTTTCGAGTTGCTTGATCATCTTTCCTCAGGTTTGGCCGCTTTGGCCTTAGGCAGGCGTCCGGAAGCATTTCTGCTTGGGCGCGTATGATCATGACTATAGGACATTATCCGGAGCCAAGCAAGACCAAAATTCTCTTGCTACAACGGCTGCTCCCGTCCCCGACCCCTCCCCAATGCTTCTCCTCGGTTCCGGTCTTATGGGGCTTATTGGATTCAGGAGAATGTTTAGGAGGTAACCCTGAAACGGATTTGTAGAAATGAAAGGCAGGGTCATCAAGGGTGCTGCCTTTTCTATTTTCGAGACCTCTCCATATTGCATGAAGCTGTTATCTTGTTATCATCAGGCTTTTCAAACCAAAATTGCAGATGTGTTTCATATCTCCTAACCCCACTTCTCCCTTAAAACCCAAAAGTCAGGGTGAGGAGTCCTGAAAATCCTAAAAATAAAAAGGATCGGCCTTTTCTCCCTTCAGAAATCCCTCTACCCCTTTTTGGCTAAGCAGGATGGTTCCCTGGAAATCTACCTCCCTCACCGGCGGATTCTTCAAATATTCCCTCGCTATCTGAATCCCATCCATGAAGATCTGTAGGAAATTGGCATCCGTATCGGTCATAAGGGATCTTCTTGGCCGAATAATGATGGAACGGGATTCTGGCTTTTTCAATCTTATCGCGATTTCAAAGCCATCCGGCTTATCTATTTGGGGTATGGGGATGCCTTCCACCTCCGCTCCCGAAAAAGCTGTTTGCGCAAATTTCAATAGCATCTTTCTCCGCTCATTTTCTATTTCCAATATTTTTGTAATCATCGCCTTTTCTCCCGAAACCCGCCCGCCCGTCAATATGTCCCCTATTGGTGCGACCTGGGAAAAGGGTTTATCAAAACCTTCTTAGCCTATCCTCCCTCCAGGGAAAGTAAATTAGAGAGCTTACGGCGGGAGGATACAAAAAAGCAAAAGCGAAGTCAACGAATTCTTTCCGAAGCTCTTCCGGAGGAGCTTTTAGCTTGAAAAGGATAGCCCTGGCGGATATTATGGCCCTTACCAGGAGGTTGCCGGATTGGGAGATGAAAATGGAGAAAAGAGCTGAATTTTAATAAATAAGGCCAGCTGTTTTAAATTTCAATTTGCCTTACAGAAGTTGTCCGCTAAAACAGTTGGACAGCAGGGAAGTTATAACAAGAATTAAACTAGGGAGAACAAATCATGACCAAGAATCTAATCGGCGAGTTGGTGGGGATCCGGTATCCCCTGATTCAGGCCCCAATGAACTGGGTGAGCGGGGCAGAGTTGGCAGCCGCCGTGTCCAACGCAGGCGGATTGGGGACGCTGGGTCCGAACGCCGGGGCGGATGCGATTACGGAGGATGTGGAGCTGACAGGGGAACGGTTGCGGGAGCAAATTAGGAAGGTCAGAAGGCTGACCCGTAAACCTTTTGCCGTGAACATTCCTATCGGGGTCGGCGAAGGTTTGCAGTACTCGAAGAAATGCATCGAAGTGGTTATAGAGGAGGCTGTTCCCGTCGTGATCACGTCGGTGGGGGGGCCCAAGGCGTATACAAAGGTGTTGCACGATGGGGGGATCAAGGTATTTCACGCCGTATCGACGCCGAAGCATGCGAAGAAGGCGGAGGAGATCGGGGTGGACGCCGTTGTTTGCGAGGGGTATGAGGCGGGAGGGCATAAGGGCTTTACGGAGCTGACTACGCTGGTCTTGACTCCCATGGTGGCGGACGCCGTGAAAATACCCGTGATTACGGGCGGAGGTATCGGCGATGCCCGTGGGGTCCTGGCGGCCTTGGCCCTGGGTGCGGATGCCGTTTACATGGGGACGAGGTTCATGGCGACGAAGGAATCAGAAAGTCACAAGAAGGTGAAAGATGCCATAGTTAGGGCGAAGGATGCCTGCACGGTATCGGTCCCGAAAGATTTCATGTTGGCGAGGGATCTGAGCAATGGGTTCACGAATCAGTACCTGGAAATGCGAAAATCGGGGGCTTCTGCAGAAGCTTTGTGGGCGTTTCTGGCCAAACACTCCCAGTTTTCCGCCCAACATCTGGGCGACGTCGAGAATGCCGAAATCCACTGCGGCCAGGTCGCAGGATTGATCGACAGCGCCCCCGGGGCGGCGGATGTTATTTCAGGGATCATACAGAACATCACCTCCGTCATGGAAGAGGCGAAACGGAAACTGGCGGCCTTTCAGGCCTGAAGGGAAATAGGCGGGTTAAAAATCAACCGCTTCCAGGCAGCGGAATGCGGCAAAGGCATTATTTTGTTTTCGACAGTCGCACTATTTGCCTTGAGTTTCCGAGGATTTAAAAAGCTTTGACCCCCTTCATCACATCATCCGCCGGCAAGGATGGAAGTTGGGGCAGATTGGCCAATAGGGATTTGGGATGCGGGAAAAGCCGAGATGGGTCCCGATCCGATCTCCTCAGCGAGGGCGGGGTTTTGTCTTTCTCGTGGGGGCGGCGTTCCACGGGTCGTCGGGCCAGGGATGTTTCGGGTAGCGGGCCTTGAGCTCTTTCTTTACCTCCCGATAGGCACCGTTCCAAAACCCCCGCAGATCCTGGGTAACCTGCACCGGCCGGCGGGCCGGGGAGAGGAGGTGGAGAAGCACCTTGACCCGCCCGGCGGCGATTGCGGGCGTATCGGCCAACCCGAACATCTCCTGCAGCTTTACGGCCAGGATGGGCAGGTCTCCGGAGGCGTAGTCCAGGGGCACGCGGTGGCCGCTCGGCACGATCAGGGAGGCGGGGGCGCGCTCGTCGAGAAGGCGCTGCTTTTCCCGGGAAAGACGGGCGCGGAGGGGCGGCAGGAGATCGAGGGAGGCGAGCTGCGCGCGGGTGCGGATTCCCTTAAGAAAGGGGTTGAGCCAGCCCTCGGGTGCGGAGAGGAGGTTTTCCCGAGACAGGTCCGGCCAGCCCTCGTCCGGAAAGATCTTTCGCATCAGGGCCACCCGGGCTTGAAACTGCCGGGCCTCCCCGCTGAAGACGATCCTTACGGAGCCGGAGCGGATTTCGGCGGCCAAAAGCAGGGCAACCTCCTCTTCCGCAGGGGCGAATTGCCTTGCCGAAATCTTAACCGCGCCCAGACGCTCTTCCAGGACGGCAACGATTCTCCCCTCCTGTCGGTCCCATTCAACCCGCCGCAGCGTCTCGATCCGTTCACCCAGCTCCGTGCGAAGAAGGTCCTCCCCAACCGGCTCGGCCAGATGAACCACCCCTTCGGCCTTTTCACCCGCATCCACATGCACTGCGATCATAAAGGGGCCACGGTCGAGACCCTGCGGGGAGGAGACCCTCATTCCCCTTCCCTGGCTGAGGACAAAACGATTCCCGCCTTCCTCGCGGCGTTTCGCAACCCGGTCCGGAAAAGCCCGCAGAAGGAGACGGGGAATCAGACCGGCAGGCTCATCGCCGGGCAAAGGAAAACATTTCGGCGACAGGCGCTGGAGCTGCTGCGAAATTCGATCCACGGCCCGCAGGGCCCAAGAGTCCGCCTTCCCGGGAAGCTCTTTGCCCACCCGCCACCGCCGCAGGATATCGAGCCTTGATCCGACATTCAAATCCCGGTCTCGGGCCGCCGGACTTGACGGTTCGCGGCGGAGGATGTCCCGCTCGGAGAGCAGAGCGGCCAGGTCGGCGCCGAGGCGATGAAACCCCAGTTCGGCGGCCCGCATGAGCAGGCGGCCAAGCCGGGGATGAAGCGGCAGGCGAACCATGGACTTGCCTGTTGGCGTAACCGCGCCGGCGGGATCGAGGGCGCCGAGCTCCATAAGAAGACGCTTTGCCGACGCCCAAGCGGCGGCAGGCGGCGGATCGAGCCAGGAGAGCATTGCCGGGTCTTTGACTCCCCAAACCGCGAGTTCGAGGGCCAGGGAAGAAAGGTCGGAAACGAGCATTTCCGGCGGCGCGAAAGGGATCAGGGACTGAAAGGCATGGCGGCCGTAGAGACGGTAGCAGACGCCCGGCCCGAGACGTCCGGCCCGGCCCTGGCGCTGTTCGGCCGCGGATCTGGAAACCGGGACCGTGATCAGGCGATTCATGCCGGTTGCGGGGTCGTACTGCTGCCTCCGGGTTAGGCCGCTGTCCACCACCACCTTGACCCCCTCGATGGTCAGGCTGGTTTCGGCGATGTTCGTGGCAAGCACGATTTTGCGTTTTTCCGCGGGGAGGATCGCCCGTTCCTGCTCTTCAAAGGGGAGATCTCCGTAAAGGGGATGAATGGATGGACCTTCTTCCCTTGCTCCCAGGGCGGCCCCCAGAATTTCGGCGCAGGCGCGGATTTCCCCGGCGCCCGGCAGAAAGACCAGAAGGTCGCCGGAGGTCTCACCCAGCACCTTCAGGACGGCGGCGGCGACCCGCCCCGGAAGGGGTCTTTCTCCGTCGGCAGGGAGGTAGCGCTCTTCGACCGGAAAGGCCTTGCCCTCCGAGGAGATTACCGGAGATCCGCCCAAAAGGGAAGCCACGGGGCCGCTGTCGAGGGTTGCCGACATGACCAGGATCTTCAGGTCTTCCCGCAGGGCGCGGCGGAGGTCGAGGCAGAGGGCCAGCGCCAAGTCCGCCTGGAGGCTGCGCTCGTGAAACTCGTCGAAAATAACCATGGCAACGCCTTCCAGGCCGGGATCCTCCTGGAGGCGCCGGGTGAAGATGCCCTCGGTCACCACCTCGAGGCGGGTCTTTTCCGAGGTCCGGCTGTCGAAGCGGATGGAATAACCAAGGGTCCGGCCTATCGGCTCGCCAAGGATCTGCGCCATCCACCGGGCCGCGGAAACGGCCGCGAGGCGACGAGGCTCCAACATGATGATCCGCCCTTTTTCGGGCGGGATCAGCGGAAGGAGCGCCAGGGGGGCGCGGGTCGTCTTGCCGGAGCCGGGCGGCGCCTTAAGGACAACCGCAGGACCGGAGGCTACGGCCTCCTGAAGGGCAGGGAGGATGGGATCGATGGGATAGGATTTCTCTTTTTGGATCTCTTTCACAATTGGGTATCTATGATGAATATGGACTGACCCGTAGGTATTTGGCCCTGCAAGGTATCCAACAAGAAAAATACCCTTTCCTCTCAAATCCAATCCTGCAAGATAAAACCTATACCAATTCGGTTCAACCTGCAGGTATTGTATAGAAGGCCCTCGCCAAATCCCTTGTAGTGTTGAACGTAGCCGCCGACCCGCTCGAAAAGCGGGAAACTCCATTTCACCCACAGGGCGCCTTGCCGATCCGCAGCACGGGCTTGATCGTGGCGCCGCGCTTTGCGTCGGCGATGGCCCGGTTGATTTTCTTGAAGTCATAGAACTTCAACAAGCGGTCGAAGGGGAACAGCCCTTTTCGGTAGAGGGCAATCAGTTTCGGGACAAACTGCCTGGGCACGGCGTCGCCCTCGACGATGCTGAGGGTCTTCCGCCCCCCCGGCAGTCGGGCCGGGCCTGTCACGCCGGTCAGGAGCGCCGCGGTGCCCTTCGGGTTCAACAGGTCCATTGAGAGCCGGTACATGTGATCATCCCCGGTGCTCTCCACGGTATAGTCGACCCCGCTTCCGGTAATCTTCTTGATGCGCGAGGCGACGTCTTCCCGGCGGCTGTCAATCGCATGGGTTGCGCCCAGATCGAGAGCAAGTTTGAGCCGCCGGGGGATCCTGTCGATGCCGATGATCGGGTTGGCGCCGACAATGCGCGCGGCCATCACCGCTGCCAGGCCGACGGAACCCGTGCCAAAAACGGCGATGCCGGCTCCGGCCCGGACGGCCAGCGAGTTCATCACGGTGCCGGCTCCGGTCTGCAGGCCGCAGCCCAGCGGCGCCAGGATCTCCAGGGGCAGCCTCTTCGATATCTTCACCGCGTTGCGCCCGGTTGCCAGGGCGTGGGTGGCAAAGGAAGACTGGCCGAAGAAGTGCCCCTTGACGCCGCTTTGCTGCAGGGCACTGCTGCCGTCGAGTCGCTGGAATCCCCAGTTGAGCTCGGAGAGGTACCGGCAATCAAACGGGCGCCCGCTCCGGCACTGCCCGCACTGCCCGCAGGACTGATAGGACAACACGACATGATCGCCCCGCCGGAGACCTTTGACCTTTTTACCGACCTGCTCCACGATGCCACCGCCCTCATGGCCCAGTACCAGCGGCCCTTCCGATTCGTCGTACCAGTCCTCGATGTATCGGATATCGGTGTGGCAGATGCCGCTGGCGACGATGCGCACCAGGACTTCGTCGTCCCCTGGTCCTTCCATCTCGAGGGTCTCGATCTTCAGGGGGCCACCCCGCCTGCGCAAAACGGCTGCCCGGATCTTCAAGACCTGCTTGGCTTCTTTGGATGTCTTTCGAACTGCCATCTCTGGTAACCCCGGGAACAGACGTGTTGCTCGTTTTTCACAGAGGCCTCCGCCAAAACAGGCCGAACTCTGCTTTTGAACGGCGGGTCGGGAGTTTCGACGGAAACGCACCTCTTTTTATTTTAATGCCAACAGCCCGCAAGCCGCAAGGCGAGATTGCCGCGCTACGCTCGCAATAACAGAAAGACAGCGGGGAAGTGTTACGTGTCATGTGTTGTGTGAGAGAAGAAAGGGTTTATGCGCGCCGCGCGGCCAGGAAGGCCCAGAGGACGGCCAGGGTGAGGCCGGCAATCGTCAGGTAGAGGGTCAGCAGATCGGCGTGAGCCAGGATGGAGGTGGCCAGCAGGGGGCCCAGGGAGTTGCCCACGAACCGCGAGGAGTTGAGAAAGCCGAGGGTGCTGCCCCGCGCATCGCCCGCGAAGGCGGTAATGACGAGGGGAAAGACCGCCGCGATCATGCCCGTCTGGAGCATCCGGATCGCGGCGAAGCTGTAGATGCCCGTGCTGAAATAGAGCAGGGCCTGCAGGGCCGCGGCAGACAGGCAGGAGATGGTGATGAGGCGGGCCAGGCTCACCCTGCCCGAGAAGGTGGCCATCAGGTAGTTGCCGACGATGGCCGTGGCCGTGTAGGCCATCATGAGATGCCCTGCCGTGGTTATGGCCGCCTCCCCCGTAAGCTGGAATCCCTCCAGGATCTGAGGCAGTATGCTGGGCAGGAAGGTCAGATGGATCGTGCCGACGATGCCCAGGGCCCACCCCCACAGGACTCCTTTCATGCGGGGCCTGTCCTCTTTCGATCCCTTCGGCTGGACGGGGATGTCCTGCACGTAGATGTGGCAGTACAGCAGGGCCAGAAAGACCACCACGAAGGCAATGATGAAGGGCGCGCGGTAGCCGAAGGCCGTCACGGCATAGGCGCCCAGGGGCGGCCCGACGAGCTGCCCTGCCGTCAGGGCGTTCTGGAACAGGCTGATGTGCTTGTGGCGCCGCTTCTCCGTGGTCGAGGCGGCGATCAGGACGAGGCCGATGGTGGAGACCCCGCCGAGAAAGCCCTGGCAGAGCCGCAGGAACAGAAGCAGGGGAAGGCTCCCGGCAAAGCCCAGGAGCAGAAAGATGACGCCGTTGAAGAACGTCCCGGCCTGGTAGAGAAGCTTCGGGCGGATGCGTGTCGTGAGGCTTCCCCAGAAGGGGGCGGCGGCAGCGGTGACCAGGGGCGAGATGCCCATGATCAGGCCGATCCAGAGCAGCGTCTCCTTCGTGCCGTACTCGCTGATTTTCAGGATATAGAAGGGCATGAAGGACATGATGCAGTTGAAGGAAAAGGAAACCCCGAACTGGGAGACGGCGATGAAAACGATGCCCTTCTCGGAATCCCGCGCAGGCGGGATGATTTGCGATGTCGACGGCTCGGCAGGATTCATGGCAAGAGATAAAGATCAGGAGATCAGGGCGGGCCTCATGATCTGCTGGAGGCGCATCCGGTGGCCCTCAAAGGCCTCGTCGCCCTCCCCGGTGGTCAGATCCATCATCTCGCCGAATCGCAGGCTCACCCTTGCGAAGGGCTTCGGCAGCATGAAGCGGTCCCAGCTGTCGAAATACCAGGCCCGGTCGGACGTGGCGTATATCGGAACGACGACGGCCCCGGCGGCACGGGCCATGCTGACCGCCCCCGCCTTGATGATCCCGGCAGGCCCCTTCGGCCCGTCCACGACGTGGGCGGCAAGACCCGAGAGCTGCAGCCGCCCGACCATCTCTTTCAGAGCCCGACCCCCGTTTCGCGAGGATGAGCCCCGCACGGTATGCCACCCCGACTTCTCGGCGATGCCGGCGATGATGTTGCCGTCCTTGCTCTGGCTGATCATCAGGGCGGGACGATAGGACGCGTAGGTCTTGAAGTGGCGGATGGCCGCGAAGAACTGCTGGTGCCAGCCGCACAGCAAAACCCGGCCGCCACCCCGAAGGTAATCGAGCCAGGGCTTCTCGTTTTCGACATGCAGCCGGAAGGTCCAGCTGTAGGATCGCACCAAGTGGTAAAGGAGGCCCGGGATGCAGCTTGCGAGCCAGTATCGATATCGTTGCAGCATGAAAGACCCTCCAGGTTGCGCAAATAAAAAACGCCGTCAGGGACCCCAAAGAGCACGACGGCCGTTCCAATCCACATAGCCTAGGGAGGTCGCCGTCGGAAGTCAAGACAAATCGGCTGCAGGAAAGGCAGTGGCCGGCTGCTTCGCAGCAGTGACAAAGAAGTGTCCAAGTGCGTAAGTGTCTGAATGTGATAGTGAAGAAGAGAGGGAAGAGGGGGAAGCTAGGGAAACATGGCTTCGGGATCCGAGAAGAAAAGAACCGACCGCAGGCAGTTACGCAGTGTTGCGAGTCATGTGCTGCGAGTTATGTGGAAGAGAAAAAATCCCCCTTTTCCCCCTTTGTGTGAAGGGGGAATTGATCCTTGAAGTTGCGGCCTGTGAAAGGAGAAAAGGGGCACAAATGTTAGGGCTTCTAGAGTCCGTACGTTTTATGATAGATTGATACTGAATTTTTCGCTTTAAATACCTCTCCGCGGGGTAACGAGGAAGGGCAGAGACGCAAGGATTCGTTTTTCCTGGTATTATTTTTGCTTACCTGAAGCATGCTGCAGGCACCGAGTCATGGGGCCTGGACCACAGCAGGAGATCCTATGGCGCCGCCGGAACAGGACAAGGAAAAAGAAGCCCCGAAGGGCCCCGCACGGTTGCTGGCAGAACCCTTCGCGCTGACGGGCAGAAAGGCGATCTCCTGGATCGACAACATGGGAGCCTCGACGATCTTCCTGATGCGGGCGTTTGTAAAAATCTTCCGGCCCAAGCAGTTCTTCAAGATCATCGAGCAGCTCTACTACATCGGGGCGGGCTCCATGCTCATCATCATGCTGGTGGGCCTGTTCACCGGCATGGTCCTGGGCCTGCAATCGTACCACGCCCTGGTGAAATTCGGCTCCGAGGGGGCCCTCGGCACCCTGGTGTCGCTTTCCCTGATCCGGGAACTGGGGCCGGTGCTGACGGCCATCATGATCACGGCCCGGGCGGGGTCGGCCATCACGGCCGAGATCGGCAGCCAGCGCATCTCCGAGCAGCTCGACGCGCTGAAGACGATGCGCATCGACCCGTTGCGCTTCCTGATCAGCCCGAGGATCGCCGCATCGATCATCAGCTTCCCCCTGCTCACGGCCCTGTTTGACGTCATCGGCATCATCGGCGGCTACATCTCGGGGGTGGTGCTGCTCGGCGTGAACGCCGGCACCTACCTGCATCGCGTCCAGTCCAGCGTGGAGATGAAAGACATCACCGACGGTTTCGTCAAGGCGATGGTCTTTGCGGTCATCGTCACGACCGTGTGCTGCTACCAGGGCTACTTCGCGCACATGCGGACCGACAGCCACGGGGCCCGCGCGATCGGCCGCGCCACCACGTCGGCCGTCGTGCTTTCCTGCGTGCTGATCCTGGTTGCCGACTATATCGTGACCTCGCTCTTGATTTAGGTAAGGAAGCATCTGGGTACGTGAGTGTCTGAGTGAAGAACGCGTTGGGGAAAGAGGAAATTTGTAATTGCGCCTTGTAGGAGAAACATGGCAGAGCCGCTGATCGAATTCAAGGACGTCACGAAGCGATTCGGGGAGAAGACGGTCCTCGACCGCGTCAACCTCGAGATCTACGAGGGCGAGGTGACGACCATCATCGGGTTGAGCGGCTCGGGAAAAACCGTCCTGCTCAAGCACATCATCGGGCTGATCACGCCCGATGAGGGCACCATCCTGTTCCGGGGCAAGCCCATCACGGATGTGAAGAAGAGCGACATCGCCATGAGCTACATGTTCCAGGGCAACGCGCTTTTCGATTTCATGACCGTCTACGACAATGTCGCCCTGCCGCTGCGGGAGACGACAAACCTCAGCCGCCCGGAAGTCAAGCGCAGGGTGATGACCCGGCTCGAACAGACGGAACTTGCCGATGCGGCCCGCAAGTATCCCTCGGAGATCTCCGGCGGGATGCAGAAGCGAGCGGCCCTGGCAAGGGCCCTCGTGACGGACCCCCAGATCGTGCTCTTCGACGAGCCCACGACCGGACAGGACCCCGTCCGGAAAAACGCGATCCTGAGCATGATCTCCCAGTATCAGCGGTCATTCGGATTCACGGCGATCCTGGTGAGCCACGAGATCCCGGACGTGTACTTCATCTCGAACCGGATTCTCGCCCTCTATGGGGGATCCATCGTTTTCCAGGGCTCACCGGAGGAACTCGAAGATTTCGACCACCCGTTCAAACGAGAAGTCATTCACAGCCTGGAAGGGCTGCAGAAAGAACTGACGGGCCTTCACTCCAGGCGGCAATTCAAAATGAGGTATCGCGATCAGCTGAGCGGGGACGCAATCGGTGCAACGTACTCCGTTGCCGTTTTTACCCTGGAGGAACTGGACACCGTGGCAAGCCGCCTGGGCCACGAGGCCGCACAGGAGGCCATCAAGAGCCTGGGGGTGTTCCTGGATAAACATTTTGGCGCCATCGGCGGCTTTTCCACCCGTCACAGCATGAATGAATACGTCACGGTCCTGCCCGCTACGGATCTGGCCGAGGCAGAGGGCATCCTGGGAAATTTCATCAGGGATTTCCAGGTCCAGGAGCAGGCGATTCTCGACATCTGGACCGCAGCACAAAGACGCTCCGATTCGGAGGAGTGCGTTGCGCTCACCATGCTCGCCGGAACGGCCCAGGGTAACCCCAGCCAGGAACTCGAGTCCGTCATCGATCTTGCGAAACATCAGCAGAAAGTCATTGCCCGGATTCGATGCATCACGCAGGGAGAAAGCAGATGAAAAAGTACACGATGGAAACTACCGTCGGCATCTTCGTCATGATCGGGCTTCTGTGCGTCGGGTATCTCACGGTGCAGCTGGGCCGCGTCCCCCTTCTCGCAGGCGACACCTACCGGTTGAACGCCCGGTTTACCTCCGTGTCAGGCCTAAGGGTCGGCAGTCCCGTGAACATGTTCGGCATCGAGGTCGGGCGGGTGGATCGCCTCGTCATGGACCAGGACAACCAGCAGGCAAAAGTGGAAATGACCCTCCAAAAGGACGTCAAGATCTACGAGGACGCCATTGCGTCCATCAAGACGGAGGGGCTGATCGGCGACAAGTACGTCAGCATCCAGCCGGGGGGCGCGGGCGATGAGCTCAAACCCGGCGGCACGATCATCCAGACACAGCCCGCCGTGGACGTGGCGGACGTCATCGGCAAATACGCCTTCGGGGACGTAAAGAAGGAGGAACCTGCAAAAAAATGAAATGCATGAAACCCGCGAGAAGCCTGATCCTGGGGCTGACCCTGTTGCTGCTCACCCTTTTCAGCATGCCGGCCCGGGCGGCAGCACCGATCGACACGGTGAAGTCGGATGTCAACCGGGTGCTGGAGGTGTTGCGCAACAAGGCGCTCAAGGAAGAAATCAAGAGGGAGAAGCTGCGGACGATCTACGGCGACATGTTCGACCAGGTCGAGCTATCCAAGTGGTCCCTGGGGCGCAACTGGAACAAGCTCACCGAGGCCCAGCGACAGGAGTTCGTCCCGCTGTTCCGGCAGGTGCTGGAAAAGGCCTATGCCGACAAGATCCTCTCCTACACCGACGAAAAAATCCTGTATGACCGGGAAATCACGCTGTCGAGCACCCGCGTCGAAGTCAAGACGCGGATCGTCACGAAGTCCAAGGAGATCCCCATCGATTACCGGGTGGTTCAGGGGGGAGGGACCTGGAAGGTCTACGACGTCGTCATCGAGAACGTGAGCCTCGTGCAGAACTACCGATCGCAGTTCACCGACATTCTGTCAAACAATACCCCGGAGCAACTGCTCGAGATCCTGCGAAAGAAAGTGAAGGACCGGAAATCCTGACAGCCCCCCCGCCTGTCGGGGAGACCCGTAACCAAAGCCGGTGGGCCCTTCGGCATTCCGCAACCGTTTGGAAAGATCGGAGAATTCCATGAAACGTCTCGCGACCGTTGTTGTGCTCTGCGCCCTTCTTGCCGTGGGTTGCGCCCACGGCAAACAGTCCGCAAGCGGCCCGACCCCTTCCGATAAGCCTGCGCAGGCCCCTGCATCCGTGCAGACGGCACAGAAAAGCACAGAGCCCGGAACGGAGGCTCCTGGGTCCCCGGCCATCGCGACCGGGGCCGGCAAGGACGATCTGGACTTCATGGCCGAGACGCCATCGGCAGAGACGGCAACGATTGCAGACCCCATAGAGCCCTTCAACCGGGCCATGTTTCAATTCAACGACCGTCTCTATTTCTGGGTCCTCAAGCCCGTCTCCCAGGGATACAATGTGATCGTTCCCGAGCCGGCACGGGTGAGCGTGAGCAATTTCTTTTATAATCTCCGGTACCCGGTCCGCGGGGTCAGCTGCATTCTCCAGATCGATTTCGAGTGTTTCGTCATCGAGTCCGTCCGCTTCATCGTCAACACCACGCTCGGCATCGCGGGGCTCTTCGACCCGGCCTCCCACGACGAGACTCTTCGGAAACAGGACAGGGACCTGGGGCAGACGATGGGGATCTACGGGGTGGGGCCGGGATTCTACATCGTCTGGCCGGTCCTGGGGCCCTCCAGCCCCCGGGACAGCGTCGGCCTTGTGGGCGACTTCTTCCTCTACCCCATCAGCTACCTGAACCCCTGGTATGTCTGGCTGGGAGTCCGGAGCTACCAGGAGGTCAACGCCACTTCCCTCACGATCGGCGACTACGAGGTGTTCAAAGAGGCTGCCATCGATCCCTACGTATCGATGCGCAACGCCTGGGTCCAGTACCGGCAGAAGAAGGTCGAGGAGCGGGGGTCCAGGGAAGAGTTGAAGGCGCCGCCAGGAGCGCCGAAGTACTAGGACAATCATTCGTTGATCGGGTAATTGGTCGATCAGGTAATCCCCCTCTATCCTTCTTTTGTAAAGAAGGTGGATGGGGGATTTTTTTGTCTGCTTGATCGATCGGAAAGACGGCAGCTGAAACGGGCGCGTCCCAGGGCCATAGGCGTAAGTCCTATGGCCCGGTCAGACACCGTCTGCCGAAGCGCGACCGGCCGCTCCTATCTCAGATTCAGACGGGCGCCGATTTCTTTAAAACGGAAAATATAGATAATAGGGTCAACGAAAGGGAACAACGACCATGATAAACAGAATCCACACCGCGAATCCCTACAGGGTTTACACCGACCCCCGGCTTAGCATCTTCGGAGAAAAAGAAGAAATGCTATGGGAAGACCCCCTGCTGAAGCCCCGGAAAGATATCGTCTACCGGTAACCCCGATGACCACAAACCACGCAAGGAGACACGACCATGAAAGAGAAAGCCAAAAACGTAAAGACCGACAAGAAGTACTGGACCGACCCGATGAGCTTCCCCGTTTTCACGCCGCAGCGCGGCCGGTAGGGAAACACCAGGAAGAGCCGCCGCGGGGTGCCGACACGGAAAAGCCGGAACAAATCGAACAGGGGATCATGCCGTTCCGGCGCGGCGGCATCTGGTACGACCCCACGAGCTTCCCGGAATTAGAGAAAAAGATCGACCACTGAAGGCAACCACAAGCCGACAGGGAAGGCTGTAACATGAAAAAGACGACGGAAGAAATCAGGAAGGCCGTGAAATTCTGGGCGGACCCCATGTGCTATCCCGTGTTTACAACCCGATAAGTTCATCAAGCGGATGCCGTGAAAATGACCGCTGCGTGAAGATTCTTCGAAAAAGGCCCCTGCACGAGAAATCGGCGGGGGCCTTTTTGATTGAATTCCCTCGCAACGGGCACGGGGACGCCTCAGGCTAATCCTCGCCGACGTCGATGGGCTTCTCTGTTTCGATCTGTTGCAGCCGGCGGGCACAGCCCTCGAGGATGTCCTTGCGCTGATCGTCTCGCAGCCGGACGGGCGCCTCAGCATATTGGGCCTTCGTCTGCTCTCCACCAAGATCGCACGCCTGAGGTTGTTCTTCCAGATCTGGAACTCCCATGACGGCAGCATTGCCCGGGAAGGGATGAAAGAGCTCGAGGATGCCGAGGACACCGCGCCGGAGAGGACGGTCACCCGGAAGACAGTGATGGAGCAGGCGGCAAGCGATCTCATCGGC
>ENA-ORXD01001989-ORXD01001989.1-sediment-metagenome-genome-assembly--contig:-NODE-1989-length-14830-cov-3.987664_pt1 | contig 14830 bp, 12 predicted proteins | sample MGYA00237862_ERZ511471 | MGnify/ENA metagenome assembly ERZ511471 | reverse complement strand
CCTGATAAAACCTACACGCGAATCGTTTCATTTATTTCTCCGGAAGGGGAATTCACGCCTAAAATTATCCAAACTAAAAAAGAACGGGTAAAGCTGGTCTATCTGGTCAAGGTGTCCGTTGCCAATCCTGACGTTCAGCTTAAGGCGGGCATGCCGGCTGATGCCTGGCTGATGGAATAGCGGAGTCTGTTCATGGTCGCTTCCCGGGAAAAATCTCTACATATCGTGGAAGTCAAAAACGTCACCATGCGCTTTGGCGACGTTGAAGCTATCAAAAATATATCTCTCAATGTCACCCGGGGCGATGTTCTGGGATTGGTCGGATCCGATGGCGCCGGCAAATCAACGCTGCTAAGGCTTATTGCCACCATGATGAAGCCATCGAGCGGAGAAATTTTCATCGACAATTTTAATGTTGTTGCCGAAAAACAAAAAATAAAAAATATTATCGGTTATATGCCGCAGCGATTCGGTTTGTACCAGGATCTGACAGTCGATGAAAACATGCAGTTCTTCATGGATGTGTTCGATGTGCCGCGCGCTCAAAGAAAATCACGAAAGGATAAATATCTCGGCTTTTCCAACCTTCTACCCTTTACAAACCGGCTGGCCGGCAATCTTTCCGGTGGAATGAAACAAAAGCTTGGGCTGGCCTGCGTGCTGGTTCATGAACCACAGGTGCTGATTCTGGACGAGCCGACCAACGGTGTTGATCCGGTATCCCGAAGTGAGTTCTGGGATATCCTGGATCATATGCAGAAGGAAGGCATGACGATTATCGTTTCCACAGCATATCTTGATGAAGGTGAAAAGTGCGATAGGCTGGGATTAATGCATAAATCCATTTTGCTGGAGGTGGCGCCTCCAGCTGTTGTTCGCGGGGATTTCAAAAATCTGGAGGACGCGATGATCGAACGAATCAAGATAGCAGACGGGGAGCTTGCCGATGTCGCATTCCAACTCTGATTCCATTTCTGTAACCCATCTCGAGAAAAAATTCGGCAAATTTGTCGCGGTTAATAAAATTTCTTTTTCGGTTAGGAAAGGCGAAATATTCGGCTTTCTCGGTTCAAACGGCTCCGGCAAATCCACCACCATCCGGATGCTTTGCGGGATCATCACGCCCACGTCCGGAGGCGGGATGGTTGCCGGTCATGATATCGTGACTGAGGCGGAGGAAATAAAAAAGTCCATCGGTTACATGTCGCAAAAATTTTCTCTCTACGAAGAGCTGACCCCTTTTGAAAATTTGCGTTTTTATCTGGGAGTGTATGATGTTCCGCAATCAAAATGGTCCGAGCGCATTGATTGGGTTTTGAACATGGCCCGCCTTCAGGATGCGCGCAATCGCAAAACCAGGGATCTGCCAACGGGCTGGCGTCAGCGTCTGGCGCTTGGTTGTTCGCTTTTGCATAAACCGGATATTTTGTTTCTGGATGAACCAACGTCAGGCGTCGATCCCGTCACCCGTGGACATTTCTGGAATTTCATCAAGCAGCTTGCCCATGGTGGAATGACCATATTTGTCACGACGCATTACATGGATGAAGCGCGTTTGTGCGAAAGAATTGTCATGATTAATGAAGGCTGCATCGTAGCTTCCGGAACGCCTGAACAGATTATTGCCGGCGCCTGTCCGGATAAACCGGATGCCGATTTGAATGACGCGTTTATCAAATTGATGAAGAGGAACGACTATTGAAATTCATAAGACTCAAGGCCGTCACCCGCAAGGAATTTTATCATCTGATCCGCGATTACCGGAGTCTTTATCTGGCGTTTGCCATCCCGCTTTTGCTGATTATTCTTTTCGGATACGCGCTCAGTCTGGATGTGGATAATGTGGAAACAGTATTTGTTGATTACGATAAATCGGAACTGAGTCGCGATTTCATCCGCAAGCTTGATGCCTCGCCTTATTTTCGCGTCTCCGCCCTGCTGCCCGCATCAAAAGACGCCGTTGATTTTCTCGATCATGATCGGGCAAAACTGGCCATTGTTATTCCGCCGGACTTTAAAAAAAGCATCGGCGCCGACCGCGAAATCCAGTTACAGATCATCATTGACGGCAGCGATCCTTCGTTTGGCAACATTGTCCGCGGCTACATTTCTGCTTTTGTCGAGCGCTACAATCAAAAGATGCTGATTCATTTCCTCAACCGGCAGGGACAGGAAAGGATTCATCCGCCCGTCGATGGACGGGTTCGCATCTGGTTTAATGAAGACATGGAAAGCCGCAATTTTATTATTCCGGGGCTAATCGCGGTCATCATCATGATTGTCGGTGCGATTCTTACGTCGTTAATTATCGTCCGTGAATATGAAAACGGCACAATGGAAACAATCAAATCCATGCCTGTGCAGGCGGGAGAATTTCTTCTGGGTAAGGCGATTCCCTATTTTTTCATCGGACTGACGGATTTATTGATCGCCGTTCTGCTCGGACAGCTTTTGTTCGGCATTGTGATGAAAGGGAATTTTGGGCTGCTGATGGTGGCCGCATCGCTTTATTTAAGCGTCGCTTTGTCTTTAGGCATTTTGATTTCCAACGTGACCAAATCGCAAATGCTGGCCAATCAGATGGCCATTTTGACGACCTATCTGCCATCGCTGCTTCTTTCCAATTTTGTTTTTCCCATTATCAATATGCCGAAATTTTTGCAGATGATCACGCTGGTTGTTCCCGCAAGATACTTTATCGATATTTTATCGGGAATCTATTTGAAAAATTTGGGCATAGCCTACTTATGGCCGAGTATGCTGGTTTTGCTGCTGATGTTTATCGTGCTGACTTTTTTAAATTATAAAATGTTGAAAAAGGAAGGTCTATGAGCTGGCTGAGAATCAGAGAACTGGTACGCAAAGAATTTATTCAGCTTTTCAACGACAAACGTAACCGGGCGATGATCATGATCATGCCCTTTATTATGATGTTCGTGTTCGGTTATGTCGTTAATTACGATATCAAAAATGTCAGGATGGCGGTACTGGATTATTCCAAAACTCCTGAGAGCCGCTCTCTCATCAAGAGTTTCGAAGGCAATAATATCTTTCATGTTACTCATGTTGTCGCTAATGAGAAGCACATGACGGAATTGCTGCTGAGGCAAAAAATAGACGTGGGTATCAAGATCGGCCATGACTTCGCGTCGGTCATGAGAGAAGGACGAACGGCGCCGGTGCAGTTTCTTGTCGATGGTTCGATGAGCAACATGACATCTGTCCGGGTGGCCTACATAGCATCGATTTTAGATAGATTCAACCGCGAGGAACTGCGTAAACTTTATCCCGTCGACATGAGTTACGGCAAACTGGATGCGAGGGTCCGGACCTGGTACAATCCCAATCTCGATAGTCAGTACTTCTTTGTTCCCGGCATTGTCGCATTTCTCATCATGCTGACAAGCTTCATCCTTACCTCCATTGCCATCATCCGCGAGAAAGAAGACGGCACCATGGAACAGCTCATTGTGACGCCCTTAAAATCATATGAGTTCATTATCGGGAAAACCATTCCTTATATTATAATTGCACTTTGCCAGCTATTTGCCGTAACCGCTGTTGCTGTTTACTGGTTTGAGATCCCTTTTAAAGGGAGTTTTGTGCTTCTTTTAATAGCGGCATGTTTGTTTTTGTTGAGTAATTTGGGGATCGGACTCTTTATCTCGACAATATCATCGACCAAACAGCAGGCCATGATGACTGCTTTCTTTTTCATTCTGCCGTTTTTTATGCTCAGCGGCTTTGTGTTTCCGATTGCCAACATGCCTGAAATTGTGCAATGGCTTACATATCTTAATCCACTACGATTTTTTCTGGTTATCATCAGGGATATTTTCCTCAAAGGCGTGGGGATGGATGTTATGTGGCCGCAATATCTGGCTCTCTCTATTCTGGGAATCATTGTTTTTACCGGTGCGATTATGCGTTTTAAAAAACGGCTGGATTAGTGAAGCATTCTCGTATATTATGGCCGCGAAATAGATGTAGGGATCGTTCCCCGAACGATCCGATATGCGGCGCGTTTCCCAAACGCGCCGATTCGGACTGCTTGGGGAGCAGTCCCTACAATATCCACCTCCGTCCCGATTTGACATCGGGACACCTCCGCCAGCGGAGGACATGAAATAACATTTCAGGAAGTTATTTATGCTCAAAGTCATTGCGGATCAAAAGGCAATACACAAATATGCCGGACAATTCAATAAAAAGTTCAAGCCTTTTATTGATGAGGAAATAAAAGTAAAGCTCGGGCATCAGGGCGCGAGTTTCCCGGCCAAAGTTTTCTGGTTAAAGGAACTGGGTATCTGGAAATTTTCCCAGACTGTCAAAGACGTTCGTTACTGGAACGCTTTTGGGATTGGTAAGCCCGGAGCCTCCGGTGTGCTTTCCATTGCCTCCGAGATTAATTTCCCCTGGTCGCAGATCGACCGCAAAACAGGAGGCGCGTTTGCCGAAGACCATTGGAGTAATGTCTTTGTAATTCACCGCGGCAAAATCGGCGGCGGGAAAAAAGGCGTCGGCAAATCGCTTTTCGAACAAAATTATCGCGGTGTCTGGTCGTTGATGGAGGATGGGGACTGCATCAGTGAGGTAGCGGTAATCGGCAATCTTAAATCCGATCGTTTTGCCCCGCAGGCAGCGCAGTTTGTGAAAAAAATAGAGATTATGAAATTATCCGCCGCCGAATCGGCGCAGACTGAAATGGATTTTTCAGAAATCAGTTTTCGGGAAGATTTGATCGGAAGCGAAACACCTCTGCCGGAGGATGAAATAGTTTCTGCCTGCGATCATGATTTGGTTGTAAGCCGGCTGGCTGCTGAGCTTAAGCGGCAAAAAATAAAAATCGGCAATGATGCGGAAAGCGAACTTTTCGCGGTTGATCCTGCCGAAAACAGAATTTCCCACCTTTTTGAAATTGTCACGGATGCAAAAGAAAAAAGCATCATGGCCGCCGTGGGCAGATTGCTCTTACAGACTTCTGCCGCCGCCTTGAATCCTTCTCCTGTTCTGGTTCTGCCGGAGGATAGAATGACTCATTACGGAGCGGAATTGAGAAAAATAAACATTCCCGTTATTGGTTTTCACTGGCAGGAAGAAAGAGCTGTTTTCTCCGGGCTGGAAAAAATCAGATTTACCTGATATAGATTTGCGTGTTTGAAGATGATAAATTATTTCTGTGTTGAACCCTTGTTCGGTGTATCTTTTCCCAATGATTCCCGTTCCTCCCGGGAATCGGCAAATTCATAGGCTATTTTCCTGAATTGTTCCTGGATTTCCAGAAAAGCATCAACCATGTCGGGATCAAAGTGCGTTCCCCTTCCTTTTTTGATAATTTCCACTGCCACGGCATGGGCAAAGGGCGACTTATAAACCCGCTTGCTGATCAGGGCGTCATAAACATCGGCCAGCGCCATCAACCTGCCACTGATGGGAATTTCATCGCCTTGGAGTCCCTGTGGATATCCTGAACCGTCCCATTTTTCCTGATGGGTATAAGCCATTTCTTCGGCCGTGGTCAGAAAAGATGTTTTGCCGAGTTTGCGGACGGAAGATTCGATCACATCACGGCCGCTGGTGGTATGCGTCTTCATGATATTCAATTCTTCCTCGGTCAACTCGCTTGGCTTGAGCAGGATATGATCGGGGATTCCTACTTTGCCGATATCGTGCAGTGGGGCCGATTTATAAAGCATGTCAATGTATTCATTGCTGAGAAATGGTTTGTACCGTTGATTATGTTTGATATGTTCGGCCAGTAACTTGACATACATCCTCGTGCGCTTGATGTGGCCGCCGGTTTCTCTGTTCCGGTATTCAGCCAGGTTGGCCATGCTTTCGATGGTGATGTCCTGGGTCGTCAGCAATTCCCGCATGCTGGTCAGCCGTTTCTTTTCTTCCAGCCGGTGTTTGATGACGGTGAGGAAAATGTAGATGCATGTGACGGAGGCGATCGGGAATGCGGTTCCGATAAAAAGTCCTGAACGGAAAAAAATCTGTTGCGTCGTCAGCCAAAGCGCGACATTGAAAAACAGCATGATAACAAAACCGTAGGCGGCATTGCCGAGAGCAATCAGTAAGCTGAGTAAAATTCCCAGGCTGAGAATAAGCAGGACGATCAGGCCGTTGGACCAGTGAGGGACGGCGATGAAATCACCCGTCAGCACATTATCTGCCACCGTGGCATTGGCCTCTACCCCGGGATAGACCGGGTCAAAAGGCGTGATTAACAAATCTTTCAGTCCATAGGCCGACGTGCCGATGAAGACGATGTGCTCCTGAATCCGCGCTGATGAAACACGGCCTTCCATGACCGCCGCCGCGGATATATATTCATAGCTGCCCTTCGGTCCCCGGAACTTTATCAGTAACTGGCCGTGCGGATCAACGGGAACAGTATTGCCGTTATAATGAATGGATTCTAATATCTTCCCGTCTTTTTTAAGAATGATATTGTCGATTTTTCTGAATTTTAGAACGGTGGCCAGCGCCAGGCTTGGATAAACATCTCCATGATGTTGAATAAGCAAAGGCATATGTCTTGACATGCCGTCGTAGTCGGGACTGAAATTAACAAAACCTGATGCGTCAACGCTTTCGGAGATTATTTTTAAATTACACAAGACGCCGGTGCTTTCCGGAAGCCCCGTGATTTTTTCCGGTTCCGCCGCATTGTGTATGAACGACAACTTGACGGGATGAAGAAGACATTGTTCAGAACCCTTTTCTGTCTTGCTGAACAGGAATTTAGTGCCCATAACAAACGGCCCTCTGGCCAGCGTTTCGGCCAGAATTCGATCATTATCGCTTAATGCTTCGGGAAGCCTGCCAATCGCAACCTTAACCTTATAAGTATCTCCAAGATCTTTCAGCAACCGCCCCGCGGATGTCCTGTCCGGTTCGGGAAAAATAATATCGAGGCCGACCACCGCCGGTTTCATGGCCGTGATTTTATCAAATAATTCAGACACCCGGTAGCGAGGCCATGGCCACTGCCCGTATTTTTTCAGGGTTTCTTCATCCAGATCGACTATAACAACTTTGCTGTTTGCCTGATTGTCGGGGAAATTTCTCAAAAGGTGATCAAAATTTATATTATCAACCCGTTGCAGCAGGGTTGGTCTGATGACAAAGACCATCACAAGAACAAACGTGAAAAGAACTCCCCATAAAAAAATGCGGAGTCTTTCCGATGCGCCGATTAAACCGAATATTTTTCTAAAACCGCGGGAGGGACGTCCGGGTGTATCCTGCTTCATGAATAACCTTCCCGTGCCGACAGGGCTGCTTATTTTATCACAACTTCAACTCTTCGATTTTTGGGTTCCGCAATCTCATCGGCGGTTTTAATCAGAGGGTTTCCCTCTCCATGCGAAGTCGCTCTGATATTGTCCGGCAAAGCACCATGGGCTATCATGATTTTTGCGGTTGTCTGCGCTCTTTCCATGCCCAATGTGTAATTGTATTCTTTATCCCCCACGGTATCGGTATGTCCGGAAATGACGATATCCGGAAATCCTCTTCGCCGGATCGTCTGGATAATTTGAGGAAGCATGGCTTTGGACTCTTCCGTCAATTCGTTGGAATCCGGGAGAAAATATAATATAAATTTTGCCGGCAATAACGGCTGGGCAGACAAAGCATCTGAAAACGTTGCACTGATTTCATCAGCGCTTATCTTTGTTGTTCTTGGAGGGGTTTTCCTGTCCATAACTTCAGCGGCTTGATGCGCTTCATTTAAGACCTGTGTTCCGCCATCGTTGGCTACCGTCAATTGCCCGACCTGACCGTCAGGATCCGGAATTAATACCACCATGCTCTTAACTGCACAACCTCCTAAAGACAAAACAAGACTAAAAAAAATAAGCATATTGATCATTTTCTTCATGTCTGACTCCTTCGCTAGACACCATCAATTAGAAAAATGTCTCATTAAAAGTTACAGGATCTTGAATGATTGTCTGCCACCTTGACCAGGAATTGTGTGCCGCGTATGCCGATGGTCGCGTCAGGCGTCTGGAATTTCACCGATTCCGGAGATTGCCTTCCGATAATTCCGGAAAGATAGGAAGCCGTGCCTCGCAGCATCCGGGTGATCATCGAAAATACGCCCTTCTCGGGCGTAAAAACATACTCATCAATGACAATTTCACTGTCCGGTCCCAGCGACAAGACGGTATTGTCTTCGAAGATGATTCCCACCGAACTTGCAGAGCCTGTGCGAATCGTATCATTTTGAAAGAGTTTATCTCCAACGGAGACGGGAATTTGTTTGCCCGCGCGGATGACAAAAACACTGCCTTTGCTGGTTTTTGCTTTACCGATCGGCAATTCTTCTCCCGTGGCGAGGCAGGGCAGGAGAATCGTCATAATGAGACAAAGGATGAAGAATTTTTTCATAGGTAAACCCCCTTATTGTTAATGTTGCGGGATACCCGAATCACATCCGGATGATTGAAGTGCGGATGTCTCTTTTTCCTATGCTTATGAAACGTTATGTTTGACTTACAGTTAATACTATCACAGGCATTTTCTTTAAAAAAGGAAAATCTTTCACTAATGGCAATGAATAAACTTTTGACAATTCTTTTAATCTGCCCTATCCGACGTTGTTCTTTATTTTCTTCAACGGCATGCTTTGTTTCAGGATTTCAATATTCGCTTTATAAGAATCGCCCTGTCTGGCAATTAATTCTAATTTTTCCAATTCCAGTAAATCTCTTTTTAACGTCATGGGAGAATAGTGTGCATACGCCCTGATAAAAGCTGGATTGTCATTTAATAAAGATTCAATACTTTTAAAAGCATCCATCGGGAAATTAAGTGCAATATCTCTTCTTCTTTTAACAATTGCTTTAGTTTTACCGGCAGCTTTTTTACTGTCCAGAATTTCATATATATAATTATGCCATGCTGTTTTTAAGACATTCTTTTGAACGACATCTAAAACCTCATTCAGACCATCGCTAAAACCTAATACCGCATAAGCGATAAATCGAGACAAACTCTTTTCCTTGCCGGCCTGTTCAAATTGCCGATAATATTCTTCACGCGTATTATTGTAATGATTGGAAAGAATGTGCGATGCAATATCTGGCAACCCGGCTCTTAAAAGCAAGTAAAATTCAATCAATCTGGCTGTTCTTCCGTTACCGTCATCAAAGGGATGAATCCACGCAATGTAAACATGCGTGACTATGGCCTGGAGAACCTGCTCGGTAAAATTCTGTTTACCGTCTTCGTAATGAAATACTTTCTTCAACCAGTCACATAGCTGAACAACTAATGGAACCACATCTTTACCCAATGGCGGTTTATAAGAACCTACAATAACATCATGTCCCGCAGTGCGAAATTGACCGGGAACCGCTTTAAAATGATCACCTAAATCTTTTCCGACATAAGAATGAAAGGTTTTTATTAATTCCGGTGTGATCAGATGTTCTTTACCGTCAAATACGACTTCGCTTCTAATCTGATTCAGAGCAGCGATAACATTTTGAACTTCTTTCTGAAGGTATTCTTTGCTGGGTGGCAAATTCCCGCCTTCATCAATTTTGACGATTTCCTCTTCCGATAAAGTATTACCTTCAATTGCTGTTGTGGCTTGTGCACCCTTACGCATAGAAACCTGTAGCAATTTCTTGCGATTTTCCGGCTCCAGCGGCGCGGCAGAAATTATTCTGATGATTGCTTCACATTGTCCAAGGATGAACAAAGTGTTTTCAGCAACCTGCCAATTTCTTGCAAAAGAAATGTGTGGATGTGTTGATAGAATATTTGTCATATTTTTATGGCTTTATGTTGTTAATATTAATGATTAATACAAATACTATGTTGTATTTGTTCTATAATATGAGCAGGGATTTGTCAAGGATGAAGTTGAATACCAAAGAATTAAGATTCTTACAATCACTTTTGGTGTGCCAATAATACTTTGCCGTTGACAGGCAATAATATTTATATTACTTAATAATCATTAATACTTAAAACATTTAAGGATTCAGTTCAAACAATGATGCCTTATCAAAAAGAAAAAGTTGAAAACGCCATCTGTTTTTTTGCCAGTGAGCACATGAAAAAGACCAGACAACCTCTGTATCAGACATTTCTATATAAATATCTGGCGTTTCTCGATTTTGAAATCCTCAAAGCAACCGGCAGACCATGCCTTGGTTTATCTTACAAGGCCATGGAGCATGGCCCCGTTCCAATGGAAATATACGGCAAACTTCATACATTGAAGTCACCATGCTTCGAATATAGAGAAGAGCAGGAAAATAAAAAAACGATCCATCCAAAAGGAAAGCCGAATCTCGATTATTTTTCACAAGCAGAAATCAAAGAAATGCAGCGTTTGATTGAAATTTACGCACATAGTTACATACCCACCAAATTGATAAGCGATGCCAGTCATCAAGATATCATTGCATGGAAAAAGACTTGGAACAAATGTCACAATGGCATGATTGACTATAGCGCGGAATTCGATGATGACCTTTTTAAGAAAAAAGAAGAAGAGCTCACATATCCTGAAGAAAGTTATTTAACTTACAGAGCGCTGGAAATTTGAATCTTGAAGTTGGTACGTTGTTGAGATGGGATAATTTCCCTTGGCCTAGATATGGCACCGGAATCAAGCCGCGCTGGTTCATCTATCTTGGTGACACCGGACCTTTTGCGCAAGTAGCATTTGTTTACCTTGCGACAACAACCACCCAAATAGAGCACTTTCAATCTGGCGGAATACGAGCCGGTCACAGTCATTTTAAATTTGAAACCCGCCAGTTCACTATATTTGATGAAGACTGCATTATCGATTTCGATGATCGGCCTTATCCGATTGAAAAAGTCAAGCTTTTGAATCGTCAGACAAATTTGGAAGTTAAAGGAAAGTTAAACGAACAAACCTTGCGTATGATTTACAATCGTTTCCTACGTTCGGGCGTTTTGTCCAAGATGGAAATGCTAGATATTCATGACAGCTTTAACAACGCAGGTATTACCGGTTTGGCAAAACCAAAATAAAAAAATTATTTTTTCATACGGATTAAGCCAAAAATTATATTGTCTTCGATATTAAAACTTCTTCGCCCAGCATGTCTGTAATTTTAACGGCAACATTTGTTTCGGCTTTGGGCGCAGGCAGTTCATATTTCCCGGTAACCAAATCAGCTTTCTTTTCCGGGACATCGCTCAAAGCTATATTGAAAACCTTCCCGTCATAAATTGGATCAATCATCACGCTGTCCACCATTGCCCGCCAGTCCGTGATTTTTGGTTTGAGCAAACCTTCCTGTTGCGTGAGGCGTTCAACGATTGTCGGTGAAATGAAGTCTTCTATTTCGATAACGAGCTTGTCCTTCACCCGTTTGATGCCGACTTTGGCCTGCGCGGGTTGATGGGCGATGAATTTGCCGTATCGCGGATCGGTGCGCAATTCAATGACGGCAACTTTGTTCGGCACATCGCCTTTTTTACGGATACGGTTCCATTCCTCCAGCCAGCCATCGACAGCCAGTTCCTTGCCGAGACACACCACCGTCACGTCGCGTTCCTCACCGGGACGGGCAGACAGTTCGCGCTTGAGCTCTTCCATATCCAAAACGGTGAGCGGATGGCCGAACGGTATGATTTTGACCAACCGTTTGCCGAGTGTGCCGTCGAAAAAGGCATCGGTCTTCGTGCGCGTAATGCCGATGTGTTCACAAGCAAGATTAACGGCTTCGTTGTGCTGGATTTGCAGGTCGTAATCGTTGACGCGGTAAATCGAAAAAGAACGTTGCGCAGGTTTTGGTGACTTGCCGTCGTCCATGCCGGGTAATGCAGTTTGAGTCTTCTTGCCGGGAGCAATTTGTTCGGTGATAATCGATTGCAAACGTTTGCAAGTGGTCTGAATAGCGCCCTTGTTGATATCGCAGCCAATCCACCGCCGCCCCAGCTTCTGCGCCACCGCCGCCGTCGTGCCAGAACCAATAAAGGCATCCAAGACAATATCTTTTTCGTAGGATGAAGCTGTTATAAGCCTCTCTATTAATTTAGTGGGTTTCATGGTTGGATAGTCGTAGTTTTGCCTATCGAAAGAAGCTTGGTTCTCAATATCTATTACCATCCAGTCTTCTGGCGGATAACCGGGCTTTATATGGTCTCGAACAACCCATTCGGGATGTTCCTTTTCCCAAATCGGGTCTACATCTTTGGCTGATCGAATAGGACTTTCCTTGATACCGCGACCTACAAGACGGTATTTACCATTTTCATCTTCATGTTTGAATTTCTTAAGAGTAGATTCCGAGTATTCATTTAGCACAGTTTCAAAATTGAATGTCCACTTGTTACCCTTCGAGTACAGAAGAATGCATTGATGTTTACGGTTCCAGTATTGGTGACTAAACTGGCGGGTCTTATAACACCAGACGACTTCAGCTTTGAAACCTGGCGCATTACCATCATCGCCTCCACTGCCAAAAACTTCATCCATGAGGCAACGTAACAAATGGCTTTTGTGCCAGTCAGTATGCAAGTAAATGCTTCCATCTTCAGCCAGCAATTCTTTTAGAAGGAGTAATCGTTCATACATGAATTGCAGGTAGTTGTCGTTCGCCCAAATGTCGGTGTACTGGATTTGTTCGTCGAGAGAATAATTTTCACCCGCTAATTCCGCTTTTTCTTTTCTGCCGCGCAATTCGACTTTGCGCACATAATCCGCGCCGGAATCAAAGGGAGGATCAATATAGATGAGATTTACCTTGCCCCGATAGCCGTTGGCCAGCAGGTAAGCTAGAACTTCCTTGTTGTCGCCGTGAAAGAGCAGGCCATCATTTTCAGGTTTTTCGCCGGTTGGATTGAAGGTTTCGATATGTTGCGCCGGAAAAGCGGTCACGTGCTTAAGCGGGCGTTTGCCCACCCAGGTAAGCATCGGCCTGCCTTTGGCTGACGTAATTTTTACTTCCGTTCGTTCAACCGGCTTTGGGTTTGTCGTTGCTGGTTTATCTTTCGGTTTACGGGCCATTATTTTTCCTCCACAAAATTACGCGTTGTTTTGATTTGTTCATGGCCGATGACATCGGCGCGGGCAAAGATGATTTCGTATTTGAGCCGGTCGGGATTGAGCTTTTCCCACTGTTTAAGCGCGACAGCCTTGCGACCTTCCATGGTCAGAGCCAATTCGCCGCGTTTGTCACGCTGAATGTCTTCATTCGTGGCAGCCTCGAAACGAGAATCTTTAATCTCAACAATAAGACACTTGCCGTCCTTGCGGCGAATGACAAAATCGGGCGTGTAGCGATGCCATTGATTGTCCTCGTCCTTGTATTCGACATAGAAATCGGTCTTATGCGGATCGGTCAGCGCACCGGTAAAATAGATGTCTTCAATTTCGGCGGGATGCTGATTGAGGTCGGAAAGAATTTGTTCGAAAAAGTTTTGTTCGGGATTCGAGTCGAAGTTGTATGGATCATAATGAAAACCAAATACACTTGCTTTGCTCTGCCAGTCTTTCCATGATGCCAGCAGGTGTTCCCGGTCAATCGGATAGGAAATTTCGGCGGTGTAAAACTCCGTGCCGTCATCAGCGGTATGCTTTTCAAAACCGTCGGTTTTCACCAGCGCAAGAGCACGTTCCACGGTTTCTTCATGGACTTCGTAATTACGCGTCTGTTCCTCAATCTGTGCGGCCAGCAACGGGAAACAGTTGTGCGGTATTTCGGTATCATTGGAATAAACACGTCGCAGCTCTTCATAAAGCGGCCATAATTCCAACCGGTAGGTTGCCGCCAGTTCCACAGCCGCCCGGTAAAGATCAACGGTTTCAGCTTCCTGCTGAATAATTTCGAGGTCTCCAACGGTTTGCAACACGTTCTTGGTGGATTGCTGTTCGGCAACTGTCAACGTCTCTTTTTTGATTGTTTGTTCTGTTGACGGATAAACACGATGAAGTTTGATCGGTTTTGTTTCTGTGTTCTTGCGCACAACGGTGCGGACAAGTTGCCGGATAACCAGCGGCGGCAGTTTGATTTTGCGCAACTGAATGACGGCGAGTCGCGTGCTGGTTTTTGCTTGATTAAGATCGCTAATGGATTCGCCGAATGTTTCCTGTAATTGGCGGTCCAAAATTGCGCGATTATCGGCGGACAAATAGATGCGCGCGGGCTTGTTATTGCCGGGCACCTGACGCAGACAACGCGAAGCAGCCTGAAGAACAAAATTGTTGCTGGTGCGCAGGCGTCGCGCCAGCGCGCAGGCAAACAGGCTGGGACAGTTCCATCCTTCCGTACCTTTATTGACTAGCAGGATCACACGATGCGTGGCCGTTGGATCGTTAAGACGATTAAAGGCATCCACTTCGGCTTGGCTTGATTCCGAGGTGTTGCGCAGGCAAAGCGCCGGTGATAAACCGAGCTGGGTAAGCGCCGTTTCTATGGCGGGCCGCAATTCGGTGAGGTCGTCGTTTTGTGGGAAGTACAAGGCCAGCCTCGCTGGCGCACCATTCGGCAGAGTTACATCGCCGTAGTCTTTGAAAAAATCCAGAATGACATGACTGATAAACTGATCGGTGCTGGCATCATCAAACGTAAACGACTGGATGTTATTGGCGACTTCTTTAAGAATGCTATCGTGAATACCCTGCGAAAGTCCATACCAGACCACAACATCACGCAACGGTTGTCGCTGGAAGTATGGCGTACCAGTGGTGTTGACAACGCAGATGAGATTGGGACTCTTATCGTAGAGATAGTCCACGGTCTTTCGCACCTTTTTCAACTCGGTATTAAGCGCCTGCCCATAGGTATGATGTGCTTCATCAGAAAAAACTGCCAAGTGCGGCAGG
>ENA-ORXD01001987-ORXD01001987.1-sediment-metagenome-genome-assembly--contig:-NODE-1987-length-14835-cov-4.746036_pt1 | contig 14835 bp, 11 predicted proteins | sample MGYA00237862_ERZ511471 | MGnify/ENA metagenome assembly ERZ511471 | reverse complement strand
ACGAATTCCTCTTTGCCCCGCCAGCGCAGGCGGATCGTGGAAGGGACGCTCGCGGCGTACCGGTTCTCGGCGATGAGCGAAACCTCGGCGTCCCGTTCCGGGACGGTCACCTGGATCGTCCGTGCCGGCTCCCCTTCGGCCTTGACGGCGATGCCCCGCTGTGCCGACACGGGCCTGCCGTCCACGAGGACGCGGATCGCCGTGACCGGTTCCCCCGAGGGGCTGCGAAGAGAATAGGACACCCTCGCTTCCGGCCTGGAAAAGGTGGAGCCGTCTGCAGGGGACAGGATCGTTACGACCGGCGGGAGCATCTTCTTGACGGCCACTTCCCGGCGCGTGCGCCCGGATTCCTCATCGGCCAGGCGAAGGGCTTCCTTCTCGTCCCGGGTCTCGAGGACCCTGGCAATCACGTCGGGCCGATAATAGGTGGAACGGAACCGTGAGGCGGGAAAGAAATCGGCTGCCTGGTCCTTTCCCCGATTCACATGCCAGCCGATCAGTTCCTCTCCCCCGGGCGAGGCGTCGTAGTAGCCCCCGGGGCTCCACAGGACCCAGCGTTTCCGGTCCTTGTGGGGAAAGAAGGAGAGAAGTTCCTTCCCGTCCCTTATCCTGCGCCAGCGGATCGTCCCGTCCGCGTAAGCCGCGGCGAAGACCTGATCGTTTCCGGCTGTATTCACCCCCCAGACGCTGTCGGGGACATTGACATGCCAGCGTTCGCTTCCGGACCGGTCGTAGGCACGAAGCTGCCATTCCGTTCCAAGGAGGAAACTTTCACCATCGGCTGCGATGGCGAGACTCCGCGAGGTTTCGTATTGGTCGAGCTTAAGAGGGCGTCCGTTGAACTTTGGATCATATTTGTCTTTCCAGTTTGTGATATTCATGCCCGGGGCCGTCATCCGGGGCGGGGTGAGAGAAGCTGAAGCCCCGGGATTCGTCTCGAGGTATCTGCTGGAAACGGTGAATCGACCGAGGGGGGCGCCTCCGTAGTCGTAACCGAACTGGACAGTTCCGCCGTCGGAAGAGATGAGGAAACCTTCCCGATTGCCCCGGTAATCGGCTATGACCGGCCCCGTGAAGAGCGTAACCCGGCCGGAGGGGGATACAATTCCAAAGGAGGGATCTGCCGATCCGAAGGCAACAGACCCATCGGTGAGGGGGACAAGATCCATGATCGTGTCCCTTGCTCCGACCTCTAGATCCTCATAGCCCCCATGGCCGGCCTGGAACCAGCGGCGGATGAAATGTTTACCTCTTTGATGGTACCTCCCCCCCGCATAAAGGGATTTCCCATCGGCGGACCAGGCAACCTTGCTTAAATTCCCCCTGTCCACCCCCCTTGTATCCGGAGAGAAAAGAAAAGAAAGATCCTGGCCCGACAGGAGGGCGACTTTGGTCGAGTCAATAAAACCCACGGCAATCCTCTTTCCATCGGGAGAGAAACGGGCCGCAAGAGGTCGTTCCCCGCCAGGGATCTTCTCTTTGGCGATCAGGCGGAAACCCTGGTCATAGAGACGGACATAGCCGTCGTTACAGGTCGTCACGAGACGGCCCCGAACGTCGAAATCGGCGCTGTAACTCTGCCCGCCGTAATTCTTGTCTGAGGCAATCTCATGGCCGTCGGCAACCTGGAAAATCCGGAGCCCCTGCCCTCTGCCCAGAACGGCAGCGAGGAAACGGCCGTCCCGGGAAAAGGCGAGGTGCTCAATCACATTGGGCAGCCCCGACAACCGCCGGACAAGGCATCCCGTGTCGGCGTCGAAGAGGTAGACGGTATCGCCCTGTTCCCATTTACCGGTCCACCCTCCGCAGGCAACGGTCTTCCCATCCGGGCTGATTGCCACAGCGTAAAGCTTGCCTTCATTGACGTTCCCTATGGGGGGACGGATGATTCGTTCCGGACGTCCCGATGGCAGCTCCCAGACCCGGACGGTCTTGTCGTTCGAGGCCGTCACAAGGCGCCGTCCCTCTGCATCCACGTCGATCCTTTTGATTGCGGATATGTGCATTCCAGTCTCAATCCGCAGGAAAGGCTCCTTGGGCGGTTCGGAAGCTCCGATGAAGTTATTGGTGTGTAAAAGGAACAGACAGACGAATCCAGCAACAACGGATACAAAAAACGCCTTCCTCATGGCAGTCCCCCTCTTGCAGGTACAGAAACATTCATACCTTAATCTCGAACGGACGGCAAGACAGGTTGTCGATTTCCATGAATAAGTTGGATGACCTGCCCCCAAAAGCCGGTCCGGATTTCAGGGGCAGGTCTAGAGTCAGTAGAAGTTTATGTTTTGATACAGCAGGCAACATATGAAAATGAAAAATGATTTGATTTATATTGAGATCCGTTTATAATTAACGCGAATAAGCGAATCGATCTAATCCTGGTATTCACCCATTGCCCCTGCCTGATCCCGGGGGCGGGTTAATGCATAGACTGATCCATAACAGGTTTGATTTACCGAGAGACGTTTCTTTTACAGAGATCAGATATTTTGTGCGACTTTCTCAGGTTCGGAAGAATGTTCCAGCGGCTTCTGTCCTGCATCGAATGCCGGTGATCATTGCAGGATAGCCTTAGAAAGGAATTCATGATTCCCAGGAAGAAATTTCCGATCTATTTCCGGTAGAAAAGCATCGGCATTTCCCTCTCTTTATCTCTTCGCTCTTGTCTCTCTCCTTACTGTCGCATTTTATATGCATCCAGCCGGGCCATCGCCACGGGACGGCAGTAATGAGGAAATCAACATCTGACACAGAAGACCGATCTGAGAAACCGTCATACTTTGATGGCGAATCGCTGCGTCGGAGGCGGAATGAAAAACGAGATTTTCGTAGACTCCGGTGAAGTCGCGGCCTGCAAGGGACATGGGGTCCTTCAGGCGAGTGCGATCGGATCCTGTGTGGTGGTTGCGGCATATGACCCGGACTGTCACGTTGGCGGTATGGCTCATGTCATGCTTGCGGGGGCTTCGCGAGACCAGGACCCGACAGGGGGAACGAAGTATGCTGAAGATGCCGTGCAGGAGATGATGCAAAAAATGGCGAATCTCGGTTCAACAAAGGCCCACCTGTGCGTATGCCTTATCGGCGGCGGCAATCTCATGGGCAAGGGCCATGACAGCCCCGGCCCTGAGACCGTCCGGTCGCTTTCCGAAATTCTGCACAGGATGCGTATTGAGCCTGTTTCGATGGAGGTAGGCGGCCGACAGAGGAGAAGCTGTACCCTTGACGTTGATCGCGGCTGCGTGACCTGCAAAGTCGGGGATTCCGCGGAACGCAAGATTTGGGAATACAAGGCGTCCGTCCCTGATTCTGCGGGGGAATATCGAGATTGATCCTCAACCTGGGATAGAAAAGAGGTGGGGACACATGAAACGAAAAACGAAGAGGGATCTCCCGAAAGAAGTCGAGCAACTCCAAAAGCGCATCAACGAACCGGAAGCCCCGGATATCACCGTTAACATCACTGAGGAAAAACAAGTCGAGGATGGGCCGGTAAAGCCTCATCAGCACATTGAAAAGCTGGTCAGGGAACACACCGCCCGTATCGATGTTGCAAATCAGCAACTGAGGGCTGCGAACCAACAGCTCCGAGCCACGGAGCAGCAGCTTCGTGCCTCGAATCAGCAACTGAGGGCATCGAATGAACAGTTAAGAGCGACGGAAAAAGCGCTGCGTGAGAGTTTTGCCATTAATCGCACAATCGTAAAGAGTATTCCGCAGATGTTGTTCCTCAAGGATCGAAACTCTGCTTACATCATTGTCAATGAGAAGTATGCGGGCAGCGTCGGGCTTAGCCCGGACAATTTCGTGGGATGCGACGACTTCAAAATCTTTCCTTCCGAACTCGCCGAGAAATACCAAGCGGATGACCGGGATGTCATACAGACGGGAAATCCTAAGGATGTTGAGGAACCCTATATGGCAAAAGGCAAACAGTACTGGGTTCGTACAATAAAGGTGCCCATAAGGAACGAGGCGGGAGAAATATTCGCCGTACTCGGTCTTTTCGAGGACATTACCGAGCGCAGGCAAATGGAGGAGCAGTTACGCAAGAGCGAGCAAAAGTACAGGAATCTTTTTAATAACGCGTTGGAAGGGGTATATCAGTCGACGCTGGAGGGCCGGTTAATCAGCGTAAATATGGCCTTCTGCAGGATGTTCGGCTATGCATCGCCGGAGGAGGCCATCGAGACGGTGACGGATATCGGCCGACAACTGTACGCAAGTCAGGACGACAGAAGGAGAGCCCTCAGCCTTTTCAGGGAACAAGGGCATATTGAAGGCTTCGAATGTCAGGTGAAACGGAAGGACGACAGCATATTCTGGGCATCCTTCAATGGCCGGTTAACCAGGACAGAGGAGGCAAGCGCTTTAGAGGGGTTCATCATAGATATTACGAAACGCAAACAGGACGAGGAGGAGATACTTAAGCTCAACGAGGAATTGGAAAAGCGTGTTGCCGACCGCACGGCTCAGCTTGAAGCCGCAAACAGGGAGTTGGAAGCATTTTCTTATTCCGTGTCTCACGACCTGCGGGCACCATTGCGGGCCGTGGACGGTTATAGCCGTATCCTGATGGAAGACCATGCCCCTCACCTCGACGAGGACGGAAAGCGGGTCTGCGATGTCATCAGCACCAGTGCGAGGGAAATGGGCACGCTCATCGACGACCTGCTGGCCTTCTCTCGCATCAGCCGGAAGGCCATGGAGTCTTCAATCATAGACATGACAACCCTGGCGCGATCCATTTTTTTTGAAGTAACGACCCAGCAGGACAGGGAGCGAATTGATTTTGAAGTTACCCCCCTGCCTGAAGCCCATGGCGACCCGACTCTGATTCGACAGGTTTGGGTGAACCTTCTTTCCAATGCCGTCAAGTTCTCCGCAAGAAAGGAGCGGGCCGTCATCCAGATAGGCACGGTGAAACAGGACGGGAAGATTGTGTACATGATTCGGGACAACGGCGCCGGATTTGACATGCGGTATGTACAGAAACTCTTTGGTGTGTTTCAGCGCCTTCACAGCTCCAGGGAATTTCCTGGAACCGGTGTGGGACTGGCGATTGTACAGCGGATCGTTCTTCGCCATGGCGGCCGTATATGGGCGGAAGGGGAGACGGAAAAAGGGGCAACATTTTATTTCACAATGGGGGCATGAGGCATCTCTCAACCATAGATATCGCCTCTGTAAAGGACACTAAAGGAGAGTGATCATGAGAAACACTGAAATCGTCGACATTCTGCTTGTGGAGGATAACCCGCGTGATGCGGAGTTGACGACCCGAGCGCTCAAAAAGCGCAACTTCGCAAACCCCCTTCACGTGGTGGAGGATGGTGCGGAGGCTTTGGATTTCATATACTGCCGCGGTGCATACAAAGACAGGGATCGTTCGATACTCCCGAGGGTAATCCTGCTGGACTTGAAGCTGCCGAAGTTGAATGGTCTGGAAGTTCTCAAGACGATCAAGTCGGACGCACGAACAAAGGCCATTCCGGTGGTGGTCGTAACATCGTCGCGGGAAGATCCGGACATCAAGGCGGCCTACGAACTGGGTGCGAACAGTTATGTGATCAAACCGGTTGATTTCGATTCTTTTCTGGATGCCATGAGCAGCCTGGGTCTATACTGGCTTCTGGTAAACCAGCCACCGGTCAAGTAAACCGGCAAGAGGGGACTTTCTTGCATGATCGGTTCCTGAGGTCTGAGAAGGAGGAGAAAACAAATGAGTGCGGCACTGCGCATTCTGATTGTTGAAGACCTGTCGACGGACGCGGAACTCTGCGAGAGAGAGATCCAGAAAATCTTTCCACATTCCGTCTTTCGGTGCGTTGAGACACGGGAAGATTACCTGGCGGAACTGGACTCCTTTCAACCGGATATGATCCTGTCGGATTATAAAATGCCCAGCTTCGACGGGATGACAGCGCTGAAACTGGCGTTGGAGCGTGTCCCGGAGACGCCTTTCATCATCATCACCGGCTCCATGAACGAAGAAACAGCAGTGGACTGCATGAAGGCCGGCGCCTGGGACTATGTCATCAAGGAGCACATGAAAAGATTGGGTCCCGCCGTGATCACCTCACTCAAGCGAAAGGACACCCTTCAGGAAAACAGGAGGTCGGAAGAAAAACGAAGAGAAAGCGAATCGCTCTTCCGGAAGTTGTTCGAGGACCATGCCGCCGTAAAGCTGATAATCGATCCGGACAATGGAAACATCATGGACGCCAATACAGCGGCTACCAAATATTATGGATGGTCGATTGAACGGATCAAGCGGATGAATATTTCAGAGATCAACACGGTTTCACCCGAGGAACTTCTACAGGCAATGAGACAGGTCCAAAGCAAAAAAAATTTTCGCTTCGAGTTCCGTCACAGGAGGGCTGACGGAGCGATCCGAGACGTAGAGGTGTTCAGCAGCGGAATCACGGTTGGTGGAAAGATTGTTCTTCATTCCGTTGTTCATGACATCACCGACCGCAAGCATGCGGAAAAAGCCCTTTCTTTAAGCGAAGCCAAATACCGCGCGATCTTTGAAAACGCTATCGAAGGTATTTATCAGTCAACAACTGACGGAAAATATATCTCTGTTAATCCCGCATTTTCAAAAATCCTGGGATACAAGACACCGGAAGAATTGATCGGCTCCATTATTGATATTGCCTCACAGGTTTATGTAAACCCTGAGGACCGATTGAAGTTATTAGACCTATTAAGTGTCAATGATCTTGTCGAAGAGTTTGAATTCCGAGCATATCGAAAAGATGGATCCATGATATGGCTCCTTGCAAATGCCAGAGCCGTTCGTAATGAAGATGGCAGCATCGATTACTTTGAAGGAAGGGTTCAAGATATTACCCAGAGAAAGGGGGTAGAGGAAAAGCTCCAGAACACCCTTGACAGTCTCAGAAGGGCGGTTGGAGTAACCATTCAAGTGATGATGTCCACCGTGGGGAAAAGAGATCCCTATACGGCCAGCCATCAGATGCGATCTGCCGAACTCGCCCGGGCCATTGCCTCGGAGATGGGCCTGCCTGCGGAGAAAATAGAGGGCGTTCGGATTGCAGGCATTATTCATGATATCGGCAAGATATCCATCCCGGCTGAAATATTGTCCAAAGCGGCAAAGCTGACAGCCGTCGAGTTTTCGTTTGTGAAGGAACACGCCTGGATCGGATACGAAATTCTTAAAGATGTCGAATCTCCCTGGCCACTGGCGGAGATTGTCTACCAGCATCATGAGCGGATGGATGGTTCGGGATATCCAAGAAATCTCAAGGGAGATGAAATTCTTATGGAGGCCCGCATCCTGGCAGTGACCGATGTAGTGGAATCCATGGCCTCCCACAGGCCCTATCGTCCAGCCCTGGGAATTGATGCGGCCCTTGGAGAAATCGAGAAGAACAAAGGCACCCTGTACGATGCTTCTGTCGTGGATACCTGTCTGAGATTATTCCGGGAAAATGGATTTCAGTTCAAGGCGGCCTGATTTCATTGACCGGGATATCTGTAATTGTCCTATCTACCCAATACAGACTTCCGGGCCTGCTCGGATTTGGCCCTGTAAAGGGCAATTTTCGCGGTCTGCAAAAGATCGTCCATCAAAGTGTTCCGGCGGATTGAAAAGGAATGTCTTGGGGCTGCGCAAAGAGCATGGATAAAATATCGAGATGTGGAGTGCTTATATTGGAATGGGCCTCCTGAAGAGGGCGGATCGATATATACCAAGCTTGACAAAATGTGTAAGAATAGACACACAAAAAAGAGAATTGAAGAGTTGGAGCGGTTCCTTGATTGCACACACACAAGGGTGCCCAAATTGATACAGCCGATCATTGCGCTCCGGCTGATTTTTTCATGAACGCCGCAGGAGCATGAAGAACAATGAGCACGGTCAAACACACCGCATCGTTTGAAATTCGCCAGCCTGCTAAGGAGCTGTTTCCTTTATTCAGCGCGGAGGGAGAAAAGCTGTGGGCGCCAGGTTGGAATTACGAGAACATCATGGGAGGCACGGATCTGCATGAAGATTATGTTTTCATGACAAGGAGCCATGATCATGCTGCATCGGATGCCGTTTGGATGGTCAAGAGGTATGAACCTGAAGATTATTTGGTGCAGTACTACAAGGTGGAGCCCGGCGAAAAGGTCGGAGTGATTGAAGTCAGGTGTTTCGAACTGAATGAGTCCCGGACCAGGGTGCAGGTAACCTACGAATACATAGGGTTGTCGGTGGCGGGTAACAGGTTTGTTTCAAGCTTTTCCTCGTCCCGATACAACGCCTTCATAGCCGAGTGGAAAACGCTGCTGGCGAAGTATTTTGATAGAAAGCGCTGAAAACGCCATCAACCCCCTCCAGGCTTCGCTTCGCCGGGTTTTTGGCACGATAAATTGCATAAATGCAATTTTCTCCCCCCAAAACGGCGGCTCACCCGGCGGGAAAGGGTAGACCCTGTTGGATGTCACCGGGAATCCCCCTGTGATTCTCCGGGAAGGGTTTATTTCTCCTGACCGGATGTGGCGCATTCCCGGGAAAAGAGGATGAGGTTCCCGTCCTCGCCGAGGGCGATGAGCTTGTCCTTATTCTCGATGACATAGGATGCCGAAGGGTTGTAGATCATCCGACCCGTTTCTTTTTTCACCGCCACGATGATGAGCCCGTACTTGCTGCGGATTCCCGATTCCCCTAACAGCGTACCCTGGAGAGGGGAATTCTCCCCGATGTCCACTTCCTCCATCCGGAGTTCGAGGCTCTGCCGTTTCGTCGTAATTTCGATGAAATCCAGCATGGCCGGCCGGAGGATGGCCATGGCCATCTTCATGCCGCCCTCGGTGTAGGGAGACATGACCCGATCCGCTCCCGCCTTGAGGAGCCTCCGCTCCGAAATGTCGTCCACCGACCGCGAGAGGATGAAAATCCGGGGATTCAGTTCCTTGGCGGCCAGGATGACATAGAGGTTTTCCGCATCCGTGGGGAGGACGCAGACGATCCCCCGGGCCCTTTCGATCCCGGCGGCCAGGAGAAACCGGTCTTCCGTGGCGCTTCCCCGAATGTACATGAGGCCCTCGTCCTCGATTTTTTCAATGACTTCCTGGCTTCTCTCTATGACGATGAAAGGAACTTTCTCCCGGGCCAGCTCCCTGCCGATGAGGTACCCGATCCTCCCAAAGCCGCAGATGATGTAATGATCTTTTAATGAGTTGATTTTCTTTTCCAATTTACCCCTCCCGAGGACTTTCTTGAGTCGGCCCTCCACGAGGTTTTCCATGACCAGTGTGACCGAATAGGCCATGGCGCCCACACCGAAGACAACAAGGAAAATCGTGAACAGGCGGCCTGAAAGGCTTATCGGATGGAAATCCCCGTACCCCACGGTAGCGATGGTGATGATGGTCGTGTAGAAGGAATCGAGGAACGACCACCCCTCGATAAGATGATAGCCGAGGGTTCCGGTGACGAAAATGAGAAACAGGATGATGACGGATAGGCGTATTTTATAAGTCACCGTGCCCGGGATACCCTCTTTCTTTCTCTATGGGAACGCCATCGTATCGATGGTGTATTCAACAAAGATGAATTCTTGTCTCACTCTTCAAGTGCAGATCATAGAGCTTGGAATATGACAGGCTTCTTTGCAGACGTAAAAATTGACGTCTCTGAGTATGGCAAACAAAAAAAAATACGAAAAATTAGAGCGCTTTGAAGATAAGATGATTAAAGATAGCACATTTTGCCTTGGGAATCCCCCCCGCTCTCCCTTACTCCGGCATGTTTCTTATCCTGGTTGATGCGATCCCTGCGCCAGGATGTCCGTCAGCTTTTTGAACTTCCTCAGCACGGGTTTCTCGTACTTCGCCTTCTTCGTTTCTTTCCTGTCTTCCTTCTTCATGGCCCCCTCTTTTTTATTGAATCTGGACTCGATATTACCTGCATCCTATATCGCTAAAGGTTTGAGAGTCATCTTTTCATTTATTTTCCTGTCTCTTTATGCGTTAAATTTAAAAGAATGCAATGTTGATGTCAATTTCAAAAAAATCGGTGTTTCAATGATCTGCTCCCGTTATTTAATAAACCCAATTTTCCTGTTCCCCTGCGGTGATTTTACGGCGGGTGTTTTTCTTGATTTCCCTCACTGAAGACTCCGTGCCCTCCTGGGTTTCAGGTGTCATTCGCTTCCCCTTTCTTCGGATGATCTTAACCTGAAACCGTCTCTTGGCTAAACCCTGCATTTGTCCACTTTCCTTTGAACCGCTGTATCCAATGACTTGCCCCCCCAAATCGGTTAAGATTCTAAATCAGATATCAGGCATCATTCCGGATCATATTGAGGGGGCGGATCATCGATTATCATTGACATACAACCACTCTTACTGTATTTCCCTCGCGAAAAGCACATTCGTATCGACAACTGACCACGCTGCATTCTGCATTTACTTCCATGTTCCCGGATCGACTTCATACTTATGTGCCTGAAATATCAGTTTACAAAGCGAGGAAAAGACAACGTATGGATGCGATCAGACCGATGGGTGAGAGCTATGGCTACATCCGTCTCGCCCTCCCGCTTATGTCGAAATACAACATACCCGTAACCCCTCCCAACTACACTGTGTGGTATCGATATGTCTCCGGTGCGGACCCGAAACTTGCGAAAGCCATCGATGCGCTGCGCGAAAAAGAAGGCCTGTTCTCAGATGAGACGAATGAAGACCTTTACAGACGCTTCTGCGCGGACACGGATGAGAGTAAGTTGAGGAAGCTCCGCGACGATTTGCGCCACATTCTGGTTACCATTCTGAAGGAAGTTACTGAGCTGACCGGTCAGTCTGAAGAGTATGAGTCCTTTGTCACCCGCTCCATAGATGCATTGACGGGAGATCCATCCGTTGAAGAGATCCGGGCAATGATCTCTCAGATCATAGAAAAGACGAAAACCCTGGGAAGGTTTGGAAAACGAGTGAGCTTCAAACTCAATGAGACAAAAAAGGCGCTGCAGACGCTACGGGAGGATTTTGAGCGGGTAAAGACAGAGGCTTCCGTTGATTTTCTCACCAGCGTGGCCAATAGAAAGGCCTTTCATGACACACTTATCGAACAGATGAATGAAGCCGCCTCTCAACAAAAAGAGTTGACACTTCTCATTGTCGACATAGACCATTTCAAGAAGTTCAACGATGAACATGGACACCTGATCGGCGATGAGGTTCTGAAGTTGGTAGCAAAGAAGATAAAGGAAATAGTGCGGGGAAGAGACTTTCTCGCCCGTTTCGGTGGAGAGGAATTTGCCGTCATACTGCCGCAAACCCCGCTCAAGGGCGCACAGGTCGTGGCTGAGAGCATCAACAAGCTTTTCGCCAAGACAGTTCTCAAGGCCGTGAATGCATCAACACCATTGAGTAAAGTAACCGTATCCGTAGGGGTGGCTCTTTACCGTCCCGGCGAACTGCCGGATACCTTTATCAACCGTGCTGACCGGGCGCTCTACCGGGCCAAACAAACCGGGAGAAATCGTGTAATGACGGAGCAGGACATTTAAAAAGCAGAGAGATTGAGCGGCAAAACTGACCTCCCCCCCTACGAAACCAGTCCAGATTCTAAGTTAGTTTCGAGGTATAATTCTGGATCATTTCAAGGAGGCAGGGCTAGGTGACCTGCCCCCCAAAATCTGGTCCAGAATTTAAGCTAGTTTTGAGGCATAATTCTGGATTACATTGAGGAGGCAGATCAAACCTTCGCCGGAAACCAGTTCAAATATGGCGAGTCGTCCGTAGTGGTCAACCGGGATCCAGCGGATGAGCAAGAGTATTCCTTCTCGGACGAGACCCTCCATTTTTTGCTTCATTCGGATGAGGCGGTTCAGATCATTTTTCCCGGCACTGGGATCATGAAGAACAACCCGATCCTCCGATGGAACATCGACTGCAACGATGCCGGCTGGTCCTGTGACCACGGGATCGCCAGGGTCTGGCTCCGGATCACTGTGGGACTTGTGGTCCATACCTTCGTCGTTTACATGAACCCGCTCGGGATGTCGGAAGGGTATCCCTCCAGTCCCCCGGGTTTCACAGCAGAGACCGTGGGAAAGGGGGTCATCGAGATCGACCTGAGGGAACGGTTTTCTGAGGATGAGGTTTTCTCAAACATCTACATCGATCTGTCAAACCAGGACACGGACGGGGATCCCCTGATAGGGACCATCGGCTTTCCGACACTCTGCCCGAAGTAGGAAAAAGCTGGTCCATCTTTTTGCATACCAGAGAATATTTCATACTGTTCCTGCAGTCAGGCAGTCGTTCATTTCGATGGATATCAACCCTTTCAGATGCAACGATAAAATTTTGTTGACTTTTTGATCGTCTTGCCTCGAAATAAAAAACCTATCGGCAAATTGTCATCAACAGGTCAAGAGCTGATCCCTGGTTCTTTTAAAGGTATTTGTCTGGACCGGCCATGGAGTGGTCTGATGTTAAGATAGAAAATAGGGATGGGAGGAAGGAGAACATGAAGAAGGATCGTTCAAGGTCTTTCGGCATCGGGGGGACTTCATGTCAAAAGGTTTCGTGCCGGTTTCTCTCACGGGTGTCGGGATTGAGACGGCGCCGCATCGATCTGATTGTCCTTGCCGCACGCATCTTTTTGATCTTCAGTCTTGTCGTTTCGACCGGTCCGGCGATGGCTGCCACGGAGGGATCCCTCAACAATTTCTTTGGCGACGGGGCGGGAACATCGACCACAGGAGGCTCGGACTCCTTTTTTGGCGGGAACGCCGGCCATTTCAACGAGGAAGGGGTCTACAACTCCTTTTTCGGTAGATCTGCCGGCTATAAGAACGTGACAGGACATTACAATTCCTTTTTTGGAACAGAATCGGGATACGACAATACAGTTGGAGACGACAACTCCTTTTTTGGTACATTCTCCGGCGACGAAAACACGAGTGGTAATTTCAACTCTTTTTTTGGTGCATCTTCCGGTAGGTCTAGCACCGTCGAGAATTGCAACACCCTCATCGGAAGCCGTTCCGATCTCGACCCGGCAACACATATGATCACCAACGCCACGGCCATTGGTTACCAAGCTTACGTCTCCCAGTCCAACAGCCTGGTCCTGGGAAGCATCAAAGGGGTAAACTCAGCGACAGATAATGTGAACGTAGGCATCGGGATATCCGCCCCGGCGAGGCAGCTCCATCTCAAGGGGGACAACGCCGTCTTCCGCATGGACCGCAGCACCGACACCTCCGCCTTCATGATCGTGCGAACCAATCTCGCCGGCACGGCCGTCCTGAAGACCTTCGTCGTGGGGACCAATGCCTCCGGGTCGAACGACGGGGAGTTCGTCATCAACGACTTGGGGAATGCGGTCGGGGGTCCCGGTAACCGTCGGATGACGATTGACAACTCCGGGGATGCGGAGTTCACGGGGTCGGTGACTGCGACGGGATTTTACCCTTCGAGTTCGATCGCCTTGAAGACCAACGTCCGGACATACGGGAACGCCCTGGAGACGGTGAAGCGTCTCCGGGGGGTGCGGTTCGATTGGAAGGGATCAGGGAAGCCGTCGGTGGGTCTCATCGCGGAGGAAGTGGAGGAAGTGGTTCCGGAGATTGTGGCTCATGAGGGAAAGACTGGTACAGCGGCCGGCCTGAATTACGACAGCCTTGTCGGGGTGCTCGTGGAGGCCGTCAAGGAACAGCAGGCGGAACTGGCCGGCTTGAGGGCAGAGGTACAGCAGCTAAAGGCTCTCTTGCAAGGAAAGTAGTGCTTTTGCAACTTGGCCCCGAAAACCTGCATTCTCTCCGGGTGCCGGCGATCCATTCATTGAGGCAACGGGAGTCGGTCGATAGGATTCAATGATCCCCGCACCCGGAACCTGTTGACTCGGCAGTTGAAAGCGAGCATTCATCGCAAAGTACTGAATAAGCCCATACAAACACCTACAGGCCCCTTCGGAATTGGCCCTGTAAAAGGCAAATTTCGCGGTCTGCAAACGCCCATCCACAGAAGTTTTCCGGCGGGTCGAAAAAGTATCCTTTCCAAATGCCTATCATCACAAGTCATTTCAGGAACGCCGCAAACGCCCTGATGTCAAGGTTCGATTCGAACCTCCGGCATTGGGATTCGTAGTTTAACAGTCCACATTGCAATCATTAGGTTTCTTGATTTTTCATGTGGACAATCTCAATAAATAAAATATGTTAGTGTGGACAAAGCATATCTATTATTTGTCTCCAATCATAGGTAACTTGCCGATATCATTGACTGTGACATTATCAAAATTGAGCATCACCGTATCGGCCGCTTTCTGAAGATGCTCAAGTACGATGTGGGTGTAAAACTGCGTTGTCTCGATGTCGGCGTGGCCAAGATACTGCTGAATCGTTCGGAGATTCAGGTTCTGTTGCGCCATGTGGGTGGCTATCGAGTGCCGGAAGAGATGGGGATACACTTTCTTCCTGATGCCCGCCTTTCTTGCGGCTCTTTCGATCGCCTTTCTCCCGTTATAGATGGGCTTTCCGGTCTCCGGGTTCAGGAAAACGTAGCGATCAGGGTCAAAGTCCGGATCCGCCGGCATGATCGCAATCAATGATTCTTTCAGCCAGCGGTTGATCGGAAGAATCTTGAATGACCCGCCCTTCTGCTTCACGTTTATGATGTTTGTGGGAAAGTCGATGTCCTTCCATTTCAGGTTTCTTGCCTCGGAAAGCCTCAGTCCCAGGGAGTATAGGCAGAGGATGAAGGACTGGTAGAAGGGTTCCGCCGCTTTAATGAGTGCCACGACTTCTTCAAATGAGAGAATCATCGGAATTGGTCTTTTGTAAGGCACCCTCTCGA
>ENA-ORXD01001986-ORXD01001986.1-sediment-metagenome-genome-assembly--contig:-NODE-1986-length-14839-cov-3.461387_pt1 | contig 14839 bp, 12 predicted proteins | sample MGYA00237862_ERZ511471 | MGnify/ENA metagenome assembly ERZ511471 | reverse complement strand
GCCGCCGGATCTCCCCGCTGAACAGGGTCTGTGTCATTCGTTCCATCAGGTTCTTCTTCATTATTATTGCTCTCCTATTCTATGGTCGGGGGTTTCCCCACCCAACTAAAATCCTTCATCCAGGTCGCGCAGCGGGTCGCGCCCGGGGATGACCAGGGCCGGGGCGTTCAGCGCCCAGTCGTGTTCCTCCAGGGCGGCGCACAGGGCCGCCGAGAGGAGCAGGTCGTCGTGCAGCGGCGCGCCGTCCAGCGGGTCGCGGCGCCCCTCCGGCACCCCCCAGCGCATGCGCTGCTCGGGGCCGGGCGAGACATCCATCTGGCAGGCGTCGAGCTGGCGGTAAAAGGCCGCCCACACGTCCTCGCGCACGCAGCCGGCGGTGGCTTCCCGGTAAACCCACTGCGCCGCCGGATCGCCGTCCGGCGCTTCTTCAAGGTTCGGGTCCCAATCGCGGAAGCGCCCGCTGTCGATCACCGCCAGGAAATCCCAGCCCAGCTTGCTCTTGGAGGCGGCGCTGAACACAAACGGGATCACCTGCCGCGGCAGGGCTTTGCGCAGGAAAGCGGCCAGCCCCGCCCCCACCCCGGTGGCGTCCACCACCACGTAGCGCGCTTTCCAGTACCCGGCCAGGGCGGCCAGGTGGGCCTGAAGCCGGGTGTGGCTGGTGCCGTGCCACTGGCAGCGGTCCGCCACCCGGTACACCAGCCCGCGCGCCGCCAATTCCCGCGGCGCCTCCAGGCTCACCTCCACCACCGTCAGGGCGGTCAGGTCGCGGCCGGGGCGTTCCAGATCTGCCTCGCCCCGCAGGGCGGCTTCGTCCTCTCCGGCCACGTCCACCAGCAGGGCGTACTGCCTCCCGCGGCGGGGCGCGCGCAGCCGGGGGTGACTGCCCCGCATCCTGGCCTGGCGCTCCGGGGGGAACATCCCTGCCGCCCCGTCAATCTCCTCGCAGAAGTACTGGGTGCGCACCAGGGGATGGCTGCGTCCCAGGCGGGCGATCTGGCCGGTCAGGTGCCTGCCGTAGGCCGGGACTTCGGCGGCCACTTCCTGCCCGGTCAGCACAAAGCAGCGCCGGATGCCGTCCGCGGCCTGGGCCTGCCGGGCGGCCCGCAGCTCGCGGGCCAGCAGGGTGTGGCTGGTCCAGGCCGTGCCCCAGAAGATGCGGGTGGCGTTGGTGCTGGCGGCCATCGGGGCGATATCTTTATCGAACTTCTCCACCAGCACGTCCTGGGCTTCGTCCACTTCCAGCAGGGTGCTGGCGGTGGCCCCGACGATGTTGGCCTCCGGCGCGCCGGAGAAGAAGTACATCCGCGCCTGGCCCACCCGGTAGATGTAGCCGCTCTCTTTCTGCCACTTCCCGCGGGTGATCTGGTTGCCCGACAGCACCCGTTCCAGGCGGCGCATGGCGTTCTCGGCCTGCGGGCTGCGGGTCGGCGAGATTTTGACGATCTCCGCCGGGCTTTCGGAGAGCAGGAGCAGCAGGTACGCCTCGAGCTGGGCCTGGACCTCGTTCTTGCCCGATTGGCGGGGGAACATGACCGCGAAGCTCAGGCCCAGTTCGTTGACCACCGATTCGACCACCGCCCGGGCCACCTCCTGCTGGTAGGCGCGCAGGGTCAGCCCCGACCCACATTGGGTGAAGCGGTACAGGTCGATCATCAGCTCATAGAGCAGCTTTTCGGAACCTTTGGCGATACCCTATCCTTTTCGAGCCCTTCGCGGCCGGTTCAGCCGCCCCAGAAGGCGCGCAGCAGCGCGGCCAGCGACATCAACCCCGACCCGCCCGCCGCCAGCCCCGACCACACCTTGAATTCGGTCACCCCGGCGGTGGCCGAGCGCAGGCGCTGTTCGTGGTCGAGGGCCTGGGCTTCCAGGGCCCGCAGGCGGTGCCCGGCCAGCTCGCTGTCGTGGCGCTGCTGGGCTTTGAGGGCTTCGATCTCGGCCCGCATCAGGTCGAGGGCGTGCCGCACCTGTTCTTCCACCAGGGCGGCCTGTTCTTCATTCATCGTCACACACCTCCTGTCTTTCCCGGCAGGGGCGGCGGCCCGGGCGGTCTCAGGGGGCCGGGGGCATCGTCTCGCCCGCTCTCGGGGAGCGGGCTGTGCCGCCGGCAGGCTTTCCGCGCCGCTGAGCCGCCCGGCTGTTGGCCGTGGAGCCGCCCCGGTTGCCGGTGGGGCAGCAAACAAGCGGCGCCGCCGCCCATGCCGGAGGAGCTAACCCTGCGGGGGGAGGGTTGCGGCCTGCTTCGCGCGCATGTCGCTCAGCACGGCTTTCAGCGCCCGGCTGAGGGCGGCGCTGCCGTCCTCTTCCAGGCTTTGCTGGGCTTTGATCAGCGTCGAGAGCCGGGTGCAGGCGATGCTGGTGGTGTTGAGCACCCGCAGCAGCTCCTCCAGGGTGCGCCCTTCATCCAACATCTGGCCCACCCGCCGGATGATCTCCCGCAGCAGTTCGATCTCATCCCGCAGGCCGTCGGGGGCGGCCTCTTCCGCTGGCCCGGGGCGGCGCGGCTGGCTTGATTTTCTGGTCGGCATCGGCCTCCTTGTTTTATAATAGAATTAATGTTCTATTATCTGAAACCAGTATGCCACGAGATCGGCCGCCGCGCAACCTGTCAAAAGGGGCGGGTGGGTACGTCATTAATGACAGGTGAAATACGTTTTAGCGGCGCCCCATCCACCCAGCGCGGCGATACTCCCCTTTCCCATTCCGCTTACCCAGGCTTAGGATGACACTTTTATCCCTCCAACAAGCTATTCTCAGCAGCTTGTATTTGAAGGTCCGAGGCAATATAATGAAAATAATTATTTGCAGGAATATAAATCAGGAAACGGTGCGTCTTCCGTATTATCGTTTCATTCACCGATTTGTGAAGAAGGATCACCATTGTTTACCCGTTCATTGAGCCGCCAACGCGATTAATATCCGACACCCCTGGAACAACCAATGCCAATACTCGATCTGCTGGACTCAATTTGGTCAAACGACCTGTACCGCAAACTCATTCTCACCCTCCTGATCCTGCTGGGGCAGAACCTGCTCCGCCGTCTGTTGATATTCTTCGTAACACAAAGGATAAAAGACGATAGTCCTTATATTTATACGATTCGAAAAGCCACCTCGTACGCAATTAACATATTGGCAACCCTGCTGGTTTTTGGAGTCTGGATAGAGCGAATTGGAGACCTATCGGTGGCGTTAGGCATTTTTGCTGCCGGATTGGCTTTCGCGCTTCAAGAAGTCATTGGCAGCTTTGCCGGATGGCTGACCATCATCAGTGGACGGCCATTTTCAGTTGGTGACCGGATCGAAACCACCAACATTCGGGGAGATGTGGTCGATGTAGGAATCTTGCGGACGACATTGATGGAGATCGGCAACTGGCTTCAAGGTGACCACAACACCGGTCGAATCGTCACAGTATCCAATGCCTTCATCTTCAAAGAGCCTTTATATAATTACTCCGCCCATCTTCGCTTCATCTGGGATGAAATCAGCCTCCCAATTACGTACGAATCGGATTGGCAAAGCGCAATTCGAATTTTGGTGGAAGTAGTGCAGAACAATCCGAACTATCAAAATTTATTACCTCAGGCAGAAGAACAGCGCCGGCGGGCCAGGCGCAAGCTGGCCGTCAAGATTACTTCTTTAGAGCCGCGGGTTTTTGTAAGGTTAACGGACAATTGGATCGAATTAGGCATGGTTTATCCGGTAGATAATGATTTGAGGCGCAGTTTCCGCAGCGAAGTCAGCCAGCGCATCTTAACAGAATTCGAAAACGCTCATATCCAAATCGCTTCCCAGACCATGGCAATCGTGCGCTTCCCAAATAAGGTAGGCGAATTACAAGAATAAGCACATCTCAGGTACGATATCCCTCCTCAGAATAACACGCTCTACGGTCAAATCCAGGCGCGATTTGTTTTTTTAAGTAGGGCGCCTCACGGGCTGGCAGCCTCCGGCCATCAAAGCCTCCCATCTTTATCAAATCTTTACACTTCCTTTATTGTATTTGTCAGACAACTCGGTTATAATCCAGACATTCGATTATTGTTAGCTGCTTTTTTTTCAGCAAGACCACTTACATTTTCAATCCGTTTCATCCTGCCGTGTGCCTCCCTGGCCGGGAGCAGGCTGGTTTTTTGCCGCCTGTCTTCACGTTCTGCCGGGGGCATCCGGCCCAACATCATCGCCGGCCGCGGCGATAAAAAATTCATCCTCTTAACCAGAAAAGGAAAAAACTCTTATGTCAGGCAAACAAAAAACCGAAGCTTCCGTTGCAAACAAAGGCTGGCTGGTCACCATCGCCGGCACCTGCGCCCTGCTGGCTCTGGGCGTGCTCTACGCGTGGAGCGTATTCAAAGCCAACATCCCGGCCGAATGGGGATGGGCTGATTCACAAAAAACCCTGCCTTACTCGGTTGCCTGCGTGGTCTTCTCGCTGATGACCATGGTCGGCGCCCGTTTATTGAACCGCTTTGGCCCGCGGGTTGTGGTGAGCGCCGGCGGTGTGCTGGCCGGTCTGGGTGTCATCATCTCCAGCATGTCCACCTCATCCCTGATCTTCACCCTCGCGTTCGGTGTAATGCTCGGCTCCGGCATCGGCTTTGTGTATGCCTCAGCCAGCCCGGCCGCCCTGCGCTGGTTCCCCGCCTCCAAAACCGGCCTGATCTCCGGCATTGTGGTAGCCGGCTTCGGGATGGGCAGCGCCTGGGTAGCCCCGCTGGCCCGCACCCTGATCGCCTCCGTAGGTTTGCAGAGCACCATGCTCTATCTGGGAATCGGCATGCTGGTGGTGGTGGTTGGTTTCGCCCAGCTCCTGTCCTTCCCCCCAGCCGGTTTCGTCCCTGCTGGCAGCGCGCCCGTCAAAACCGCCAAAACCTCCAAAAAAGCAGAATTTACCGCCGCTGAGACCGCCAAAACCTGGCAGTTCTACCTGATCTGGCTCGCTTTTGCCTTCGGCTCCGGCGCCGGCCTGATGGTGATCGGCAACCTGGCCTCGATCGTGAAGGAACAGATCGGCCTGGCCGCGGTCAGCGCGATCGCAGTCTCCGCCCTGGCAATCGGCAACGGCGGCGGGCGGGTGCTGTACGGCATGTTTTCCGACAAATTTGGCCGTAAAGCCGTGCTGATGTTCGCCTTCCTCTTCCAGGCCGCGATGGTCTTCGGGCTTTCTTTCGTCGTCACCGGCAGCCCGCTGGCCAATGTGCCGGTGCTGATGGCGCTGGTGGTCCTGATCGGCGCCAATTACGGCGCCAACCTGGCTGTGTTCCCCGCCATCACCAAAGACTACTTTGGCGCGAAAAACTTTGCTATGAACTACGGTATCGTTTACACTGCCTGGGGTCTGGGCGGTTTCATGCTCTCCCAGATCGCGGGTTCCATCAAAGACACCTACGGTACCTTCAACTACGCTTACCTCCTGGCCGCCGCCATGCTGGTGGTCGCCGCTGTACTGACAGCCGTCCTCAAATCTCCCCAACCGGAGCTTGAGCCTGCCAAACCGGTCAAAGCGGAAATGACCGCCGCGGACTAAAAGCCGACCTTTATTGGTATAAAGCGGGCCGCAGAGCGGTCCGCTTCCGCTTTAACCCTGTTGACCGGCCTGCCAGGCACGCCCAAATCCAGAGGACCCCTCACCCCGCCCGGCAGCCAGACCGCTGTCATCACCCGCTTACAACAACTTTTTTCCGGGAAAAGATGATTTTCTGTGTGAATTGTCGGTATAATAAGTTTTAAGGGTCGGGCATTACAACCATTAACAGCACACTCCATAATATGGATATCTCTCTCAAAGATCAGGCTTTGTCAAAAAACCCTCACTTCTTTTCCAGCAAAATAGGGTTGGTACTGCTGCTGGGATTGGCATTATCCGGACTGTACCTGTCCAGCCTGTACAGCTACCTGCTTTTCCACAGCCTCGCGGAACTTTTCAGCATCATCATCGGGTGCACAATTTTCATCCTGGTGTGGAATTCTCAGCGCCACCTGGACAACAACTATGTCCTGCTTGTGGGGATTGCCTATCTCTTTGTCAGCATCCTGGATCTGACCCACACCCTGGCCTATAAGGGGATGGGCGTGTTTACCGGTTATGACTCCGACCTGCCAACCCAGCTTTGGATTGCCGCGCGCTACCTCCAAAGTATCTCTCTGTTAGCCGCTCCGTTGTTCCTGCGCCGTAAATTCAATGTCCTGCTGGTCCTGTCGGTTTACCTGGCGGTGACCACCGTCCTGCTTACGGCGATTTTTGCGGGTATTTTCCCGGCCTGTTTTGTGGAAGGTCAGGGCTTAACTCCGTTCAAAATCATCAGCGAATATATCATTTCGCTCATCCTCCTGGGCTCGACCGTCTTACTGCTTCGAAACCGTGAGGATTTCGACCCCGAAGTGTTGCGTTGGCTAATCATCTCCCTGCTGCTCACCATCGGCGCTGAGCTGGCCTTCACCTTTTACATCAGCGTTTATGGCTTTTCCAATCTGGCGGGGCATTTTTTCAAAATCATCGCCTTTTATTTCATTTATAAAGCGATTGTTGAAATGGGCCTCGAAAGACCCCATCGCCTTTTGTTCCGAAGCCTGAAACAAAGCGAGCTGGCCCTCGAAAACGCCCTCGCCAAGACGAGGCAGTTGGCGATTACTGATTCTCTGACAAAGCTGTATAACCGCCATCATTTTTTTGAGTTATCGGAACGCGAGCTGGTGCGCGCCCGCCGCTACCGGCATGACTTATCCGCCATTATGCTGGATATCGATGAATTTAAGTTGATCAACGACACCTACGGGCACGCGGTTGGCGACCAGGTGCTGAGAGAAGTGGCAGAATGCTGCCGCCGGACAGTGCGCAAATCGGATATTCTGGGGCGCTACGGAGGGGATGAGTTCGTGATCATGCTGCCGGAAACCAGCTTTGCCGGAGCCTGCCAGGTTGCCGAATACCTGCGCCAGAATATCGCCGCCCAGGATATCCTCACCGAAACCGGTACCATCCATGTCACCGCGAGCCTGGGAGTCGCCGTGCTGAGCGACGAAGTTGCCACCCCTGAAAAACTGTTGAACATCGCCGACCAGGTGCTGTACAACGCCAAACGCGGCGGGCGAAACCGGGTAAACTGCGGTTGACAACCGCTCATTTGACAAAACATCTCCTTGTCCCGTACAAATCAGCCCAACAAACGCCCGGCCCGCGCCACCCGCGATGGTTCTATCAGGACGCGTAAAGCAAGAACCTGTAACCGCATCGCACCTGAGCCATCCCGCGCTTCAGATTGTCACTTCGAACGCAGTGACATCGTGCCCGAAGAGTAGAAATCTTGGGGTAGCCTGGGAGATGGTGTGTGGTGGAAAGGGACCGTCGCCGGGATGAAGCGGAAAGATTCCTCCTCCCTGCGGTCGTCGGAATGACATGGTGGCGGCGGTCGTCGGAATGACATCTCCAGGTGTCATTCCGAACGCAGTGACATCGTGCCCGAAGGGTAGAAATCTTGTTTTGTGCCAGGATTTCCAGCTCGCTGCCGTCCCTCGAAACCAAAGAGAATTTACCTCACCCAAAGCCGCCAGGACCGCAAAGGGTTTTACACCAAAAGGGTTTTCTTAGTGTGCTCACCGCCCTGGCGTGAGACTCATCGCGCCCGCATCTTGTAATCGGGATTTCAACGCCTTACAATAAAAACACCGCGATCCATTTTTACCCTTCGAATGTTCATCGCGGCGGCTTTTTCGGGTATACACCCGAAAAACGGAGGTGTGTCATGTCTCAAACATCCGGCAATCTGACCCGGCAATTCTTGTTCTGGACCCTTGCCAATATTTTGGGGTTCAGTGCGCTGGCTATCATCCTGCTCTTGCTGCCTTCCATCATGTTGATCCGTAATATGATTCTGCCAAACCTCATCATCACACTCCCCATCAGTATCGCGCAATGGATCGTCCTGCGGCGCACTGCCCCCATCTCCGCGCTGTGGATCCTCACCACTCCGGTCGGGGTAATCCTCGCGGTGCTGTGTTTCCAGAATATACCGCAAATCTTATTACCAGAGGGGGTTGACGAGCACATTCTGGTGCTGACCGCCCTGTATCTGGTAATGGGCTTCACCATCGGGCTGCCGCAGTGGCTGGTTCTGCGGCGGCAGTTCGCGGGCTCATGGGTCTGGCTGCTGGGCAGCGCCCTCAGCCTTCCTGTGGGGTTTGGGCTTGTCCTGGCGACCGATTTGATCAATCAGGCCGAAATCACGGCTTATCTCGTGGTGGGGCTGGTGTACATCCTCATTACCGGGGTGACCCTTACCCGGATGCTGTCGCGGCGCTCACCCCCCCAAAGCCAACCGAACCTGGCGGTCTGACCGGCAGTTCCAGCGATGTCCGTTTTTCCGGCTGCCACCAACCGGGTTTAAAGTCAACACAACATGAACAAACAACCTCTTTCACGGAATAAAATGGTCTTCACCTTTTACGGCAGGATGCTGGGCTTTTTGCTGGTCTGGATGGCAATCTATTTCCTGCCCGCGGGCACCTTTGCCTACTGGCAGGCCTGGGTGGTCCTGGGTATTCTCTTCATTCCCATGCTGGCCGGGTTCCATTTCTGGCTCAAAACCGATCCCGCCGCGCTCGAACGCAGGCTCAAGGGCGGTGAAAAAGAAACCAAGCAGCAGTGGATTATCAAGCTCTTTTCGTTCTTTTTCATCCTCACCTTTCTCCTGCCGGGCTTCGACCGGCGTTTCGACTGGTCTTCTGTCCCGGTGGCGGTCGTGCTGGCTGCCGATGTGCTTGTCCTGCTGGGCTACAGCCTGTGCTTCCTCACCATTTACCAGAACCGCTTCGCCGCCCGCACCGTTGAAGTGGAGCAGGCCCAGACCGTGACCAGCAGCGGGCTGTATGCCGTGGTGCGCCACCCGATGTATCTTGGGGTGCTGGTAATGTGCCTGGCGCTGCCGCTGGCGCTGGGGTCGTACTGGGCGCTGCTCCCGGCGGGGTTCATCCTCCCCACTTTGGTTGCCAGGATTTTAAATGAAGAAAGTGTGCTGGCAAGAGAGCTGCCGGGCTACCGGGAGTACATGCAAAAGACAAAACACCGCCTGCTGCCCTGGGTGTGGTAAGTCTTCCGCGGGCAAGCGCGGCGCCACGCTCCGTGGCCAACAAACCCCGCCGCGGTTGTCTCAATCTGACCGTGGGGCTATACTATAAGGGGTTCAAGAACATAACACATCGATTGCCTCTGACAGGCGCGCCCGCCTGCCGCTGCGCACGCTGAACAAGGAGAGCCGCAAGAATGGAGTCGGGAACCATCTTTCGCACGCTTTTCATCCTGGCCTTCATCGTCATGACCGCAGTCCGCGGTTACTATCAATCCCAGATCCTGCGGGATAAAAGGGAGGTTCACATTCAGGAAGGCCGGATCAGCCTTACCGCCGGGAGCCTCGCGGCACTCACCACCATCGTGTTTGGCGCGGAGTATATTTTCTTCCCCGGCTTTTTCCGGTTTGCCTACCGCCTGCCTTACCCCGGCTGGCTGCGCTGGTTGGGCGCGCCAGCCCTGGTGCTGGGGGTCGGGCTGCTGTGGAGCGCCCACCACCACCTCGGCAAGAGCTTCCATTCTCTGGTCGTTTCCAAAGAAGCGCAAACCCTGGTCGAAACCGGTCCCTACCGCTGGATCCGCCACCCGATCTACACCGCCTACCTGCTGAGCTATGCCGGCGGCGGGCTGCTGGCGGGCAACCTGGTGCTGACCCTCGTCCCGGCCGCTTTCTATGCCGTGCTGGTGGCCATCCGGCTGCGGGACGAGGAAAAAGTACTGGAGGACCTGTTTGGCCAGGAGTATGTGGCCTACCAGAAACGCACCGGGAAACTGCTGCCGCGGATCTTTCAGCGCAGATCAGGTCAGTCAGATTGAAAGGATGCCTTAGACAATGAACGCGATGGATTGCTGGAGGGAAATATGCTGGCAATAACCCCAACAGATGAATGGCATGCGGCCCACGCGGGGGGCGCCATCGGGCTGCTTGAGCTTGCAGGAGTCGAGAACCCGAGTTTTTGCCCCCAGCTTAACACCCTTAAACGCGAGGTTGAAACCCGCCTGCGGGAACGCTGCCAGGGCTTCACCCGCCAGGATTTCCTCGCCCTGCCGGTGATGGCCGCTTACCAGCGCTATTACAAAAGTTTCAAAAAGACTTACCACGTCCAGCTTCAGGTCGAATCGATTGTATTAAAGGGGAAAAACCTGCCGGATGTCTCTCCGCTGGTGGATGCCAATTTCCTGGCAGAAGTGGAAACCTGGATTCTCACCGCCGGACACGATGCGGCCAGGCTGCTTGCGCCGGTCATCGTGGATGTCTCCCGCGAAGGGGACCACATCGTCCAGCTCAACGGCGAAACCCGGCCCATCCGCGCCGGCGATATGGTCATGCGCGATGCCGGCGGGGTGAGCTGCTCCATCCTCTACGGCCAGGACAACCGCTCCCCTATCACGCCCCACACCACCCATGCCCTTTATGTAGCCTACGCCCCGCCCGGGGTGCCGCTGGTATCCATTGAAGACCAGTTTCAGAAAATTGAAGCGTACATCCGCCTGTTCTCGCCTCAGGCAGTGGTAGAAAACCGCCACATCCTCACCGCCTGACGACCCGCGCTTCGAGTTTAACGCTGCCATTTCGAACGCAGAGATATCGTGCCCGAAGGGTAGAAATCCTGGGGCTGCCGGGAAGGAGCGTGAAGATTTCTCCTCCCTACGGTCGTCGAAATGACATTTCCAGGTGTCATTTCGAACGCAGTGACATCGTGCCCGAAGGGTAGAAATCTTGTTTTGCGCCAAGATTTCCCGCTTGCTGGCGTTTCCTCGAAACCAAAGGGAATTTACCTCACGCAAAGCCACCAAGGCCCCAAAGAGTTTTATACCGAAAAAAAGGATTCCCTGGCGTGAGGCCGATCATTCCTCTTTAGGCGCGGTGTTGCCCCCAAGCTGCTCCTTCAGCGATTCGCTGAACCGCTCCAGCCGCTTTGCCACCCGGTGGTTGAAGGTATCGGGGGCATATTCTCCTTCGGCGTTCATTTCTCCCACTTCCAGCCCCGTCAGCACGGTAATCGCTTCATCCAGGTCTTTCACGGGCCAGATGTGGAATTCATCCCTGGCAACCGCCTCGATCACCTCCCGGTCCAGCATCAGGTTCTCGCGGTTGCTCCACGGGATCACCACCCCCTGCGACCCTGAAAGCCCCTTCTGGGCGCACACGGCGTAGAACCCCTCAATTTTCTGGTTAACCCCGCCCACTGCCTGGATCTCCCCTTTCTGGTTGACCGATCCGGTGATGGCCACATCCTGCCGCACCGGCACCTCTCCGATGGCCGACAGCAGGGCAATGATCTCAGCGGCGGAGGCGCTGTCGCCCTCCACCCCGCTGTAGGACTGCTCAAAGGTGACGCTGGCCGTCAGGTTGAGCGGCCGTTTTCTCCCGTAGCGCTCTCTCAAGATCCCGCTGGCGATCAGGAAGCCCTTGGTATGGATCGGCCCGCCCAGTTTCGCCTGGAATTCAATATCGATAATCCCGGCGCTGCCGGGGCTGGTCGAAGCCGTGATCCGGCTGGGGAAGCCAAACGCGTTGTCGGCAATCAAAACCACCGAGAGCGCGTTGACCTGCCCCGCCACCCTGCTTTCGGTATCGATCAGAATATAGCCGCGGGCGATCGATTCTTGGATCCGTTCTTCCATCAGGTTGTTGCGGAAATTGCTCTGCTGGATAGCGCGGTCAACGTCTTCGGCGGTGACCACCGCGTGCTGGTTGGTTCCGGCCCAGTAGTTGGCCTCCTGGATCAGATCGGCGATCTTCCCGAACCGCGTCGAGAGCTTGTGCTGGTCATCCACCAGCCACGAGCCCTGCTCAATGATCCGCGCAACCGCCGGGCGGTCAAATGGCCGCAGCCCGTTGCGGTTCACCACCGATTTCACAAACAGGGCATATTCATATTCGGTTTCAGGGGTGCGCTCCATCTTCGAGGCGAACTCAGACCGCACTTTGAACAACTTCTCAAAATCCTCATCATGCGATTGCAGCAGGTAGTAAAGCAGTGGCGTGCCAACCAGCACGATCTTCACGTCCAGCGGGATCGGCTCCGGCTCCAGTGAGTTAGTCGAGGCCAGCCCGTACTGAGTTTCCAATCCGATAATCCGGATGGACTGCTCGCGCAGGGTGCGTTTCAGCCCCTCCCAGGCGTACGGGCTCAACAACAGATCGCGGGCGGGGATCAGCAAATACCCCCCATTGGCGCGGTGCAGCGCGCCAGGGCGGATCAAGGTGAAATTAGTGCGGGTGATTCCCATCACCATCTGCTGGTCAATCCGTCCCAGCAGGTTGGAATAAGAAGGCTGGTTCTCAATAACCACCGGAGATCCCTGCTGCTCGGCGTTGCTCACCAGAATATTGAGATCATAGCGTTTCAACAGGTCTTCCTGGGTTAATGCCTGCTCTTTTTCCAGCCGGAATGTATCCAGGTTGCTGATCACATCATCCTGGAGGGCCTTGAGATGCGCCACCACATCCTCCAGGCCGCTGTACTTTTCCACCAGTTGGGAGATGAGCGGCTCCAGGATGAACAACGCGGTTTTGGCGTCCAGGGTTTGCAGTTTCTGATAAGCCTCCTGCTCCAGGTCTCGGAGCTTTTGCACAGTCTTATTGGCCTCAGCGTCCAGTTTCGCTTTCAGCTGGTCCAGCTTCTCCCGTTTTTCCGGCGAAAGCCGTTCGATTTCGCCCGGTTCCAACGGTTTGCCTTCCACGGCCGGGACGATCACAAACCCAAACGGGGTTTTCACAAACTGAAAATTGTATTTGCCGGCCAGCAATTGCAACCGGGCGAATTCATGTTCTTGCTTTTTGCTGAGCGCGCTGGCAATCTGTTCTTTTTCGGAATTATATTCTTTGCTGTTGAAAACATTGAGGATCTCCTTTTGTACCAGCAGTACCAGTTCTCTCAGGTCTTTTCGCAGTTCAACGGCTTTTCCCACGGGAAGATGAATGGCTTTGGGTTTGTGCGGGTCCTCAAAATTGTACACATAGCACCAATCATCCGGCACGGTCTGGTTCCTGGCTTTCCGTTCCAGATATTGCCGGGTCAATGTCAATCGTCCCGAACCAGGCAGCCCAAGCACGAAAATATTGAACCCATTACCCTGAATTTCGCACCCCAATTGCAGCGCTTTAAATGCGCGCGGCTGGCCGACCACATCTTCCAGTTCCGGCAGTTCATCCGTCGTCTTAAATGAAAATCCTTCCGGGTCACACTTGTTCGTTAATTCCTCTGGAGATAAACGGGCCGCCGATCTGGTGTTCATGTGCATACCCTCCTGTTGAGCTTCTCCTTTACCTCATTATTGCACATTCCGCGGCATCTCCGCAAGAACCCATTGTGCTAAGGATTTCACTTGCAATCCGGCTTCCAACGCCATACAATAGAGATACCAGAATAAAAATATGTCCGCCGCGAAGTTCATCGCCGCCGCCTGAGGGGGGAGGAGGGTACACCCGATGAACGAAAAGATTTGTGTTCGCGTCCCTGTCAGCAAACCCTTCACAACCATCATATTTCCACCGCCCTGCGTGTACTGCGGCCGTCCGGTCGCGGATGGGTTCCAACCGGTGATCAAAGAATTTCCCATTACCATCCGGCGCTGGGAGCGCGATCCTGAAACTGGCCGGATGGAGCTGCGCGAAGCGCGTGACGAACAGGCCAACTGCCTTCAGGGGACAATCCGCCTCAGGCTGCCTTACTGCGCGGAACACATCCCCGTCCCACAGCCAATCCGTCTCATCCAATCACTTGGCACCATCCTGACCGTGCTGGTGACCCTGCATTGCGTCCTGAATCCCCTTGCCACCTGGCAGTTCGACAACTGGCTGGAAGCTCTGTGTTTTGCAATCGCCGCCCCAATCCTGTTGTTTTACCCGCTCCAGTTCCTGTTTACCACCCTTCCCCGATCGCTGTTGGTCCGTTTCAATCGCGGCCTGCGAGATTTTCACTACGCGACAGGGCATTGGGGGTTGTCGGCGGTGACCGGGTTTGAGTGCGGGCAGCCCGGCTCCGGGCCGGTGCGCTATCCTGTTTACCTGACCTTCTCCAACCCTGCCAGCGCCCACCGCTTTCTCGAAGCTCACCCCGAAGCGGAGCTTATCATCAAAAACCAGCGCACCCAGGAGTTCATAAAACGGTAAAGAGAGGCAGCTTGAAACCGTTTATTAAAGAACAGATCCTTTCCATAATGGAAAGGACCTGTGTTTCATATTAATTTCCAACAAAAAAATGTTGATCTGGCAGGCTATCCAGCCAGCGTTAAAAAATACTGGTGAAACCGGGGGTCATCGGTCAATTCAGGATGAAAGGAAGTTGCCAGCAGGCGGCCCTGCTGCGCCGCCACAATCCTCCCGTCAGGCAGGGTAACCAGCGCCCGCGCCCGGCCGTACACCGAGTCGATCAGCGGCGCGCGGATGAAAACCGCGTGGAAGGGCTCCTCACCAGCTTCCTTCAATGCCAGCCCGGAAATATCCAGGTCTATTTCAAAGCTGTCCACCTGCCTTCCAAAAGCATTGCGCTGGACGGTGATATCCATCAACGCCAGCAAAGGCTGGTCGCGGTGAATATCGCCGGAAAGAAAGATGGCCCCGGCGCAAGTGCCCCACACAGCGTGTTCCCGTCCAAACGCGCGCAACGGTTCCAGCAAGCCATACTGCACCGCCAGCTTGCCAATTGTCGTCGATTCGCCGCCCGGAAGGATCAAGCCGTCCAATCCGGATAGCTGCTCCGGCAGCCGCACCTGAACCACCTCAACCCCCAGCCCTTCCAGAATAACCTGATGCTCCTGAAA
>ENA-ORXD01001985-ORXD01001985.1-sediment-metagenome-genome-assembly--contig:-NODE-1985-length-14839-cov-4.733844_pt1 | contig 14839 bp, 11 predicted proteins | sample MGYA00237862_ERZ511471 | MGnify/ENA metagenome assembly ERZ511471 | reverse complement strand
CATGGTCGACGTGACCGATGGTCCCGATATTGACATGGGGTTTCGTTCTTTCAAATTTGGCTTTGGACATTGCGTCAGCCCTCCTATCTATTAACCCTTGACCTTGGCTATGACCTCATCAGAGATCGCCTTGGGAACCGGCTCATAATGATCAAAGACCATCGTATAAGTTGCGCGACCCTGGGTTGAGCTACGCAGATCAGTGGCGTAACCAAACATATTGGCCAACGGAACATGAGAATTGATTACCTGGGCGCCCCCACGATCAACCATCCCCATGATACGGCCGCGGCGACTATTGAGGTCACCCATGACGTCACCCATATATTCTTCAGGGACGACAACTTCGACCTTCATGATCGGCTCAAGCAGAATGGGACCAGCCTTGGCGGCACCTTCTTTGAAACCCATAGAACCAGCGATTTTGAAGGCCATCTCGGAAGAGTCAACATCGTGGTAGGAACCATCGAAGCAAGCTACGCGAACGTCAACCAGCGGGAAGCCAGCAATGACGCCGTTCTGAGAGGCTTCTTCAGCACCCTTACCAACAGCAGGGATGTACTCCTTAGGAATAACACCACCCTTGATCTCATCGACAAACTCGAAACCGGAGCCAGGCTCGAGAGGTTCGATACGCAGCCAACAATCGCCGTATTGACCGCGACCGCCGGACTGGCGAACGAATTTACCCTGAACCTCGACCTTCTTGGTAATGGTTTCGCGATATGCGACCTGAGGTGCACCAATATTGGCTTCGACCTTGAACTCGCGCCGCATACGGTCAATGATGATTTCAAGGTGAAGCTCACCCATCCCGGAAAGAATAGTCTGGCCGGTTTCTTCATCAGTGCGAATCCGCAGCGACGGGTCTTCCTGAATCAACTTGCCAAGGGCGACACCCATCTTCTCTTGGTCGCCTTTGGTTTTAGGCTCAACAGCGATATGGATAACCGGCTCAGGAAACTCCATGGATTCAAGCAGACAAGGGTTCTTGTCATCACACAGAGTGTCGCCAGTGGTGGTATATTTCAAACCGACGGCAGCAGCAATATCACCAGAATAAACCTGCTTGATTTCCTCACGCTTGTTGGCGTGCATCTTCAGCAGACGGCCAAAACGCTCCTTCTTATCCTTGGTGGCATTGATCACACTAGCGCCTGATTCTGCAACTCCAGAGTAGACACGGAAGAAGGTCAGCTGGCCAACAAACGGGTCAGTCATGATCTTGAACGCCAGCGCAGCAAAAGGACCTTTGTCGTCGGCAGGACGGGTGATCTCATCCGCAGTTCCGGGCAGAACACCGCGAATAGCCGGAACGTCGGTCGGCGCAGGCATATAGTCGACAACAGCGTCAAGCAGATTCTGGACGCCCTTGTTTTTGAAAGCAGAGCCACACAGAACAGGATTGATCTGCAGAGAAATGGTGGCCTTACGAATACCAAGCTTGATTTCATCCTTGGTCAACTCGTCGCCACTAAGATATTTCTCCATCAGCTCCTCATCCTGGGAGCAGATTTCCTCGATCATGGCTTCACGCGCCATTTGCGCATCATCAACCATGTCTTCAGGGATCTCAATGATTTCGAACTGAGTCCCCATGGTGGTGTCATCCCAAATGATCCCGTGCATTTCCACAAGATCAACGACACCACGGAAATAGTCTTCTTTACCGATAGGGAGCTGAATAGGAACGGGATTCGCGCCGAGACGGTCACGGATCATGTCAATGCCACGCTGAAAATCGGCACCGATACGGTCCATCTTATTAATGAATGCAATGCGGGGGACGCCGTATTTGTCGGCCTGACGCCAAACAGTCTCAGACTGCGGCTCAACACCACCAACCGAACAGAATACAGCTACAGAACCGTCCAGAACACGCAAAGAACGCTCCACCTCGATGGTGAAGTCTACGTGCCCAGGAGTATCAATGATATTAACACGGTGATCGCGCCAGAAGCAGGTGGTTGCAGCAGACGTGATAGTAATACCACGCTCCTGCTCTTGCTCCATCCAGTCCATGGTAGCAGCACCATCATGGACTTCGCCAATCTTATGGGAAATACCGGTGTAATACAGAATACGCTCGGTCGTTGTAGTTTTGCCGGCGTCAATATGGGCCATTATGCCAATATTGCGCGTTTTCTCTAAAGGAACCAGACGTGCCACTGCCGTTTATCCTCCAATAATTCCTACCAGCGGTAGTGGGCGAACGCCTTGTTCGCTTCCGCCATACGGTGAGTATCTTCCTTCTTCTTCACAGCCGAACCACGATTGTTGGCCGCATCAAGCAGTTCAGCAGCCAAACGCTCCTGCATGGTCTTCTCACCGCGCCCCCGAGAATAGGAGACGATCCAGCGGATAGCGAGAGCATTACGACGGTCTTGGCGAACCTCAACAGGAACCTGATAAGTCGAGCCACCAACACGACGGGACTTGACTTCCAAAACCGGCCGTACATTATCAAAGGCTTTTTTAAACAGAGGCAACGGCTCCTCGCCAGCACGCTGCAACATAATGTCGAACGCACCATAGACGATCTTTTCAGCAGTACTCCGCTTGCCTTCGAGCATGATGCCATTGATAAACTTGGCAACCAATCGATCGTTATATTTAGGATCAGGAAGAATGACCCGCTTCGGCACTTCTCTTCTTCTCGGCATACTATCCTCTCAAATTCTCTCTACTACTTTACTTGGGGCGCTTTGCACCGTACTTGGAACGACTCTGCTGACGTCCTTTGACGCCGGCCAAGTCGAGAGCACCGCGGACAATGTGGTAACGAACACCAGGTAAGTCCTTGACGCGGCCGCCACGGATCAGCACCACAGAGTGCTCCTGCAGATTGTGGCCAACGCCAGGAATGTAGGATGTTACTACGATTCCATTAGTCAGGCGCACACGGGCCACCTTGCGAAGCGCCGAGTTGGGCTTCTTGGGAGTCGTCGTGTATACACGAGTACAGACCCCGCGCTTCTGGGGATTCCCCTTCAACGCCGGTGCCGTCGACTTCTTTTCTTTTTTCTCCCGCCCTTTGCGGATCAACTGGTTAATAGTCGGCATCTACATACTCCCGATTCTTGCGTATTCTAAGTATTAAAAGAGCGACAACGAGATTTTTCCTGAAAGGGAAAAACCCGCTTAAGGTATCAATGAGGCCTGGCGAAGTCAAGCCTTTTTTGCAAAAACTTTCGGTTTTTGCAAAAAAGGCCTAACCCATTTAAACAAGGAGGTTTTCTCCGTTTTCATCAAGATCACTCGCCTGATCATCGATGTCATCGAGATCATCGACAGGGCGTTCCAACACTTCTTCCGGCTCCTCAATGAGGAGTTTGGCACTGCGGTATTTGGAGATACCGGTACCGGCCGGAATCAATCGACCCATAATGACGTTCTCTTTGAGACCGCGCAGGAAGTCAACCTTTCCTTCAATCGCCGCCTGGGTAAGGACCTTAGTCGTCTCCTGGAAGGAGGCGGCGGAGATGAAGGACTCGGTGGACAGCGACGCCTTGGTGATGCCGAGCATGAGAGGCTCGCCAACTGCAGGCTGACCGCCATCGCCCATGACCCGCTGGTTTTCAACTTCGAATTCCCATCGTTCAACCTGGTCATCGAGCAGGAAGCGGGTATCACCGACTTCCTTGATACGTACTCGACGCAGCATCTGACGAACGATGACTTCGATGTGCTTGTCGTTGATTTTGACGCCTTGGAGACGATAAACCTCTTGCACCTCGTCGACCAGGTACTTGGCCAGTTCCTGCTCACCAAGGACCCGCAGAATGTCGTGCGGGTTAGAGGAGCCGTCCATCAGCGGTTCGCCGGCCTTAACATGATCCCCTTCGTGGACACTGATATGCTTCCCTTTGGGGATCAGGTATTCCTTGGGCTCGCCGATTTCCGGGGTCACCACGACTTTGCGTTTCCCTTTGGAGTCCTTACCAAAGGCAACCACACCGTCGATCTCAGAGATGACTGCGAACTCCTTGGGTTTGCGGGCTTCGAAGAGCTCGGCAACACGGGGAAGACCACCGGTGATGTCCTTGGTTTTGGTTGTTTCCCGCGGGATCTTAGCGAGGATTTCACCACCATGAACGAGATCGTCTTCCGCCACCATGATATTGGCACCAACGGGCAGCATGTAGCGAGCCGGATTGCCGTTGGGCAGTTTGATGGTTTTGCCTTCTTCGTCCTTGAGGGTAATGCGCGGACGTTTGTCCGCCCCCTTGGATTCGATGATGACCTTGGTGGAGAAACCGGTCGTTTCGTCCAGTTTTTCCTCCATGGTGACACCTTCGACCAAATCGCCGAACTTGACCCGACCGCTGATCTCCGTGAGGATCGGGAAGGTGTACGGATCCCATTCAGCCAGCCGGATACCGGCAGTTACGTCACCATCTGGTCCAACGCGCAGCTTGGCACCGTAGACCACCCCGTAACGCTCGCGCTCACGACCGGTTTCGTCGACAACGGCAACCTCACCGTTACGGTTCATGACGACATGATGGCCTTCGCGATCCTGAACGGTATTAAGGTTGATGTACTTGAGCTTACCTTCGAAACGCGCTTCCAGAGAGGTCTGCTCAGCCCGACGAGAAGCGGTACCACCGATATGGAAGGTACGCATGGTCAGCTGAGTACCCGGCTCACCGATAGACTGAGCAGCGATGACGCCGACAGCTTCGCCAAGGTTGACCATATGACCACGGGCCAGGTCACGACCATAGCAGGTGGCGCAGATGCCACGCTGGCTCTGACAGGTCAACACAGAGCGGATTTTCAGGCGCTCGATGCCGGCTTCGTCGATCTTCTTCACCAGCGCTTCGTCAATCTCCTGATTGGCTTCAATCAGGATGTCGCCAGTCAGCGGATCGAGTACGTCTTCCAAGGCCGAGCGGCCAAGGATACGATCGCCCAACGGCTCGATAACCTCGCCCCCTTCAGTCAGGGAGGAAACCTGGATGCCATTCAGGGTGCCGCAGTCCGCCTCAGTGATGATGGCGTCCTGGGCAACGTCCACGAGACGACGAGTCAGGTACCCGGAGTTCGCCGTTTTCAAGGCGGTGTCGGCCAGACCTTTACGTGCACCGTGGGTCGAGATAAAGTACTGGAGAACGGTCAAACCTTCGCGGAAGTTCGCGGTGATCGGTGTCTCAATGATCTCGCCGGACGGCTTGGCCATCAAACCACGCATACCGGCCAGCTGACGAATCTGCTGGGCGCTACCGCGGGCACCGGAATCGGCCATCATATGAATGGCGTTGAACGAGGGGACCTTGACCGTCTCGCCTTCGGCAGAACGCAGCACATCAACTGACAGGTTGCTGAGCATGGTCTGGGCGATGTCTTCCGTACATTTGGCCCAGATGTCAACGACCTTGTTGTAACGTTCGCCGTCGGTAATCAGACCTTCAGTGTATTGATCCTGGATCTCCTTCACTTCTTCTACGGCGCGAGTGATAAAGGATTCCTTGTTTTCCGGGATGACCATGTCATCCAGGCAGATGGAAATCCCCGCCATAGTAGAGAAGCGGAAACCGGTTTCCTTGAGCTTGTCGGCCAGGATAACGGTTTCCTTATTGCCGGCGAGACGGAAACTGACGTCGATCAGCTCGGCCACCTGCTTCTTACCCATAACCCGGTTGATGTGGGAGAAGGGAATGATGGACGGCACGATATCACGCAGCAACACGCGACCGACAGTCGTTTCGACCAGCTCAGGCTGTCCACCGGCAACGGTCACCATGCGGGCCTTGATTTTGGCCTGCAGATCGACTTCGCCCGAGTCGTAGGCAATCCGAACTTCGCCCGGCGAGGAGAAAACCATCCCCTCCCCTTTGACGAAAGCGCGGTCGCGAGTCATGTAGTAGATACCAAGGACCATGTCCTGAGAAGGAACGATGATCGGCTTGCCATGGGCCGGGGACAGGATGTTGTTGGTGGACATCATCAAGACCCGGGCCTCGATCTGACTTTCGATAGATAGAGGCAAATGTACAGCCATCTGGTCACCGTCGAAGTCGGCGTTGAAGGCAGTACAAACCAGCGGATGCAGCTGAATGGCCTTGCCTTCGATCAATACCGGCTCAAACGCCTGGATACCGAGGCGGTGCAGGGTCGGAGCACGGTTAAGCATAACCGGATGCTCCTTGATGACCTCGTCCAGAACGTCCCATACCTCGGACTTCTCTTTTTCCACCATTTTTTTGGCGCTCTTGATGGTGGTGCAGAAGCCTTTTTCCTCAAGCTTGTTATAGATGAAAGGCTTAAACAGCTCGAGAGCCATCTTCTTGGGCAGGCCACACTGGTGCAGCTTAAGTTCGGGACCGACGACGATAACGGAACGACCGGAGTAGTCGACGCGTTTACCGAGCAGGTTCTGACGGAAACGGCCCCCTTTGCCCTTGAGCATGTCGGACAAGGACTTCAGCGGACGCTTGTTCGGCCCGGTGATGGCACGGCCGCGACGGCCGTTGTCGAACAGGGCGTCGACCGCTTCCTGCAGCATCCGCTTCTCGTTGCGGATGATGACTTCCGGAGCGCGCAGTTCCATAAGCCGCTTGAGGCGGTTGTTACGGTTGATGACGCGCCGGTACAGGTCGTTGAGGTCCGAGGTGGCGAAACGACCGCCATCCAATGGCACCAGGGGACGCAGCTCAGGCGGCAGGACCGGGATGGCCTCAAGAATCATCCACTCGGGACGATTGCCGCTCTGCTTGAAGGCTTCAAGAACCTTCAGACGCTTGGCGACCTTCTTGCGCTTGGCTTCACTGGCGGCTTCCTTCATCTCGATACGCAGCTTCTCGGAGATGTCATCAAGATCAAGGGAAGCAAGCAGTTCACGGATCGCTTCGGCACCCATGTTGGCGGTGAATTGACCGGCAAATTCATCCATCAACTCCCGGTATTTATCCTCACTGAGGATTTGACCGACAGTCAGGTTGCTTTCGCCGCCATCGAGCACCACATAGGACTCAAAATAGAGAACCCGCTCCACCTCTTTAAGGGTCATGTCGAGGAGGGTGGAAATACGGCTCGGAAGCGATTTAAGGAACCAGATGTGCGCCACCGGGCAGGCCAAGTCGATATGGCCGAGACGCTCGCGGCGAACCTTGCTCGGGATAACCTCAACACCACATTTTTCGCAGACGATACCACGGTGCTTCATGCGCTTGTACTTGCCGCAGTTGCACTCATAATCCTTGGTCGGTCCGAAGATCTTGGCGCAGAACAGGCCATCACGTTCCGGCTTGAAGGTCCGGTAGTTGATGGTTTCGGGTTTCTTTACCTCACCAAAGGACCGTTCCCGGATCTTCTCCGGGGACGCCAGAGACAGCCGGATCGCGTTGAAATTCAAGGGATCTTTGGGCCGTTCAAATAGGCTGAAAATATCTTCCAAAGCTCATCCTCCTTCCGGATGAAGGTTGAATTTACTCGTCTTCCTCAAGCAATTCGACGTCGAGACAGAGGGACTGGAGTTCCTTGATCAAAACATTGAAGGACTCAGGCAGTCCGGCCTCGAGGGTGTGTTTGCCCTTGACGATGGCCTCGTACATACGAGTACGGCCGGCCACGTCATCCGACTTGACGGTGAGGAATTCCTGCAGGGCATGGGCAGCACCGTACGCTTCGAGAGCCCAGACCTCCATCTCCCCGAGACGCTGGCCACCGAACTGCGCCTTACCACCCAGCGGCTGCTGGGTAACGAGGCTGTAGGGACCGATGCTACGGGCATGGATTTTGTCATCAACCAAGTGGTGCAGTTTGAGCATATACATGATGCCGACGGTGACCTTTTCCTTGAACGGTTCGCCGGTCTTGCCATCGTACAGAGTCATCTGACCGCTCACCGGAACACCGGCGCGGGTCATTTCCTCTTTCATCTTGTCTTCGCTGACCCCTTCGAAAACCGGCGAAGCCATGGGGATGCCGGGAGAGAGGGTGCGCGCCAGCGTGAGTACATCGTCATCATCGAGGCCGTCGATGAAGCCATTCAGCTCAGGGTCCTGATAGATCCCCTTGACCTTTTCACGCATGGCGGCAGGCGAGTAATGCTTGTCCAGCTGTTCCTGGATTTGCAGGCCGAGACCACGAGCGGCGAGGCCGAGGTGGGTTTCGAGAATCTGCCCGACGTTCATACGGGAAGGAACACCCAGAGGATTGAGAACGATCTCCACAGGAGTCCCGTCCGCCATGTACGGCATGTCTTCGATCGGCAGAATACGGCTCAGTACACCTTTATTACCGTGGCGACCGGCCATCTTGTCACCAACCGACAGCTTGCGCTTGATGGCGATGTAGACCTTAACCATCTTGATGACGCCCGGCGGCAGGTCATCGCCACGCTTGAGCTTCTCGATCTTGTCGGAAAACACCGCCTTGATCAGCTCTTCACGCTCAACGAGACGTGCAAAGATTTCTGCGACCCGGTCTTCAACCTCATCGGCATTGACCAGAGAAATCTCGCGCAGACGCTGGAACGGCAGAACACCAAGGTTCTCTTCCTTGATTTTCTGGCCCTTGGCCAGAACCACATCACCATTCTCCGTCGTCAGAGAGACAGCTGAAGTCTGATCGACCAACAAGCCTTTCAGCTTGCCGAGCGCAGAGGTTCGAATAATGCGAATCTCGTCGTTCTGGTCCTTAAGGAGCTTGTCGATTTCAGTCTTTTCAATGTGCTCGGTCCGGCTGTCCTTGTCAGCCCCCTTGCGGGAAAAGACGCGGGCACCGATGACCACGCCTTCCACTCCGGGCGGAACCCGCAGCGAGGTGACGCGGACATCGCCAGCTTTTTCACCGAAGATGGCACGCAGCAGCTTCTCTTCCGGAGACAGCTGAGTTTCACCTTTCGGAGTGATCTTACCGACAAGGATGTCACCCGGTTTGACTTCAGCACCGATACGAATGATGCCGCTCTCGTCCAGATCTTTCAGCGCGTCGTCGCCGAGGTTGGGGATATCGTCAGTGATCTCCTCTTTGCCGAGCTTTGTATCGCGGGCGACGCACTCGAACTCCTCGATATGAATCGAGGTGTAGCGATCTTCCTTGACCAGCTTCTCGGAAATCAGGATGGAGTCCTCGAAGTTGTAACCTTCCCAAGGCATGAAGGCGACCAGTACATTCTGCCCCAGAGCCAGTTCACCTAATTGGGTAGAGGGACCGTCGGCGATGATCTCGCCGCGCTTGACCTGATCGCCGACCTTGACGATTGGTTTCTGGTTCAGACAGGTATTCTGGTTGGACCGAATGAATTTGGTCAGGTTATAGATGTCAACCCCGGTACCGGTTTCGTCGACCTCACCTTCATCGATCTTCACGACGATACGAGCCGCATCAACGCTTTCCACGATACCGTTGTGACGGGCAACAACGGCTGCCCCGGAGTCGTGCGCAACGATACGTTCCATGCCGGTGCCAACCAGCGGAGCATCGGCACGCAGCAAAGGCACGGCCTGGCGCTGCATGTTCGATCCCATCAGGGCGCGGTTGGCGTCGTCATTTTCCAGGAAGGGGATCAGCGAAGCGGCGACCGAAACGAGCTGTTTCGGCGACACGTCCATCAGTTCGATGTCTTCCCGGTTCATGAGCATGAATTCGCCGTTTTTACGGGCGTTGACCAGCTCATTGACAAAGCTGCCGTCCTTGTCGAGAGGAGCGTTGGCCTGAGCGATAGCGTGGCCTTCTTCCTCAAGGGCGGAGAAATAACGGATGTCCTTGGTGACCTTCCCTTCCTTGACGAGCCGGTAAGGGGTTTCAACGAAACCGTGCTCGTTGATTCGGGCATAGGTCGAGAGGGAGGCGATCAGACCGATGTTCGGACCCTCAGGAGTTTCGATCGGGCAGACGCGGCCGTAGTGTGTCGGATGGACGTCGCGAACCTCAAAACCGGCCCGCTCACGAGTCAGACCACCAGGTCCCAGAGCGGACAGACGCCGCTTATGGGTAATCTCGGACAAGGGGTTAGTCTGGTCCATAAACTGGGAGAGCTGGGACGAACCAAAGAACTCCTTAACGACGGCGGAAACCGGCTTGGAGTTGATCAGGTCATGAGGCATGAGGCTGTCGACTTCCTGCAAGCTCATGCGCTCTTTGATAGCGCGTTCCATCCGCACCAGACCGACGCGGTACTGGTTTTCCAGCAACTCGCCTACGGCACGCACCCGGCGATTGCCGAGGTGGTCGATATCGTCAATGGCCCCTTTACCGTTACGCAGGTCGATGAGGTAACGCACGACCTGGAGGATATCCTCCTGGGTAAGGGTCGTATGCTCAAGGGGAGTTTCCAGACCCAGCTTATAATTCAGCTTGAGGCGGCCAACCGCAGAAAGGTCATAACGTTCTGCATTGAAGAACAAACTTTCAAACAATGCAGTGGCGCTGCGAATGGTCGGTGGATCACCAGGGCGCAGACGCCGATAAATTTCAATCATGGCGTCTTCGGGAGTGGAGATCTTGTCCTGCAGCAAAGTTTCGCGCAAATAAGGACCGACATAGAGGTTGTCAATGAACAGCACGGTAAATTCATTGATCCCGCGGCTGCGCAGCTCTTCTACCTTCGATGCGGTAATCTCTTCGTTGCATTCGACGATGACTTCGCCCGTGGCGGTATCGACGATGTCAGTCGAAGCGACCTTGCCCAGCACGTCTTCCTCAAGAACAGGAATGACGGTGATATTTTTTTCAGCCATTTTGCGAATTGCGGCTTTGGTGAATTTTCGATTCGCCTTGACCACAACTTCGCCGTCTTCGGCAATAACATCACAAGATGCACGCTGGCCGGAAAGAAGATCGAGATTGACCCGCTTCTGGAACCCGCTATCGGCAAGGATAACGGTATCAATGTCGTAGTAATAGTTGAGCAGTTCCTCAGTGGAATAGCCGAGCGCCTTGAGCAGAACCGTGGCCGGCAGCTTACGGCGGCGGTCGATCCGCACATACAGGATATCTTTATGATCAAAGTCAAAGTCAAGCCAGGACCCGCGGTACGGAATAACGCGAGCATTGTAAAGGATCTTCCCACTCGAGTGGGTTTTGCCTTTATCGTGATCGAAGAATACACCGGGTGAACGGTGCAGCTGGCTGACAATAACCCTTTCAGTCCCGTTTATGATGAAGGTGCCGTTATCGGTCATCAAAGGAATTTCGCCAAAATAGACTTCTTGTTCCTTGATGTCCCGAATCGACTGCACTCCGGACTCTTTGTCAACGTCCCAGGAAACCAGGCGCACCTTGACTTTAACCGGTGCAGCAAAGGTCATCCCGCGCTGATGACATTCGTCAACATCGTATTTGGGAGTGCCCAAACTATACGCAACGTATTCCAGCGAGCAGGTTTCGCTGAAATCACGGATGGGGAATACAGAGCGGAAGACTGCTTCGAGGCCGATATTCTGCCTCGCCGAAGGAGGAAGCTCTGCCTGCAGGAACCGCTTATAGGAATTCTTTTGAATATCGATAAGATTCGGAATGTCGATGATCTTTTCGAATTTGGCAAAGTGTTTCCTTAGAAGCTGGTTATTCGCGATCGAATAAGCCATGGTCTCTCCTTTGGGTAACGAAAGTAGAATAGCCAAGGCCGCACAAGGCGACCTTGGCTAGGGGTGAAACTATTCCGTACGAGCTTATTTGAGTTCCACGGTCGCGCCAGCTTCTTCAAGCTGCTTTTTGAGTTCTTCGGCATCAGCCTTGGAGACCCCTTCTTTAACAGGTTTCGGAGCACCGTCGACCAGGTCTTTGGCTTCTTTGAGGCCCAGGCCGGTAGCAGCGCGGACAACCTTGATGACGTTGATCTTCTTCTCGCCGGCAGAAGCCAGGATGACGTCGAACTCGTCTTTTTCCTCAACCGGAGCAGCAGCTTCAGCAGGACCAGCAGCGGCAACGGCTACGGGAGCGGCAGCGGAAACGCCAAATTTCTCTTCGAGTTCCTTGACCAGCTCGGCCAGTTCAAGAACGGTCATTTTTTCGATAAATTCAACAACTTGCTCTTTGGTGATGTCAGCCATCGTTTTTCTCCTTCAAGTATATTTGAGCTAAGAAAATTTGTTAGTTAATTAAGCAGCTTTTTGGTCCTGAATTGCGGCAAGAACCTGAACCAGGGAACGCGGAATGGCTGCCAGCACGCCAACGAAGTTGGATGCCGGAGCATTGAGCGAGCCGAGGACTTTGGCAAGAAGCACTTCACGGCTGGGCAGTTCGGACAGAGCCTTGATGTCAGCAGCAGTCAGAACTTTGCCGTCTAGAGCACCAGCACGCAGTTCGAATTTAGCGTTTTTCTTGGCAAATTCGACAAGGGTCTTTGCAGGGGCCACCGGGTCGCCGGACACGATGGTAATCGCGGTAGGACCTTGGAACTGGCTGTCGAGGCATTCAACCCCTGTCCCTTTGGCAGCTAGGCGCAGCAGAGTGTTCTTGACAACGCGGTACTCGACACCCTCCTGACGGAGCTGTTCGCGCAGAGCGTTGACCTGCTCTACGTTGATGCCACGATAGTCAGCCAAATAGGCAGCTTTGGCATTGGCCAGTTTGCCAGCAAGTTCAGCAACGATTTCGTTTTTACCTTGTTTGTTCAACGTCTCTCCTCCTTTCTTTGAAATAAAGAATCCCTATGGATTCGATGCCCCAATGTCTGAGGTTTTGAAGAGAAACGGCGAACATCGCCACTCCCTTAGAGCCTCGGCAGGTGGATTTTCCCATTAGACCCCGGAGGGTGCCTGCTGTCTTTGACCTGGGCGTTTGGCTTAAGTAGGTAAAACGGGGACCCAGCACTGGGCCGGGTCGCATTTTTACAAAACTGCTAAAAACGAATTATTTAACCAGAGCCTGCAGAGCCGGCACGTCAACATTGATGCCGGGTCCCATGGTACTGGAAAGACTGATTTTCTTCAGGTAAGTCCCCTTCGAGGTCGAAGGCTTGGCCTTGATCAGAGCATCCATCAAAGAAAGGATATTCTCCTGAAGCTTCTGAGCATCGAAGGACACCTTGCCAACCGGAGCGTGGATGATACCGGCTTTTTCGACACGGTATTCAACCTTACCCGACTTGGCTTCCTTAACGGCGCGGCCGATGTCAAAAGTCACGGTGCCAACCTTGGGGTTCGGCATCAGGCCACGGGGACCGAGAAGCTTACCGATCTTACCGACGGTGCCCATCATGTCAGGGGTCGCAATGGCGGTATCGAAATCGTACCAGCCTTCCTGAATTTTGGCGACAAGGTCTTCAGCACCGACAAAATCAGCACCAGCAGCGCTGGCTTCGGCAGCCTTTTCACCCTTGGCAAACACAAGAACCCGGACATCTTTTCCCAAGCCATTGGGAAGGACAACCGCGCCACGCACCATCTGATCGGCCTTACGAGGGTCGACACCAAGACGGATAGCGATTTCGACGGTCTCGTCGAATTTCGCATAAGCGGCTTCTTTAACGATATTGATAGCATCGCCCACCTGGTAGACCTGAGAGCGATCGATCTTCTTCTTGGCTTCTATATGATTTTTAGCTTTGGACGGCATTAGCAATCTCCAAACTACCTGAATTTCAGACGACTTCAATTCCCATACTGCGCGCGGTTCCCTCAATGGTCCGCACCGCGGCTTCAATATCGAAGGCATTGAGGTCCGGCATCTTCAGCTTGGCGATCTCCAGCACCTGATCCTTCGTGACCTTGCCGGCCTTCTCCTTGTTCGGCACTCCGGAACCCTTGGGAACCTTGGCGGCCTTCATGAGCAGAACCGCAGCCGGAGGAGTCTTGGTAATAAAGGTGAATGACCGGTCGGCATAGACCGTGATCACTACGGGAATGATCATCCCTTCCTCACCTTGAGTTTTAGCATTGAAAGCCTTGCAGAATTCCATGATGTTGACCCCGTGCTGGCCAAGCGCGGGACCAACTGGCGGCGAAGGATTCGCCTTGCCCGCAGGAATCTGCAACTTTATCATCCCAACAACCTTTTTGGCCATCTCTTACTCCTTGATATATCTCTATAAAACCAGCCTAGCTGGTTTTTTCTACCTGGATAAATTCGAGTTCAACCGGGGTCACACGGCCAAAGATACTGACCATGACTTTCAGCTTGCCCTTGTCGGGCTTAACATCTTCGACAACACCGGTGAAATTGAGGAACGGACCATCAATAACCCGAACCGTTTCACCGACTTCAAATTCAACCTTAGGTTTCGGGCGCTCAACACCCTCTTCCATCCGGCTGGTAATCTTGGCCACTTCTTCATCGGGAATGGCGGGGGGCTGATTTCCTCCACCAACAAAACCGGTCACCTTAGGTGTCCCTTTAACAACGTGCCAAGTCTCGTTATTGAGTTCCATCTGCACCAGGATGTAGCCAGGGAAAAACTTACGAGAAGATGTCTTCCGTTCCCCCTTTTTCAATTCGACGACAGTTTCCGATGGAATCAGAATTTCGCCAAACTGATCTTCCACATCCAAGGCACGAATCCGCTCTTCGAGGTTGAGCTTGACCTTGTTTTCATATCCCGAATAGGTATGTACCCCATACCATTTCATTGTCATAACGATCTGTCCCAACCTAGCTAAGAAGGACGCGGATCAAAGTGGACAAGGCCGTATCGACAGCCCACAGGAAGATCGACACAAAAACAACCAGAGCGATAACCACCAGAGTGGATGCATAGGTGTCTTTTCTGGTAGGCCAGGTTACCTTTTTCAGCTCACCTTTAACATTGGTGAGGAATTCCGTCGTCTTTCCAAGCACTATCTGAAACCTCCAAAGAGGGTTATTAACATAATCTGGCAGGCCAGGAGGGACTCGAACCCCCAACACCCGGTTTTGGAGACCGGTGCTCTAGCCATTAGAGCTACTGGCC
>ENA-ORXD01001984-ORXD01001984.1-sediment-metagenome-genome-assembly--contig:-NODE-1984-length-14843-cov-3.816538_pt1 | contig 14843 bp, 13 predicted proteins | sample MGYA00237862_ERZ511471 | MGnify/ENA metagenome assembly ERZ511471 | reverse complement strand
AAAAGCCACGATACCAGCGACCAGAGCCACCAAATTGACCATCACCATGACGATAGTGAAGCGCTGGAGCCTTCGTCTCCGGTGTTCCCCAAAATGGACTGTGCCCAGCCGGGGCGCTACCACCTTTTCCCGTGCCAGCCGTATCAAAAGATACACCAGCCCCCAGAAAGGCAAAAAGATGATCGAGCTCCAAAAATCTCCTAGAGAACGGCTCAAGAACGGCGCGATGGCAAAGATCAACACAAAGCTCCCCAGAAAAACATCCCACAAGCCGTCGGCCAGGGTGGCCTGGAAGACTCTTCGCTCCGCTGTTTTTAAGCTTAACATCTCCTTCATAGAAAACTCCTATCCAGAAAAGTACTTTGTTTTACAAAGTGCTTTTATATTACACAAATTGTGCTCGAATGTCAAAGCCCCAAATCTGTTCGATCTGTAAGAAAGAGCCCTGCGGCTCGATGTCGCCGCGCTCTCGCGGGCAAGCGCCCGGTTGATGCCGCGGAAATCGAATATAATTACCCCCATGAAACCCCAAACCGCTTCCCGTTTGATCGAGATCAACCGCCGTTTCTACCGCGCTTTTGGCGATGCCTTTGCCAACACCCGCCGCCGCATCCAGCCCGGCATCCGCCGCCTGCTGCAGGAAACCATCCCCACCAGCGGCGACTGGCTGGACCTGGGCTGCGGGAGCGGCGCGCTGGCGGCAGAATGGGCGCGTCAGGGCCGGCGAGGCTCTTACACCGGCCTCGATTTCAGCCCCGAGCTGCTGTCCAACGCCCGCCAGACTGCCGCGGATTTTTCCACCAGCGGCCTGGCCCTGCGCTTCGCCCAGGCCGACCTGACCAACCCAAACTGGCTCGCGCTGGTGGCCGGGCAGACTTTCGATGGGGTGCTGGCGTTTGCCGTCTTCCACCATTTGCCCGGGAGCGACCTCCACCACCGCGTTCTGAACCAGGTGCGCGGGCTGCTGCGCCCCGGCGGCCTGTTCATTCATTCCGAATGGCAATTCCAACACAGCCCAAAGCTTTGGTCGCGCCGCCTGCCCTGGGAGCAGGCCGGCATCAGCCCCACCGAGCTGGACCCCGGCGACACCCTGCTGGATTGGCGTCACGCCCTGCCCGGCCAGGCCGAGCAGGTTGGCACCCGTTACGTGCACCTTTTCAACCGGGAAGAACTGGGCACCCTGGCACAAGAGACCGGCTTTACCATCCTGGACGAGTTTGAATCGGATGGCCAGGGCGGCCGGCTGGGATTGTACCAGGTCTGGCAGTCAATCTGATCCGTGTTTCTTCTGAGTACCTCACAAGGCTATCCGGCAGAAAATTTCCTCTCTTTCCTTGTTTGACAACACTTTTCAGGTGATTCTTTCATTGTCCGGCTTTTTTTTCTTCCCGATTTGTGCTTTAATAGACTCAACCCTATATCATCTTGTAAACTGTCACTGTTCCTTTGGTTTGGACATCTAAAGAGACAGCTTGCCCTACCTGCGGCTGGCCTGCGCCAGGCAGGTGGTTCAGACCTGTGCCGCGAGGGATATGGCGAGTGTTTCAGTGAAAACAGTATTGTGCGCCAACCTGTCAGGAGGTTGTCAACATGAATCCATTGTCGAGCGAGAATGGCCAGGGACTCGGGGGATACCTGTTGCTGGTGCTGGCTCTGATTGTTATTGTGGTGGTTTTTATGCGCCGGTCACCCAAAACAAAAAAATCCCGCCAAAAATTGGAACTGGACCGGATGATTCATCATCTCCAGCAGGAAGACCCCGACAGGCGCGAAAAAGCGATCCAGCAGCTGGTGGAGGTCGGCGCGCCAGCCGTGCAGCCTTTGCTGCACCTGGTCAACACCACCGGTTCAACCCACGCGGTGGTTGCGGTATGCCGTGTTCTGGAGAAACTCAAAGACCCGGCGCAATACCAACAAGCCATGCGGGCCTTCAGTGAAACCTCTGAAGACCTCTTCCTGCGCCCCGATTTCCGCAAGCAGGTGGTAAAATCGCTGGCGAAAACCGGCAAACCGATCCAGGAATCGCTTTTCACGCTGATCGAGCAGCGCGAAGCAAAAGGGGTATATTCGTGCGCGCTTAATGGTTTGCTTGAAATGGAAGACCTTATCAAAGACCCGGCCGCCATGGACCGGTTGATCAACGCGCTGGTCCCCGCGCTGCGCGACCCGGACCCCAGAGTCAGGCAGAGCGCGATGGGCGCGCTGGACCGGATCTGGCACCTGGTACAGGATGCAAGTCACCAGCGGCGCATCCTGGCCGCGGTTTACCGCTCGCTCCAGGATGATTCGGTCTGGGTCCGGCGCAATGCCGTCATCCTGCTGGAAGAAATCCGCGCCACCCTGCGCGGGAATATGCCGCATGTGCAAATCATTTACGCCATGACCGAAGCCCTGTCCGACCCGGATGCTTATGTGCGCCGGGACGCTTTCAACTCGCTGCAAAAGCAGCGCAAGTGGCTCCCCATCCTCGTGCGGGGTGGGCGCAGCCTGAATCTGATCGATGCGCTGTTTGCTTTGCTCAAAGATCCGGACCTCAAACAGAGCGCCGCCCTGCTGCTCTTTGAAATGGGGTATCCCAAACCACTGGACGAATTGGAACGCCAGCAGGAGGTCCAGGACCGCTTCAAATCTGGCACTGTCTCTTCAGCTCCCAGTCATCTGGTCGGGCGCGGCACAGCCGAAATTTACCGCTCCCTGAAAACTGCCGCGCCTGCCCACCAGCCAGGACTATCCTCCAATCTCCGTACAACACCGGAAGATTTTTACAGGAACGCAATGGATCAATCCGAGCACCCTGACGCCCTGCCCGACGAAACAAAGGAACAAAAAAATCAGAAAAATTCCCCGCAAAGCACAAAAAATTCATAATTTTATCCGGAGAAATAAAAACTTCCCCTTCCCGCTTTACCCCACGCCTTCTTTGTGCTTTAATAGGAGAGACACCCAACACTTACCAGCACTTAAAGCAAACCATGAATTTGAACCCCGAGTTTTTGACCTACATTGTATTGGCCGCTGCCCTCGCTGTGGTGGTGCTGATTGCTTATGCTGCTTTGCTCTCGCTGTCCAACCGTCATTCACGGCTCGACGACCTGCGTAAACGGTCCGACCTTAAAGGCCTCGCGCGCGTTGCCAATGACCCGGGTGTGATCGAAACAGTGCGGCTGGAGGCTGTCAATGTGCTGGCAGATATCGGGACCTTATCAAACGATCCCGAGCAGCGTAAAGAAGTCATTCACCTCCTGTTGCAACTTTTTCTCGCCGGCGAAGGCAAGTTCTGCCAGGGTGTGATCACGGCCATCACGACAATGGACAACCGGATCAAACACCCCTCCTTCAGAGAGCTGGTTCTGCAGCAGCTCAGTCTGGTGGATTGGAAGGTACAAGCCAAAAACAGGCGGCGGCTCATTCTCTCTTTATTGAAAAAATTCTCCGCCACCCGTACCACCGATGAAAAACCGCACCCGGTTTCAGTTCACAGCCTGAAATTGATGAGCGAGCTGGCTGCGGATGATAACCAGCGCTCCGCTGTGCTGGACGCGCTGCGCAATTACCTGGAAGACCCGGAAAGCGGTGTCCATCACGAAACCGTGCGCGCTTTAACTTCTCTGGCAATTCACAAACCTGACCCCAAAGCGCAGGAAGAGATCATCGAAATCCTGGTTGACGCCCATCAAAATCCAGATTGCAACGCCCGGCTTTCCGCGGTGCAGTCGCTTGGAAAGCTCGGTGTTGAATCCCGCAGCATCCGCCTGCGCTCACTGGTAACCTCAGCCCTGGTGATTGGCTTGCAGGACGAAGATGACGAGGTGCGCCGCGCCGCAGTGGACCTGTTGAAACAGCTCAACACCCTCTCCGCCGCTACGGAAACCCGCGCGAAAATCGCCGATGCGCTCATCCTGGCCTTGCAAAACCCCGATCTTTCAGTGCGCCAGCGGGCGCTCGACGCTCTGGCAGAAACCTATCTGTGGGCCGAGACACCTGATCGGTTGGAACGCACCATCAAAGCCCTTATCCTGGCGATGTACGACAGCGATCCCAATATCTGCAGGCAGTCCGCGAAAATGTTGAGCCGGATGGAGTCGCGGTTGGAGGAAGGCCCGGTCCTCTACCAGGTCTGCGAAGCCTTCCTGGCGGCCCTGCAAAGCTCAGATGAAGAGCTACGCTTTTTATCCGCCGAGAGTTTGATGACGCTTTACCAGAATGGACGCCTGCCGGAAGGCCTGTGCGCCATGGTGCGCGCTCAGAAGGACGCCATCAACGAAACAGGGATCATGTCCGCCGACAACCGGTTGGGAAAATGTCCTAAATGCGGTAAGAACATCCTCCTCAAACATTCTCACATGGTACGTCGCAATGTAGCCCTGCCGGTGGATGATCTCCACCCCGCCGGCTCTACCCGGGCCACCTATCGCTATTTCTGCCGCGAATGCTACACCCCATCTGAAGCGGCAGCCTGGCCTGAAAACGCGCTGCTCAGTCCGGAAGGCACGGTCATCGAAGACCATCGCCCACCCGAATCCGAGCCTTGGTGGCTGGAAGAACAATGATCGCGCGGCCGTCATAAAAATAGGCGCCTTACGCGCCCATTTTGCCTTTTCCGGAAGTGTGATAACCAGCTGTTCTGCTTCCCATTGTCCATCCTTTTTCCCCTACAGAATTTATCCCCGCGCCAGGATCCGTTCTAAAGCATCCTGGACAGCCTCTTCAAACTCTTTTGCCTTGCGCTTCAGGAACAGCGAGCTCACACTGCGTGAGTGGAACTCATCCCCCAGGGCTACTGATTCATTCTGGATGGCTTCGTGCAGCGGATTGATTGCCGAAGCATCCCCACAATCCGCCAGAGCAATTACCGCGCGCATCCGCTCGCTGTGAAAACGGTTTTCCAGCTCCTTCACAAAAACCGGTGTGGCCCGGGGATCGCCGATGTTTCGCAGAATATCAAGCAGGATCTGGCGCTGCCAGCTCGACAAGTTCCCGTTCTTACTCTCCCGGATCAGCGGCTCCACCGCGGGTTTCCCCAGCTCCGCCAGCGCCAGCGCGGCCTGGCCGGATAAGGCATGTTCCCCGTTGTGCAGCAGGTGCAACAGATGGGCCACCGCGCCCGGCGCGTGTGTCCGTCCCAGTGCCTGTACCAGTTCGCACTGTACCGGATAACTCCTGGTGTGCGCCAGCGCGGTGCGCAGCGGTTCCACTGCCTCCTCTCCCAGAGAGGCCAGCCCTTTCCAATCTTTTGCCAGATAATACCGCAGCAGAGCGAACCGGTCGTCCGGTTCCCAGCCCAACCGGTGCAGCAGCACGGCCACCCGCCGGCGCAAAGGCCAGCTTTGCGCCTCCAATGCCTGTTCCAGGACCGGTATGGCTGGGGCGCCGATCTTTAACAAAGCCTCTCCTGCCGCGCTGGCGGTGGTGTTCTCATAATTCAGCAGCGGCACCAGCGCGTTCACCGCCGCCGGGTCGGGGATCGAAACCAGCGCGGCAGCCGCGGCGCGCTGTACTTCAGCTATTTTCACTCCCAGCGCCCGGATCAACAGGGGAGCAGCCTGCGCGTCCCCAATCTGGCCCAGGGCCTTCAACGCGGCCAGATACGCGTCCCCCTTGAAATATCCCTGATCCACACCCCTGCACAGAGGAGCTGCCGCGCGGGCATCTCCCAGCTCGCCCAGCGCCGCCACCGCCGCGGCCTGGACCTGCGGGTTGCGGTCAGCCAGCGCGTGGACCAACGGCTCCACCGCCTCAGCGGTGCCCGCTTTGCCCAACGCTTCCGCCGCCGCCCGGCGCACCGTGTTTGAGCCGTCTTCCAGGCGCTCAATCAGCAGCCTGGCCGCCCGCGGATCGCCAATTTCTCCCAGTGCCCGGCACGCGCCCAACCGGATCACCGGGTCCGGATCGCGCAGCAGCATGGCCAGCGGCTGGGCAACCCGCGGGTCAGTGATCGTGTACCGCGCCAGCTGTCCTTCAGAAGCCTTCAGGCGAGCCACCGCGCGGGCCGCCTGTTCACGCACATCAACAGACCGGTGGCGCAGCGCGCGTACCAGTTTTTCAAAATCATTTTCCGCAATGATCCGGTCGAGGTCCGGTTTAAGAATATTCAAAATGTGTTCCAAAAAATTCAGGATCAAATCTCCTTTTATTCTATCGAATGCCCGTTAGAAAGGCAAATAAAAAATACGGATTCCTTTTCTAAAACGATTCATAGGATCGCTGCCTGGCACGCGCACCTCTCCTGATCCCTTCCTTTAATAACGGTTATGGCAAGAAATTTCACCTGCGTATTTTCATCGCTTGATTTCATTTGAAACTCTCGGAGTTTTATACTATACTGCATACAAGGATCACAGGCGCTCCTGCCTTTACTTTATAAATTCTTTCAACAAGGAGAAACAATACATGAAAAAATGGGAATGCACATCCTGCGGCTACATCTATGACCCAGAAGCAGGCGACCCCGACAGCGGTATCGCCCCCGGCACACCCTTCGAAGAGCTCCCCGAAGATTGGGTCTGCCCGGATTGCGGCGCCAGCAAGGATATGTTTGTGGTAATGGATGACTGATATGCGGCATATCATTATCGGCAACGGTGTAGCAGGGGTAACCGCGGCTCAGGCCATCCGCGCGGCTGACGAAAGCGCCGAAATTCACATCCTGAGCGCCGAGCCTTACCTGTACTATTACCGGCCCAGGCTATGGGAACTGATCTCCGGGAAATCCGAAGAAGAAGCAATCTACTTCCGCTCAGAGTCTTTTTACGAAGAGAAGCGGATCCAGGTACATCTCGGCGTGGCCGCCGCAGCGCTGGACCCAAAGGCCCACACCGTCCGGCTGCCTGATGGGGAGCGGATGACCTATGACCGCGCGCTGCTGGCTATGGGCGGCCATTCATTTGTTCCTCCGGTTGAAGGCGCTGAACAAAAAGGGGTGTTCACCCTGCGCACGTTAGAAGATGCCCGGGCGCTGATGAACTACGCCGACCAGGTGGACAGCGCGGCCATCATCGGCGGCGGCCTGCTTGGGCTGGAGACCGCCCATTCGCTCAAGACCCGCGGCCTCAAAAAGGTGACTGTGATCGAATTCATGCCTCATCTGCTGCCCCGCCAGCTTGACCCTCCCGGCGCGGCTGTCCTGCAGGCCAAGTTGGAAGAGATGGGGTTGGCGTTCATTACAGACGGTGCCACCCAGGCAATCCGCGAGGAGAATGGCAGCCTGGCCTGCCACCTCAAAGATGGCCGCGCAGTGCGCGGCGGTCTGGTGCTGTTTTCAATCGGCATCCGTTCCAATATCACCCTGGCGAAGGAAGCCGGGGTCGAAGTGGACCGCAGCGTGGTCATTGACGACTACTTGCGCACCAGCGCCGAAGATGTGTTCGCCGCGGGCGATGTAGCCCAATACCAGGGGGTGACCTACGGCATCATCCCGGCCGCCACCGAGCAGGGCAAGGCAGCCGGCGCAAACATGGTCGATGAAAAAAGTGCGCCCTACAACGGCACTATCCCCAACAACCGCCTCAAGGTGGTGGGCATTAATCTGGTTTCCATCGGTGAAGCTACCGCCGAAGAGGAAGATGGCGTCACCATCCTGCGCCGCCAGGATGACCCCGGCCGGCAATACCAGCGCGTTACCCTGCGCGACGGCAAAGTAACCGGCGCCATTATGATCGGTTCCGTGGAAAATTTCCTGCCATTCAAGCGCCTCATCGACAGCGGGCAGGATGTCTCAGCCTACCAGGAGCGCCTGCTCGACGAAAGCTTTGACCTCAAGGCGCTTTCCCAGGGTAAGCCGGTCGAATAATCCCAAAACAGTCGTCCATCCAAAAAGCTCGCGAAACTTTTCTGCGAGCTTTTGTGTTCGTGTTCCGCTGCTTCCCGGAATCCTGTTCAGGCGGCAGGCAATTCCACGGTCACCACCGTACCTTTACCCGCCGCGCTCTCCAGCGCAATCCGCCCACCCTGCGCTTCCACCAGTCCTTTGGCGATCGATAACCCCAACCCGCTACCGTGCCCTTCTCCTGTGCGCGATTTATCCACCTGATAAAACCGTTCAAAAACATAACGCTGGTGTTCTTTGGGAATCCCGCTGCCAGTGTCCGCGATGGTGATGCACGTCAATTCCCGGCGGGATTCGGCCTTTAAACGGATCTCCCCGCGGGGAGGAGTATGCCGCAGTGCGTTATCCAGCAAGATCAGCAGCACCTGCCGCAGCCGGGTCGGGTCAGCCATCACCTGGCCTTCGGCCTGCTCCAGCACCAGCCCCACACCCTGCTGCTGTGCCACCCGCTGCATTTGCCTTTGCAGATCCGCAAGCAGTTCGGGTAGGGCAATTGCCCGGCGATCCAGCTCCAGGCGGTTGGAATCCAGACGAGAAAGCAGCAACAGGTCTTCCACCAGATGGCTCATGTGATCGCTCTCGTGCAGGATGTCGGTGACCAGCTCCTCCTGGCGCCCGCCGGGTTGTCCGCGCAGCGCCACCTCCGCGCTGGCGCGGATCAGAGTCAACGGCGTGCGCAATTCGTGGCTGGCATTGGCAATGAAAGCCTGCTGCTGCTTCCAGGCCCGTTCAGCAGGAGACAGCGCGCGCCCTGACATCCACCAGCTTCCGGCGCCGACCAGCAGCACGCTGATACCGCCCAGGAATCCGATTCCCATCAAGAGCTGGTTCAGCACCCGGTCCTGGTCCGCGAGAGAAAGTCCCAGCTGCAGCAAAGCCGGAGCAACCGGCGGCGGCAGCTGGTAGGTAAACAGCCGGATTCGGGTACCATCATCCAAACGGACAATACGCCAATCGCAGCCTGTGGCCTGAGCGGCGCGTGCCGCATCGATATCCGGTGATATCGGAGCGCGCGCCGCGTTGGGATCGAACAACAACTGCCCTTCCGCGTTCAACGGCAGCACAAAGATCGCCGCCAATTCCGCTTCATTAGTCTGCCTGGAGCTTTCTTCCAGGTCGTCCTCATCCAGCTCCAGATCCGGGTTGAGCACCGCCGGGGTGGGGTAATTATAAAGCTCACACCACCTGCGCTCTGCCTCCATCATCTCCGGTGGCAAGGCCACCCCAAAGCGCCGCAGTTCCGTCGCCATCCGCCGCTGGAGCGAGAGATCGGTTGTATCGCGAAAATAGCGGTCCAGCAGCGTGTAAGACCCGCCGCCGGTCAGAGCGATCACCACCACGCCTGCCAGCAGGTAAACAAGCGTCAGTTGCCAGCGCAGGCGTCTAAGCATGGTCTGCTTCCAGGCGGTAGCCAACCCCACGCACGGTTTCAATCGGGTCTATCTGGCCGCTCTGGTCCAGTTTCTGGCGCAGGTAAGAGATATAAACATCCACCTGGGTCGGTTGGACATCTTTCTCATACGACCACACATAATCCAGAATATTGTGCCGGGTCAGCACCTGTCCGGGGTGGCGCATCAAATATTCCAGCAGCGTCCATTCGGTTTTGGTCAGCTCCAGGGAGTGCTCTCCGCGCCGGGCGGTGTGGGCACGCAAATCCATCACCAATCCGCCCACCCGAAGCTCCCAGGTGTCGACCGCTCCGGGGTTGAAACGCCTTCCCAGGGCGTAGATCCGGGCAACCAATTCATCAAAGGAAAACGGTTTTACCAGATAATCATCTGCCCCGCTGTGCAGTCCGGCCACCCGGTCTTCCACCTGGCTGCGGGCCGTCAGCATCAATACCGCCAGCGGCAGGTGCGCCGAGCGGATCGCCCGGCAGATCGACGGGCCATCCCGGCCCGGCAACATCCAATCCACCACCGCTACATCATGGACACCCCGCAGTGCCAGCTCTAATCCTATATCACCATCATGGGCGACATCCACATTAAAATGCTCTTCTTCCAATACCTCGCGGATCAACCTTGCCAGCCGCTGGTCATCTTCAACTATCAATACCCGCATCCCAAACCTCATTCATTTCATTACATCACATCAGGCTGTTTTCACAACTCGTCCTTAATAATATTACCAATCCAAACGAGTATCAATAAGTTTAGTATACAAACATTGGAAAAGAATTGGAATATTTGTGGTCAATTCCAATAACAAGACAATATTTATCCGATATAGTTTGACTAATGTCAATAAAGTAAACCTGTGAACGAAAAACAAAGCGTTGGCAGGATTGAACCCATGAAAGGATAATGTAATGAAAAAACAAACCAAAATCTTATTGTCTTCCGCTCTGGCTTTACTTCTCCTGGCCACTTTGGGAACGGCCGCCGCGTGGGCTGCTTCCAATGGACAGTTATCGATTTTCAACTCCGTTTCAGGGGACGATTCAAATCCCGAAGTGCAGCAGTTGGAAGCCCAGGATGATTCTCCCGGTTCGCTGCCCGATGATTCCAGCTCTCAAGACCTTCAGGTAATCCCGGATGATTCTATTGATGATAGCGGCAGAGACAGTCTGGACGATCTGTTCGACGACAACGGCGGCGACCGGACGGATGACGACTCGGATGACCTGTTCGACGACAGCGGCAGGGATAGTCTGGACGATCTCTACGACGACAACGGTGGTGACAGATCGGAGGATGACTCCGATGACCTGTACGACGACAATAGCGATAATAGCGACGATGATAACCAGGATAATCAAAGCGACGACAGTTTTGATGATGACTGGGATGACCAGAGCGACGACAGTTTTGATGAGGAGCACGAATCTGAGAACGAAAAGGATTAACCCTTTCCACCTCTATTCCTCAGACACGCCATCCTGTGAGGCTGTCGAAGATGATAGCCTCACAGTCTTTAGTGTATAAACCACGCTCGACACCAGACAGCCTTGCAATCATTGGAAAATGATTGGAAAATTCTCTGTATATTCCAATAAAAAGACAATTACTATCCATTATATTTGAATCAGCGGTAAACGCTGCCGCGCATAGATAATTATAAAGTTAAGGAAAATTGACATGAAAAAACGACCCGCTCTCCTGATCTCAATCGCGCTGACATTCTTTCTATTCGTGGTCGCTGGCGCGCTGGCTGTCCGGGCGGCTAATTCTGGAGGACAGTTGCCTTTTTTGTCTTCACAGGCTAATAAAACAGAATCCGCTGCCCTGCTGGAGCGCGAGGCTGCCTACCAGGCGCTGATCGAGCAGGCCAACCAGCAGTTGGAACAGGCCAAAGCAACCCAGCAAGCCCTGACTTCCCAGCTCGCGGCGGCGAATGAAAACGGTACCAGCGGTACTGAGGGAATATCCCCGGAATACGCCGCGGAAGTAGCCCGCGCTGTAGCAGTTTATCCCGACACCCTCAAGGACACTCCTGAATTGGTCAGTTTTGAAGGCCAGATCGCTTACGAAGTCCAGTTTGAAAAGGGCGCCATTTACGTTAACGCGCTGACCGGCGAGGTGCTGCTTAATGGTACCCGAACCCTGGAAATGCCTGAAATTGACACCGAGGCCGCTGTTAAGATCGCCACCGATTACCTGGGATTGAAAGACATTTACCAGGCCGATGAGGTGACCATCAGCGGTACTCCGTTGTACCGCATCATCTTCTCTGCCGGGCATTTTGTCTATGTTGATCATGCCGGCCAGATCGTATACGTGCAGATGGTTTCTCAAGCCACCGGTACCGCGACCAGCGGCAGCAACTTCAATGATGACCACCAGGAAGATGATCATGACGATGACGATGATGATGAACACGAAGAAGAGGATGACTAGGCCCAAAAAAGGTCTATCCAGGATAAACCATGATGAAAACGCCAGCTCATAACACCCGTCGTACCGCACTGCGCGACCTGCGCGTCCTGATCACCACCCTCTCCCTGACCGTTGTCATCGGCCTGTGGAATCTGTTCTCCCGCCAGGCGCAGCAGGAATTCTCCAGCACCGGAACCGATAACCTGGTCAACGCCGGCCCCGCGCCAACCGGAGAGGACAGCCTGCCACCGCTGCCCACACTGGTGCCGATGGAAGATATCGCTGTAACCACCGGCAATTCGCCGGCCGCTGCTCCCTCCGCGGTTGGGACCGCACCGCTGCGGGAAGTGACCTCCCCCACTCCGGTGATTATCCAGAACAGGCCACCGGTTGTGGAACGGGTGCAGATCGGCCAACAGCCTGACACCGGCAACGATGAGCCAGCCCCAAAACCGGCCGCCCGAACCGGATCATCCAAATAATGCTCCAGATTCGTTTCCGCGCCATGGGATGTGCCATCCAGGCTATTCTGGATGCTGACTCGCCTGCGGTCGCCCGCAGCCTGGAAATGGTCCCGATCTGGTTCGAGGAGTGGGAGCAAGCCTTGAGCCGTTTCCGCCCTGACAGCGAGCTTAACCAGCTTAACCGCAGCGCGGACCGCATTACCCCGGTCAGCCGAGCCCTGTGGGAAGTGCTCGATGCAGCCTTTCAGGCTTTCAAGGAGAGCAGTGGGCTGGTCACTCCCGCCCTGCTGGACGCGCTCATCCTGGCGGGCTACGACCGTTCATTTGACCAACTCGCACTGAACGGTCCGGCTGTGTCCCCCTCACCAGGCCTGCCTTTGTTCTCGCTGGAAGATATTGAACGCGACCCGCGCACCCAATCGGTGCGGCTGCCTGCCGGGCTGCGATTGGATTTCGGCGGTGTAGCCAAAGGCTGGGCCACCCACCAGGCTGCTGACCGCCTGGCACAGCTCGCGCCCGCCCTGGTCAGCGCGGGTGGAGATATCAGCGTGAGCGGCTCGCGCTCTGATGGAAACCCATGGCCAGTTGGTGTGGAGGACCCTCGCGTTACCGGCGGGCAGATCGAACTGCTGGCACTGCACGCTGGCGGCGTAGCCACTTCAGGCAAAGATTACCGCCGGTGGTTGCAGGATGGAATTTGGAAACACCATATCCTTGACCCGCGCACCGGCCGGCCTTCCGCGTCGGATGTGCTCAGCGCCACAGTCATCGCGCCAACTTTGCCCGAAGCTGAAATGGCTGCCAAAACCGTTTTTATCCTGGGAAGCGCCGAAGGTCTCCGCTGGTTAGAAGAGCGTCCCGCTCTGGATGGGCTGCTCGTCCTCGAAGATGGGTCGCTCCGGCATTCCACACGCTGGTCCCGTTATATTTGGGGGCAGTCCGGCATCAGCCCGACCGGCTTTTCTGGGTCAGTGGCCCCTTCAAAAGCATGACAATGCACATCCATAATAAAGAGTAAACCAATATGACAGCTCAACCTTCAAATTTATCTGAAACCGCACCCGTGCCGTCCGCGGCACCATTTCAAACTGTTTTGACTGTGGCACTGGCCGTTGTTGCCGGCACTGTCCTGGCAGTTGCAATCTTGCCCACCTGGCTGCCCAACCTGGCCAGCTCCCTGCTTGGAGCCGAGCCCAAGGCGTACTGGTATCTCTCCCGTGCTACCGCAATCGCGGCCTATGTTCTGCTGTGGGTCTCGATGGTGATGGGCGTTTCCATCACCAATAAAATGGCTGCTATTTGGCCGGGCGGGCCGGCGGCCCGCGATATGCACCAGTTCACCAGCCTGTTGGGGTTAGGATTCGCATTGTTTCACGGATTGATCCTGATGGCTGATGCCTATATCAGCTTCAACCTCGCCCAGGTGCTCCTGCCATTCTCCAGCCAATCTTACCGCCCCTTCTGGGTCGGCGTGGGACAGGTTGGCTTTTACCTTTGGGGGGTTGTGGCGCTCAGCTTCTACGCGCGCCGTGTAATCGGACAGCGCGCCTGGAGAGCGCTTCATTTTGTAAGTTTTGGGGTGTTCTCTGCAGCAATGCTTCACGGCGTTGCCAGTGGTACCGATTCTGGCACTATCTGGATGTCAGGGGTGTATTGGGCTTCTGGCAGCATTCTGGCCGTACTCATCTTTTATCGGGTTATGCGGGCGGTCAAACCAGCCCGGGATTGATGTGCTTCAATCCCCCGGCCGTTCCAACAACGACATGCTTTCTGCGTCGGCCAGGAATTCCATAAAGATCCGCACTACTTCCGGGTCAAAGTGGCTTCCTGCCTGTTCCTGCAGATATTCCCGCACCTTATCCTCCGGCCAGGCCAGGCGGTATGGCCGGTCCGAAAGCAGCGCGTCCCACACATCCACCAGCGCGAAGATGCGCGCCGCCAGAGGTATCCCCTCTCCCTGCAAGCCGCACGGGTACCCGCTGCCGTCCCACCATTCATGATGGCAGTAGGGAATTTCCAGCGCCGGAGCCAGAAAATCAATTCCTTTCAACAGGTCATAGGCGTAAACCGGATGCATCCGCATGATTTCCCACTCCTCATCGGTGAGCGGCCCTGGTTTATGGAGGATCGCGTCCGGAATGCCCATCTTGCCGATATCGTGCAGCAAAGCGCCGCGCCGAACGTGTATAATTTCCGCCTCAGAGAAACCCATCTTCCTGGCCAACCGGACGGTAATCTCCGTCACCCGTTGGCTGTGGCCTTCGGTCTCCTTGTCGCGCAGTTCCAGCGCTTTGGCCCAACCCGCCAGGGTCACATCGTAAGCCCGTGCCAATTCATCGGTGGATGCCTGCAGGTCGTGGAACAGCGAGTCCCGCCGGATCGCGTTGGCAGCCATATCCGCGATGGCCGCGACCAGCCGTTCTTCAAGCCGGGTAAAAGGAGTTTCACTTCCAATACACAATGTTCCTATGTGTTCCTGGTTGGATATCAGCGGCATCACCACCAGAGAATTTACCCTCATCAGGAAATCGCAGGCTTCCAGGCCGGGTTCTGCCGCCAGGTCATCCACCCGTACTGGTTCTCCTCGCAGCACCGCGCTGTGAAGCCGTGGGATGACACAGGTCAATGTGTTCCCGGTATATGGTGCCCAATCACCGCGCCCCAGCTCAAGCCGGAACTTACCCTCAAAACCATCACCCGATTCAAAAAAGCCAGCAACCCTGGCGCCGGTCA